>Ga0136640_10000793_pt1 | contig 12281 bp, 6 predicted proteins | sample AntDrymUQ8642106_2_FD_105498 | JGI IMG/M metagenome (GOLD analysis project Ga0136640, IMG submission 105498) | Polar desert sand microbial communities from Dry Valleys, Antarctica - metaG UQ864 (21.06) | ecosystem: Environmental > Terrestrial > Soil > Desert | place: Antarctica: Dry Valley...
TATGCGCGGATTGACGAAAATCCGTTTCTCGAAACTTCGCGTGCGCCGCTTTCGACTTTTTCGATTGACGTTGACACGGCTTCTTACGCGAACGTGCGGCGTTATCTGAACGACGGGCAGTTGCCGCCGAAAGACGCGGTGCGAATCGAAGAACTCGTTAATTATTTTGAATACGATTATCCGCAGCCGATTGGCGACCAGCCGTTTTCGGTGAATACGGAAGCGGCGACCGCGCCGTGGAATCAAAAACACAAAATCGTTTCCATCGGTTTGCAGGGCAAAAAGGTTGCGATGGAAGACGCGCCGCCGTCGAATCTGGTTTTTCTCGTGGACGTTTCCGGTTCGATGAACACGCCCGACCGTCTGCCGCTCGTCAAGCAAGGATTGAAACATCTGGCGAATCAGCTTTCGGCAAAAGACCGCGTGGCGATTGTCGTTTATGCCGGAACGAGCGGTTTGGTTTTGGACTCGACAAATAATCGCGGCGAGATTTTGAATGCAATCGGTAATCTTGAGGCGGGCGGCTCGACCAACGGCGGGCAGGGAATTCAGCTTGCTTATCGAGTCGCGCTCGACAATTTTATTCAAGGCGGAAACAACCGCGTCGTTTTGGCGACCGACGGCGATTTTAACGTCGGCGTGACGAGCGATAACGAACTCGTGAGTTTAATCGAAACGAAACGGCGGACGGGAATTTACCTTTCGGTTCTCGGCTTCGGCACGGGCAATACGAACGATTCGATGATGGAAAAGCTCGCCGATAAAGGCAACGGCAATTATGCGTATATTGATTCGCAGACGGAAGCCAGAAAAGCGTTGGGCGAGCAGGTCGCCGGAACGCTTTACACGATTGCCAAAGACGTGAAAATTCAGGTGGAATTTAATCCGGCGAAAGTTGCGGGCTATCGGCTCATCGGTTACGAAAACCGTCTGCTTGCCAATCGTGATTTTAACGACGATAAAAAAGACGCGGGCGAAATCGGCGCGGGTCACAGCGTGACGGCTTTGTATGAAATCGTGCCAGCCGGACAAGCGATTGAAAACGACGGCGTGGACGAGCTGCGCTATTCAAAAGTCGAGCCTTCGGATACCAGATTTAACGACGAGCTTTTAACCGTCAAGCTGCGCTACAAAGAGCCGAACGAAACGCAGAGTAAATTGCTGACGCAAGGTTTATTAGACAGAGGAAACTCCATCCAAAACGCTTCGGATAATTTGCGCTTTGCTTCGGCGGTGGCTGAATTCGGGATGCTGCTCAGAGATTCGCGTTATAAAGGCAGCGCGAGTTTCGGGAATGTTTCGAGTCTCGCTCAAAATTCTTTAGGAAGCGATTTGAAAAGTTATCGTGGTGATTTTTTGAATCTGGTCGGAAAAGCGAATCGCTTAAAATAGTCCTCGTAAGTCCTCGTAAGTCCAAAGTCCAGAGTCCAAAGTCCAAAGTCCAAAACCGTTCTTGACTTTGGACTTTGGACTTTGGACTTATGAGGACTTTGGACTTACGAGGACTTGACGAGTTGGCGGATGTCTTCGACGATGCCGTCAGGGTCGAACGGTTTCGTGTGATATTTTTGGAAGCCGGCATCGAAGGCTTTTTGTTTGTTGTCGTTTGAAGCGAACGCGCTCAGAGCCATTGCCGGAATGTTTCCGCCGCGTTCGCGGGAGAGTTCCCGGATGCGACCGATTAGAGAATAACCGTCTTCGCCGGGCATCGCCAGATCGGAGACGATAACATCGGGTAAATCGCCGTTTGCTTCGCGCAGAAATGTCATCGCTTGAGCCGAAGATTCCGCGCTTTGCACGTTTGCGCCGCTTTGTTCGAGAAAAAGCTGCAGAACTTCGCGCGAATCCGTATCGTCCTCGACGATTAAAATTTTGATGTCGTTTAAGAGGTTTTCCTCGTTTTTTGTATTTCGTTTTTTCGGCTCGCCCGCTGCGCCGATTTCCGAGCCGCACAATGGCAGCGTGACTGTGAAAGCCGCGCCCTGTCCGATGCCCGCGCTTTCCGCTTCAATCCGACCGTTGTGTTTTTCAGCTAGAATTTTGACGATTGACAAGCCGAGACCCAAGCCGGTTTGACTACGCAGCGTTTTATTGTCGCCTTGCTGGAATTGCTCGAAGATATTCGGCAGCGATTCCGCGCTGATGCCTTGTCCGGTGTCCTTGACGGAAACTTCGACCGTCTCTGCGGCAGACCGGACGTTGATTTTAATGCTGCCGCCTTCGGGCGTAAATTTTACGGCGTTCGATAACAGGTTTGTGAAAATCTGCTGCAGACGAATCGAGTCGCCGAAAACCTGGATGTTTTCTTCGTCGGCGGAAAATTCCAGATTTATTTTTCTCCCCTCGGCGGACGGACGCTGCGCGAAGTAGATTGTCTTGACGATTTCATAAAGATTTATCGGTCGCAGTTCCAGACGCAGCTTGCCGGATGAGACACGCGCCGAATCAACCAAGTCGTCAATCAATTTGGCTTGCGCGCGCGCGCTCTTTTCGATGGTTTCGAGCGCGTTCTTTTTCGTCGGCTCGTCAACGGTTTTAGTAAGAAGAATTTTCGACCAGCCGAGAATCGCGTTGAGCGGCGAGCGAAGTTCGTGCGAGACGACGGCGAGGAAAAAGTCTTTGGCGCGATTGGCTTCTTCGGCTTCGCCGCGGGCTTTTTTCTCGCGGTCGTAAATTTTGGCAAGCTCTTCGTTGGCGAGTTTGTTATCGGTGTTTTTTCGCACCAAACCCATCATATTTTTCGGATTGCCTTCCGCGTCGAGAAACGTCCTGCCGCGAGCGGCAATCCAATGAACAGTGCCGTCAGAATAAATCACGCGATATTCGGCGTTATATCCTTTGCCGTTAATCTGTGATTCCCGGAGCGCGGTTTGCACACGCTCGATGTCTTCGGGATGAACGATATTAAAAAAGGATTGGTAGGTGAAAATTTCGTGCGGCGGAATTTCAAAAAGCTCGTTGCATTTCGGAGTGGAAAAAATTTTGTCTTCCGCTAAATCCCAATACCAAAGACCGATGTCGGCGTTTTCGGCGGCAAACAAAAGCTGCTCGCCGCGTTCTTTGTGATATTCGATAGCCCGTTCACGCTCGGTAACTTCCTGAGCGCAAAAAAAGATTTCCTTTCCTGCTTTCAGCGGCTGCAGATAAAATTCGATGTTGATAATTTCGCCCGCGCCGAGCCGGAAATCCAGATTGATTTTCGAGTTTATATTATTCGCCGCGTCGGAAATCGCTTTTTCGAGAAGGTCGGGAATATGTTCGGACGATTGCCAGTAGACCGTCTCGGAAAACTTTTGACCGATGAGCAACTTCGGGTCGGTCGCCGTGCGTTCAAACACTTTTCCTTCGAGGCTCAAAACGTAACCCGCCGGGCTGAGTGTGCCGAAAAAAGCAAATACGTTCTCAAAAATAATTCGGCTTTGAACGTCAAGAGTGAATTCCATTTTCTTTCTCCGCAAATCAGTATCGTTAAAATTTTTCGGTTTCAACAACCGAAGCGGATTTAATTCTGAAGACAAGCTAACGATTACTCAAAATTTCTTAAATCTCATCTGAAAAATTAAAACCCCGACCAGAAAACAAGGGTCGAGGTTTCCGACGAAAAAGTCTGCGCTTAACAAATGCTGCAACCGGCAAGCTAAATATATTCGATAAGTTAAACAACTTTTCTGCCGGTTGCCAATCTGATAACAAAAACCGCTAAAGCAACCAAAAAAAGTAAATGTATAAAAACTCCAGCCGTGTTGGTATACCAACCGAGCAGCCACAGAGCCACCAAAATTAAGATGAGAGTTTCAAGCATAGCAATCTCCTTTTTTCAAAAACCGCTCCGATGGGTCTTGTGAAACTCCGTTATGAAATTATTATGCCATAAGATTAAATATAAGCATTTTATCATTTTAAGGTTTCCCCGGAAAGATTTGGATTGCTCAAACGCGCTTCTAGTATCAATTCAATACAAGAAAAATTTTTCTAAAAACTTCGTAAAATCTACTAAGTTTAGCCCGAATCGAGATGTGTATGAAAATACTGCAAAACCGCCCGTGAACAGCAGCCGATAAATTATCGTTGACCGTAAAACAGTGCTGATTACACGGTTTTATCAATCTGGCACGAACTTTGCCAAATGAAAAAACAGTTAGGATTCTTTTTCAGGGAAACTGGGGAGAGTGAATTTTGGGAGAGGCAAGTTAAAGGGGGCTTGCCTCTCATTTTTTGCGTTCAAACGTATTCAGACACCCGTCGTTTTTGAATTTATTCTATTTTGATACAATCTAGCTCAAGTATATTCCCCAGGAAATTTGACGTTGCAAGAATAGATTTGAATAGAATGACAGCGAAGAAAGCATTAGTTATAGATGACGACGTATCAACTTTGGAATTGATGAAATTTCAATTGGAAGCCGAAGGTTTTGAAGCAATTACGGTTGAGCGCGGAGAAGCGGGATTAAAATTCGTCGAGGAAATCGAATTTGACATAATCCTCACCGATCTTAATCTGCCCGATTTTGACGGAATCGAAATGGTTCGCCGCTGCAAGGAAATCTCGCCCGATACGGAAATCATTATGATTACCGGCTTCGGCTCGACCGACAAAACAATTGAAGCGACGAAAGCCGGAGCATTTCACTATGTCGAAAAACCGGTCGAGTTTGAAGAACTGCTGCTGCTGATCGAAAAAGCCATTGACCGCAAGCGACAATCGGCTGAAATCAAGGAACTGCGCGGCAAACTTTCTTCACGCAATTCTTACGAAGGTGTCATCGGCGGCAGTCGTCCGATGCAGGACATCTACGAGGTAATCGAAAGCGTCGCCGAATCGGATGCCAATATTCTCATACTCGGCGAATCCGGCACCGGAAAGGAAGTTATCGCCAACGCTATTCATTATAAAAGCTACCGTTCAAAAAAGCCCTTTGTAAAATTAAACTGTTCCGCGCTGCCGAAAGAGTTAATCGAATCGGAACTTTTCGGACATAAAAAGGGTTCGTTCACCGGCGCAATCAGCGACAAGGAAGGATTTCTGGGGAGAGCTAACGGCGGTTCGCTGCTGCTCGACGAAATCGGCGAAATGCCGGTCAGCCTGCAGCCGAAATTGCTGCGCGTTCTGCAGGAAAGAATTTATTACCGCGTCGGCAGCGACAAGCCGCAGGAAGTTGATTTTCGGCTTATTTCCTCGACCAATCGAAATCCTTTCGATGCGATTCAAGACGGAAATCTGCGCGAGGATTTATATTATCGAATCAATACTATCGAGATAAAAATTCCGCCGCTGCGTGAAAGAATGGAAGACGTGCCGATGCTTGCCGAACATTTTTTGGAAATTTACGCCGAAAAATACAAACGCGGAACCTGCGAATTTTCCGAGCGAGCATATGACCAGATGCTCAATTACAGTTGGCGCGGAAATGTGCGCGAGCTTCAGCACGTCATTGAAAGAGCGATCTTGCTTAGTAAGGGCGGCAGAATAAATGAATTAAATGTCCCGAAAAATCTCGACAACGGCATTTCATTGGCGAGCATTGCGAGAAATGAAAATAGAACGAATGCCGCCGTTCAAAATGATTCCGGCAAATCCGACGGCATCGGCAACGGCAGTGTTTTGTCGAATTCCGATAATTTATCGGGCGATGCTTTGTTTGAGGAAATAGGAAAATTTATCGTCGAAAAGCTGCCTGAACCGACCGGCGGTTCCGAGCAAAACGACGTTTTCAACTCGCTGGAAAACGGCGTGGTGTTAGCTGCTCTAAAGCGGACGAACGGCAATAAACAAGCCGCCGCCAATCTTCTCGGACTCTATCGCCCGCGACTTTACGGAATGATTAAACGACACAATATTGATGAAAAGTTTAACGCGAAATAACCTCCGCAGTTTTGGTCGAGAAAAACGAGGTGACTAATTTTAGCTTGTTAAATTTCAAAACAGGCTCTAAGAAATTCCTCGCCCCGGCTATCTGGCAGGCACGGTGACGTTAATAGTCGGACTATCTTTCTTCGTCCCGCTGAGAAATCCGCTGTAATATAAAGCCCCGGCGATAATCGCTACGATAATCAAAGTCGTAATCGCCCAAATCAAATTGTTCCCGGTATTATTTTCTTCCGACATAAAAAGTATCTCCTTTTTTATTAGTTTTATATTAGATTAACAGGTATAAAAATCTAATCAACGCGGCGATTTGCAAAATTGATGCCACGCAAAGGCATTAAATAAATCCTTTAATCACCTTGAAATAAAGCAAAAACGATAAATCTCAAACGGCATTGACAATATTTATTGCAACGAAACAAGACGTAAAGAAAACTTTATGTAAATAAACGATACAAGTTATTGAAACGATTAAAGTTCTCAAAAAGTTGACGGGCGCGGACAATAAACCGAACAAAAGACAATTTCAAATAAAATCACACCAGCGGCATAAGTTTTGCTCAAGCGTATGAAAGATAACTGAAGATAATGGAGGTAAAGTTATCACAACGGAAAAGCAATTTCGGGTGAAGAAAATTTTTTATTGTGTCAACATCTTTGCAGAAATTTGAAAGAAGCGACAAAACAGCAAAGTTTCCTTTTTTGGTGTTGGCAGTCTCTATTCTTTTAACTCTCGGCATCACCTATATATTCTTCCAGAGTGCGAGAAATAAAGATTCAATCAGATTTAGCAACGAAGTCAACCGGCTTCAACTAACCGTCGAAAACAAAATAAATTTGTATGTCGCGCTGCTCAAAGGAGGACGCGGATTTATTGAATCGAATCGCGTGATAAACCGTGAAAATTTTGCCGAATATGTCGAAAGTCTCGATTTGGGAAAAAATTATGCGGGTGTTCAAGGCATTGGTTACGCGAAAGTCGTCGGAGCGGACGAGCGAGTGGCTTTGACGGAAAAAATGAAATCCGAAGGTTACGATAACTTTCAAATTTTCCCGGCGACTGAAAAAGATTCATACCGGATTAGTGTCTATCTGGAACCGTTTAACGAGCGCAGCCAAAAAGCCGTCGGTTTCGATATGTCGTCCGAAACAAGTCGGCGCGAGGCTTTAGACCGGGCGCGGGATTCGGGCGACGCGGCGAGCAGCGGCAAAGTGACTCTGATACAGGAAAACGAAGTTGAATTGCAGCCGGGATTTTTGATTTACCTGCCGATTTACAAAGACGGCAAACTTCCCGCGACCGTCGCAGAACGAAACCGCAATCTCACCGGCTATATTTACAGTCCGTTTCACGCTAAGGATTTTTTGAGTGAAGTTCAAAACGAAAACTCCACTTCCGACGTATTACTGAAAATTTTCGACGGCGAACCGGACGCGAATAATCTGCTGGCGCAAAATGCCGATTTCCAAAATGAAACTTCTCAAAATCAAATCGAAGAAAGCTACGCGGCGCAAAGAGAGATAAGCGTGGCGGGACGAAAATGGATTATTCAGTATAATTCGCTGCCCGCCTTTGCCGCGCAGTCGAGCCTCGGCTGGTCGCCGCTGATTTTTATCATCGGGACGCTTTTCAGTTTTTCGCTTTTCGGAATGACTTACTGGGAAGCCTCCGCCCGCATCAAGCTCCAGGCGACCGCCGCCGATTTGTTTGAAACCGAACAGCAGAAACAAGGATTGCTGGAAAAAGAGCAATCGGCGCGACTGTCGGCGGAACAGGCGAACAAAACTAAAGATGAATTTATCGCGGTCGTCTCGCACGAACTCAGAACGCCGCTTAACGCCATCGCCGGTTGGATGGCAATTCTAAAAACCGCACAGCTTTCCGAAAACACGAAAAAACTGGCTCTGGAAAAAATCGAAAAGAATCTGCGCTCGCAAACCAAACTCGTCGAGGACTTGCTCGATTATTCGCAAATCGTTTCCGGCACTATCAAATTAAAAGACCGGGAAGTTAATTTTTCGGATATATTTGAAAATACGTTTTCCGAAATCGAGCCGACGGCGCAGGAGAAAAGCATCGAATTTTTGAAAGACAATCAACTAAACGGTCATCTGGTTCTAGGAGATGAAGACAAAATCAAAATCGTCATTCATAATCTGCTGACGAACGCCGTCAAATTTACGCATTCGGGCGGAAAAGTCGAAACCGCTCTGACGGAAAGTGACGGAGCGATTGAAATGGTTATCAAAGACAACGGCAAAGGCATCAGCCCGGATTTTTTGCCGTTTATTTTCGACCGCTTTACGCAAGCCGACGCTTCAAGCACGCGCAATTCCGGCGGTCTCGGGTTGGGATTGACGATTTCTCATCACATCGTCAAACTTCATAACGGTGAAATTAAAGTCAGCAGCGATGGAATGGGAAAAGGCACTACTTTGACCGTGACAGTTCCGCATTACATAAAAGTTGACTAGCTTTATTTCAAAAAATGGCGGCATATAGAACCCCGCACAAACCTTGAACCGTAACTGACAAAATCAAAGTAAAGTTTGAATTTTTAACAATTATCGTGAATCTCAAGATTGTATCGAGCTGTTACGTTCGGCGTTTGTCCTGTAAAATTAGACAGTAATTTTGTGAAAAAAACATCTTCACCTAATCTCCTGCAAACAAAACTCTTAAAAATAGCGGACAGCTAAATGGCATCTATCCTGCAACTAACAAAACGAAAGGCTTTCCCGTATTCTCCCCGCGAGTCTTGCGGAAAATTTTTGGAGGTAATTATGTTAAAAAAACAAATGTTAAATTTCTTTTCCTTATTTTTATTTATCGGGTTAATTTCGACGACGGCGACTTTCGCGCAAGCGCAAACTCGCCCGTATCGCGCGACGGACAGACAAGTCCTGACGACGCTGACGCGAATCGAAACCAACACGGACATTTACAAACAACAAGCAAATAATGCGTTGCGGAGAGCCGTTTTGAGCGGCGGCGACAGTCAGGAAACATTTTCCGATTATCTTTCCGGTTTTGAAAACGCGGTTGCTAACTTGAGTCAAAACTTCGATTCGCGCAACTCGACGGTTGCGGATGTCAAAGACGTTTTGAATCGAGCCGCCGAGATTAACGATTTTATGCAGAGAAATCGTCTCGCGGGAAATGTTCAGCGAACGTGGACGACAATCCGAACCGATTTGACGACTTTGGCAACTTATTACAATGTGAACTCGAATTCGGGCAATTCGAGCCAGTCTCCGGTCGGCACCGGCAATGCCGGCGGCGTTCGTCCGTATCGCGTCACCGACAGCAATGTTCAGACGCTGCTCGGACGTTTGGAATCGCGCACCGATTCTTACCGTCGTGAATTGAATCTGGCACTCGACCGCAGCGTTTTAAACGACAGCCGAAGCGAAAATGCCATCGTCAGTTACGTTGACGAATTTGAAAAGGCGACCGACAGCTTGCGTCAAAATTTCGGCTCTCGCCGCTCGACTTCAGCGGATGTCGAAGAAGTTTTAAACCGCGCTTATTTTATTGACAGTTTTATGCGTGATTATCGCTTAACCGCCGCCGCCGAAACTCAATGGCGGGCGATTCGGACGGATTTGGATACGCTTTCCACATATTACAACGTCAGTTGGAAATGGAATCGCCAGTATTCGCCTCCGGGAGAATTTGACACGCGAATCACCGGAACTTATCGCTTGAACACCAGCCAGAGCGACGATTTGAGCAGCATCGTTGACCGCGCAACGGTTGGCGCGACTAATAATCAGCGTGACCGACAAAGAGAAAATTTAGAGCGTCGTTTGTCTTCGCCCGATATGCTGGCGATTGAAAAACGCGGCAATCAGGTAACTATTGCTTCCAGCACTTCGCCGCAAGTCGTCTTCGTCGCCGACGGCAGAGCGCGAACCGAAACGATCGGCAACGGACGCGCTATCAAAATAACGGCGAACACGACTTACGACGGCGTTTCTTTAAGTTATGAAGGCGACCGCGCTAACGATTTCTATGTGAATTTTAATCGTTTGAACAACGGTCAACTGCGCGTCGTCCGTCGCTTGTATCTCGAAAATAGAAACGAAACCGTCACGGTTGCCAGTGTTTATGACAAGATTGAGGAAAGAGCGGATTTCTCGATGGTCAATAATAACAACCAAAACACCGGCAATAATACGGGCAACATTAACGATTTCGTCATTGCCAACAACACGAAAATAATGGCTGTGTTGAGAACTCCGGTTTCGACGAAAGTCAGTCAGAACGGCGACCGTTTTCAAATGGAAATCACTTCTCCGTCGCAATATAACGGAGCGATTATTGAAGGACGGGTTGCCAAAACCGAGCGTTCGGGTCGCGTTTCGGGCAGGGCGAATATGTCGCTCGAATTCGACACGATTCGACTTCGCAACGGACAATCATACCGCTTTGCCGGAATCGTTGACAGCGTGAAATTGTCGAGCGGCGAAAACGTCACCGTAAATAACGAAGGAACGGTGCGCGACAATAGCCAAACGACGAAAACCGTGACTCGTGCCGGAATCGGCGCGGCTCTCGGCGCGTTGATCGGCGCAATCGCCGGCGGCGGCAGCGGCGCGGCAATCGGCGCGGGTGTCGGCGCGGGCGCGGGCGCGGGATCGGTTATCTTACAGGGACGCGACGATGTCGAACTCGGCGAAGGAACGGAATTTATGATTACCGCTTCCGCGCCAAACAGCGTCGGCAACAATCGTTAATCTTATTTCGGAAAAACTGATGAAAAGAGGCGGGCTTTTAACGGCTCGCCTTTTTATTTTGAAATCATAGCGCAATTCTTAAACTCGATGTTTTTTATATTTTTACGAAAGTATTATGGTTTCATCAAAAGAAAAAACAGCAAAACCCTCCGGCGATTTTGCTGAGTCAGACTGCTGAAATTAGTTGCTGAAGCAACACGAAGATTATAAATCAATAGCCACCCGCGAACAATCAAGAGTCGCAAAATACGGCTGAAATGCACGAATAAAAAAAGGCTTTGCCAATTTCGGCAAAGCCTTTTTCCAATAGACTAATTGATAAAGTTAAGCAGGGAAGCAAAAATTTTCAGGCATTAAGAATTGCTCGAGTTACGATATTTATTGTTCTTTACTTTCGCCTTTGACCTTTTTACTTTTGCCTTACTGCTTAAAAAACAAACGCGCCCGGCACAGGTCGGTCGGTCGGTGCGCCGAACGCCGCGCCGGTAAAGCCAGCCGTTGTCTGTTGCAGATACCAGGTGCCGTTACGGAAGACGGCAACATCCGCCCGGTTGTCGCCGTCGTAATCGGCGGGAACGGGAATATCACCGCTCGCGCCGAACGCAATGCCCGTAAATCCTAAATTGGAGCGTTGCAGATACCAAGTTCCATTGCCCGGGCGGAAAACCGCGACATCCGCTTTGCCGTCGCCGTCGTAATCCGCCGGTGCGGGCTTATCATTCGCGTCGCCGAATTGAATTCCGGTAAATCCGAGTTGGCTGCGCTGCAAATACCACGTTCCCGTTGACGGACGAAAAACCGCCACGTCCGCTTTGCCGTCACCGTCGTAATCCGCCGGAACGGGTTTGTCTTCGCCCGCTCCGAAAAAGACACCGTTGGTTTGATTATTGACCAGATTATATATATACCAGGTGCCGTTCGACGGGCGAAAAACCGCTAATTCTGCTTTGCCGTCGCCGTCAAAGTCCGCCGGAACCGGAACATCGTTTGCCGCGCCGAAAGCGATTCCGGCGAATCCCGCCTGGCTTCTTTGCAAATACCAGGTGCCTGAGCGGAACACGGCGACATCGGTTTTCCCGTCGCCGTCGTAGTCGGCGGGAACAATCTTGTCGGATGATTGACCGAAAGATACGCCGGTGAAACCTTGCGCGGATTGCTGTAAATACCACGCGCCCGCGCCGGGTCGAAATACCGAAATGTCGGCTTTGCCGTCGCCGTCAAAGTCAAATTTCGTGCGGTCGGGCGCGGCGGTCGCGGAGATGTTGAAACTCGCCGCCGAAACTCCCGCCGGGTCAACGAAACCATGCTCGCGGACGCGAATAAGTCCCTGCGTCGTGACGGTATTAGGAACTGTAAAAACGAATGAGCCGGTGTTGGCAACGTCGGCGGCAATCGCCGTAAAAGTCGAGCCGCCGTCAATTGATAAATCTATCGTCACGCTGCGGTCGAATCCGCCGGTGTTCGTCCAGGTAATATGGATGTTTGCGCCGACGTTCAGCGTTCCGCCGCTCGGTCGGACATCGGTAATCGTATCGGGAACGACATCGGCGGTCGTGTCACGATACCAGCCGATGTCGCGCATTAGCTGGCGGGTTAAATCTAAATTTATCGGTAATCCGTTGTTGATGTTCGGCTCCATCAGCAAATTCGGCGAGGCGGCGGTGCTGAAATGCGA
>Ga0136640_10000794_pt1 | contig 12275 bp, 13 predicted proteins | sample AntDrymUQ8642106_2_FD_105498 | JGI IMG/M metagenome (GOLD analysis project Ga0136640, IMG submission 105498) | Polar desert sand microbial communities from Dry Valleys, Antarctica - metaG UQ864 (21.06) | ecosystem: Environmental > Terrestrial > Soil > Desert | place: Antarctica: Dry Valley...
GACGCTTGGTATCGCCCAAGGCTTGGCCCAGCAGGCTGGTGACCTGCTCCCAGCTGGTGGCGGCACCCTCACCGACGATGCGACCGCTCGGTCCGTCGACGTAGACGAAGTACGGCGAACCGGGCACCTCGTAGTCGTCCCACGCCGCCGAGGACATCACCAGGTCGACGCCGGCAGGCGCCAACTTGGCGATCTCGGACTCGCTTTCCTCCTCGGGCCCCTTGGTGGCGATCACCAGGCGCGCACCCGCCGGCAGGCCCAGCCCTGCCTCGTCGCGGAAGGCTTGCCAGAAACTGGCGCACGTGAGGCAGCCGCTGGACAAAAAGGCCAGCAGCGTGGAATGGCCGGCGCCGACGACCCCGAGCGCCACGGTCTCATCGTCTGGGGTGACTCCGGACAGGTCGTGGGCGGGAGTCGACGCGCGGCCGGGCTCTGGGAGCCCGGGCTGCACCGAGAAGTCGGCGTTGCCGTGGTCGTGCTCGTCATCGAGGCCGACCCCCAGCTGGTGCAAGCTGCGCAGGATCTCGGCGTGGCTGCGCAGCAGGCCCGCCACCAGGATGCCGAGCATGACGATGGCGAGGGCCTCGACGACCACCAGCGCGGTCATGGCTCAGTCACACCGTCCTGCCAGGCAGGGAGCGGTATGCGCCACGGTGCGTTGATCGACCAGATTCGTGGTGCCGCAGGAGTCGTACAGCTGGTAGGGGGGCGTGCAGGTGACGACGCGGCAGGCCACCGGTCCGCCGCAGCCGATTTCCTGGTGGCATTGGCCGTAGCGGAAGTAGTTGCAGCACGCCCGGCGCTGGTCGCAGGAGGAGTTGGTGCCGCAGCGGCAGCGGCAGTTGACGCAGCTGGAGTCGCAGAACGAGTCGCTGCAGCCTGACTTGCAGTCGGTGCAACGACCCTGGCAGTCGATGTAGTAGCGCGCGCGCCGCTGCCCGTCCGACGAGCAGCAGTAGGCCGAGCTGTCCGCCTTCCACCACCCCCCGACGAAGGTGCCGGGCGGGCACTTGTTCATCCCACGGTTGATCGAGCAGCAGAAGACGGTGTAACCGGCGCTGCAGGAGGAATCCGGGCCGCACACCGCCCCGTAGGCCGAGCCGGGGCGTAGCAGGTAGGTGGCTGGCGCGGCAGCCAGCGCGGACCCCACAATCGCGGCCTTGGCCAGGAAGCTGCGCCGCGACGTGCGGGCCTGCAGGAACTCGGCGCTGCGCTCGACCAGCGTGCGGCTCATCGCGTGCGGCTCATCGAGTGGCTCCAGCGGCTGCACTTCATCGCGTGCGGCTCATCGGGTGGCCCCAGTGGGGCGACGCAGGGCAGGCAGGGCCGACAGCGAAAGGTACGTGAACCAGGTGCAGCAGCCAACGAACACCAGAAAGGGCAAGCCCGCCAGCGGTTGCGTGCCGAGCGCGGCCAGCGCAGCGGTGCTCGGATTCACGGCGACCGCGATCGCCACTGCGGCGGCAGTGGCGTTGACGATCAGATGCAAGCGGGTGGGCGGCGTGTCCGGCTTACCGAAGCAACCGCAGGACGCAAGTGCGCCGCCGCGGACCAGCGCCAGCGCCACGTACGCCGCGAAGGCCAGGTAGGAGGCGGCGACCAGCGCGGCGAACGCCCGTCCACCGGTAACCAGAGCGCCCACGCCGACGGCGACCTCGACTACACCGAGCAGGCGGACCGCCGCCGGCGATCCCGGCAACCTCAGCGAGGACAACGCCCGCAGCGTCGACTGCGGCCGGACAATCTTCGGGCCGGCGGCGGCGACCAGCAGCAGCGAGAAGGCGGCGAACGGCCCGGTCAGCATCTGCACCACCCGTATGGTGTGAAAACGGACGGGTTTCGTCAAGCGAGTTGGTCACCGCCTAGTCTGCGCGGCCATGAGCGAAGCGTTCATCCTCGACGACGCCGACGTGCGGGCCGTGCTGTCGGCAGCCCTTGGCAGCGGCGGGGACTTCGCCGAGATCTACGCCGAGCAGCGCCGCGGGCGCACCCTGCGCCTTGACGACGGCAAGGTCGAGGAGCTGACGTCCGGCCGCGACCGAGGTGCCGGCATCCGCGTCCTGCGCGGCCGCCAGACCGGCTACGCCTACACCAACGTGCTGACCCGCGAGGCACTGATCGAGGCCGCCGGGGTGGCTGCCGCCGCGGTGGCTGGCGATGGGTCGGGCCAGGTGGCCGACCTGCGTCGGGTGCACGCCCAGATCAGTCATCCGGCCGCCGTCGATCCGCTGACCGCCGACGGCCCTCGCCTGGTCGACGTGGTGCGGGAAGCCGACGAGGCCGCCCGCGCGGTGTCCGGCGACGTCCGCCAGGTCACCGTGCTGTGGTCCGACGCCCGCCAGCAGGTCTACCTCGCCAACTCCGAAGGTCATAGCTCGGCCGAGGAGCGCGTCCGCACCCGCCTCGTCGCCCAGGTCGTCGCGGCCCGCGACGGCATCATCCAGACCGGCTTCGAGGGGCCGGGAGCCGCCATCGGCCTCGAGTTGCTCAACCGTCATCCTCCCGGCGAGGTGGGCCGGGTCGCGGCCGAACGGGCGGTGCTGATGCTGGACAGCTTGCCGGCCCCGGCCGGTGAGCTGCCCGTGATCCTGTCGGCTGGCAGCGGCGGCGTGCTGTTCCACGAGGCCTGCGGCCATGGCATGGAAGCCGACATCGTCGCCAAGGGCGCCAGCGTCTACGGCGGGCGCAGCGGTGAGAAGATCGGCAGCGACCTGCTCACCGGCGTCGACGACGCCACTGATCCGGGTGCATGGGGCAGCTTCGGCCTCGACGACGAGGGCACGCCCGCGCAGCGCACCGTGCTGTTCGACCATGGGGTGTGCACCGACTACCTGACCGACCGGCTGCGCGCCGCCGAACTGGGGGTCGGCCGCTCGGGCAACGCCCGCCGGCAGTCCTACGCGCACCTGCCGATCCCTCGGATGACGAACTCCTACATCCTGCCGGGCGACGATGATCCCGCCGAGATCGTGCGCAGCGTTAAGCGTGGCCTGTACTGCGACGCGCTGGGCGGCGGCCAGGTCGACCCGGCCTCGGGCGACTTTGTGTTCGGCGTCGACCAGGCGCACCTGATCGTCGACGGGGAGCTGACCCATCCCGTGCGCGGCGCCAACCTGGTCGGTGACGGGCCCAGCGTCATCGCGCGGATCACGGCGGTCGGCAGCGACTTTGACGTTCGCCAGGGGATCTGCGGCAAGGACGGCCAAGGCGTTCCGGCGGGGCTGGGCAATCCGACGCTGCTGATCGAGCGCATCACCGTGGGAGGGACCGGCGAGTGAGCGACGATTTGCTCGGACTGTTGGACCGAGTGGTCGAGCGTGCCCGATTGGGTGAGGGCGTGGAGGCCTACGGCGTCGACCAGACCGAGACCACCATCAAGGCCTACGACGCCGGCGTCGAGTCGCTGTCGTCGGCGCGCACGCGTGGCGTCGGCATCCGCGTCGTGGCCGAGGGCCGCGTCGGTTATGCCTATACCGCCGACCTGGGCGAGGAAGCCCTGACCGAGACGCTGGCCGAGGCCCGGTCCAACGCCACGGTTGGCACGCCCGACGAAGCGAATGTCCTGCCGGCAGGCGGGCAGCCGCAGGCGATGCCCGAGCTGTACGACGACGCGTTCGCCACGGTGGAGACCACCGACAAGGTCGCGCTCGCCGTACGGCTGGAGTCCGCGGCCCGCGCGGCGCCGTCGATCAAGGGCGTGGACACCGCCCAGTACGGCGACACGGTCACGACCGCCGCCATCGCCTCCACCGCCGGTACCCGTGGCAGCTACCGGCGCTGCGACGCGTTCTGCTTCGTCGAAGTGCTCGCCGAGGCCGACGGGCGCACCACCGCCGCCTTCGGCCTGGACATGGCCCGGCTGCCGACCGAGCTCGACGTGGAGGCCGCCGCGCGAGAGGGGGTCGCCAGGGCCACGCGGCTGCTGGGCGGCCGCCAACCCGCCAGCGCGCGCCTGCCGATCGTGTTCGACCCCTACGCCACCGCCTCGTTCCTGGGTGTGCTGGCCGGCGCGCTGTCCGCCGAGTCTGTGCAAAAAGGTCGCAGCCTGTTCGCCGAGCGACTCGGGGAGTCGGTCGGTCCCGCGCACCTGACCCTGGTCGACGACGGGCGGCTGGCCGGCGCTCCGGCGTCGGCGCCCTGGGACGGCGAGGGGGTTCCTACCGGGCGCACGTCGCTGATCGACGGCGGCGTGGTGGCCGGCTGGCTGCACAACACCTACACCGCGACCAAGGCCGGCGCCTCCAGCACCGGCAACGCCAGCCGCAGCGGCTTCAAGTCACCGCCGTCGATCAGCCCGACCAACTTGTTCCTCGACCCTGGCGAGGAGGATCAGGAGGCGCTGCTGGCGCGGGCCGGCACCGCCTTCTACTGCCAGCAGGTGATGGGGGTGCACTCGGGCGCCAACCCCATCTCCGGCGACTTCAGCGTGGGGGCCGCCGGGCTGATGGTGCGCGACGGCGCCTTCGCCGAGCCGGTCCGCGAGGCCACGGTCGCGGGAACCATCCCCGGGATGCTGGCCGGGCTGGTGGCCGTAGGATCGGATCTTCGGTTCCTGCCGTTCGGCGGCGGCATGGGCGGCGCGACGCTGCTGCTGGAGGGCATGACGCTGGCGGGCGCCTGAGGGTGGGGAGGGAAACGCCAGATCACGGCGGCGCCCCGGATCGGTCCACGGCTCACCGAGGCTGCCAGGGCAGCTAGGACCGCCAGAGCGCCGTCGGGGCCAACAGGAAACGTCATGGCGGAGGCGCGTGGGCCAATAGAACACGGCCGAGGGCGAGGCCGCTGTTGGCGGGTCCCACCTCGGCGGCCTCCAGCCCCACCAGCGCCGTGCTACCCGCGTCGCCGTGGTTGACCTGCAGGACCGGACGGGACTCGGCGACCAGCTGCACTGGCGTGTCGCCTGCGCCCAGGACCCACACGTCGACCCAGCCGCCGGCGACGACGCCCCAGCCGTCCTCGCTGGGGATTGGCACGACGCGCAGACCCTCGGCGAGCCCGGCGGCGGGACCGCGACGGTCCAGGTGGGCCTCGGTGAGGACGGCACCCTCGGGCAGCGCCATGGCCAGGACCGCTCCCTGCGGGACCTTGGTGACCGCGGCGGGCGGCACGGCGGCTGGCGGCAGGGCTGTGGGCGACACCGCGTCCGGCGCAGCCCCGACGGATAGGTCGCCTGCGGCAACCAGCACGGTCCGGGGAGCACCGCCCCAGCGGGACTCGGCCGCCGTGACCCGCGCCTGCAGCCCGAGGATGCCCAGCAGCACCGCCGCCCAGACCGCGATGGTGCGCACCCGAGGGCGCAGCCGCGACCAGCGTTCCGACAGCACGTCCAGCGGCCTCGGCAGCCGAAGGTGGGGGCCGCGCAGCAGATCGTCGAGGCTTGGCATGGCCCGATGGTGCCCCGGCGGGCGGCCTTGCGAGCAAAGACGGCTCCCGCGCCTGTGGACCACCTCGGGTCGAGGCGCTGATGTGGTGCGCCACCGCTTCGCTGCTTGAGCGTTAGTGCACGTCGAAGCGTGCGCCCTCCAGCGCCCGGCGGGCGGGGCGATCAGCGGACAGTGGCAGTGCGGGGACGATGTCGAACAGCAAGTCGCGCAGCTTGGCGTTGTTGGCGCTGAAGACCTCGACGACCGCGGCATGGGACACCGGCTCGACGTCCGGATCATCTTCCAGCCCCACGTCGTAGTCGGTGATCAGCGAGATGTTCAACGCGGCCATCTCAAGCTCGCGAGCCAGGACCACCTCCGGGTACTGGGTCATGTTGATGACCTTCCAACCCATGGCCGAGAACCACTTGGACTCGGCCTTGGTGGAGAACCGGGGGCCCTGAATCACCACCAGGGTCCCGCGCTCGTGCACGGTGATTCCCAGCTTGCCCGCGGCCGTGATCGCGACCTCGCGCATCTCGGCGTCATAGGGCTCGGCGAAGGTGATGTGCGTGGTTTCCGGCCCGTCGTAGAAGGTGTCCTTGCGGCCGCTGGTGCGGTCGACGACCTGGTCGCAGATCACGAAGGAGCCCGGGGCGACATCCTTCTGCAGGCTGCCGGCGGCGCAGGGCATGATGACGTCGGTCGCGCCGAGGTGGTGCATCGCCCACAGGTTCGCCCGGTAGTTGATGGCGTGCGGGGGCAGCTGGTGGCGCACCCCGTGGCGTGGCATGAAGCCGACGTTGCGGCCGCCGATCTCGCCGACGACGACGGGGGCGGACGGTTCACCGTAGGGGGTGTCGACCTTCACCTCACGGGCGTCGGCCAGCAGCGAGTAGAACCCCGAACCCCCGAAGATCCCGACGTCGATCTGTGTTTCGACCAAGGTGCTGCCTTTGTGTGTACGGACATGAAAAGGCCCCGGTGGCCCGGGGCCGAGGTGATGTTAGTACCCCGCAAGTCACAAAGCGGTGTGGCCCCAGGGCGGCTCAGGCGGACTCGGCGCTGGGTGAGCCGGTCGACTGCACCTTCCTCGCGGCGGTCTTGCCGCGGTCAGTCTTGCCACCGTCGGTCCTGCCGCGGTCAGTCTTGCCACCGTCGGTCCTGCCGCGGTCAGTCTTGCCACCGTCGGTCCTGCCGCGGTCAGTCCTGCCTCCGTCGGTCTTGCCACCGTGGGTCTTGCCACCGTCAGCCTTGCCGCGATCGGCACTTGCGGCGTCGGTCTTGACCGGCTCCTTCTTGTCGCCCTTGTCGCCCTTCTTGCCCTCCGAGCCCTCGCCGTCGGATGCCGGACGCTTGCGTGAATCGTTCACGTAGTAGCCCGAGCCCTTGAATACGATGCCGGCCGCACTGAACACCTTGCGCAGCCGACCGCCGCACAGACCGCAGATGGTGAGGGCGTCGTCGCGGAAGCTCTGCACGACCTCGACGTGCTCGCCACAGTCGCGGCAGGCGTACTCATACGTGGGCATCGATCCTCCGGGTCGCGGCGAAACTGATGGCTGGGCGTGCGAGCACTGGTAGGCCGCCGCCCGTAAACGACTCACCCTTCATTATGGCGGGCCGCCGACGGGCGGCAACCGATCAAGCCTGTCCGGCCGGCGTCCGGGATGCTTGCTACCGCTTCGTCACTTGTGTGACGGCGGTTGGGGTGACGACGACATCCATGGCCCGGTCGTGGGCCTGGGTCGGCACCACGTCGACCACCTGCTCGTCGAAGGCGACGCCGATGACGACGGCGCCAGGGCGCAGACGGCTCAGCAGGCGGTCGAAGTGGCCGCCGCCGTAGCCCAACCGCCTGCCGCCGAAGTCGAATCCCACACCCGGCGCCACGACCACATCCAGCGTGTCGAGGCGGACAGGCCGCCGGCGGTCGGCGGCCGGCTCGCGCACACCGCGCCACCCAGGAACCAGGTCATCGGTGAGGCCGGACACTCGGGCGACTCCCAGCTCGTCGCCGTCCACCCACGGCAGGTGCACGGCGATGCCGCCTGCCAGCAGCGCTTCCAGCAGCGCGTCCACGCGCAGTTCGCTGCCGAAGGCGGCGTAGCCCAGCACTGCTCGCGCCGCGATTACCGACGGCAGGTCGGCGATCGTGCGGCACGCCGTCGCCGCGCCGGCGGCACGCGCCGCTGGCCGTAGCTGCGCTCGGGCGCGGAGCAGGCGGCGGCGAAGGGCAGCCTTCTCGGCGACCACGTCGTCTGCCACAGCGCTCCGATCACTCCAGGCACCGCAGCCTGGAGGCCAGGTGCCAGGGATGACATGCCGACTACAGTGAGGACGGTACCGGCGCCAGCTAACGACGAGAAAGGACGGCAGCGTGCGCGCACGGAAGGCGGTCATTCCCGCCGCGGGACTCGGAACACGGTTCCTGCCGGCGACGAAGGCTCAGCCCAAGGAGATGCTGCCCGTCGTCGACAAGCCCGCCATCCAGTACGTCGTGGAGGAGGCTGCCACCGCTGGCCTGAACGACGTCCTGTTGGTCACGGGCAGGGGCAAACTTGCGCTGGAGGACCACTTCGACCATGCCGTCGAGTTGGAGCGTCAACTGGCGGCGGCTGGCAAGGAGGACCTGCTGGCTACGGTGCGGGCGGTGTCGCACTTGGCCGCTGTGCACTACATCCGCCAAGGCCAGCCGCTCGGCCTCGGACATGCGGTCGGCTGCGCGCGGCAGCATGTGGCCGGCGAGCCGTTCGCGGTGCTGCTCGGCGACGACATCATCGGTGAGTCCGAACGCCTGCTGTCGCGCATGGTCGACGAATGTGAACGTTCCGCCCGCAGTGTGATCGCGGTGATGGAGTTCGGGCCCTCCGAGCTTGACAAGTACGGGGTGATCGCGGCCGAGCCGGACCCGGACTTCCCCGACACCTATCGGGTCATGGACATGGTTGAGAAACCGGGCCGCGCCAACGCGCCGTCAAATCTGTGCATCATCGGCCGTTACGTGCTGACCCCGGACATCTTCGACCACATCGCCGGCACCCGGCCAGGTCGAGGCGGCGAGATCCAACTCACCGACGCCATGAAGTCACAGGCCCGGGACGAGCCGATCCGGGCACTGAAGTTCAGCGGTGTCCGCTACGACGTCGGCTCCAAGCAGGACTACCTGCGTGCCACCGTCGAGTTGGCGGCGGGCCGGGCAGACCTTGGGCCCGACTTCCGTGACTTCCTGCTTGACTTCGTCAAGAGCATGTAATGACCGACCCCGGCGGGCATCAACATCACGTCGACCCCGGCGAACTCGTCTCGGTCGAGGACCACCGTCGCGCCGTCCTATCCGCCATCACACCGCTGGAGCCCATCGAGCTGAACCTGTTCGAGGCGCATGGCTGTGTCCTGGTAGCCGACGTGATCGCCGACGCCGACATCCCCAGCTTCACGCGCTCTGCGATGGACGGCTATGCCGTCCTCGCCGAGACCGCCGGCCCGGGCGCCACTCTGCGCGTGACCGGTGAGGTTGCGGCCGGCACACGCGACCCCGTTCGGGTTCGCCCTGGTGAGGCGGTGCGAATCATGACCGGCGCGCCCATCCCGGCGGGCGCCGACGCGGTGGTGCCCGTCGAGGTCGCCGACGAGCGTGACGGCAAAATGCAGGTGCGCGCGACCCCCATGGTGGGTGACCACATCCGACCGGCCGGCGAGGACGTGCGGGCTGGCACCACCGTCCTACGGTCGGGTCGGCGCCTTGGCGCCGCGGACATCGGCATGTTGGCGTCCGTCGGCCGGGGACGGGCGCTGGTCCACCCCCGCCCACGGGTCGCCGTCATCTCCACCGGCGACGAGCTGACCGAGCCCGAGGCCACCTTGGCGCCCGGCCAGATCCGCGACACGAACTCGTACACCCTGACGGCCATGGCCCAGGAGGCGGGCGCCACGGCCTTCCGCCATACGATCGTCCGCGACGACCGCCGGGCGCTGATCGAGGCGTTCGAGGGCGCGTTGTCCCACGCCGACATGCTGGTCACCTCCGGGGGGGTCAGCGCCGGTCGCTATGACTTGGTCAAGCAGGTGCTGGCGCAGCTCGGTGACGTGCGGTCGACCAAGGTCGGGATGCAGCCGGGCATGCCCCAGGCCTTCGGCTTCGTCACCCGCCCACTCAGCCACCCGGTGCCGTGCTTCGGCTTGCCCGGTAACCCGGTCAGCGCCTTCGTCAGCTTCGAGGTCTTCGTCCGCCCGGCGCTGCGACGACTCCAGGGCCGCACGGATCTCAATCGCCCACGCATCAACGCCGTCCTTGACGAGCCCCTGCGCAGCCCTCAGCACCGCGTCAGCTTCATCCGGGTGACGTTGCGGCGCGACGACGACGCCTGGCATGCGCGGACGACGGGCCCGCAAGGCAGCGGCATCCTCACCTCGGCGGTCGAGGCCGACGGCCTCGCCGAGGTTCCCAGCGACCGCACCGAGGTGCCCGCCGGCGAGACCGTGGTCGTGCACCTGCTGGTTTCGCAATGAGTCAGGAGCTGAGCCACCTCGACGAGGCCGGCCGTGCGCGCATGGTCGATGTCGGCGACAAGGATGTCACGCAGCGTCGGGCTCAGGCGCGAGCCCAGCTGCGGATGACCCCGGCGACGGCGCAGCTGCTGGTCGACGGTCGCCTGCCCAAGGGTGAGGCCCTGGGCGTGGCACGCCTCGCCGGCATCATGGCAGCCAAGCGGACACCCGAGTTGATCCCGCTGTGCCACACGGTGGCGCTGGCGTCGGTTGAAGTTGACGTTGCAGTTGACGTCGAGGCTGGATTGGCCACGGTGATCGCGGCGACCCGGGCGACCGATCGGACGGGAGTCGAAATGGAGGCCTTAGTGGCGGCCTCGATTGCATCCTTAACCCTCTACGACATGGTGAAGGCGGTGGAACGCGGCGTCGTGCTGGAACGCGTTGAGCTGCTGCACAAGTCCGGTGGAGTTGGCGGGGAATGGCAGCGCGGAACATGAGGGCGCAGCTGTGATCCGCGCGGTCGTGGTCACCGTGTCCACCCGCGCCGCCGCGGGCGTCTACGCCGACGAGGCCGGGCCCGTCGTCGCACAAGTGCTGCGCCAAGGGGGCTTCGACGTCGATGAGCCAGTCGTCGTCCCCGACGGCCGGCAGGTGGTGGCCGACGCCATCCGCGACGCCTGCCAGCGGGCCGACGTGGTGGTGACCACCGGCGGGACGGGTCTGCACCCCCGCGACGAGACGCCCGAAGCGACGCTGGACGTGGTTGACCGGCTCGCGCCGGGTTTTGCCGAGGCAATGCGGGCGGCGTCGCTGCAGACAACGCCGATGGGCATGCTGTCGCGAGGGGTAGCCGGGGTCCGAGAGCGCTGCCTGGTGCTCAACCTTCCGGGCTCGCCCAAGGGCGCGCAGGAGAACCTGGAGGCTGTGGTCACCGTTCTCGGCCATGCCGTCGATCAGCTGCGCGGCGGGGATCACCGGGGCTGAAACCCCCCGCCGGCGGCGGCGTGTCAGGACGCTGCAATGCTTCATAGGTTTCGCGCCAGCGGCCTGTTAGGTTCGCCGCCGATGGGGATTCTCGTGGTGGTCTTGCTCGGGGGGTTGTGGGCTTCGATACTGCTGCCCGGCGCGCTGCGTTCGCGGCGCAACTCGTCACCGATCGATTCGATCCTGGCCTTCGAGCGAGACATGAGCCTGCTTGCCCCGCGACGTGGAGACCAGCGGCGGCCCGGCCGTCATGTGATGGTTCTGGACCGGCCGGCGAGCCTGACGGGTCGAGTCCGCCCGGATGTTCTTGCCCGCCAGCGACTGGCTTTGCTCGGCCTCGCTTGGGCGACGGTCCTGGCGGCGGTTCTGGCGCTGGTCTTCGAGGGCGTCTTCGTGGCGTTGTTCGTGCTCATGGGGTTGGCCCTCGCCGCCTACGTCACCGTGCTGCGCCGGCGCCAGGCTCGAGCGGCTGAGGTCCGCGCGAAGATCCGCCACTTGTACCGCGCGCCCGACACGGTGCCGGCCGAAGAGGTCCGCCGCTACGGGACCTGAGCCGGTCTAGTCGACTTGCGCGTCAGACGTCCACGGCGGCTGGTCGACGGATTCGAGCGGCTGCTACCATGCGGCCTTCCCAGGGGGCTGTAGCTCAATTGGTAGAGCGCCTCGGTCGCATCGAGGAGGTCAGGGGTTCGATTCCCCTCAGCTCCACTCCCATCTCTGCATAGAGGTCCCACCACCACCATCCCGCTTTCCTCGGCCGAAACGGGACACGGTTATCCGAGAGATTAACCGGAAACCGTCTGGCTCCCGCCAAGCCTTTGGGACGCTCGTACCCCCTTCCACCGGTCAGCCGCAGCACCCCTTCCGCGATGTCCGCGCGCCCGCGCACGGTACCGCACTCACTCTGTTGCCGGCAGGCCAGCCCAGCTGGGCGACGGCACGCGGCTGGCCTGCTGTAGCCGGGGATACCCGAACGCTGGTTGTGGTCACCTGCTAAGCCGGACTCGATGGGATTGAGTCCTCTTCGCGGAGCAAGAAACCCGCATGCCTAACGGCATCAACGCACGCCTGGTAGCACCCAAGGCTTTCCCCCCGCATGCCACTCAAGGCGCATCGGCCGCGCCCTACTAGAGACGGGGAATCACGTCAAGATTCCATCAAGGGGGACCGAGCCAGTAAGCGATACCGTATTAAGCTTGTCTTGCCGAGGGTGACGACTACTGTCAGGTCGACAACGGCCTCCGAGGCATCCTCAGCCCGGAAGGGCTTCCCTTCCTTGAATGCAAACGGCTGGTCAGGACTGTCTGCGAATGTTCCTGCAGGGTCGCCATCGGGAAGCTCCTCTTGTGAGTCGTCCGAGATTGACAGGCGCAGTATGCACTTCAGGGATGCAGTCAGTAGGTGCCGATACAGGCCGGTCGCGCGACGGAAGCA
>Ga0136640_10000795_pt1 | contig 12269 bp, 12 predicted proteins | sample AntDrymUQ8642106_2_FD_105498 | JGI IMG/M metagenome (GOLD analysis project Ga0136640, IMG submission 105498) | Polar desert sand microbial communities from Dry Valleys, Antarctica - metaG UQ864 (21.06) | ecosystem: Environmental > Terrestrial > Soil > Desert | place: Antarctica: Dry Valley...
AGGTGGTCACCGTCAGGCGGATCCCCTCCTTGTCGATCTCGGCCACCCGGACGTCCACCTCCGCGGCCTCCGACAGCACGTCGAGCGCGCGGGACGCGTCGGCTCCCGGGGCAAGCCACACCGACACCTCGACCTGAACCTGGGGATCCACCACCGTGTGGTTGGCGATCGAGCTCTGGGCCAGGCGCTCGTTGGGCACGATCAGGCGCCGCCCGTCGTCCAGGCGGATGTAGGTGTAGGTCAGGCGCACGTCCTCGACCTCACCCGTCTGTGCCTCGAAGGTCACCAGGTCGCCGATGCGGACGGGCTGGGTGATCGCCAGCATGATCCCTGCGATCGCGTTGGCCAAGGTCTGCCTGGCCGCGAAGCCCACCACGAGGCCGAGCAGGGCCGAGGAGGCCAGAACCCCCGTGGCCGCGGTTCGTACCGCGTCGAAGCGCGCGAGCGCCAGGGCCAGCCCGATCACGATGATCGTGGCGAAGATCAGCCGCCGAACCAGTTGCAGGCGGGTATCGGCGACCGCTGAGAGCTCCCGGCCGGCCACCGCCTCGCCGAGCTTGCGCCCGCGTCGGATCAGGGCCTTGTCCACGACCTCGGCCAGCACGAAGGCGAAGATCACCGTGAACACGGCCGCGATCTCGTTGCCGTAGTCGCTCAGGAAGGAGGCGAACGTGATTGGATCGGTCGCCGGCATGGGGCATCAGGCTACTTCCAGGCGGCCAGGGCCAGGGGGCGGCGCCCGAGCCGCGATGCGCGCGGCGGGCGAGCGCGCCCGGGCCTCCGAATCGCTGCGCGCGGCGTGGCGAGCGTTTGCCTGGAGCAGGCTCGCGATCCTGGTCGTCGCGGCCTTCGCGGCCCTGGCGTCCGGCCAGGGTGGGGTGGGCGCCGCCAACGCCGAGCGCTTCGACGAGCCGTCACTCACCCGCCCCCTCGGGGGCCTGGGCGACGCGGTGGCGTCCCCTCTCGCCCACTGGGACGCCATCTGGTACCTGGGCATAGCCGAGACTGGCTATCCCTCGGCCGACTCCCCCCGGGTCGCCTTCTTTCCCCTGTATCCTCTGCTCACCCGCGCGACGGCCGGATTGGGGGGCGGATCCGAAGCAGCGCTGCTGCTGGCCGGGTACGCAGTGTCCCTCGCCGCCCTGCTCGGAGCGCTCGCGCTGCTGCATCGGCTCGTGTCCCTCGAGCTGGGCCGCCGCTTGGCGGCGCCGACCCTGCTGTTGCTGTGCGTGTTCCCCGCCTCGCTCTTCCTGGGGGCGCCCTACTCGGAGAGCCTGTTCCTGCTGGCCTCGGTGGGGGCGTTCTACGCGGCCCGCACCGGCCGCTGGGCGTGGGCGGGGGCCGCGGCGGCGGCGGCGTCGGGCACCCGCAGCGCCGGGGTGCTGCTGCTCGGACCGCTCGTCCTGATCTATCTGTACGGGCCTAGGGGTGACCGTGCCGGGGCCCCGGCACGGCTGACGGCGCTCCGCGGCGGATGGCTCGCCGCGCTGCGGCCCACGTACGCCCTCCGGGCCGACGCGGGATGGCTGGCGCTCGCGCCGGCGGGGCTGGCCGCGTACGCGGCCTACCTGGGGCTTGCCCATGGGGACGCGCTGGCCTTCGGCTCGGTCCAGGACTACTGGGGGCGGGAGTTCGCGGGCCCGCTCGGGGGAATCTGGGAGAGCCTGGCCGCCGCGGCGGCGGGGGTCAGGCAGATCGCCTCCGGCGCACGAAGCCCCGTCGTCTTCGAGCAGGCCGCGGGCGATCCGTTCCGGGTGGCGGCGATGAACCTGATGCTTCTCGGCACCGTCGTCTTCGCGCTCGTGGGGGCGGCCGGAGTCCTGCGCCGGCTCCCGTTCGCCTACGGCGCCTACGTGGCGGCGGCGCTGATGCTGCCGCTGTCCTACCCGGTCGCCCCGCAGCCGCTGATGTCGCTGCCCCGGTTCTTGGTCGTGCTGTTCCCGATTTTCATGTGGCTTGCGATCGTGTGCGAGGAGCGCGGGATCACCGACCGCGTGGCGGCCGCGTCCGCGGTGGGGCTGGGACTGTTCGTGACCCAGTTCGCCGGCTGGTACTTCGTGGCGTGACACCCATCCGCGCCGTACTGCTCGACGCGCTGGGCACCCTGGTCGAGCTCGAGCCCCCCGCTCCGCGTCTGCGTGAGGCGCTGTTCGAGACCACGGGCGCCGACATAGGGGCCGAGGCCGCCGAGCGAGGCTTCGGGGCGGAGATCGCCTACTACCTCGACCACCACATGGACGGGAGCGACGCGGCGGGTCTCGAACGGCTGCGCGACGATTGCGCGTGGGTGATGCACGAGGCGATCGCCTCGCCCGGGCTGCCCCCGGGGGCCGTGCGCGACGCCATGGTGGCCTCCCTGGAGTTCACGCCCTTCGCCGACGCCGAGCCCGCCCTGCGGGCGCTGCGCGCCCGGGGCCTGCGTCTCGTGGCCGTGAGCAACTGGGACTGCTCCCTGGGCCTCTGCCTCGACGCGGCGGGGATCGGCGTGCTGCTCGACGGTGCGGTCTCCTCGGCCGAGGTCGGGCAGGCCAAGCCGTCGCCGGCGATCTTCGGCGCCGCGCTCGCGTCGGCCGGGGTCGAGGCCGCCGAGGCCGTGCACGTCGGCGACTCGATGGCCAAGGACATAGAGGGCGCGCGGGCGGCGGGCATCCGCGCCGTGTTGGTGTCTCGCGCCGGAGCCGCGCCGGCGGGCGTGGAGTGCGTGCGCTCGCTCGACGAGGTGGCCTCCCTAATCTGACGGCGGTGGAGGCCACCACACACCAGCCGCCGCCGGATCCACCGGAGCTGCCGGCCGGCGCTGAGCGGTTCCCGGCCTGGCCGCCGTGGTTCGCGGTCGTGGGCTTCCTCGTCGGCATCTCGGGCACGCTGCTCTTCGCGGTCCCACTGACGATCGTGGCCGACCTGTTGGGAGCCGAGCCCGACGGTGGTTCGCCGGCTGTCGTGATCATCGGGACGCTGGCCCAGGGGGTGGCCTTCGTCGCCACCGCGGTGTTCTTCGCCAGCCGGGTGGCGAAGCCGCGGGCCTGGCACTTCGGGCTGAGGGGCACCCGCTTCTGGCCGGCGCTCGGTTGGGCGGCGGCGGGGATGGTGGCGTTCTACTTCGTGACCGCCATCTACGGAGCGCTCGTTCAGCCGGACGCCGAACAGGAGACGGTGGAGGCCCTGGGCGGCGACAGCGGCACCATCGGCCTGATCGTCGCCGGCCTGATGGTGGTCGTGGTGGCGCCGGTGATCGAGGAGGTCTTCTTTCGCGGGTTCTTCTACCGAGCGCTGCGCAGTCGGCTGTCCATCTGGATCGCCGCGGGGCTCGACGGCCTGCTCTTCGGGATCATCCACTACAGCGGCGACGGTGTGGACGGGCTCTTGATCCTGCCCCCGCTGGCGCTCCTCGGGGTGGCCTTCTGCCTGGTCTACGAGCGCACCGGCTCGCTGCTCCCGGTGATCGGGATGCACGCCTTCAACAATGCCCTGGCCTACGCGGTCCAGGCCGACGACGGATGGCTGGTGTCTGTGGTGGTCGGGCCGCTGATGCTTGGCGCGTGCGCGCTCGTCCCCCGCATCCTGCCCGCCGCACCGCGGCTGGCACCGGCCTGACGCTCGCTCCGATCGCTCGCAGGGAGTACAGTTGCGCCCGGTGAAGCGGGCTCTCATCATCTCCATCACGCTCGTGGCGCTGGCTGCCGCTCCGGCGCAGGCGCTCGCTCAGGTGCCGCCCACCCCTCCGCCCGTCACGCCTCCGGCCGAGCCCGTGCCGGCTCCCCCGCCCGCGCCCCAGGCGGGAAAGGCCTCGCTCAGCGTCAGAGGGGGGATGGCCACCAAGAGGATGCGCTTCCTGTTCCGCGGCCAGCAGCTGGTGGCCGTGACCAGGGTCAAGCCCTTCGTGGCCGGTCAGACGGCTGTGCTGGAGGTCATCCGGAGCGGCAAGGTCGTGTCGCGCCACAAGGCCAGGATCCGGCGGTCGAAGGGCAAGGGCCGTGCCGTCTTCCGCCTCAAGGCCCGCCGCAGGGGCAAGTTCGCCCTGCGGGTACGCCACCGCCCCACGGCGGGGCAGCAGGCCTTCCGGACCAAGAAGCTGCGCTTCGTGGCGGGTACCTTCCGCGCCGGCGCGGGCGAGCGGGGCGCCAAGGTCATCTTGCTCCAGCGCGGCCTCAAGCAGCTCGGATTCGCCGTGCCCATCACCGGCTACTACGACTCGGGAACCGCCCGGGCGGTCACCGCGTTTCGCAAGACCAACGGCATGGGCAGCGACGGGTACGCGATTCCCGATGTCTACTCCCGTGTCTTCCGGCGTGAGGGCGCGTTCAAGCCGCGCTACCCGCGGGCCGGCCGCCACGTCGAGTTCGACTGGTCGCGCCAGGTGCTCGCGCTGATCGACAAGGGGCGTGCGCACCACGTCTACCACGCGTCCTCGGGCAAGGCCTCGACGCCCACGGTGTTCGGCTCCTTCGAGTTCTACCGCAAGCAGCCGGGCACCAACTCGCTCGGCATGGTGCAGTCCAACTACTTCATCGGCGGGTACGCTATCCACGGCTACCACTCGGTGCCGGACTACCCCGCCAGCCACGGCTGCATTCGGATACCGATCCCCAACGCCTACCAGGTCGACTCCCAGATCGAGATCGGCCAGAAGATCTTCGTCTACCGCTGAGGGCGGCCTGACCCCCGTCGGGTAGGTGTGTTCAGCCCGTCGACTCGCGCCAGTCGCGCGTTCGGCGGTCGGGCTTGGGTACGACGTTGGCCAGCAGGGTGCCGCCAAGGCCGTAGAGGAGCAGGGCGAGCAGCCCCGGAACCATGCGCTGGACCCATACCTGATCGGTGTCGATCAGGCCGGTGAAGGGGGAGAGCAGGACATCGTCGGCGTCATCCACGTACTCGCGAACGCTCGAGTGCTGCGCCTCGCGGACCCGCTCCACCGCCGGCTTGGGAGCCGGCTTGTCGAGCTCCGCCCGGGAGGGACCGCGCTCGGTGGGGCCGCGCAGCGCTTGCACCTGTTTCTCGGAGCCCGCGCCCAGTTGGTCGACGGCGAAGAACACGAAGCTGAGAGCCACGACCGCCGCCGCGGTCACGGCGCATATGCGGATCAGCGAAGCCATTCTTCTCTACCATCGGCACCCGCCGTGCCGAACCTGACCCCCGGCTCTCCTCTCCGCCCACGGTGACCGACCCGCGCGAGCGGCTGGCCGCCGAATTGCGTACCCACGCCCTGGTGATCGGGAGGGTCACGCTGTCCAGCGGGCGCGAGGCGGAGTACTACGTGGACGCCAAGCGGGCGATCCTCCGCCCCGCCGGCTTCGCCGCTCTGGGCGAGCTCGTGGCCGCCGAGGCGACCCGGCGAAGCGCCACGGCGGTAGGTGGGCTCACGATGGGCGCCGACCCCGTGGCCTGCTCCGCGCTGGCCACCGGCGCCGACCTGAAGGCCTTCTTCGTACGCAAGGAGCGCAAGGAGCACGGCCTGCAGCGGTGGGTCGAGGGACCCCCGCTCGACGCAGGCGAGCGCTGCCTGATCGTGGAGGACGTGGTGACCACCGGCGGCTCAACCGTCCAGGCGATCGAGCGCGTGCGCGAGGAGGGCTTCGAGGTCGTGGGGGTGGTGAGCGTGCTCGACCGCCTGGCGGGAGGCGGAGCGGCGATCGAGTCGGCCGCGGGGGCGCCGTACGTGGCGCTAACCACCATCGACGACCTCTATCCGGACCGTCCCGACCGCTGAGGGCTCCCGCACGAGCCCGTCTCAGTAGGCGGCTCGCAGACCCGTGAGCATGGGGAAGTGGCGCACGTTGGTTGTCAGCAACTCGGCATCGAGGACGAGCGCGGTCGCGGCAATCAGGTAGTCCATGTCGTCGATTCCGCTGTAGGCTCGGCGGTGCTCGCGGGCCAGAGAGCCGGCCGTTCGCGTGATGCCCTCATCCACCGGGACCCACGAGAGCGCGGAGAAGAACCGCTCAAGCGCGGCGAGCTCGTTGTCTCGCACACCGGCGAGGAGTTCGAAGCGGACCACCTCGCTGGCGACGACGGGCTCCTCCTTGTCGATGAGCCCGCTCAGGAGATCGACCGCACGCCGCACGCCGCGCAGGTGGTCGATCGCAACGCTCGTGTCCAGCAGGTTCACTCGACGCCGAGCCGGCGCAGGCGCTCGTTCAGATCGCCGCGCAGCGCGTCTACGTAGTCGGCGCCCGTCACGCTTCGGCCGCTCCACGAGCCGGCGCTCGCCTCGAGGGCCCGAAGCCTCTCCGTTCTCGTCTTCTCGCCGAAGGTACCTCGGACCGCGCGCCGAATCAGCTCGGAGCGAGAGGCTCCTGTTGCGCGTGCAACGCGGTCGAGCAGCTCCAACTCGTCCTCGCCCAGATAGACCTGCGTTCTGCCCACAACATCACTATACACCAGGTGGTGTCGGCGGCTCGTGAGACGCCGAGCGTGGCATAGCTTGGTGAGTATTCACGAGACCCAGGCCGTGCCAGAAGCGATCCCTCGAGGGACGTGCCCCTCGGTTCAATCACTGTGGGCGAGTGCCCCGAGCTGGATTCGAACCAGCGGCCTTCCCCTTAGGAGGGGGACGCTCTATCCGGCTGAGCTATCGGGGCCCAGCCAGACGATAACCCGACTCGGGTGTCAGTCCTCGTCCTCGTACAGCGACTCGCGCGCCAGCTCGGCGCCACCCTGGGCGTAAAGGCGCACCTCGATGTAGTCACCCGTGAAGTCATCGAGGGAGACGAGGGTGAAGCGGTCCTCCACGAGAACGCACTGGTCCGTGGTCGCGGGCCCGAGCTCGGCCGTGGCCACCGCCCCGTTGGCCACCTGGGAAACGCCCCACACGAGGGTGATCACCCCGCGGCGCCCCTCGAGCCCGCGCCACTGCCCGATCTCCTGGTCGGAGAGGTCGAGCGTCCAATCCGGGTTGGCCTCGGCGGTCTCGTCGGTGTAGTCGACCACGGCCGCGAAGTCGGCGGCCTGGGCGCCCTCGTGCTCGCGCGTGTAGGACACGAAGCCGAAGAGCTCGAAGCCCTCCGAGGTCGGGGCCGTGCCCGGCACGTAGGTCCGCCCGCCCCAGGTGCGGTCGGGGAACCAGGCGATCTCCCCCGGCTCGCCCAGCCCCTGGTCGGTCTGGATGCCGCTGGCCGCGGCCCTGAAGTGCTCGCCGAGCGCCTCGCCCCAGCGGCCGTAGGGCAATGGCTCCTGAGGGGGCTCGGCGGCGCAGCTGGGCAGGGGGCGTTCGGCCGGCGGCATGCGGCGGGAAGCTACAGGAGGGTGACCGCCAGACCGCCGGCCACCACGATCGCGCTGGACCAGGCGATCACCGAGGCCACCAGCGCGCGGTCGAGCCCGTACTCCTGTGCGACCACCAGGGCGTTGATCGCGCTGGCCATCCCGGCCTGGCTGAGGTAGGACTCGGGCACCGCGTGCACGGCTTCCGAGAGCGCGAGCATGATCGCCGGGGCCAGCAGCAGACGCAGCCCGAGCGCGACTCCCACCGGCCGGGTGAACGCGGGCGAGAAGCGGGGGTCCTCTCCCGTCGTCTCGGCGGCCAGCGTGACCCCGACCACGAAGAAGCCCAGCGGCAGGATCGCGAAGACCACGGCCTGGGAGGCGTCGACCGCCCAGCCGGGTGTCAGGAACGCCGGTGCGATCAGGGCCGCGGCGCACGCCCACAGCGCCGGGTTGCGCGAGAAGAAAGCGACGGCGCGCTGGCGCGGATGCTCGGCCACCGTGCCGAAGGCCGCGCCGATCGAGAACCCGATCGTGACCAGGGCGACCGTCGAGACCACGGCGTCGTAGGCGATGGCGTTGGGCAGCTCTTCGAGGCCGAACAGCGCGGCGCTGAAGGGCAGGCCGAGGTAGCCGGTGTTGGCCAGCGCCGACACCACCATGAGCGCCCCGACCGCCGGCCGCGCCAGGCGCAGGACGTAGGTGCCGACCACGTAGGCGGTGCCCAGCACGACCAGCAGCGCCACGTAGGCGAAGCCGATCCCCGCACCCACCTCAGCGGTCAGCTCGAGCGTCGCGATGTTGAAGAAGATCACCCCGGGGACCAGCACCCACAACAGCAGCCACAGGATCCGCCTGGCGATGGCCTCGGCGCGCTCGCCCAGGCGATGCTCCGCGCCGAAGCCGACCGCGGTCGCGGTCGCGATCACGGCGGCGATCGCGATCACGCCTGTGCGGCTCGCAGCAGCTCGGCCCCGCGCTCCGGAGCGAAGGCGCACAGCTCGACGCCGGCACCGAGCTCCAGACCGGCCTGCTGGGCCAGGCGCGGCACCAGGTCGATCCGCCAGCAGAACGCGGCAGAGCCCGGCGGGGCCGTGCGCACCCACATGTTGAACGGGGGCAGCGCTCCGAGAACGGACTTGAGGCGGCCGAGCACGTCGTGCAGCAGCGCGGCGCCAAGCGGCCCGTCGTCCTCGAACCGCGCACGCGGGGCGCGGGGGAGGATCTGCACGTGAAAGGGGCCCCGGGAGGCGAACGGGCAGATGGCCACCGCCTCGGGGTCCACCGCCACCAGGCGGTCCCGGCGGCGCACCTCCTCCTGGAGCACGTCGGCCAGTAGGTTGCGCCCCTGGGTGCGGTCGCGGTAGGCGGTGAAGCGCTCGCGCTCGCGGGCCACCCCGGAAGGCACGAACGGCAGCCCGTAGATCTGCGTGTGGGTGTGCGGCAGCGAGGCTCCGGCCTGCTGGCCCTCGTTCACGATCACGTGCACGTAGGCGGACGCGGCGTGGGTGCGCATCCGCTCCCGCCACACGTCCATGGCCGTGGCCAGCCCCTCCGGGCCCAGGTCGTGCAGTGAGGACACCGGCTCGGGACCGTTGATCACCACCTCGTGCACGCCGCTGGCGGGACGGACGGCGAACAGATCGGGGTCGCCGCGGCCCGCCTGCAGCGGATCGCTGACGTCCGCCGGTCCGGGTTCGAGCGCCGGGTAGAGATTGGGCACCACGCGCACCCGCCAACCCGGTGAGTCGGCCGGGCCGCCGCCCGGGCGCAGGGCGTAGACCTCGGGCGGAGTGCGGTCCTCGTGGCCCTCGGAGAAGGGGTCCTTGTCGGGATCCAGCGGCGGCCTCGGGCCCACCGCGAACCAGGCCCCGGGTCGTTCCGCGCGCTCGGCGGCCACGATCACGCGCAGGCCCGACAGGGGGTCGATCCGGATCTCAGGCAACGCGCTTCTCCATGGTCACGTGCTCGATGCCCTCCTCCATGAAGGGCCCTCCCCGAACCTCAAAGCCCGCGCGGTGGTACACGCCACGGGCGTTGGTCTGGGCATGCAGGCGGATCAGCGGGACACCGGCGATCGCCGCCACCCGGCCGGCCTCGCGCAGCAGCGCCGCCCCCACGCCCTTGCCGCGCAAGGCAGGATCGACGGCCATCCGCCCGAGCCGGGCGGTGCCGTCCTCGATCAGCAGCCGGCACGTGCCCGCGAGGCTGCCGTCACCCGCCACGACCAGATGGATCGCGTCGGCGTCCCGACCGTCCTGCTCAGCCTCGATGCTCACTCCCTGCTCGTCGCAGAACACGCGGCGGCGCAGCTCGAGCGCGGCGTCGATCTCCTCCGGCGCACGGGTCTCCCGCGCCTCGTGGCGGTGGTCAGCGGCGATCTAGCGAGCGTAACGCTCGATGTCCGCGGCCAGGGCCCGGTCGTCCTCGTAGGGGCCCTGCTGCAGATGGGTGATCTCACCCTTGCGGTCATAGAAGACCGTGGCGGGGAAGGGGCCGACCGCCTTGATCACCCCGGCGATCTTCAGATCGGGATCCTTATAGCTGGGGAAGGCGACCGGGTACTCCTTCAGGAACTCCCGGGCGTCGACCTCGGCATCTTGCCCGTCCACGCCGAGGAATGCGACCTGCTTGCCGCGCTCGATCGCCTGCCTCTGGAAGTAGGGGAACTCGGCCCGGCAGGGACCGCACCACGAGCCCCACATGTTCACCACCACCGGGTAGCCCTTCAATGCGGCCAGGCGCTTCTTGAAAGCCTCCGGCCCACCGTCGAGCAGCTGGCTCGACTGGTCGTGCAGCGCCGCGAGAGGAGCGGCGGCGCCGGCCAGGGCGGCGACGGCATCCTTCTGGGGCGGGGCGGCGCTCTTGGGCTGGCCGGACTTCTCGCCGGTGGCCGCGATCACGGCGGCCACCACAGCGGCGGCTACGACGACGCAGAGCAGGGCGGGCAGCAGTCGGCGCATAGGGGTCAAGTGAAGATAGCCAGGACCCTGCGCGGGTCGCGCGATCGTTCGTGTGCTGTAATAGAGGAAGTCGCCGGGCAGAGGGATGCCCGTTGACTGCCCGCCGCCCGAGGCAATCGCCGAGCGGCTCACACGACGCGCAGGCACGCTGCGTCCGCGAAGGCTCCTTTTCAGGTGGCGGAAAGCAGACCCCTCGGCGTCGTTCCCCAAGAACCAAACGCCGAATATGGCCGAACGCACTTCCGTGGTTGACCCATCGCCGGTATCCGGCGCCGATCTCGAGCGCGCCGAGAAGTTTGCGCGCGAGCCCTTCGTGCTCGAGGGAGAGGACGCCGCCGGCGCGCTCGCCGAGGACACGCCCAGGCGCCGTGGGCTCGATGCCGCCCTGGCGGAGATCGAGGCCGGCCGCGACGAGCCGTCGGCCGTGTGGCGCCGCGAGTTCTCGCTGATCCTCGGGCTGGAGCGCGTGCTCGCCGACGACGAGCCCAAGCTGGTGGACGGCACCGTGCTCTCGGCCCACCAGGTCGATGCCCTGTCGGGCACGCTGATCGCGCTCACCGCCGAGCAGATGGCGGCCGGCAAGAACGACACCCCCGCCTCCAACGGAAACGGCAGCGCCAAGGCGGCCAGTTACGAGGAGCTGCCCTCAGGCGAGGTCGAGATCGAGGGCGACGACGAGCTCTCCGACGATGACGAGCCTCTCGACTGGTCCGAGGCCCAGGAGGAGACCGGCGAGGCCGGCTCGGGAACCCCGGCGTCCGAGGACAAGGGCGCGGCGCGCCGGTTCTGGTTCGAGCACGCCACCGGCGCCGGGAAGACCGTGGCCGCGCTGGGCTTCGTCGAGGCCTCGCGCACGGGCGGCGTGCTCATCCTCACCCACCGCCGCAACCTCGTGGACCAGTTCAACGGCGAGCTTCGCGACCGCGGCTACCGCAAGCGCGTGTGTGCTCCGCTGCTCGGCGACAAGCAGCCGACCGTCGAGGGCCCCGTCACCGTCGAGACCTACCAGTGGTTCGTGCGCAACGCGGGCAAGATCTCCGACGCCTACACCATCGTGATCTGCGACGAGGCTCACACGGCCCTCGGCGAGAAGACCTCCGCCGCCATCCGCCGCTGGGAAGAGCCGGTGTTCGTGGGCATGACCGCCACCGGCGCGCTGATCGCCCGCCACGTGACCGACCTGTTCCCGACTCAGACCTCTCGCTTCGACCTGGCGCAGGCCGCTCGCCGCGGCGTGATAGCGCCGCTGCGCTGCGTGCGCATCCCGCCCGGGGTGGGCGTGCGCTCGATCTCCAAGGTCCCGCTGCGCAAGGGCGAGGTGGACCAGGACTTCGACCAGGAGGAGCTGGCCAAGCTGCTAGACCAGACGCCGTTCAACCTGGCGATCGCCGACCTCTACAAGGTGCGCTTCAAGGACCTGCCCGGCGTGGTCTACACCGCGGGCGTCCGCCACGCCCACAACGTGGCCGCGGCGTTCGTGGCGGCGGGGGTCAAGGCCAAGGCCGTGTCGGGCGAGACCAACAAGCGCGAGCTCACGCGAGTGCTGGCCGCCTACGAGCGCGGTGAGATCGACGTGCTCTGCAACGCCCAGCTGCTGGCCGAGGGGTGGAACTCCCCCCGCGCCACCGTGTGCATGCACCTGGCGCCCACGGCGTCGCGGCGCATCTACCAGCAGCGCGTGGGGCGCGTGACCCGCCGCAGGCAGGGCAAGGAGGCCGGCATCGTCGTCGACTTCGTGCATCCGGCCACCACCAACGACGATCCGGTGGTCACCCTCCACAGCCTGCTCGACCGCGACGTGTACCGGGGCGGCGCGATCGTGGTGGGCCCCGTGCGCCGCGGCCGCGGCCGGCGCCTGCGCGTCGAGCGCCGCGTGGTGCCCGTGACCGACGACGAGGAGCGGCGCGCGCAGGTGTTCGAGCGTGAGCTGTGGCGCATCGCGGTCGAGCACCTCAACTGGGCCGAGCAGGGAGCCTGGGCCCAGCTGGCCGGGGCGCGCGTGGCCGCCAACAACTGGCGTCGCGCCAAGGCGATGCTGCACTTCGACGCCACCGGCGAGCTGCGGCGCAAGTACCTGATCACCTGCCTGCAGCGCAACCGCAACAC
>Ga0136640_10000796_pt1 | contig 12265 bp, 8 predicted proteins | sample AntDrymUQ8642106_2_FD_105498 | JGI IMG/M metagenome (GOLD analysis project Ga0136640, IMG submission 105498) | Polar desert sand microbial communities from Dry Valleys, Antarctica - metaG UQ864 (21.06) | ecosystem: Environmental > Terrestrial > Soil > Desert | place: Antarctica: Dry Valley...
GCATAGACTTCTTTGACATTTCTGGTCGCCTGCAAGCAATTATCCCACCGTCGCAAATCTAAAATCTCGAACTCATCAGCGTCCGTCTCGCTGAATTCGGGAAGTTTCAAGTCAACCCCGCGCACCCAAAAACCCTTTTGTTTCAAAAAAGTAACAAGATGACTTCCGATAAAACCGCCGGCACCTGTTACTAAAATTTTTGTTTGTTCACCCATATCTATTTGATAATATTTATTATCTTTTCAAACGAATTAAAAGTTAAATTTTATTCACCATCCTGATTGTAACTATCTCGATGATAATAGCTTTGATAATGATAACTGCTGTCTTGCGAACGAAGATTTACATTATTCAACACGACACCGAAAATTTTCGCGCCGATGTCTTGCAGAAGCTGGCGTGAACGGCGCACGACTTGGCGCGAGCTTTTTCCCGAATGGACGACCAAAATAACTCCGTCAACCATCGAAGCTATCAAAACTCCATCTGTAAAAGAAGCTATCGGAGGTGAATCAACAACGACGTGTGTAAATTTACTTTGCAAAATTTTCATCAACTCCGCCATTTGTTCTGAACCGATAAGTTCCGCCGGATTTGGAGGAACAGGTCCCGAAGGAAGTAAATTCAGCTTTGAATCACTGTCATATTGTATGGTATTCAGAATATCATCATTAGAAAGTTCGCTGGCAAGCAGCGTGCTTAAACCTCCTGCATTGCTGATATTAAAAACGGAGTGTAGACGCGGACGGCGCATATCCGCATCGATAACCAAAACTTTTGCTCCCGTTTGAGCCAGACTGATTGCAGTATTTATGGCAGTCGTCGTCTTTCCTTCTGCCGGAAGACTCGAAGTAATCAAAAGCGATTTGGGCGCGTGACCGGCGGTCGAAAGCAAAATAGAGGTTCGCAGTTGCCGGTATGCTTCCGCCAGCGACGAACGCGAATCCATATGGATTAACAGCTCCGAATTTGCCCTGGTTTCTCCGTCATCAGTAGCTCCGACCAGTAAAAGCCGGCGTTTAACCATCGAATCAATCGTCGGTATAACAGCCAAAGCCGGAAGCTGCAAGAAACTTTCGACTTCTTCGCTGGTGCGGATGGTGTCGTCGAGATATTCGAGAAAAAGCGCAAGTCCCATTCCGAAAAGCGTGGACAAAAACATCGCTGCCAGAACCGTAGTCAAACGTCTCGGCGAAATCGGTGATTCAGGCGGGGTTGCAAAATCGGCGATACTAATGTTGTTGTCAGTGCCGACGGCAATCACATCGTTTCCACGCTGCTGTTTTTCGAGATTTTCCAAAAAACCTCTTTTCGTATCAATATCCTGCTGAAGAAGACGGAGCGAAACGCCCGATTGATTTTGACCTTGAGCTTGATTATATTGCTCGTTAAAAGCGGATTTGATGCTATCTTCCTGCGCTTTTGCCTTTTGGTAATTTGTCTGCAGGTTATCCAAAATAACTTTGTTCGTTCTTTTGCGAAAATTTTCTAATTCCTGTTCATTTTTACCCGTCGCTTTTGCAATTTCATTTTCGAGAGTTTCGATTTTTCTATCAAACTCTTTGACTTCAGGTGCTTTCTCAAGATACTCCTCCAAAAGCTTTGCGCGTTCAGCCTTTAGCTCAGAGATAACTTTTTGTGTATTATTTACTAGCTGACGAATATCATTTTCCCTCTCTGTAATATACCGTGCCATCTCAGCTTCAGTTAGAGCTTTTAATCTTTCGGGTGAATCGCTCACCGCCCGATATTTTGCCTCGGCATTTTTTCGTTCGTTTTCCGCTTCGAGCAATTGTTTGTTCAGACCCGAAAGACGGTCTAGAACAATTGTTTGCTCATTATCAGTTTTGAGAATTCCGGCGGTTTTGGTTAATTCAAACAATCTGTTTTCGCCGCTTTTAATTTCAGATTGTAATTGAGCAACACGTTCCTGCAAAAAATCATTTGTTTTGCGGCTCGTGCCGGAGCGTTTTTCCTGATTGGTTTTGGCAAAAACTTCAGCAATACCGTTAACGACTAAGGCGGCAAATTCAGGGTCGGTGTGTTTATAAGTAACATCTATCAAACGCGTATCTTTAAAGGTAGCTCTTGATTCCCTGCGAGGTTCAACGCCAAAGTCTCTCTTAATAATTTTAATATACGGCGCAAGACGTGCGGCTTCGGCAATTTCTTCGGAAGAAGCAAGTGTAGTGCTGGCAGAAACAGAAACTTCGTCAACGCCTTTGGTTTCTTTTTTCTTCAATTCGCTCGCCAAACCGACGGATTTTAACAAATTTTTCAAGGTTGAACCCGAGTTATCGGCAGTTGCCTTTTGAAATTCCTTGTTATTGTCCAAACTCAAATCCTTGATAACTCTTCGCAAAAGACTTTCGCTCGTCAGCAGCTGCAATTGAGTATTAAAATATGACGGGTCTTGGTTAGACACCGGTGAGCGGCGGTCGCTGGTTACCAATTCCTGATTAGCTTGCTCTAAATCTACTTGAATCACCGCAGCTGCCTGGTAGATATTCGGTTTCCGCGCCATATAAATCGCGGCTAAAGTCGTTAATAAAACCGTAATTCCAATGACCAGCCACAATCTTTTACGAATCGCCCGCCAATAATCAGCTAATTGAAAACCGTCCGGGGCATTCAGCTCTCGGTATGCTCCGTAACCGCCGTTACTTGTCGGAAGTTGATGTTCAAACGGACGTTCGATTTCGACCGATTCTACTTTTTTCTGAATTATTTCACGACTATCTTTCATAGATTTAAAAAGGTGCCGGCACTCGTGTAAATATACTTGGCAATCCGTTTGTTAGAGTTCTTAACAATCCTTTACGAATACTCTTCAACTTATCTGTCCCCACATCGACAATATCGTTTGCTTGAAGTAACGGGTCGGGAATTTTTTTATCTCTAATATCTTTTAAGTTAAATACCAAGTCGATCTTCGGGGAGTTTCCTGATGCCTGTCTTTGGATAACGACTTGTTTGGTGCTGGCAGTGTCGCTGGCTCCGCCTGCAAAGGCAATCGCCTGGGTTAAAGTAGTCGGCTCATTAACCGGAACTTTGGCTGGTTTGAAAACATCTCCAATTACATAGGCTTCTTCAGATTTGAGAACGGAAATAATATCGCCCGGCTCCATCCAGGGATTTTGTTTACCTTCGAGAACATCTTTTAGACTATAACTTACAAATATATCCTTTGCTTCATTTTGGGTTTTTCCATCTTCCTTACAGCCGGCAATGTTACCAATTCTGGCAACTTGTATTTTTCCACCGGCAAACTCCACATCATGCCCGCCGGCTAAGGAAAGAAGTTCCAGAAGACGAACTTTACGGTTAAGATAAAAGTTTCCGGGTTTTTCAACCGCACCGAGGACAGCAAGAGACTGTGATTTTTGCTCGCTGACCCGCACATTTACAAACGGGTTACGCAGATAATTTTTTTTGTAAAGGGCGGTTATGTTTTCTTTTAATTCTCCTTCGGTCTTGCAAACAGCGACAATCGGAAAATCAATCCGTGGCAGATTAATCGTTCCGTCAGGATTAACGGCGACCAGTTGTGAAAGTTCGGGATGTTTGAACACAACAACTTCGATTGTATCTTGGTACCCGATGCGATAGCGTTCGGTGTTTGTATCTATATTTGGATTCGGACCATCTATTGTGCCGATAGGTTTCTGATTTTGAGGATTTTCGTTTTTCACGAGTTCCGGTTGAATCATCTTCTTTTCCGATTTCGATTCAATTTTCTCCGGTGGTCGGCTATTTTGCGCGGCTTGACCAAGAATTTCGGAAACCGAGATATTCAACAAAAATATGATAACAAACCAGACCGAAAAGATTTTTACTGCTTTCATAACACATGACTCCAAATTTTTTCTTAAAATAGGAAGGAATTTTAGCCTTTGATTCAAATTCACCAAAAAAAGTTTATAACGATTAACAAATGCCCGATTTAATTTAAGTTTACAAAAAATGTATTTTAACAAATATTGTAAAAAAGACACAATCATAACTTCTGAAAGTTAAAGTTTTCAAATTACCGCATTTTAGCTTAGACTTTGAAGTTCGGGGTTGAACTTCAAATAATTTATGCAAAACTCTACGCCGATGCTTCGGCAGTATCTCGAAATAAAAAAACAATATCCCGGGACTTTGCTGTTTTTCCGCCTGGGCGATTTTTACGAACTTTTTAATGAAGACGCGGTTATCGGCTCGCGCGAATTAGAAATTACCCTCACTGCCAGGCACAAAGAATCGAAGAATCCGGTTCCAATGTGCGGCGTGCCACATCACGCGGCAGCCGGTTACATTTCGAGGCTTGTCAAAAAAGGTTACCGCGTGGCGATTTGCGAACAGACCGAAGAAGCCGGGCAAGGAATCAAGTTGGTAAAGCGTGAAGTCGTCCGCGTTATCACGCCCGGAACGGCGATTGACCCGCAGCTTGTCGAATCAAAAGAATCGGTCTATCTCGCTTCAATCTGCGGTGAGGGTGAAACATTCGGAGCCGCTTTTCTGGAGCTTTCAACCGGAGAATTTTTTTCAACCCAAACATCAGGCACAGATGCCTGGGCGAAAACCTGTGCCGACATTGAAAGTTTTGCACCGCGCGAAATTCTTTTCCCCGAATCCATACAAATTTTAGTTGAGAGTTCTTTTGCCGACACGACTCCGAATATCAACAGTCAATCGAAAAATGTGGTTTCGATTGTGCCGCACACAAACAAATTTTCGGCGACTCTGACATCACTCGACGACTGGCTTTTTCATCCCGAAGATTGTGCAAATCTTCTCAAAAGACAATTAAATGTTCGGGATTTATCCGGTTTTGGTTTGGACGGCAAAGCTGCGGCAATTCGCGCAGCCGGAGCGTGTCTGCGCTACGCACAGGAAACCCAGCGTGTCTCTGCCGAACACATTTCCGAAATCAACTTTTTTGAAGCCAACGATTTTATGGTTTTGGATGCCATTACGCTCAAGAACCTGGAAATCGTCGAATCACGCAAGGAAACGAATAAACGGACACTTCTCAGCGTTATTGATGAAACCGTCACCGGAATGGGCGCACGGCTTCTGCGCTCCTGGCTTCTCCGCCCCTCAATCAAACGAACTGAAATTCAAACCAGACTTTCCGCTGTTTCCGAATTAACCGATTTAGTTTTGCGCGACAAAATTCGTTTTCTTCTAAAGGAAGTTGCCGATTTGGAAAGATTAGTCGGTCGTTTGAATTTGAGAACAGCAACGCCGAGAGATTTGCTTGCCCTAAACCGTTCCATTTCCCGAACGCCGGACATCAATCAATCTTTGTTTGACGCGCAATCGTTGTTGCTGCAAGTTTTGACCGAAAACATTTTCGAACTTCCTGAAATTCGTCAATTGATTGAAGAATCAATTTCAGATGAACCCCCGGTAAACATTGCCGACGGCGGCGTAATTCGCGAAGGCTTTAACCACGATTTAGACGAACTGCGAAATGTCTCCCGCTCGGCTAAACAGACAATTGCAAGTTTTGAGGAACGCGAGAAGAAACGCACAGGAATTTTTAACTTAAAAATTAAATTTAATAGTGTTTTCGGTTATTTCATTGAAATATCAAAAGGCAATCTCGCCAAAGTTCCCGAAGATTACGAACGCCGTCAAACCCTGACCAATGCCGAAAGATTTACGACGCCGCAATTGAAAGATTGGGAACAAAAGGTTTTGGGCGCAGATGAAAGCATCAAAGAAATCGAATCGGAAATTTTCCAAAACATTCGCGCCGAAGTTACCAAGGAAACACAAAAGTTGCAGTCAACGGCACGCGCTCTCGCAACTCTGGATGCGCTGGCAAGTTTAGCGGAAATTTCAGTGAAATATAATTATGTCGCTCCGAATTTACACGACGGCGATGAGATTGAGATAACGAACGGCAGGCATCCGCTCGTCGAAGTCTTCAGCGGACATACATTCGTTCCGAATGACTTATATTTGAACAATTCAACCGACCGCCTCTTGATTATCACAGGTCCGAATATGGGGGGAAAATCGACGATTTTGCGGCAAATTGCAATCATTCAAATTCTTGCTCAAATTGGTTCGTTCGTACCTGCCAACTTCGCCAAATTACCGATAGTTGACCGGATTTGGACACGGGTCGGGGCTTCGGACGATCTGGCATCCGGGCGTTCGACATTTATGGTCGAGATGACCGAAACCGCTGCAATCCTGCACAACTCAACGGCACGAAGCTTGATTTTGCTGGATGAAATCGGGCGCGGAACGTCAACTTTCGATGGACTTTCAATCGCCTGGGCAGTTGCCGAATACCTGCATAATTCACCCGAACATTCTGCAAAAACTCTGTTTGCCACGCATTATCACGAATTGACGGAGTTAGCCGAAAAACTCCCCGGCGCGAAAAACTATCAAGTCCTGGCGACTGAAAAAAACGGCGAAGTTGCATTTCTGCATAAACTGCAACCCGGTAAGGCTTCAAAATCTTATGGCATTGCCGTAGCTCGACTTGCCGGTCTGCCCGCAAGTACAATCGCGCGGGCGAAAGAAGTTTTGTCGAGATTAGAAGAATACGAATTGGCTGTTTTTGCCGGTGCAAAGCAAAATTCAGATGCTTTGGAAACAGCCGTCGGTCGTGCCGGAAAAGGAAAGATTTCTTCGCAGTTTTCTTTATTTGCGAGTTCAAATGAAAGTGTGATTGACGATTTGCGAGGAGCAGATTTTGAAAAGATGACGGCTGAAGAACTAAAACACTTCATAACCATTTTACAAAATCGAATTGTTTGAATGAATAAACTTAAGTTATACATTAACAGTCAGAAATCCAACTTCTAAACACATACTTTAACCTGCTATTATTAAATTGCTATGTTTCAACAAATTACCCAATTACCAATGGAGAAAAAAATCGGGCAACTTTTCTTTGTTGGGATTTCTGGATTTGAATTCACTACCAATGAGCAACAGTTTTTAGAAGACATATCACCCGGCGGCGTTTGTCTTTTCACACGAAATATTCGAAGTGCCGAACAAACTAGAAGATTTCTTAGTGGAATACGTGAGGTTTTACCAATTGAACCGCTTCTAAGCCTTGACCAGGAGGGCGGAATGGTTGATCGTTTGCGACGTATTATAACGCCGATGCCTTCTGCGGCTTCGATTCAAACCACCGAAGATGCTGAAAATCTGGCAATAATTACAAATGAAGTTTTGCGAATATTAGGGTTTAATATGAATTTCGCGCCGGTTGTTGATGTAACGGATGAGCATCGTGGCAATAGCGCAAACGGTTTGTATTCCCGCGCCTTCGGAAATTCGAAGGAAACTGTTGTTGAATTGGCAGGTGCATATCTTGAGGCTTTACAAAAGGGCGGTTGTTTAGGATGCGTCAAACATTTCCCGGGACTCGGAGCAAGCCAAACGGATTCGCATGAAGATTTGCCAATCGTAAATTTGACTCGTAGAGATTTGTTCGCTGCCGATTTATTTCCCTACCTGGAACTTTTCAAGACAGCTCAAGTCCACGCCGTGATGATTGCACACGCGAGTTATCCGTTGTTCGACTTGCAGGAAACGGATGTAAATGGCAAACTTCTACCGTCTTCCCTGAGTGTCAAAATTATAGATAATCTGCTGCGCCGCGAAATGGGCTTTCAAGGTCTGGTCATATCGGATGATTTAGAGATGGGCGCAATTCTGAAAAATTATGGAATTGGCGATGCCTGCATAATGGCGATTAATGCCGGCGTTGATATGCTTTCGATTTGTGCTGATGCAGATACTGTGCGAAAAGGTTTTACGGCAGTCGTCGAAGCGGTAAAATCAGGTGAAATAAAAGAAACGAGAATTGACGAATCTTTGAAACGGATTGCCCACATTAAATCTTTGATTCAGCCGCCTTTGCCGCTGGACACGGCTCGCTTGCAGATTCTCTCCCAACAAATTGCGGAATTAAATAAAAAAGTTAATTACAGTTATGGAGGCTAAATGATTTTACGTCGTTTATTTTTAAGTGTTTTATTTATCATATGTTTTATTTTTTCTCTTTCTTGCCGAACCAGAAGCACTGAATTCGTGACTATCGCTCTCTCGGAAAAATTTTCAACTCTCGATACTTTAACCTCGTCGGCTTCGGACGCGGCAGCGGAAAGAGTTCGCAGTTTGATGTTCAATTCTCTGGTTAAAAAGAACGAAAAATTCGATTATGTCGGAGATTTGGCAAAGGAAATTCAAACCTCGGAAGACGGAAAAACGATAACTTTTATTATTCAGGATAACGTTAAATTTCACAACGGCAAGGATTTTACTTCCGCCGATGTTAAATACACCTTCGACGAACTTTTCAAAAGTCAAAGTGCGTATAAAGCCGGCTCATTTTTTGAAACCGTCAACGACCAAAAAGTTCCGCATATAAATTCGATAGACACCCCTGACCCGAAAACCGTTGTTTTTACCGTCAGTCGTCCGGCTTTAAAAAATAAACTGCTTTCAAATCTCGTCGCCGTTCCGATTATTGCCGCAGGAACAATCGAACAGCAAAAAACACAGCCAATTGGAACGGGCGCGTTCAAGTTTGTCAATTTTGACCAATCGCAAAACATTGTCGAACTCGAGGCAAATCCAAATTATTGGGAAGGTGCGCCGAAAGTACAGAAAATTCGAATCAAAACCGTACCCGACGCTAATTCCCTGCAAGCCGAACTGCAAAGCGGCGGCGTTGATATTGTGCCGCTTCCGACTAATCTCACGCCTGATACTTTGAAATCTTTGGAACAAAATCCGAATTTGAAAGTCCGGCAATTTAACGGTTCAAATATTCAGTATCTGCAATTTAACACTCAATTGTCACCGCTCAATAATCCCAAAATACGTCAAGCAGTCGGTTATGCGATAGACCGTGAAAAAATCATCAATGAATTGCTTTTCGGTCAAGCAACAATTGCCTACTCGATACTGCCGGTCGAATCTTGGGCTTACAATGCCGGAACAAAAATTAACTTTGACCCGGCGAAAGCCAAACAATTAATTCAACAATCCGGTTATAAAAATGAGCCGATAAAATACACATATACTGCCGGGAATGCCGCCGCCAACCAATATGCCCAGGTTATTCAAAACTCGCTGAAGGAAGCCGGATTAAACGTGCAAATAGACCCGCTCGAAGGCAATGTTTTGCGCGAGCAGCTTAAACTCGGACAATTTCAAATGAACACCGGCATTTGGATCGGCGGTAACCAAGACCCGATTTTCCTGAACGACTTATTTGCGACAAGCGCGATACCCGGCGGGAAAATCAGCTGTTGCAATCGCAGTCGCTACAGCAATCTCGAATTCGACAAAATCATCGACGAAGCATTAAACACCACCGACCGCGACAAAGCCAAAGAGCTATATTTTAGGGCGCAGGAAATCGTCAGCAATGATTTGCCGATGCTGCCGCTTTGGTATCCGGCAAATATGGTCGTCTACAATAAACGCATTGGCAATATCAAAATCAATTCAAGCGGCGACTGGAATTTTATCAAGGATATAACGGTAGAAAGTAAATAATCATTTCTTTAAAAATCAATTTCAGAAATATCATCAGACTTGACAAAACGTGCTTTGTTTGTAGAATTATCATTTACGGTCGAGCGGGAATAGCTCAGTGGTAGAGCGCGACCTTGCCAAGGTCGAAGTCGCGAGTTCGAATCTCGTTTCCCGCTCCAAATTTTCCGAAGCGACGCAAAAGGCAGCAGCTCAAGCGTCGCTTCAATTGCTTAAATAAAGATTAGCTCTTTCAAATTGATTTAGATTTACTATCAAAGCAGGGATTTCGCAGAATTTATTCCCCATCAATCCAAAATCTAAAATCAAATTGGCGGCGTAGCCAAGTGGTAAGGCAGAGGTCTGCAAAACCTTTATTCATCGGTTCAATTCCGATCGCCGCCTCCAATAAAATCAGTAACTTACCAGTTAAAACTTTAAATTCTACTAAACTCACGATTGAATTCATTTAATTTATTGCTCCCGTGTGATACAGGTGTACATTAGAGACGGAATTTGATTCTCTATACTTCTAATCCGTCGTAATAGCGCAATGCGTCAGACGAATATTTCGCGTCAAAAAAACAATTTCTGTCAGCTTCTCGTTTTACGAACTTTGCGGATATAAGACAGGAGTTTAAGTGCCTTCTCCGGGAGAATATCAGACCGAAAGATAATTAAAGTTAATTTTTAAGGGAAACAGACACCCAATATGAAAAAAAATTCATTTCTTTGCCCGCATTGTAAATTTGCCTGTTCGATGCGCGACATCATATGCCCTGAATGCAGTCGTCAAGTGCGAAATCCACCAACAGCAGAAACAGGGCAAAAAAGAAGTCGAATCGGCTGGACTGTGCTTTTTCTGGTAGCGGTGGCAAGCGTGGTCTTTGCTGTTGTAATTTTTATGACCGTTCATCGAGGCGGCACTGCAGCCGGTTGAGATTTTTATGGAATTTACTCAATCAAATATTCTGAAGCCGAAAACGCATGTTCTATTGATGGGAGTAGTTTTGACAATTATAAACACTGCTCTGAACACAGATCTGTCTAATCTGACACCGGAAACTACAACTACGCAGCAAATACTAACTTTTTTCCTTGCCATCGGATTTAATGTATTAATTGTTTATTGGTGCTATTTCGACTGCCGCGAGCGCAATGAAGAACTCGGTCGCTATTTTACTTTTTTGGTAATAATCTTCGGATTCTTTATGCTCTTTTATTATTTTTTTAAGACTCGCGGTTTTCAAATAGGATTAATTTTAATTGGAAAGTTTATTGCACTTCTCTTAGGAACAATCACTATATCCGCGATTTTATTCACTATTCTGAATTCAATCTTTTAGGTGAATTATCACAAATTCAGAGAATATGAAACTGGAAAAGCATTGGTTTCCAACTTTGAAGAATCTTTGGTTTTACTTAAAATATAGAGGATTATTATTTTCGCCAATAAAAATTTAGCACGAATCTGTTTTCCTTGCGCGTTCAGAAAATCGAACTCTATTGATGGTTTATCCTCAAATTACCGGTGCCGAAAACCCCCAATTTTATATAAAAGAAAATAACAGAAGAGGAACAATTATGATTATTAATTACTCCTCTTTTTTAATTGGATTTCAGGCAGCTTTTTGCGAATTAACTTTGATTTTTCTAATGGCTTTGAGCCGGGTTCCCTTTTCATATTTATCAAACGAGCATTTAAAAATTCTTTAGTTGAAGGTAAAAGAAGGACTACCTTTCGATTTTTTTTTTTGAAAAACACTGAAAATCCCTGGCATCAGTTATTTGTCGATGGCATCAAAGGAACTGAATGTTTAAAATTTAATTGGTATTTTTAAGAACGATAAATTTATGAAAAGAAATCAGGTTACGTTTGTTCTAGCCCTTTTACTGACGGTTGTCAGCACCGCTTGTGCGCAAAATCCGCGTGAAGCTGGTAAAATTTCCGCTTCAACTGCCGTTTCGCCGCCTTCAACCTCCTCGTGTGCGCCGCTCGAAACCAGAATTGCGAACGCGCCGGAACAGAAACCGGCTTTTGTAGGACAGACTCGCGTATGCGCGGTTAAATCCGATGTAGCTTTTGACGTTACGGTACTTGCAAAAGGCTTGAACAATCCTTGGGCGGTTGAACCGTTGCCGAACGGCGACTTTTTGGTTACTGAAAAAGCGGGACAAATCCGTATCATTTCGGCAAAAGGCGAAGTCGGACAGCCGATTGGCGGATTGCTGCCGGTCGGCGCGGGCGGTGTGTCGTCTGTTAGCGAGCAAGGCGGTTTGCCGCCGATTTCCGCACGCGGGCAGGGTGGATTGCTCGACGTTGCGTTGAGTCCGAATTTTGCCAAAGACCGAACTATTTTCTGGAGTTTTTCCGAACAGCGTGAAGGCGGGAGCGGAACGAGTGTCGCGCGGGGAGTTTTAACCGAAGACCGCCGTAATCTTGAACAAGTTCGCGTCATATTCCGAGCTGTGCCGACTTACAATAATGGATTGCACTTCGGTTCCCGTCTCGCTTTCGGACCGGACAACATGCTCTACATCACGCTTGGCGACCGCTTCGACAGACCAAATCGTCAGAAAGTACAAACATTGGACAATCATCTGGGCAAAATTATTCGCATCAGCCCGGACGGCTCCACTCCTTCCGATAATCCGTTCGTCAAACAATCCGGCGTGATGCCCGAAATATGGACTCTCGGACATCGAAACATTCAATCGGCGACTTTTGATGACCAAGGACGGCTGTGGACGGTGGAAC
>Ga0136640_10000799_pt1 | contig 12236 bp, 11 predicted proteins | sample AntDrymUQ8642106_2_FD_105498 | JGI IMG/M metagenome (GOLD analysis project Ga0136640, IMG submission 105498) | Polar desert sand microbial communities from Dry Valleys, Antarctica - metaG UQ864 (21.06) | ecosystem: Environmental > Terrestrial > Soil > Desert | place: Antarctica: Dry Valley...
GCCCACGCGACGGACGTCGCCGTCCCGGTGCTTGAGAGACTGCTCGAGGTGGCCGATGAGAAAGCGCAAAGCAAGCGAACGAGAGGACTGAGCGCATGAAGGTCTTCGGCTTCGATCCGGCCGCCCACAGCGCCGAGTACGAGCGCCAGGGATGGGTGCACATCCGCGAGGGAGTTACGCCCGAGTTTCACGAGTACATGCTGCGCTACGTCGAGGACGAGCTCAGGGCGCACATGCTCGAAGGACACGCGATCAAGGGCAAGAAGGAGCAGTCGCTGTTCGAGTTCCCCGAGAACGTCGACTATCCGGGCGAGCTGTTCGACGTCGTGGCCGGGGTGTGCGGGCTCAACGGCGCGACGATGACGCTCTCCGAGCGCCACATCCAGGCCTACGAGGCGAACGCCGCGCCGGAGCCGACCGCCCACAAGGACCGCTTTCCCTCGCAGGTCTCGGTCGGTCTCTCGGTCACGATCCCCGAGGACTCGCGCCTCGTTCTCTATCCCTACGAGTACCGCGAGATGAACCCGTTCAACAAGGCCGCCGCACTGAACCGGAGCCTTCAGCCGGACGAGCGGCCAGAGACCGTGCTGAAGGGAGCGCGTGAGGTCGAGCTCGCCGACCGCGACCGCGACGTCGTCATGTTCCCGGGCTCGACGACGTGGCACCTTCGCCGTCGCTCGGCGGGGGCGGTCAACCTGTACTTCAAGTTCAACGACTTCGGCTGCGATCCGCTGGGCGAGGATCCCAACACCGAGACGGTTCGCGCTTCGACCCTCGCCGCGCTGGGCGGGTCGCGCGACCAGGTGGACGCGCTGGTTCCCGTGCTCGGCCGGCGGATGGACGTAGTGTCACGCGTGCACACCCGCAACGGCTGGGAGGAGCGGCTCGAGGCTCAGGTATACGGCGACGAGCCGTTCGGCCTCACGCCGCTTCAGTTCGAGGCGCTGCGAGCCGTCGACGGGCGGCGCTCGTTGAGGGCGCTGCTGGAGGGCGTAGTCGACGGCGCCGATCCGGAGCGGGCTCGCTCCGAGCTGCTTCGCCTGGCCGAGCTAGGTGCGCTCGAGCTGGTCTCGGCCGACGAGGCGACATCGCCGATCGGGCGAGGGTCAGCCGCTCGCGGCGCCGGCTGAGAGGTCCTCGAGCGCGGCGAGAACCTCGTCGCCTCCGGCCGGCCGCTCCGCTCCGAAGCGCCCGCGCAGACCGAGGGCGGCTAGGCGCTCGAGGCGCTCAGCACCGGCTTCGGTGACCAGCGGCTCGACGCCGGTGGCGCGCACGACCGCTCCGGCTGATCTCAGTTCGTGGGCGCGGCGCTCGGCGTGGACCGCGAGGGCACTCAGGATGCGCTCGGCCAGGGCGGGGAACGGCACCTCCTCGCCCGGCCCCGCGATGCTCTCGGCCACGACCCGCTCGAGCCCGTGCTTGCGGGCGGCGATCATCATCTCGAGGACCAGGGCATCGCGGCCCTTCATGTACACGCTGCGCAGCAGCTTGACGAGCGTGGCGTGACCGGCGGGAGCCTCGAGTGCGGTCACGCGCAGGCCGGCGGGCTCGACCAGTGCGCGGAAGGCCTCGGCCCCCGGGCCGCTCCCGAGCAGCGGTACGGCCGCGCCCGAGGCGGCGACTGTCCCCAGGACGGCGATGTCGGCGTAGAGGGCGCCGCGTGCGGCCACCCGGTCACCCGCGGCGACCTTGACCGAGGGAGTGGCCGTGGTCAGGTCCGCGTAGATCGCCTGCGCGTCGAGGTGGGGCGCGCAGCGCCGGGCGAGCTCCTCCGAAGCCACCCCCGGGGCCACCGCCAGCACGGCGGCGGCGCCGGCCACCGCCTCCTCGATCGAGCCCGCCCGGTCGGCCCCTGCTCCCCGCAGCCGCGCATCGAGCGCCTCGTCCGCCGCCTCGTCGCGGGGCGGGCGCGACCATGCCCGGACGCTGAGGCCACCCGGCGCGCGCAGCGCGCGAGCGAGCGTCGAGCCGAGCTCTCCGAAGCCGATGAAGGCGACCGTGCTCACGCCGGCGTTACGGGGTCACCGCCGCGGCGGACGGCCACGCGGGCCGGAACCGCCCGTCCGCGCAGGCGCCGGGCCTTGCCCGCCAGGCTCGCCAAGGTGGGCAGAGGATCCTCGAGTCGGAGCATCGGGAAGTGCTGTCGGTGCATGAGCGAGCGTGTCCATTCTCGTGCCGTCAGCTCGCCCTCGCGACGCAGCGACCGCAGGGCCCGAGCGTCCTCGATCGGGTGCCACATGCGCACTCCGACGCGATAGGTCAGCCCCTCCGGCGAGTCGAGACCCGCGAGGCGCCGGTACGCGAGCAGCGGCAGATCGATGCCGGCGAGGCGGACGAGCTCGTTGGCGGCGGTGAAGCGATGGTTGCACTCGATCAACTTGAGACGGCCGTCGCGGGCGTCGCGCTTGAACTCGACGTTGCCGACCCCGCGGAGGCCGATCTTCTGGAAGAAGCGCAGGCCGAGCTCGGCAGCTTCGGGATGCCAATCGCTCATCTGGTAGCAGCTGAGGCCAAACCGGACCGGGAACTGACGGAACTTTCGCTTCGTGAAATGGAACAGCGGTCTGCCGTCCGGGTCGAGATAGGAGTAGTAGGAGTGGTACTGATCGTCGCCGCCGGGGACGACCTCGGTGATCAGCATGGCCAGTCCGAGGGCTTGTGTGCGCTCGAGCGCCTCGAAGAGCTCCGCCCGGTCGTGGACCATCAAGAGCTTCTCCCGGAAGTGGCGCGCGAACAGGTGGGAGTGGATGGGCTTGAGCGCGTAGGGGAACTCCAGCTCGACCGCCTCCGCCTCCTCCGGCCCCCGCACCGTGGCCGTGCGCGGCCTCTCGACTCCGGCCTGGTCGGCGAGCGCGTAGGTGCGATCCTTGTCGAGCATCGCGCGCAGCACCTCGTCGTCGGCTTCGATCGGGCGGTGGCCGAGCTCCTCGAGACGGGCCCGGTGGGTAGCGACGAGCTCGAGGCCGTCGTCGGCGCACGGGAGGATCACTATTCCGGAGGGCGCCCGCTCGAGCCAGTCGAGGTAGCGCTGCTGGAGGCCCTCGCCCGTGCCCACGTCCACAAAGGCGTGGCGGTAGCGAGAAAAGCGAACCGGGTCGCTCGCCTCGCCGAGGGCGAAGACCGACACTCCCGCTCGCCCGAGGCTCCGCGCCGCGGACACCGCGTTCGCGGTCCCTCCGAGCAGGACGGCCGGGGGGGCCGCCCCCGTCACTTCGCTGGTCGCATGGAGGTCAGGGGCTGCGACGGCCGATGAGGCTCCTCGGCGGCTCGTCGAGCACCACGCCGCTCTCCTCGAGCAGTGCGTCGACCCAGCCGTTCGAGAAGTCGCCGCGCGCGACCGCGTCCGTGTAGCTCGTCTCCGCTGAGACGCGCTCGTTGAGCCGCTGGAGCAGGGGCGCCGCCAGCTCGCGAGGAACGACGACCACGCCATTCAGGTCGCCGACGATCAGGTCTCCGGGATGGACGACGATCCCGCCCGCCGAGATCGGGTGGTTGATCTCACCCGGACCGCGGTGGAGGGGGCCGATCGGGGTGACTCCGCGTGCGAAGACCGGGAAGTCGCCCAGCTCGCGGATACCCGGCAGGTCGCGGATGAGCCCGTCGACCACGAACCCGGCGACGCCCCGGTGGCGAGCCTTGGTCGAGATGAGGTCTCCCAGCACCGCGGTCGCCGTGGAGGCGCTTGTGTCGACCACGATCACGTCTCCCGGCTCGGCCACGTCGAGGCTCTTGTGGACCATGAGGTTGTCGCCCGGGTAGACCTTCACGGTGCACGCCGGCCCGAGGATCCCGAGGCCCTCGTGGGTCAGGGCGCGGACCGCCGGCTCCATCGTGTAGAGGCGGTTCATAAGGTCGGAGATCGCCGGCGTCTCGAACCCCTTGAAGCCCGCGACGGTCTCGCGGTCCGGACGCTCGATGTCGGGACGGATGCGAAAGCCGGGTCCTGGATGCATCTCCGCCGACTTCGGTTTGCCTACCACTGCGCTCTCCCCTCGTTGCCTTGCGGCCAGAACGTAGCGAGTATCACGCGGCTCGCGCGTGGCTCAACCATGCTCATGCTGACCGTTCGCCCGCGACGACGTAGTGCGCGCGGCTGCTCGACCCCTCTTCGTAGGGTCCGTACCGGCGGTCGGCGACGGTAAGGCCCGCCGCATCGAAGAGCGCGTCGATCTGCCCTGCCGTGTACGGACGGGGATAGCTCGCCCCGAACTCGCCCCACCGCCGCCCACGGCGGACGAGCGACAGCTGAGCCTCCGCCCAGGCCGGACGGTCGATCGTGTAGAAGGAGGCGACGAACGCGCCGCCGGGCCGCAGCACCCGGCGACCCTCATCGAGCAGCGCCAACAGCGGGTTCGGATCGAAGGTGACGAAGACGTCGTGCGCGTAGAGAACGTCGAAGAACTCACCTTCCATGTTCTCGAGCTCGAGCCCGCGCGTGCGCACGAAGGAGACGTTGGTGCTTCCCGTGAGCGCTCGGCGCGCCTCGGCGAGCATCACCTCCGAGATGTCCGCGCACACGAGCTCGCCGACCTGCGGCGACGAGGCGCGCCACCCGTCCTCCGCCGCAGCCGAGGTCGAGCACGCGCGCGCCGGGGACGAGCCGAGGTCCGAGGGCGTCCAAGAAGACGTCGAGACCGTGGCCGGTCGCATGGCTGCCGATGTCCGGGCTGATCGAGCGGGCGTGCTCGTCGTGGAGGATCCAGGGCAGGCTCTGGTCACCGCGGACGCCCTGGATCGCTCCCTTCGCGGCGCTCCGCGCCGTCTGGGCGACGAGTCGCGGGGAGCGCAGGTGGGCTCGCACGAAGGCACGAGCCATACCGCGCCGGCCGGGTGGGACATCGATCCGCCGGTGCTCCTCACGGGTGAGCTTCCATCGGCGCCCTTCCGCGCCGGAGCCCTGCTCGGCCGGAGGGATCATCCCGCCAGCCTCGAGAGTCGCCGCCGGGTGCCGGGCGCCAGGCCGGCCGCTCGGCGGAGCGCGGCGAGGGCCGGCCTTCCGAAAGCCCCACCCGACCAGGCGACCGTGTCGAGGCCGGGGTCTGCGCTCGCGAATCTCTCCTTGTACGCCTCGCCGCGGCGTAGCATGCGGTACTCGCGCATGCCGTCGTTGAAGGCCTCGCGGATCGTGTGGACGAAGAGCACCGAGCCCACGGAGGCGTGGTCCCAGCTCGGGTCGCGACCGGCCTGGTAGTACCACTCCACCTCGCCGAAGCGGTAGCCGTACCAGGCGGCCACCGTTCGCCCGTCGACGTCGAGCATCCAGAGCCGTAGCCAGCCGCGTTCGAGCGCGCGGCCCGCGAACTCGCGGTGGAAGGCCTCGCGCGTGCCGCTCAGGGCGCCGGAGCTCTCGCCGTTCCAGCGGGCGGCGTGCAGGCGGCACAGCGTGTCCATCTCGCGCTCGAGCGAGCCCGGATCCTCGACCAGCCGGTAGCGCATCTCGTGGGCGCGTGCGAGCTTGCGCTCGCGCCGGCGCAGCTGGGAGCGGAAGTTGGCGCTGCGCGAGCTCATGTACTCGTCCCAGGTCTGTCCGTCCGTGGCCAGGACGGGGCTCGGCTCATGCCGTATCGGCGGCACCCCTAGCAGCGGCGCCCACCCCTCCTCCGAGGGCAGCCGCTCGCCGAGGAACAGGTCCCAGGGCTCCGGGGCCTGCCAGAGGGCCCGGCGCAGCGCGTCGGCCGCCGCCGGAATCGACTCCGGCGCGCAGACCGGGCCCAGGCGATCACCGGCGCCATGACCGAGGAAGCGCACCAGACGGAGCGGGCGCCGCCGCGGCTCGTAGAGGGGCAGAATCGCCTCGACCCGCCCGGTCGCGTCGCGGCAGGCGAAGAGAAGCAGGCGCCGGTCCCGGCCGAAGTGGCGCCACCAGGTGTCCGCCCACTCCCAGGTGCGAAAGACGTCGCCCGAGAGCTCGCCCAGACGCTGCCAGTCCTCGCGCAGGGGCTCCAGTCCCTCGATCCGCTCGAGCCGGAGACCCGCGCCGTCGTCGATAACGGAGCGAGGAGCCTGGCCCGGAACCGAGCCGGGTCGGTGGGTCTCCTTGACCGGCACACCGCCGTTCGAGCTCGACGACGGCGGGCTGATCGCCGCGCGGACGGCGGAGTGGATCGGGCGCTCGGATGGCGCTGCACGTGGCCGGCGGGGCGGAACCCCGTGCACCGTCTCGGCCAGGCGATCGAGCTCCCAGGCGGGGATGACCATGCCCCGATCGGCGAGCGCCTCGGTGAGCTCGACCTGATGATCGTCGACGTGCTCGCCGTGCCGCTCGAGGCGCGGCACCACGACAGGGGTGTGGCCGGCGCGCGTGGCGCAGAGGATGCTGCCCACTCCGGCGTGGGTGATCACGGTGTCGGCCGCGTCGATGTGCTCGAGCACCTCCGAGAACGGCATGAAGGGGACCGCTCGCACCACTCCCGCGGGGGCGGGACTGTGCCCGTGCTGGACGACGAGTTCCGTGGCCGGCAGCCGGTCGAGGGCCCGGATCAGGCGTTCGAAGGGCTGGCCGTGGGTTCCGAGGGTGACGAAGATCACAGGATGCTGCCCTCGTAGCGCATGCGACGGCGTGTCGCCGCCTTAGGCCACTGGACGAAGAACGCGTCGGCGAGCGGGTAGACGAGCCGCCCGCTGAGAGAGACCGACTCGATCCGGGTCAGGCTCTCGACGTACACGCACCGTCGGCCGAGGAGCTTGCCGACGACGAAGAAGGGCACGGCGAGCGCCGCGCCGGTCGAGACGATCGTCTCCGGACGCCGTACGCGCACCTCCCGCCACGCGACGACGAGATTGCGAACGAGGTTGCGGAGGCTGCGGTTTGTCGGTCCATGAGCCAGGGTGACGTCCTCGCCGTCGAGCAGGTGGCTGACGTCGGCCGCGGCCAGCGTGACCCACGAGCGTCTCAGGCCTCGCCACGCGGGTTCGAGCGAGAGCAGCTGCAGCAGATGGCCGCCGGGGGAGCAGACGAGGAGCACCGACCCGGCGACCGTGACTTCGGGCTCGGCAGCGCCCGAGACGCCGACGGAGCTCGAGGGTGTAGTGGCGATCTCGTCAGCTCCCGGCCTGAGCGGCCGGAGCGCTGGCCGCGCGCTGACGCCGAACCGTGCGCAGGAGGGCGGCGCTCCTAGACAGGTAGGCTCGCCGGCCGAGCGGCGAGAGCTTGGCCGCGAAACGCACGCCACGGTCGCGCTGGTCGATGTTGATGCGGGGGATGGCGAGGGCCGTCCCTTCTCGCTCCCCCTTCGCCGGAAGCGAGAAGGCGTACGAGTAGCCGGCCGCGGCCGCGGCCGCGGCCACTCGCTCGTCCCACTCGCCAAACGGGTAGGCGAGGACGTCGCAGCGCCCGAGCCGGGCTCGGATGCGTTCGCGCGAGCTCCAGAGCTCCTCGCGGAGGCGTTCGTCGTCGAGGTCGGGGAGGTGTGGATGGCGACAGCCGTGGCTCCCGATCTCGATCCCGCCCTCGGCGAGCGCCTCCACCATCGGCCAGCTCATCGAGCGCATGATGTCGGGGTGGGCGCGCCGGCGCTCGGCGAGCTCCGGCCAGTCGAAACCGCCGGCCGAATCGACGTACGGCGGCAGCACGAAGACCATGGCCCGGAAGCCGTACTCGGCTAGCAGCGGCGACGCCGTCGCGTGATTGTCGACGTAGCCGTCGTCGAAGGTCAGGAAGACATGGGGCCGCGAGAGCCGACGGCCCCCGGCGAGGTCGTCGAGGGCTTCGACCCCGCCGCCGGCGAGACCGTGGCGGCGCATGGTGGCGAGTTGGCGCTCGAAGGTCTCGGGCGGCAGCGAGAGAAAGGGCGGACCGCCGTCGGAGATCGAGTGGTAACAGAGGAAGGTCGCCTGCCGCGAGCGGTTGGCGAGGCCCGCGAGCGGAAGCGCCTGGGGCTCGCGGTCGCCCAAGGTCATCGGGACCGCGTACATCAGGCGCCCGCCCGGGCCTCGCCGGCCGCGCCCGCCAGATCTCGGGGACGGCGAAGCCACGGGGCGGTCAGGCGATCCGGGAGGTAGCCAAGCCGGCTGGCGGCGAGCCAGTAGGCCGTCGCGTAGGGGAGCGATACCGCGGCGAGGAGCGCCAGGGCGCCCGGACGGGTACTCGGTTCGGGAGCCAGGAACAGGTCGAAGAGGACGAAGGGGACGGCGAGCCCGAGGGAGAGCCCCGTTGGCGGCAGCACTGCGCGCGCGTAGTCGCGGCCGGGAATCTCGAAGGACCGATGGAACCGGTACATCAGCAGGAGCGCCGCGCTCGACATCGCGATCACCGTTCCCGCCAACACTCCCCACAGCCCGAAGAACGGCGCGAGGGCAACGGTGAGGACGATGTTGGTCACCACCGAGAACACGCCGGTCCACGCGACGATCGCGGCCTGTCCGGCGGCCAGCACGATCGAGCTGCCCACCCCGGAGCTGAGGTTGACAAAGGAGGCGACGGTAAGAACCACGAGGATCGCCTCGGCACCTTCCGGAGTCTTCCCCAGCCAGGCGAGCAGCAGGAATGGGGCACCGATGCAGCTCAGGGCGAAGAGCGGGAAGGCGAGCGCGACGGTCACCCGGGTGTAGCGGCGAAAGAAAGCAGGGATGGCCTCACGACCGCGGTCCACGAGCCGGGCGGTGGCGGTGGGAATCATGGCCGAGACCGTCAGCACGCCCACCTCGCGCACAGCAACCACCACGCGGGCGGCGAGCTCGTAGACCCCGGCGGCCGAGGGGCCCAGAAGGAAGGCGATGATGATCTTGTCGGTCTGGAGGTTGACGAGCTGCGAGATCCAGTCGACCTGGGTCTTCATGCTGTAGCCGAGAACCTCGCGCGCACGGCCGAGCGCCGGAAGCGCGACGACACTTCCGGACCAGACGACGAGCACGCTGCCGAGGACGAGCACCACCCGCAGCGCCTCGGCGACCGCGTTGGCCAGCGCGTAGTCGCTGAGCTCCGCGCTCAGCGCCAGCGCACCGACGCTGAAGCCGAAGTTGAGCACGTTCCCGCTGACCCCCGCGATGTTGGGGGGCACCATTCGCTGCATGCCGATCGGGATAGCGGCGAGGACCCGGCTGTAGGCGCTGGCTACGAAGATCCCCACCGACGACAGGACCACGATGCGCATCTCGGCGAGCTCGAGGACTCCAAGCTGGCGGGTGATAAGCGGAGCGCCCAGGTAGGCGGCGACTCCGGCCACCGCACCGACGCCGGTCACGACGAGCAGGCCCAGGCCGACGCATTCCTGCACCCCTCGCCGGTCGCCTCGGGCGTGGTAAAGGGCGACGAACCGTGACAGCGAGCGGGTGATCCCGAAGTCAAGGAGGGCCGCGTACTTGGCGAGCGCGCCCGTCACCGCCCAGACTCCGAAGAGCGCGAGCCCGAAGCGGCCGAGCATCAGAGGCGCGAGGATGACGCTGAAGAGCTGCGCCGTGATCAGCGTCGAGGACTGGGCGAGGGTGTTTCGAAACAGCACGAGCGGCGTTTGAGGAGACCGGCAGAGGGATGCGAGCAATGCCCGCGTTGCTCACGGTATCGACCGTCAGGGGCTCACGCTCAACCGTCGTTGGGCCACTCGCACGCGCGAGCGGTCCCGCTGGTCAGCGATCGCTGAGCAGGTCTTCTCGCCGCCTCAGACCGAGGAGATGGACGCGTACCGCGCCGCGAGCGCGCATCCTGTTCTCAGGCCAGCGCGGGGAGCCCGAGACTCGAGTCAGCAGCGAGTACAGGATCCACTCGACCAGGCTCATCGCCGCGTTGAATCCAGCGAGCCGGCGGACCGTCGCCACTCCTTGTCGCCGCGCCACCCAGGAGTAGGTCGCTCCAAGCCACTTGGCGGTCAGCGCGTCGCCCCAGACCGTCCGGGTTGCCGCGCTCTCCTCGTGGTGGACGATCGCTCGTGGCTCGTAGCGAGTCCTCCAGCCAGCGCGAGACAGGCGCCAGGCCAGATCGAGGTCCTCGGCGTACAGCCACTGCTCCTCGTCGAAGCCGCCGACCCGGTCGAAGGCGCCGCTCCTTACGAGGAGGAAGGCTCCGGCGGCCCAGTCCACGCGGCCGCCCTCCGCGGGATCGCGGTAGGCGCGCAGGTACAGCCTTCGGCCGATCCGGCTGCTCAGTCGGTAGAGTCGCAGCCGGAGCAGGGCGGCGGCGAGAAGAGTGGGAAAGGGCTGGATCGACGGTTGGATAGCTCCGTCCGGAAGGACGAGCATCGGCGCCACGATCCCGGCTTCTGAGTCTCGCGCGCCGGCCTCGACCATCACGCTCAAGGCCTCGGGCTCGAGGCGGATGTCGGAATTCGCGGCGGCGATCCAACCGGCGCGCGTACGGCTCGCCACCAGGTTGACCGCGCGACCGAAGCCGAGGTTCTCGGAGGAGCGGACGAGCGTGACCCAGGGGAACTCGGCCTCGACCACGTCGGGCGAGCCGTCCGAGGACGCGTTGTCGACCACCCAGACCTCGGCTCGTCCTGCCTCGGCGTCGGACGACAGGGAGCGCAGGCAGGCGGCGAGCAGGTCCCGCGTGTTCCAGGAGACGACGGCGATGGTGACGCTCGCGGCGTCCGGCGCGTGGGTCACCGCAGCGTCGGAGGTATCTCGCGCCCCTCTACGGCCGCCTCGAAGAGGGTGTCGTAGCGCTCCGTCATGACCGAGGAGTCATACGCCTGGCTGCTCGTGTGCGCTCCCTCCGCGAGCCGTCGATGCAGGGATGGATCAGCGAGCACCGCGTGGCACGCCGCGTAGAAGGCCTCGAAGTCGTCGACCGGCACGGAGATCCCCGACCCCGCCTCCTCGAGGATGCCGCGAACGTCCCCGACGTCGGTGCCGACCACCGGTACTCCGAGGGCCATCGCCTCGATGACGATCATCGGCATCGCCTCGGCCCTCGAGGGGACCACAGCGAGGTCGGCGAGCGCGAGCAGCGCCGGTACGTCGTCGCGGAGGCCGAGCACGTGCGCCCACCCATCCGCATTGGCGGCTTCGCGTTCGAGCCCCTCGCGATCGGGGCCGTCGCCAACGATGACCGCATGCACGTCTCCGACGCTCTGCCGCAGCCGGCGCACCGCCTCCAGGGTGTCGCGCTGGCCCTTATAGGGAAACAGCCGTGCCGCGTGGATGACCACCTTGGCGTGCTGGGGAATGCCAAGCTCAGCGCGCGTAACACCTGCGCGGCTGGCCTCGCGAAGCTCCTGCATCGGGGCCGCGTTGGGGATATGGACGATCGAGGCGGGTCGCACGCCCTCGCCTCGGAGCAGCGGTTCCTGCCAGCGTGCGACGACCACGGTGGCGTACGTAACGGCGTCGAGCACGCGATTGTGCAGAGCGATCAACCTTTGTCGCGAGTGGCCCGAAGAGCTTGTCTGCACCTCCCGACCGGGCGTGTGCTCGGTGACGATCGCCTTGCGGTGCGCCAGCGCGGCGGCGAGGCGGCCCCACAGGGTCGCGTCGAACGTGCTGCAGTGCACGACCTCTGCTCGGCGAGCGAGCCGAGCGAGCGCCGGAACGCTGGCGATCTTGCGAGCGCGCGTGGCGGCCTCGAACGAATAGATCCCGATACCGAGTCGCTCGAGCGGCTCGGAGTCGACGTGCACGCCCCCGAACGCGGCGATTGACACCTCATGGCCGCGCTCGGCCAGCCCGGTGGCGAGATGGATGAGTTGGGTCTCGGCTCCGGCCCAGCCGAGAAAGTTCGTGACGAACAGCAGGCGGCGGCGCGGAGGGGTCCCGCTCACGGCACGAGTATAAGTAGCCGTGGTTCGAGCGGTCGCGTCCCATCCTCCGGGTGAAATCGTCCGGGCGTAGTTTCCGCGGGGCCGGCCATCTTAGGCGGCGATCACCTCCTCCGTGGTCGACCGGTCCTCGCCGACGGCGATGCCGCGGCGCAGCCGTTCGATCTCGGCGACCGACTTCGGCGTCATCACGACGCCGCGCCAGCCGCGCGAGGAAAGCTCGAGCACCGCCCAGATCAGGCACAGCGCCGAGGTCTCGCCGGGAAGCGACCGATCACCTTGGTCCGGCGGCGGACCTCGACGAAGGTCCGCTCGAGCAGGTTCGTGCTCCTGATCCGCTTGCGATGGTCGGTGGGAAAGCGCAGGTGGGCGACGAGCTCGTCGAGGTCGCGCTCGATCACGGCCATCGCCGACGGATAGCTCGCTCGGTAGTCGGAGACGATCGCCCGTAGCCCCGCCGTCGCCTCCGCGGGCGCGGCGGCCTCGTCGAAGGCCTGCCACCAGCGCGCCTTGACCTCGCGGTGGTGGCGCTTGGGGAGCTTCGCC
>Ga0136640_10000800_pt1 | contig 12219 bp, 15 predicted proteins | sample AntDrymUQ8642106_2_FD_105498 | JGI IMG/M metagenome (GOLD analysis project Ga0136640, IMG submission 105498) | Polar desert sand microbial communities from Dry Valleys, Antarctica - metaG UQ864 (21.06) | ecosystem: Environmental > Terrestrial > Soil > Desert | place: Antarctica: Dry Valley...
CGGACCTTGCGTCGGAGTCTGTCCGGGCGTTGGCTTTCGGGGGTCATCCCCTGGGGTCAGCGGGTTTGCGAGGAAGAAGCACTATTACCCGGCGTCCATTCTCCGGCGGCATGCCCGGCGCGGATCGTCCACTGTGGACGGCGGCTGCTAACAAACTGCTAACGGACTTGTTAGCACGGGGCCATATCAGGTATGACGGCCGCTCTGTGGACAACCAGGAAAGTGCTGGTCAGAGGCCATATTCGCGGACTAGGCATGACTGCCCGATACCGGCTTGGCGGGGGTTCGACTCCCCCCTCACGCACCACAGGAGGGCACACCGCAGGACGCCTCGGGAGCAGCTGCACGACGCCACCGTTGCTGCGGCCCCGTCCATGCGGGCCTGACGATCATGGCGTTCCGGACGCGAATACCCCCATTACGCGCAGGGGAACAGTCCAGAACGCCATGATCGCGTCCGGCGGACGGCGAACTGGTACGGAACTACAAGACCCTGACGACCAAGAAGATGATCGCCAGGACGACGAGAACGACCAGCAGGATGTAGAGCAGGTTTCTGGGCACGTGTTCCTCCAATTGAGTTCAGCACTGGGACCGCTGCACCAGGTGGGTCGCGGTGGGTAGCCGTCATAGTACCGGCGTTACCCGCCGTGGTCCTGCCCGGCGTTCTGGCGGACGTCGTCTTGGCGGTCCGGCGCGGCAGCTGAGCGTGACACCGTGTGGGCAGTGGACAACCGCCGGGACTCAGCCCGCAGACCGAGCCGGCCGCCGGCCGCCCCGATCAGTCAGCCAGCGCGTGGGCGATCAACGGTGCCAGCTCCCGGAAGGCGTGTCCGCGATGACTGATGGCGTCCTTGTCCGCTGCGGACAGCTCGGCGGCGGTGACGTCCAAGCCGTCGGGCACGAAGATCGGGTCGTAGCCGAATCCGTGGTCGCCCTTGGCTTCCCGGACGAGGCGTCCCCGCATCTCGCCGTGCACGATGTGCTCGGCCCCGCTCGGGGCCACGAAAGCCGCCGCGCAGACAAACGCCGCACCGAGCCGGTCGTCCGGCACGTCGGCCAGTTGTCCCAGCAGCAGGTCGAGGTTCGCCCGGTCGTCTCCATGCCGGCCCGCCCATCGCGCGCTGAACACTCCGGGCATGCCGTTGAGCGCGTCCACCGTCAACCCGGAGTCGTCGCCGACAGCGGCGAGCCCGGTGTGCCGGACCGCCTCGCGCGCCTTGAGCAACGCGTTGTCGGCGAAGGTGGCACCGGCCTCCGGCACCTCGTCGTACGCCGGTACGTCGTCCAGCCCGAGCACCTGCAGGTCGGGCAGCAGCGCGTCGGCGATCCGGCGAAGTTCGAGCAACTTCTTGGTGTTCCGGCTGGCCAGCAGCAGCTGTCGGGTCACCGGCTGAGGGACTCCTGCTGCAATCGGGTCAGCTCCGCGCAGCCGGCCAGCCCGAGGTCGAGCAGCGCGTCCAACGTGGACCGATCGAAGGCCAGGTTTTCGGCGGTGCCCTGCACCTCGATGAACTCGCCGCTGCCGGTGCAGACGACGTTCATGTCCGTGCCGGCCGTGACGTCTTCTTCGTAGCAGAGGTCCAGCATCGGCGTACCGCCGATGACACCGACACTGACCGCTGCCACGGACGTGTGCAAAGGCTGCGCCTTGGCGAGGGAGCCGCGCTCGCGCAGCCAGGACACCGCGTCGGCGAGCGCCACGTACGCCCCGGTTACCGCCGCGGTCCGCGTCCCACCGTCGGCCTGCAGGACATCACAGTCCAGTGCGATCGTGTTCTCACCCAAGGCCGACAGGTCGATGCACCCGCGCAGCGACCGCCCGATCAACCGGCTGATCTCGTGGGTGCGGCCGCCGATCTTGCCGCGCACCGACTCCCGGTCGCTGCGGGTGTGCGTCGCCCGCGGCAGCATGGCGTACTCCGAGGTGACCCAGCCCAGCTTGCTCCCCCGGCGCCAGCGCGGCACGCCCTCGGTCACACTCGCGGCGCAGAGCACCCGGGTCCGGCCGTACTCCACGAGCACGGATCCTTCGGCGTGGTCCAGCCAGTGCCGGGTCAACCTGACCTCGCGCAGTGCATCAGGCGCTCGGCCGTCGATTCTCGCGGACGGGGTCACGGGCCCGAGCCTGTCAGATGTAGATCATTGGCCCAGACTGGGGGGATGCGCACCGAGATCATGTCCGTCCACACCGGCGACTCCCCCGCCGTACATGACCTGACCGAGGACTGCCGCCACTTCGTCGCCGCGGAGGATGACGGCCTGCTGCACGTGTTCGTCCCGCACGCCACGGCCGGGCTCGCCGTGCTGGAGACCGGTGCCGGCAGCGACGAGGACCTGCTGGCTCAGCTGGACGAGCTGCTGCCTCCGGATCGGCGGTGGCGACACCGGCACGGCAGTTCCGGTCACGGCCGCGATCACGTCATGCCGGCGATCGTGCCGCCGTACGCGACCGTCCCCGTCCTCGGCGGGCGGCTGGCACTCGGGACGTGGCAGAGCATCTGCCTGGTCGACTTGAACGGCGACAACCCCGACCGCGAGGTGCGCTTGACGTTCCTGCCAGGCTGAGGGCCATGAGCGAGCGCAGCGAGCAGATCGCGGTCACCGGACTCGCGGTGATGGGCAGCAACTTAGCGCGAAACTTCGCGCGCAACGGGGCGCAGGTCGTCGTACACAATCGCACCACGGCGAAGACGGATGCACTGATCCTCGCGCACGGCAGCGAGGGTGACTTCGTCCATGCGCCGTCGACTCAGGACATGATCGATGCCCTGGAGCGGCCTCGCCGCATCCTCATCATGGTTCAGGCCGGTCGACCGACGGACCTCGTCATCGACGACATCGCCCCCCGTCTGGACAAGGGCGACGTCCTCATCGACGGCGGCAACGCGCGGTACACCGACACCCGCCGGCGGGAGTCGGCGCTGCGCGAGATCGGCGTGCACTTCGTCGGCGCCGGGATCAGCGGTGGCGAGGACGGCGCGCTTAACGGTCCCAGCATCATGCCGGGAGGGTCGCCGGAGTCCTATGCCACGGTCGGCCCACTGCTCGAGCGGATCGCCGCCCAGGTCGACGGGACGCCGTGCTGTGCGTACGTCGGGCCCGACGGCGCCGGGCACTTCGTAAAGATGGTGCACAACGGCATCGAGTACGCCGACATGCAGCTGATCGCCGAGGCATACGACCTCCTGCGCCGCGGGCTGGGTGCGACACCGGCGGAGATCGCCGCCATCTTCACGGAGTGGAACTCCGGCGACCTGGAGTCCTACCTCGTGGAGATCACCGCCGAGGTGCTCGCCCATGTCGACGCCGCCACCGGATCACCGTTCGTGGATGTCGTGCTCGATCAGGCCGAGCAGAAGGGCACGGGGCGGTGGACCGTGCAGTCCGCGCTGGATCTCGGCGTACCGGTCTCCGGCATCGCCGAGGCGGTCTTCGCTCGGGCCCTGTCGGGCCATCCCGAGCAGCGGGCCGCGGCCGCCGGCCTGCCCGGACCCTCGACGACGTGGACGGTGGACGATCGCACCGGTTTCGTCGAGGACGTCCGGCAGGCCCTGTACGCCTCCAAGGTGGTCGCGTACGCGCAGGGGTTCGACCAGATCGCCGCGGCCAGCGCCGAGTACGGCTGGGACATCGACCCCGCGGCGATGGCGACCATCTGGCGCGGCGGCTGCATCATCCGCGCCCGGTTCCTGAACCGGATCAAGCAGGCGTACGACGACAACGGGGCACTGCCGACGCTGCTGGTCGCGCCATACTTCGCCGAGCAGGTCGGCGCCGCCCAGGAGGGGTGGCGCCGCGTCGTCACCGCCGCCGTACAGGGCGGTATCCCCGCACCGGGCTTCGCCAGCGCACTGGCCTACTACGACGGGCTACGCGCCGAGCGGCTGTCGGCGTCGCTCATCCAGGGGCTGCGCGACTTCTTCGGCGCACACACCTATCGCCGCGTCGACCGCGCCGGCAGCTTCCACACGCTCTGGTCGGCCGACCGCTCAGAGATCGCGCTCTGACCCCGACTGGACGTCCGGAACTCGCCGAGGCGCCGGCCCGTCAGAGCTCGTAAACGGCGCCGCTGCTCGCCAGTTCCGCCGCAGGAAAGACGGCCCTCGCCTCGTCCAGCACCAGCGCGGGGTCGTTCCACATGGGGATGTGGGTGAGCACCAGCCGGCCGACGCCCGCGGCCGCGGCGTGCTCGCCCGCCTCCCGCCCCGTCAGATGCAGGTTCGACGGGTTCGGGGGACCACCGGCAGCCGGCTCCATGAAGGACGCCTCACACAGCAGCAGGTCCGTGTCCCGGGCCAGCTCGACCAGCGCCGAGCAGGCGCCGGTGTCCCCGGAATAGGTCAGGCTCCGACCACCCGCGGTAAGGCGGACGGCGTACGTCTCGACGGGGTGGTTGACGCGAGCCGCCCCGAGGCGGAACGGGCCGAGGCCGCGGGCACCAGGTTCGAGATCCTCGACGGTGAACACGTCCGCGAGACTGTCCGAACCCGCATCGGCAGCCAGTAGCCGCTGCGTGGTGCCGGGCGGACCGAGCAGCCGGATCGGGGCCGGCTGGCCGGCCGGGTGGAAGCGATGCAGCACCATGAGCGAGCAGGCGTCCAGGCAGTGGTCGGCATGCAGATGCGAGAGCAGGACGGCGTGGAGGGACCGTACGTCGGTGTAGCGGGCCAGCTGGCCGAGCGAGCCGTTGCCGAGGTCGACGACCAGCCGGAAGCCGTCGTGCTCAATCAGGTAGCACGAGGCGGGGCTGTCCGGGCCCGGGCCGCTGCCGGAGCAGCCGACGACAGTGAGTTTCATGTGGTCGACACCGAGCCGACCGGGGCCACAGCCGACGCGCCGAGTGAGTGGACGGCGGTGATCTCCGGGCCGAGAAAGCGCCGGCCCAGCCGGGCGAACGGATCAGGGTCGCCGGTGGCAAGGAATCGGTGTTGGGGCGCGTCTGCGGACTCCGGTCGCAGCAGGTCACGCTCACTCAGCGTCCGATATACGTCCTTCGCGGTTTCCTCGGCGCTGGACACGAGGGTCACCCCGTCCCCCATCACCAGTCCCAGCACGCCGGTGAGCAACGGGTAGTGGGTACAGCCGAGCACGAGGGTGTCAACCTGCGCCTCGAGCAGCGGCGACAGGTACGCCTCTGCCAAGCCGAGCAACTGCCGGCCGCTGGTCACGCCACGCTCGACGAAATCGACGAACCGGGGACAGGCGACGGAGCTCAGCCGTACCTGCGGCGCGGCGGCGAACGCATCGTCGTACGCACGGCTGGTGACGGTCGCCGCGGTCCCGATCACGCCGACCTGCCCGCTGTGGGTGGCGGCGACCGCGCGGCGGACGGCGGGCAGCACCACCTCGACAACCGGGACGGTGTACCGCTCCCGGGCGTCCCGCAGGCACGCCGCGCTGGCTGTGTTGCAGGCGATGACGAGCAGCTTCACGCCGGATTCGACCAGGTCGTCCATGACCGCGAGGGCGTGCTGGCGCACGGCCGCTATCGGCTGCGGGCCGTAGGGCCCGCGCGCGGTGTCGCCGACATAGAGAATCGATTCGTGCGGCAGCTGGTCGAGCACCGCGCGGGCGACGGTCAGACCGCCGACGCCGGAGTCGAAGATCCCGATCGGCGCGTCGCTCAGGCCCATAGCTGACCCTCCAAGGCGGCCTCGGCCTCCTCGAGCGTTCCGGCGTACGCGCCGGTGGACAGGTACTTCCAGCCGCCGTCGCAGACGACCAGTGCGATGTCGGCCGGCAGCCCCGAGGCGATGGCCTTGTCCGCCATCGCCAGCGCGGCATGCAGGATGGCTCCGGTGGAGATGCCGGCGAAGATGCCCTCGGACTCCACCAGCTCCCGGGTACGCCGCAGCGCCTCCCGCGGCCCGACGGAGAATCGGGTGGTGAGCACGGTTTCGTCGTACAGCTCGGGCACGAAGCCCTCGTCGATGTTGCGCAGGCCGTAGACGAGCTCGCCGTAGCGGGGCTCGGCGGCGACGATCTGGATCGAGGGGACCTTCTCCCGGAGGTAGCGACCGGCACCCATCAGGGTTCCGGTGGTCCCGAGTCCGGCGACGAAGTGGGTGATCGTCGGCAGGTCTGCGAGCAGTTCCGGGCCGGTGCCCTCGTAGTGGGCGCGGGCGTTGGCCTCGTTCCCGTACTGGTACAGCATGACCAGCTCAGGGTTCTGCGCGACCAGCGCCTTGGCCATCGCGACAGCCTGGTTCGAGCCGCCGGCGGCCGGGGAGAACACGATGCGCGCGCCGTACATCTCCAGCAGCTGGCGACGCTCGACGGAGGTGTTCTCCGGCATCACGCAGATGACCTGGTAACCGCGCTGGCGGGCCACCATCGCCAGCGAGATGCCGGTGTTGCCGCTCGTCGGCTCCAGCAAGGTCGTACCCGGTTCGAGCCGCCCGTCCTTCTCCGCCGCCTCGATCATGTACAGCGCGGCCCGGTCCTTGACCGAGCCGGTCGGATTGCGGTCCTCGAGCTTGGCCCACAGCCGGACCTCAGGCGAGGGCGACAGCTGCGGGAGCCCCACGAGCGGCGTACCTCCGAGGGAGTCGAGGAGGGAGTCGAATCGAGCCACAGTGCTGAGGATCAGCCGCCGGCGACGGTCGGCAGGGTGGGGGCCCCGCCGGCGACAGCCGGCAATGTGGGGGCCCCGCCGGCGACAGCCGGCAGTATCGTGACGCTGTCGCCGTCCTTGACCGCGGTGTCGAGGGACCCGGTGAAGCGGACGTCCTCGTCGTTGACGTAGACGTTGACGAAACGGTGCAGCGCCCCGTCGTTGACAAGGCGTCCCTTCAGGCCGGAGTGCTGGGAGTCCAGGTCGTCGATGAGCGTGCCGAGGGTGTCGCCGGAACCCTGCACCGTCTTCGCCCCGCCGGTGTGGCTTCGCAGGATTGTCGGGATGCGGACCTCGATGGCCATGGTCTTCAAACTCCTCTTCGCAGGGTGTATCAGCTCGAACGCCGGGGACTGGCCTCCGGATTCCTGCCTCAGGCCGACACGGCGACGTCAGTGACGATTACCGGTTCCTCGCTCACGCTGCCGTCGACGATGCGGAAGGAGCGGAACTCGGTGTCCACCGCGTCCCGGGTCGACACCAGAACGTAGTGCGCGCCGGGTTCACCAGCGTAGGCGATGTCCGTCCGGGAGGGGTACGCCTCCGTCGCGGTGTGCGAGTGGTAGATGACCACCGGCTCCTCGTCGCGCTCGTCCATCTCGCGGTAGAGCTTGAGCAGGTCGGCGGACTCGAACTCGTAGAACGTCGCCGATCGGGCGGCATTGAGCATCGGGATGAACCGCTCGGGCCGGTCCGTCCCGGCCGGGCCAGCAACCACCCCGCACGCCTCGTCCGGATGATCTCGCCGGGCGTGCGCCACGATCGCGTCGTACGTCGAACGATCGATGGTGAGCACGCTCGGCAGCGTACCTACCACCTCAGTAGGCTGCGGGCTCGATGTCTGTCACCGTGCCATGAGCTTGACCGTGCTGCTCGTCACCGCCGCGTTCGCGCTGCCGGCGCTGGCGCTGGGCTCGTCGAAGGTCTACCTACCGCTGCGCGGGAGCCAGCGCCGTAAGCCGCGCCCGCTCCGGGAGACCACCGATCGGCTGGTCGTGATGGGAGTGCGCTTCGGCATCCTGCTACTGCTGACGCTGCTCGCGCTCATCGCGGTCGTCGGCAGCGTCGCCGCCCTACGCGGCGACGTCTCGCTTCCCGACGGTGTGATCGTGGCCTGTATCGGAGCGGTCCTGCTGTCGATCCTGACGCTCACCACGTTCGGGCGGCCACGGCGCTGAACTCGTCGCGGTTCGCGGCGGCTCAGCTCAGGACGGCCTCGACCAGGCTGTCCTGCAGGTGGGTCAGCCAGAAGTACACCGCCAGCTCAAAATCCCGCTGATCGCTCACCCGCTGCGGCACATCGGTGTCCTCGGTGATGTCCAGCTCCACGCCCATCATCAGCCGGATGTCGTTCACGGCACGCAGCCAGGCATCCGGGTCGTCGAGGACTGCCGATCCCGCCTCGGCTGGGAGCGCGGCCAGCACCGCGCCGACGTCGGCCTGCTTGTCCTCGCGCAGACCTGCCTCGGTCAGGTCGCGGTAGGCGGCCGCCACGTCACGGTCCTCCCGGTGCGCGTCCGGGAGCAGCCGGGCGAGCACCGGGTCTGCCGGCGTACGACGCTCGGCGTCGGTGTCGCTGCCGGTGCCGGTGCCGGTGTCGGTGTCGGTGTCGGCCAGCAGGTCACCGACCCGTCCGAGCAGGTCACGCAGCAGCGTGACCTCGGCTTCGGCGAAATCCAGGCGCAGCCTGCCGTCGAGTTCGGTCAGCGTGGCCACCTCAGCCCTCACGCTGCAGGGTCGCCCACAGCCCCGCGCCGTGCAGCCGGGCTACGTCGTGCTCCATGCGTTCCCGGGCACCGTGCGACACGACGGCCTTGCCCTTGTGATGGACGTCGAGCATCAAGCTCGTTGCCTTGGCCCGGTCGTACCCGAAGAGCTTCTGCAAGACGTACGTGACGTAGGACATGAGGTTGACCGGGTCGTTCCAGACGATGGTGATCCACGGCAGCAGTGCCTCATGATCCTCGTTCACCACCGGATCGGCTGTCCGCTGCGGTGCGAGCGTGCTTCCCACGCCCCCAGTGTCGCATCAGCGGCGCCACCTATCCTGCACGATGTGCTCCCTGTGCTCGCCGTCGGACTGCTGACCGATCATTACGAGCTCACGATGCTCGCGGCGGCACTGCGGGACGGGACCGCCGGGCGACAGTGCGTGTTCGAGGTGTTCGCCCGCCACCTGCCCCCCGGCCGGCGCTACGGCGTCGTGGCGGGAACCGGCCGGTTGCTGGATGCGGTGAGCAGGTTCCGGTTCGACGGCGGGGCGCTCGACTTTCTCCGGCAGCAGCGCGTGGTGGACGAGCAGACCCTCGACTGGCTGGCGGCGTACCGGTTCACCGGCGACGTCAACGGCTACGCCGAGGGGGACCTGTACTTCCCTGGCTCGCCGGTACTCAGCGTGCGAGCGAGCTTCGGTCAGGCGGTCGTGCTGGAGACGCTCATTCTGTCGATCCTCAACCACGACAGCGCGGTGGCCTCGGCCGCGGCTCGAATGGTAGCCGCCGCGGGTGAGCGGCCATGCCTGGAGATGGGATCACGGCGTACCCATGAGGAAGCGGCGGTTGCCGCGGCCAGGGCGGCCTACCTCGCCGGCTTCTCGGCGACGTCGAACCTCGAGGCCGGCCGCCGCTACGGCGTACCGACGACAGGAACCAGCTCGCATGCCTTCACCCTCGTCCACGACAGCGAGGCGGACGCGTTCGCGGGACAGGTGGCCGCACTCGGCAAGGGCACGACGCTGCTCGTCGACACCTACGACGTGGAGCAGGGCATCCGCGCCGCGGTCGAGGCAGCCGGGGACGAGTTGGGCGCCATCCGGCTGGACTCCGGTGACCTGGCGACTCAGGCCAGGCAGGCCCGGGTGCTCCTGGACGCGCTGGGGGCGCAGCGGACCCGGATCGTCGTCACCAGCGACCTCGACGAGTACGCGATCGCCGCGCTGGCCGTCGCACCGATCGACGGGTACGGCGTCGGGACGTCGGTGGTGACCGGCTCAGGGGCGCCGACCGCCGGCTTCGTCTACAAGCTGGTGGAGCGCGACGGCGTCCCCGTCGCGAAGACGTCAGTCGGCAAACCGTCCACCGGGGGTCGGAAGGTCGCCGTACGGCGGCACGACCGGCGCGGAACGATGACCACCGAAGTCGTCACGGCCGGTGACGAGCCCACGGTGCGGGCGGGTGACCGACGGCTCTCGATTCCACTGCTGTGCTCGGGGGAACCGGTTTCCGGGCTGGCGGGGTTGGCCGACGCCCGCACCTTTCACCGTGCGATGATCGCCACTCTGCCTGCGCGTGGACTTACCCTCTCGCGCGGGGACTCGCGCGGGGAAGCGGTCATCGACACCGTGTACGAGGAGGAGGCGTTGCCATGACCCAGCACGCGTCCACCCACGGCGCTCCTGCTGTGTCCGCGCGGACGAAGGCGGCTTCATGACGACAGCGCTGGTCATCGTCGATGTGCAGAACGACTTCTGCGAGGGTGGCCAGCTGGCCGTGCGCGGCGGCTCGGAAGTCGCCGCGGGCATCAGCGAGCACCTGGCCGACCTGCAACGCTACGACCACGTGGTCGCGACCCGCGACTACCACGTGGATCCGGGTTCGCACTTCTCCGACGAGCCGGACTTCATCGACTCCTGGCCGGTGCACTGCGTCGTGGGGACCGCGGGCGCTCAACTGCACGCGAGCCTGGATCAGAGCACGATCGAGGCGGTGTTCGACAAGGGTGAGTACGCCGCCGCGTACTCCGGCTTCGAGGGCACCTCGGACGGAGTGTCGTTGGAGGCGTGGCTCAAGCAGCGCTCCGTCCACGCCGTGCACATCGTTGGCCTGGCCACCGACCACTGTGTCCGCGCGACCGCCATAGACGCCGCCCTGCACGGCTTCTCCACCACCGTGCTGCTGAACCTGACCGCCGGGGTGGCCCACCGCAGCACCGAGCACGCACTCAGCCAGCTTCGCAGTGCCGGTGTCACCCTCGTGGGCGACGCAAACTAGTGGTGTCAGACCCACTGTCAAGGCATCTTGTCAGCGCTTTCGCGTCACCCGTGACGCGCTTCCACTGACAAGTTGGCGTCCCCGGTGGTCTCCTCGGCTTCGGCGGACTCGACGTCGGAGCTGCTGATCCCGAGGAAGAACAAGATCGCGTCGAGAAACGGCTGATTCAGCGAGGTGTCCGCCTGTGCGCGCACCCCTGGCTTGGCGTTGAAGGCGATGCCCAGGCCGGCCGTCTTGAGCATGTCGAGGTCGTTCGCGCCGTCGCCTACGGCCACTGTCTGGCTCATCGGAACCCCGGCGGCAGCCGCGAATCGGGTCAGGGCCTCTGCCTTGCCTGCCCGGTCGAGGATGTCGCCGACCAGCCGGCCGGTCAGCCGACCCCCGTCGATCTCCAGTGTGTTGGCCGCGGCGAAGTCCATGCCCAGCTCCGCGGCAAGATGGTCGGTGAGCTGGGTGAAGCCGCCGCTGACGATGCCGCACTGGTAGCCCATGCGCTTCAGGGTCCGGACGAGCGTCCGGGCTCCTGCGGTGAGCCGGACCGTGGCCCGGGCACTGTGGACCTCCTGGGCAGGCAGCCCCCGCAGCATCACGACCCGGGCCCGTAGCGCCTCGGCGAAGTCGAGTTCGCCCCGCATCGCGGAGGCGGTGATGGCGGCCACCTGCTCCCCGCAACCGGCTCGCGCCGCGAGTACATCGATGAACTCGCCCTGGACCAGGGTGGAGTCGACGTCCATGACGATGAGCCGCTTGCTGCGGCGGTGCAGGCCGGCCTTCTCCACGGCGATATCGACACCGGTGTCGGCCGCAGCCAGGCTCAGCACCGTCCGCAGCCGGCCGGACTTTGCGCCGGAGACCATCATCTCCAGGCTCGTGACCGGATAGTCCGACAATCGCGAGATCGAGTCGATGTTGGCGCCGATCTCGGCGACGGCGCCGGCCACCGCACCGACCGCACCGGCGCGCAGCGGCCGACCCAGGACGATCACATGGTGGCGACCCCTGCGATGCTCGCTGAGGTCGCGCGCGGCGGCTCCGAAGGAGACGTCGACCTGCATGCCGGTGTCGGCCTCGACCTTCGCTGCGACGTCCGCGAGCTGGTCGCCGTGCAGGCTGGATCGCAGCAGTACGCCGAGCACGAGCCGGTCGCGGATGACCACCTGCTCGACGTCCAGGATCTCGATGCCCGACCGATCGTCCAATCCGGCCAAGGCGGTGAACAGCGCCGCCGTCAAACCAGGCCGGTCACGTCCGGTGAGCGTGACTAGGGCGCTGGAATCACCCTCAGGTGAAGTCGGGATCGTCCGAGCCCTGTCGTTTTCCGGTGCCGTTGAGCGCCTCGCTGGCATAGGGCTGCCTCCGCCTGCCGGCGTGCGCCTCCACCTCCAGGCGCTCCTTGTATTGCGGGTAGTGCAGGTCGAACGCCGGACGTTCGGACCGAATCCGCGGCAACTGCACGAAGTTGTGCCGCGGCGGCGGGCAGGACGTCGCCCATTCCAGCGAGTTCGCATAACCCCACGGGTCGTCCTGGGTCGCCACCTCGCCGTACCGGTAGGACTTGTAGATGTTCCAGAGGAACGGCAGCATCGAGGCCCCGAGCAGGAACGCGCCGATCGA
>Ga0136640_10000801_pt1 | contig 12213 bp, 10 predicted proteins | sample AntDrymUQ8642106_2_FD_105498 | JGI IMG/M metagenome (GOLD analysis project Ga0136640, IMG submission 105498) | Polar desert sand microbial communities from Dry Valleys, Antarctica - metaG UQ864 (21.06) | ecosystem: Environmental > Terrestrial > Soil > Desert | place: Antarctica: Dry Valley...
CCAGGGTGGCGTAGAGGGTGGTGGACTTGCCGGAGCCGGTCGGGCCGGTGACCAGGATCGTGCCATAGGGTCTCCGGAAGACCTTCTCGTACTCCCGAAGCATGTCGGGCTCGAAGCCGAGCGCCTTCAGGTCCACCTCCACGCTCGAGGTATCGAGCAGCCGCAGCACGACCTTCTCCCCGAAGACCGTGGGAAGGGTCGCGACCCGCACCTCGGCCTTCTGGCTCCCCAGCCTGATCGAGAACCGGCCGTCCTGGGGAACCCGCCGCTCGGCGATGTCCAGGTCGGCGAGCACCTTGATGCGCGCGACGAGCCCGTCCTGCATGCTGCCGGGTACCGCCATCACCCCGCGGAGCACCCCGTCCACCCGGTACCGGACGCCGGTCTCCTTGGCCCGGGGCTCCACGTGGACGTCCGAGGCCCCGTCCACGATGGCCCGCTGCAGGATAGAACCCACGAGCCGCACGACGGGACCCTCCCCGACCGTGGCGCCGCCGAGCTCCACGGCGCCACCGCGGGCGCCGTCGCCCCCGACTTTCGCCTCAGCGAGCAGGCTCGTCACCTCCTCGGCCACCGCGAAGACCCTGTTCGAGGTCCGCTCGATGTCCTCCCCGTCCGCCACGACCGGCCTGACGTCGTACCCGGAGAGCATCACCAGGTCTTCGAGGGCGTGGAGGTTCTTCGGGTCGCGCATGGCCACTACGAGCTTCCCGTCCCTGAACCCTACCGGAAGTGCCGCGTGGCGGCGCAGGATCTGCCGGTCGACGAGGATCGCCGCCCCGGGGTCCACCTCGACCTCCGAGAGCTCGACGAACTCGAGGCCCAGCCGCCCCGCAAGCTCCCGCGCGCCCTCAACCTCGTCCGGTCCTCGGGGAACGAAAGAGCGATCTCCCTCTCCACCCTGCCCTCTGCGCAACCGCGCGCCGCTCTCCGACCGCGCCCCATTCCCGGTTCGGTCGTCTATCCTCATAGGCCAGTTGTCGAAGGTAGTGCGCCCCGGCTTTAGCCTCGATCCGCCGGCTCACCTTGCCGGGAGGCGAAGGCTACGGACGCAGGAGCGCTGGCCCCGGGATCTCTCGGTTTGGCCCGCGCCGGACGGGTTAGCGTCCCGCCTCTTCCTTTGCCCGCAAGAACGCGTCGTAGTCGTTGGTAAAGAAGTGTTCTTCGCCGTTGGCCTTCAGGACGTAGTAGAGATTGTCCGTCTCGGCGGGGTCCATGGCGGCCTGGAGGGATTGCAGGCTCGGGCTGCAGATCGGGCCGGGAGGGAGGCCGGTGTTCTCGTAGGTGTTGTAGGGGGAGTCGACCTTCAGGTCGGCATAGGAGAGGCTCTCCTTTGGCCGCTTGAGGGCGTACTGGATGGTGGCGTCGATCTGAAGCGGCATGTCCTTACGGATCCTGTTGTATATGACCGAGGCGATCACCGGCCGCTCCCCGGCGTTCGCTGACTCCCTCTCTATGAGCGAGGCCACGGACACGAGCTCGTGCTCCGTGAGGTTCAGCCGCTCTGCGGCGCCGGCGACGTCGAGCCCTTCGGTCTCGATAAGGTACTGCCCGAGCATCCGGTCCACGACCTGCGGCGCCGTCACCCCCTCCTCGAAGTCGTAGCGCCGCGGGAACAGGTAGCCCTCGGTGGTCTCGATCTCCCCACCTTCGAGAAAGGCATAGCCGTAGTCCGTCCGGCGCGCGGCGGACTCGAATTCGGGGGCCGCTATCTCGGTGCTCTCGGCAACCGCTTGCGCCGTCTCGGGCAGCGTGAGGCCCTCCGGCAGGGTGACGGAGACGGTAGGGACGGCCTCCCCGGCCGTGAGCTTGGAGAGGATAGCGTCGGTGTCAGCCCCGGGGCTGAAGGTGTAGCGTCCCGTCTTTATGCTCGTGTCGTTGCCTTCCGCGCGGGTCTCGAGCTTGAAGACGAACGCGCTGCCGATGACGCCGGCTTCCTCCAACTTGGTGGCGACCGTGGACAGCGTGTCGCCCTTGACGACCTCGACGCCGACCGGACCCTCGGGCTCGTCGCCGCCGCCGATGGCGGAGGTGTAGATGAAGTACACCGTCCCCACCACTCCCGCCAACAGGAGAAGGCCGAGGATGGTCGGGCCGATGCTGGAGCGGCGTTTCCTGCGGCGTTTCTTGTCCCTGGCCGACTGCAGGGCGTCCAGCCGGGCCTCGAGTTCGGCCCGGCCCTCGCGACTGCTCCTGTCGTGGCGCTTCAGAGGTCCCCCCTCCTCGCCAGGTACTCCTGCAATATCCCGGCGGCGGCCAGATGGTCCACTCGGACACGCCTCCCCTTCTTCTTCCCCGCCCTCCCGCCGCTGCCGGCGACGGCCACGCGGGTCGTCAGGCGCTCGTCCCATTCGACGAAGCGCACCTCGGGAAACTCCCGCCGCAACCCGGAAATTGTATCCAAAACCCTGCGCGCCTGCGGCCCGACCTCCCCCGCGAGCGTCTTCGGCATCCCGACAACGACCTCCCGGACGTCCTGCTCCTCGAAGAGGCGTCGCAGGTAGTCCGTCAGGTCCGCGCTCGGGACCACCTCGAGCGGGGTGGCGAGCACCCGGCCGGGATCTGAGAGGGCCACGCCGGTGCGGGCCTCCCCGGGGTCCAGCGCGGCGACGCGGCCGGTCGCGGCCAGGGCTACCCCGTACCGGAGAGGTTGCGGCCCAGGATCTCGCGCGCCCTGGCGAGCGCGTCGGGGATCGCCTCCAGGTTGCCGCCGCCGGCCTGGGCCATCGTCGCGCCGCCCCCACCGCCGCCTCCGAGGACCTCCGAGACCTCCCGCACGATGTCCCCGGCCCGCACCTTCCCGGAGACCTCGGGGTGGAGGTTGGCGATGAGTACGGCTTTCCCGTCGAGAGCCGCGGCGAGAACGACGGCAGAGGGGCCACCGAGACGGTTCTTTACGTCGTCGGAGATCTGGCGCAGGCCCTTCACGTCCGCCGCAACGACCTGCCCGGTCACGACCCTGGCCCCGTCTACCTGCTCCGCCCCCTCGACGAGGGCCCCGACTTCGCCGAGGCCCTGCTGGAGCGCCTCCTGGCGGGCCGCGTCGCGCCCCTCACGGGCCTCCCGGCGCAGGTTGTCCACGGCCTCGGACAGGCCCTCCACGGGCACGCGCAGGGAGCCTGCGAGGGCCTCCGTCTTCTCGGCCGTCTCCGTGAGGTAGAAGAGCGCCTCGCGTCCCGTGACGACCTCTATACGGTAGAGGTCCGCGCCGTGTTTTCTGTTGGAGATCACCTTGAAAGCCCCAACCTCGGCGGTTCCCCTGACGTGCGTGCCGCCGCAGAGCTCCCGGGAGAAGCCGTCCACCTCGACGACGCGCACGAGGTCGCCGTACTTCTCGCCGAAGAGCATCATCGCGCCGAGGTCGCGGGCCTCTTCGAGCGTCGTCGTGTAGTAGCGCACGGGCTGGTTCTCCGTGACTTTGAGCAGGCACTGCTCCTGGAGGCGCCGGGTCTGCTCCTCGCCCACCTTCCCTCCGTAGCGGTAGTCGAAGCGGAGCCGGTCCGGCCCGACGTAGCTGCCAGCCTGAACCACGTCCTGCCCGAGCTCCGCCCGGAGCGCCCAGTGGAGGATGTGGGTGGCGGTGTGGTTTGCCTCGATCTGCTGCCGCCGGACCCGGTTTATGGATGCGGTAACCGCGTCGCCAACGGCAAAACCGTCACGCTCGACCCTGGCCCGAAGGACCTGGTAGCCGCCCGCGGGCACCACGTCGAAGACCTCGAGCTGGCCGTCCTCCGAGGAGATCCAACCCTCGTCGGCGACCTGCCCGCCACCCGTGGCGTAGAACGGGTTCTCCGCGAGCACGACGGAGACCTCGCCAGGGGCCTCCGGCGAGTCTTCGAGCGCGACGATCCTGGTCTCCACCCGCTCCCGCTCGTACCCAACGAAGCGGCTCCTGACCTCCTGGCCCCCGAAGGCCGCAACGGCCCTGTCGTAGCCCTGGGCGGCCTCCCTGGCGCGCCGCCTCTGGGCGTCCATGGCCGCCTCAAAACCCGCCTCGTCCAGCGAGACGTCAAACTCTGACTCAGCGAGCACCTCCCGGGTCACCTCGACCGGGAACCCGTAGGTGTCGTGAAGGAGAAAGGCGATCTCGCCCGGTAGCTCAGGAAGGCTGCCAAAGTTGGGCCGGATCGGTGCCCCACCGACGGTTTGAGGCATCTCTCCGCCACCTATCTCAGCAATCTCCTTCTTTAGAAGCTCCATCCCCGAAACGTAGATCTCGGCGAACCGCGCTGCCTCACCCGTCACGATCCGCTCGATGTCATCCCTAGCCTCGCGCAGTTCCTCGTAGAAGTCGCCCACATAGTCTACGACGGTCAACGAAACCGCCGCGAGTTGCTCGGGGGTCATGCTCAGGCGCACGTAGGCCTGAAGGGCGGCGCGGCGTATTATGCGCCTCAATACGTGCTCACGGCCCTGGTTACCGGGACGCACGCCGTCGGCGATCAGGAAAGCTATCGCCCGCGCATGGTCGGCCAAGATGTAGAGCGCGCGGTCCACGGCGGCGGATTGGCCGAGCTCGATCCCGCCGACTTCGCGGGCCCTCTCGAAGATCGGAGCGTAGAGGTCCGTCTCGTAGACGGAGTGGACGCCCTGGACGACGGCCGTGGTGCGTTCGAGGCCGAGGCCGGTGTCGATGCCCGTCTTGGTCAGCGGGACGAGCGATCCGTCCTTGCGCTGCTCGTACTGGTTAAAGACGAGGTTCCAGATCTCCAGAAAGCGTGGGTCGCCTTCGTCGCCGCCGGGGCCGTATTTCGGGTCGGCGAGGGGATCACCGAGGCCGTACTCCTCGCCGTAGTCGTAGTAGACCTCCGAGCACGGGCCGCACGGGCCGGAGTCGCCCGGGGGGCCCCACCAGTTCTCGCTCTTCGGGAGGCCGAAGATCTTCTCCTCCGGCACACCGACGGACATCCAGAACTCCTTGGCCTCGATGTCTTCGGGTGCGTCAGCGTCGCCCTCGAAGATCGTGATCCAGAGCCGTTCGGGCGGAAGGCCGAGCTCGACAGTCAGGAACTCCCAGGCGTACTCGACGGCCTCCTTCTTGAAGTAGTCGCCGAAGGAGAAGTTGCCCATCATCTCGAAGAAGGTCAGGTGGCTGGGATCTCCAACCTCCTCGATGTCCTGGGTTCGAAAGCACTTCTGGGCGCTTACCGCGCGGGGCGACGGCGGCTTCTCCTCACCCGTGAAGTACGTGATGAACTGCTGCATTCCGGCGGTCGTGAGGAGCACCGTCGGGTCGTTGTACGGGATCAGGGACGAGCTCGCATAGAACCTGTGGCCCCGCTCCCCGAAATAGTCCAGGAACCGGCGTCTGATCTCATTGCTCTGCATGGGCGCCGTCCGAAGTAGTCGTGTGCTGGTATCCGTTCTCCATCTCCGTGAGCTCGGCGCGCAGGTCCTGCAGGGCCCGGCGGAGCAGGCGCGAGACGTGCATCTGGCTCACGCCGATGCGGTCCGCGATCTCCGTCTGCGTCTTGCCCTCGTTGAACCGGAGCTTGAGGATCTGCTGCTGCTGCTCCCTGAGACCGTTTACGGCCCTTTGCAGGAGTATCTTGTCCTCTAAACCATCTATGGGCGAGTCGTTGTCGGCCTGCAAGTCCATGATGGTGTCGCCCTCGCGCTCGTCCGGGCTGACGGGAGCGTCGAGGCTCGCGGTGTTGTACGCCCGCCCCAAAGTGAGGGCCTCGGCGACGCTCTCCTCGTCGGCCTCGAGCACCGCGGAGAGCTCCCGGATCGAGGGCGAGCGGCCGTTCTTGACGGTCTGGTCGCGGATGGCCTCCTTGGCCGATTGGCGCAGCTCCTGCAGGCCGCGCGGCACCCGCATCGCCCAGCCCTTGTCCCGGAAGTAGCGCTTGATCTCCCCGAGGATATTCGGCGTAGCGTAGGTCGAGAACTCAATCCTCCGGTCCACGTCGAAGCGGTCCACCGCCTTGATGAGCCCCACGGAGGCGACCTGCACCAGATCGTCCACGGGCTCCCCGCGCCCGGCGAACTTGCGGGCCAAAAACTCCGCCAAGGGCAACTGCTCCTGGATCACCTTCTCCCGCGCCGCCTGGTCGCCGAGCTTATGGTACCGCGTCAGAAGACGCCTCGTACGCGCCTTGTTCGGCCGCCTGTATCTCCGGCTCACGAAACCAGCTCTACTACCGTGCGCCAGCGCCGTCCCCCATCCCCTTCAGGCTCTTCGACCTCCGCCACGACCCCGTCGTCGGAGAGCGCGAAGCGGAATCGGGTCGGGGCGTCATCCGAGTGGAAGTCCTCGAGCAGGGAGACCGCCTCGTCGAGCCCCCCGACACCGACCTTTGCCCTGGCGGCCATACCAGCCATCACCAGCCCGGCGCACGAGCGCAACTCGCCGTGCGGCGGCAGGGTAAGGTATGCGTATTGCTGGTCAACTTCGGGGGTCAAGCGTCTTCCTCCCTCATGATGAGATGAATGCGTTCGTTAGTTCTCGCGGGTCTCGGGCGGCCCGACCGGCGTCTCCGCGGGGGGCGCCGTTTCGGGCGGGGTCGTCTGTTCGGGGCGGGCGGCCTGTCCGGAGTGGGCCCTGTCGTGCTGTTCGAGCTCGCGCAGGATCTCTTCCTTGCGCGAAGAGGACGCCTCGCGGGCCGCCGAGACCGCGTTCTCGTAGCGGCGGCGGACGTTCGTTGGCAGGTCGCGCGCCGTCTTCGGCAGGTTCTTGCGGGCCTCCTCGCTCGTGGCGTAGATCGTCCCGGCCACGCCGAGGATCACGCCCGCGGCAACCTTGCCCCAGGTGTTCATTCCGAACCCCCATCCGGCCGCTTCTCCCCGGTGAGAAAGGTGCTGATGCCGCGGGAGAGGCCGGCCGTCGCAGAGGAGACCTTGATCACGCCGCCGCGCACGCCACGGGTTATGACGGTCGTGGTCTGGTCGAGCTCGTCGGTCATGCCGGCCACATCCCCGACGGCCTCGTCGAGCTGGGAGAGTTGGCTGTTGATGTTGTCCACCGTGGTGTGGGTCTTGCCGATCAGGGGCACCACCTGCTCGGAGACGTCCTTTATCGACTTCTCCGTGGTGGAGAAGATACTGGCGAGCCGCAAGAAAGCCCAGGCGAGCAGGAAGAACGCCACGGCGACCCCGGCATAGAGCAAGCCCTTCATCAATTCCACGAAAAGGTCCAAAACCCGTTCACACCTCCGTCGAAACGACCCGCGAACCCGCATTATAACCGGGACGGGACCACCCACACACGCCGCTAGGATTCCGCGTGCCGCACGACCCCGCCGGCCACGACCCGCTCCCCATCTCCTGTGTAGAAGACCGCGGACTGGCCTGCAGCCACGCCCATCACGGGCTCCTCGAGGTGGGCGACCCAGCCCTCCCCGTCCTCCTCGACCCGGCACGGCACGGGACCGGAGTTGTACCGCACCTGCACGGCGTGCGCCTCCTCCATCGGCAGGAAATGGTTGAGGTCGCCGACCCGTACCTCCCGTACCTCCAGGTCCTTGCGGCGCCCCACCACGACCTGTTTGCTCTTCGGGCGGACCTCCGTCACATAGAGCGGGGTCGGGGCGGAGACGCCGATGCCGCGCCGCTGGCCCACGGTGAAGTCCACAACGCCCGCGTGCCGGCCGAGGACGGCGCCCTCCCGGTCGACAACGTCACCCGGCTCGGTGGAGACCGTCTTGCGCACGAACCGGCGGTAGTTGCCGTCCGGGATAAAGCAGATATCCTGGCTCTCTGGGGTGTAGGCAACGGCGAGGCCGCGGTCCTCGGCGATCCCGCGCACCTCCGTCTTGTGGTACTCGCCGAGCGGGAAGACGGCCCGCTCCAAGAGCTCCTTCGGGATGGGCCAGAGGACATAAGTCTGGTCCTTGGTCTCGTCTACGGGCCGCGCCAGGCTCGGCCCTTCCCCAACCCTGGCGTAGTGGCCGGTGGCGACACCCCGGAAGCCGAGTTCGTCCGCCAGAAAGGCCGCCGCGTGGAACTTGACGTGGGCGTTGCAGCTAACGCAGGGGTTCGGGGTGCGCCCATTCTCGTAGGACCCGACGAAGTCCCGCATGACCCGCCGGTCGAAGAGCTCCTTGAGATTGAGCGTGAAGTGCGGCAGGCCCATCCTGTGCGCCGTGTCCCTGGCGAAGAGCACGGTGTCAGGCGAGCAGCACGACCGGCTGCCCTTCTCGCCGTCGTGCAGCCGAAACGTCACGGCGGCCACGTCGTACCCGGCCTCCTTGAGCAGCAGCGCCGACACGGCGGAGTCCACCCCGCCGCTCATCGCCGCAACAATACCGTTGGGATCCCCATCCGTCCCGCCGGCGTACCCCTCCAGAAGCCCGGCCCCGGCCGTCCGGGTCCAGTGGTCCTCGAACGCCTTGTGCAGGGCGTCGAGCACCAGCGTCAACGCGTGCCCCTTGCCCTCCGGCAGCGGCCCGCCAAGCGTCTCCTCGACGTCCGCCCTGGACACCCGGGCGGCGTCCAGCAGGCTCCTCCCGTGGGCCAGCTCCGCGAGTGCCGAGCCCGCCGCGATACATGCCGCGCACCCGAACACCTCGTAGCGGACCTCCTCGACGGTGCTCTCGCGCACCAGGACCGTGAACCCCGCGACGTCCCCACACGCCGCATCGCCCGACTCGCCACTACCGGAAGGGTTCTCCAGGCGTCCCGCGTGGCGGGGCCTGACCAGGTGATCTATGACCTGGGGGTTGTAGGCTCCAGGCATCAGGCTTCAGTTTTCAGGTCGCCCAAACGGAGCAGGCGCCGACCGTCCGCGCCTCTGGTTGATGTGGTACGAATCGACTTCACTGGTAAAACGTTCTCCTTTACTCTCGCCGTCAACTTTCCTCTGCTGACGGCTGATGCCTGAAACCCGAAGCCTGATTGGCGTACATCGGCGAGACCTCGCGGAGGCGGTCGACGGCCTTCGCGAACGCTTCGAGGAAACCGTCCACCTCTTGCGCGGTGTTGTCCTTGCCGACCGTGATCCTGGCCGCAGAGAGGGCGTCCTGCTCGTCCCGGCCGAGCGCGAGCAACAACCTGGAAGGCCGGTCGCCGCCGCTGGAGCACGCCGACCCGCTCCCCACGGCGTAGCCGAGGGCGTCGAGCACGAGCACGAGGCCCTCGGCGCCCACGCCGCGGACGGAGACGTGGACGTTGTTTGAGAGCCGGCGCACCGGGTGCCCGTTCAGCTCCACGTCGGGGAGGGTGAGCAGGCCCTCGATCAGCCGGTCGCGCAGTCCGGTTTCGTGGTCCATCCTGCGGCCTAGCTCCTCGTGCGCGAGATTGGAGGCGGCCCCGAGACCGGCTATGCCGGCGACGTTCTCGGTCCCGCTTCTCAGCCCGCTCTCCTGTCCGCCGCCGAAGAGGATCGGCCCGATGGGCGTGCCTTCGCGCACGTAGAGCACGCCGACGCCCTGCGGGCCGTAGAGCTTGTGCCCCGAGATGGCGAGCGTCGAGATCCCCGTATCACCGATCTCGATGACTTCCCTACCGGCCGCCTGCACCGCGTCGGCGTGGAACGGTACGCCCCGCCGCGCGCACTCGGCGGCGAGCTCTTGTACGGGCTGCACGGTGCCCACCTCGTTGTTGGCCCACATCACAGCCGCCAGCGCCGTGTCCGGGCGCAGGGCGCCGGCGAACTCGTCCACCTCCACGAGGCCGTGCCCGTCCACCCCGAGCCAGGTGACCTCGAAGCCCTCGGATTCCAGCTTGCACGCAGACTCGCGCACGGCGGCGTGCTCTATCTCGGAGACGACCAGGTGGCGTCTCTCCGGGCCGGCGGCCCTGGCGACGCCGAGGACGGCGTGGCAGTCGGCCTCCGTGCCGCCTCCGGTAAAGAAGATTTCTCCCGGCGACGCGCCGACGAGCGCAGCGACCGATTCGCGGGCCTCCTCGACGGCCTCGCGCGCGGCCGTTCCGCGGGCGTGGATCGAGGATGGGTTTCCCCGGTTGGCGCCGAGGTGCGGAAGCATGGCCTCCAACACCCGCGGGTCCAGGGGCGTGGTGGCGGCGTTGTCCAGGTAGATGGAGTCCTGCATGGCCCGGCTAGTGTATCTCACGGGGGCGGAATTTCAGCCGTAGAGCGGGTTTTCGGGCTAGATCGTCAAGGTGGAGGCGACCGCGCCGCCAGGGTCCAGGAGCGCCACCTGGTCCCCGGGCGCGAGGTCCAGATTCGTGCCGCCCTCGAAGGTGCCCGAGACCTGATCCCCGTCGGCGTCCACCACGTCCGGGACGCGCCCGACGGAGGCGCTCGCCCGGGGTGCGATCCTGACGTCGCTGTTTATGGTTACCTGCGGCGCGTCAGGGTCGACCTGGGCGTCCTCGGGGCTCAAGACCCGCAAAGTGTAGCCCTGAAGGTTAACCGGCCTCTCCGTACGGTTCTGGACGCTAAAGAACTCGATGCCGCCGCCGCCGTCGGTCACTTCCACGGTCTCGATGACGACGTCGACGTCGCTGGTGTTGTCCTCGACCTCCACGGCGGCCAGGTCGAAGAGCGCCTGGCTCAAGACCGGCTGCGGGGTGTAGCCCTGGAAGAGGTTGGTGATCACGTAATTCCCCTCCGAAGTCGGCGCGAGCATCGCGACGAACGGGGTGAGCCCGACCCCGAGCTGCGCCGCGAGCGTGCCGTACTCCCCCTCCTGTAACTCCCCCTTGCCCGCCGCCGCCCCGGGGTTGGAGATGTCGTAGCTGAGGAACTCAATGGTGGGGTACTGGACGCGGAGCTCCTCCATCCCGTCGCGCACCTGCCGGTCCACCGAGAGGCCCTGAGGGTAGTCAAGGGCGTCCTCGTCCAGCTTGTAGAACTGGACCGCGATCCTGGCCCGCCGCCCGTAGGCCTCGCTGAAGTTGGGCGGCACGGGCTGCGCCGTGTTGAGCTCGAAGGACGGGTCGGAGATCGTCTCGGCCTGCCCCGTGCCGACCGCCACCCCCGGCTCCACCGGCGGCGGCGTCTGGGCCGGGGGAGGCGTCGCCTTCTCCGGCACGCTCGCCTCCTCCTCGCCGCCACCGCACGCGGCGAGCAGGAGGAACAGGAAGAGAAGGGTCGCGAGTACGACGAGCCGCACGGACAATCTCTTGGCGCCGATGCCTGCGATCAACCTCTCCCCCGGCCGCCCACCGATGATCGTGGCCCGCCGACGGGTTCCCGGTCGGACCTGCGCTAACTTAGCACGGAGGCTAAAAGCACGCAACGAACCCGGATGCCGGCATCCGCGTCCATCGGGGCGGCCTTTTTCGGCTAACATTCAGAGATTCCACGCCCGTCGGAGGTCGGGCGGGCAGGCGATACCAGGAGGCAGAGTATGGACCGGAAGAACCCTTACAGGACGCAGGACGCGGGCGGACTACGCAAAGAGAACGTCGGCGAGAGGACCAGGCTCGCGGGCTGGGTTCACCGCCGCCGCGACCACGGCGGCCTCGTCTTTATCGACCTGCGCGACAGGTGGGGCATCACGCAGATCACCTTCCACCCCGACAGGGCCGAGGTCTTCTCCGCGGCCGAGTCGCTCAGGTCGGAGTGGTCCATCTCCGTGGAGGGGGAGGTAACCGCCCGCCCCCCGGGCAACGAGAACCCCGAGCTCCCGACCGGGGAGATCGAAGTCCAGGCCACCTCCTTGCGCGTTCTGAACCCCTCGGAGACCCCGCCCTTCGAGATAGAACGCGACCGCCCGGTGGACGAGACCCTGCGCCTGAAGTACCGCTACCTGGACCTGCGCCGCGAGAAGATGCGCGACAACATCCTCTTCCGCCACAGGGTCGTCAAGCACATGAGGGACTTTCTGGACGCCCGCGACTTCGTCGAGATAGAGACCCCGCTCCTGACGGCCTCCACTCCCGAGGGCGCCCGCGACTACCTCGTCCCGGCCCGCCTCTACCCGGGGCAATTCTACGCCCTGCCGCAGTCCCCCCAGCAGTTCAAGCAGCTCCTGATGGTCGCGGGCTTCGAGCGGTACTTCCAGATCGCCCGGGCTTTGCGCGACGAGGACCAGCGCGGCGACCGCCAGCCCGAGCACACCCAGTTGGACCTCGAAATGAGCTACACCACCCAGGACGAAGTCCTGGACCTTATCGAGGAGCTGTTCACGGAGATCGTCGCGGGGATGACGGAAAAGACAATCTACCAGAGACCGTTCCCCCGTCTTACCTACGCGGAGGCGATGGACCGCTTCGGCTCGGACAAGCCGGACATCCGTTTCGGACTGGAGATAAAGGACGTCTCCGACGTCGTCGCCGATTCGGAGTTCAAGGTCTTCAGCGGGG
>Ga0136640_10000802_pt1 | contig 12192 bp, 15 predicted proteins | sample AntDrymUQ8642106_2_FD_105498 | JGI IMG/M metagenome (GOLD analysis project Ga0136640, IMG submission 105498) | Polar desert sand microbial communities from Dry Valleys, Antarctica - metaG UQ864 (21.06) | ecosystem: Environmental > Terrestrial > Soil > Desert | place: Antarctica: Dry Valley...
CCCGCTGCAGGTGGTGATCGGCCTCGATCGCCCTGACTCGGACTTCACGGGTGGTGAGTTCGTGGTGGTCGAGCAACGCCCCCGGGCACAATCCCGGGTCACGGTCACGGTCATCGGCCAAGGGCAGGGCCTGGTGTTCACGACTCGTGACCGTCCGGTGCGATCGTCACGGGGCTGGTCGGCGGCGCCGATGCGGCACGGCGTCAGCGTGTTGCGCACCGGCCTGCGCCGCACGCTCGGCATGGTGTTCCACGACGCCACCTGACCGCGGCGTCGGAATGGATACGTTTGCTACCGCGCACCTACTGCGCTCGGAGTACCTGATCTACACCGCCCAGCCGGCACACATCTGACGCACATTTGGGCCGGAACAACGATCTCGCCGAAGTTCGTGGTTTGACCCTCCGAGTGAAGCCTGGCCGTAAGCGCCGCCGCGATCGCGTCTCGGTCATCCTGGTTGATACGACGAGAAGGCAAGCCCTCGAGCTTCATGCCTGCTAGCGCCTCGTGCGTCCACCGGATTCCGCAGATCGCCTTCATCAACTCGCGCTCGCATTCGCGCGAACGTTCACCTCGGCGAGCGCACGTTTTCGGGCTATCGAGCGCTACTACCTCAGGCTCGATCGCAAAGAGCCAGCGCATCACCTCATCGACACCGCCTAGCCGGTGGGGTCCTTTGATCACCTTCGTCCCATCGACGGCTGCGCCGTGGAAGCCCTTGCGGCGGCCGCCAACGTCTATACCGGCCCAACTCATCTCACCAGCTTTCCACGCGCTCTAGGAGTTCGGATGTTGCGCTCGGCGGGAAATGCTATCAATATGTAAGCATGACGAACCTTCTCGTGAGAGATCTTCCCGACGACGTGCACTCCACGCTCCAGCGTCGTGCCGAAGGCGCCGGTCAATCGCTGCAGCAATACCTCGTCGCCGAACTAACCCGGCTCGCCGCGAGGCCGACCATGCCGGAGATCCTCTCCGATCTCAGTGGACTGGAGGGCGGCCGCGTCGGCCTCGCCACTGCTGTAGCGGATCTCGCCGGCGATCGCCCGGCGTCGTGATCGTTGTCGACGCGTCAGTGCTTGCCAACGTTGTAGGTGACGATGGCGAGGACGGTCATCATGCCCGCGCCCGGCTCGTGCGGGATGACGTGGCGATCCCGGATCTCGCCGATGTCGAAACGGTTGCCGTGCTTCGGCGACGCTGGCTCGCCGGTGACGTGTCCGATGGACGGTTCCGACGAGCAGTCGATGCACTCGTGGCGATGCCTCTGGATCGGTTCCCAGCCGCTGCGTTCATGCGTCGGGCCTTCGAACTTCGCGCCAACGTCACCGCCTACGACGCCACGTACGTGGCGCTCGCCGAAGCGCTCGTCTGCCCGCTGGTCACCGGCGACACACATCTCGCAGCAGCGCCGGGCCTCCGGTGCGAGGTCGAGATCCTCCGTCTTTGATCGCACGAGTCAGTGCCTGGCTGACTCCTCGGAGGCGTCTGGCGGGACTGTCTCTAGGATCGGCCTCGATGCGATGCCGGGTTCTGTTGGTATGCGGCAGTCTGCAGAAGGTCTCGGCGAACCGTGCCGCGCTCGACATCGCCCGCATCCACCTCAGCGGCCTCGGACTCGCAACGGTCGAGGACGCCGACGAGCTCGGCACAATTCCTGCGTTCAACTCTGACCATCTGACGGATCCTCCGCGAGCCGTCGTGTCGTTCCGCCAGCGGATCGCGCGCTGCGATGTCGCCATGATGTCGTGCCCCGAGTACGCCGGGGCGATGTCTGGTGTGCTCAAGAACGCGCTGGACTGGATCGTGGGGTCGGGGGAGCTCTACACGAAGCCGGTAGCGGTGTTGAGTGCCGGCACCACCGGCGGCGTGCATGCGCTTCGAAACCTGATCCAGACGTTGACATGGCAGGGCGCTCACGTCGTCGGCCAACTCGGCATCGCCGGGCCGCGCACGAAGTCTGATCCCAGCGGACGCCTGACCGATCCGGCGACGATCACCGCGATCGAGCGGCTTGTTCAGCAGCTGATCGACGTACGTGTCCTCCCAGTCGATGAGCGCCTCGCACTGGTTCAGCACGTGACGAGCTCAGTGGGGATCGAGGCCGGCCACATCGCATCGATGAGCTGACCGGCCACGGAACGCACCGGCTCGACGCGGACCGACGGAACGCGGTCAGCGCCGTCTCGACCGGCGCCCGCCAGGGCGACCTGGGGGACGCCATGTCACTCCCGGGAAGCGACCGAAGTCGTGGTCGTACGACACGACGCTGCCGCGATGCTCGATCGAGAGCGCAGCGAGGTGGGCATCGTCCACCAGGTTGCCGCCGGTGCCGAGATCATCCAGGAGCCCGCGTACGAGGGACAGGTGCCGAGCGGTGGGCTCGACGATCACGGCGGCTGGCGCCGACGTCCACGCCTCGACGCGATCGAGCGCACCGTCGACCGGCAGTGGGCTCGGGAACAGCCCGGCCTTGGTGGACAGGCGTACGAATGCCAGTATGGCGATCCACGCGAATCCGACGATGGCAGCACCCGACAGGGAATCGTCGAGCCACGTCCGAGCCTCGTCGTGATGCCGGGCATCCTCGTTCACGGCGTAGATGAGGACGTTGGCGTCGACGATGTTCACGATCCGGATCGCAGCTTGCGAGTCAGCTCATCGTCCTCGAGATCGCCGGCGACGGACAGGGCTCGATCGAGGTTGACCGCTGCAGAGCCGAGTGACGCCGTTTGCGTTCGGAACGGGCTTGACCCGCCGCGGCGAGTCAAGCCGTCCCTGATCGCTTCGTTGAGCGCCTGCTTGAATGAGATCCGCCGCTCCCGCATTCGCTGTCGCAGCAACTGTTCGGTGTCGGGCTCGAGGGTCACCGTCGTGCGCATAGTGACAGCATAGCATCACGCTATCTGATGCTCTGCTGTCAACATGTGGGAGTGCTGTCGGCAGCGTCGGACACGGTGGACAGGAGACGGCGCGAGACCTCGACCACCCGTCCACCCAAATCGGAGTGGGCAACGGCCACCACGTCGGCGAAGGTGTCGATGTCTCGGGCGACGGGGAGCATCGTGACCGGTCGACCGAGCTCGTGCAGCCGCTGGAGTTGATCGATGCCCGTGCGCGGGGTGCTCATCTCGATGCCGCCGAAGACGGCAGGGTCGACGCCTGCGAGACCGATCACCCAAAACCCGCCGTCGATGGCGAGGCCGAGTGCGTCGATGCCTCGTGCGACGGCTTGCACAGCATCGATGACGGCGGGCACCGCGTGCGGAGTGTCCATTCCGAGGATCACGCCTGGCCCGAGTACGTCGAAACCGTTCGCCAGCCGTTCTCCCAGTCCCCCTTCGCTCTGTTCGACGATCTCATATCCTTTCGGCACCCAGGCCGGTGGCGAACCGTCGAGCAGCAGCACGCGCCGGACGGGCATTGTCGCCACGGCTTCGTCGATGGCGTCGAGGGTGTCCGCGAGGGCAGCCGCGGCGACGTCGGCGGCCTGCTGGATCGTGCACGGCGGGCACAGGCGGGTCTTCACGCGGCCGGGCACCGGCGACTTGGCGATGACCGTGACGTGCATCGTTCAGCTCTTGCTTTCCTCGCGAAGCAAACGCCCCATGTCGCGCACTGCCTGAATCGTGCCGCGAACGGTTCCTGTCACCTTCGATCGGCCGGAACGCTCGCTGTACTCGACGGGAACGTTGTAGATCCGCCAACCGCGTTGGTTCGCGCGCAGCACCATCTCCAGCGGCCACCCCGAGCGACGGTCGCGTAGGCCGAGGTCGAGCAGACCCGTCCGCGAGGCAGCGCGCATCGGTCCGAGATCGCGCAGGTCGAGACCGGTTCGCCGGCGGACGTCGGCGGCCAGCACCCTGTTGGCGAGTCGGGCGTGTAGTGGCCAGGCACCGCGGCTCGCCACGCGGGCACCGAGGACGAGGTCGTACTCGCCGCGCTCCACATATCCGGCGACGAGCGGCAGGGCGACCGGATCGAGCGAGGCGTCACAGTCCATGAAGCAGACGATGTCGGCGGTGGCTGCCGCCAACCCTGCTGCGCAGGCGGAACCGAAGCCCCGGACCGGTTCGGACACGACCAGGGCTCCACGGTCCGCAGCGATGGCTGCGGTGGCGTCCGTGGAACCGTTGTCGACGACGATTGGCCGGTACCCGGGTGGCATTCGGCTCAATACGGATTCGACAGCTGCCGCTTCGTTGAGCGCTGGCAGGATGACGTCAGGCATCAGAGGTTCACTTCGACGATCGGGACGGTGACTTGATGAAGGTGTTGGTCACGGGCGGCGCAGGATTCATCGGTTCGCACATCGTCGACGAGTTGGTCGGACTCGGGCACGAGGTCGTGGTCATCGACGATCTCGATCCTGCTGCACACGACGGAGTCCCTGCGGGACTGAACTCGTCGGCGACCTTCGTGTGGGGGGATGTGCGGGATCCCGAAACATGGGTGGACGTGGTCGGTGGGGTGGATGCCGTCTGTCATCAGGCGGCGAAGGTCGGGCTCGGTGTCGACTTCGGTGATGTGGCCGAGTATGTGGCGCGCAACGTCGTCGGCACCGCCTCGCTGTTGCGTGGTCTGCACGACGTCGGGTTCGAGGGCCGGTTCGTCCTGGCGTCGAGCATGGTGGTGTACGGCGAAGGTCGGTACCGTTGCGACGAGCACGGCGTGGTGCGACCCGGCCCGAGGCGGGTCGAGGATCTCGAAGCGGGCAGGTTCGATCCGCTCTGCCCGGTCTGTGGAGGACCACTCGTCGCGGAGGCGATCCCGGAGGACCACTGGCTCGATCCTCGCAACGTCTACGCCACGACGAAGCTCGCACAGGAGGGACTGTGCAACGCTTACGTGCGCGAACATCCTGGTTGCGTTGCGACCCTGTTGCGCTATCACAACGTCTACGGTCCGCGGATGCCGCGGGACACTCCGTACGCCGGGGTGGCCAGTTTGTTCCGCAGCGCGTACGAGCGTGGCGAGGCGCCTGGAGTGCTGGAAGACGGACAACAGCTCCGAGACTTCGTGCACGTACGCGATGTCGCACACGCCAACGCGCTGGCGTTGACCTTCGACCGGCCCGCATCGGGTCCGCTCAACGTGTGCAGCGGCTCGCCGAGGAGCATTCTCGATCTGGCCGAAGCGATGCGACCCGACGGTGCCATGCGACCAGTGGTGGTCGGCGGATTCCGGCTCGGCGACATCCGCCACGTGTTCGCCAACCCCGCACGTGCTGCGGACGTACTCGGTTTCCGGGCGGCCGTGAGCTTCGATGACGGGGTGAGAGACTTTGCCACGGCGCCACTGCGCACTCCCATCGGGGCGCGCCCGTCGGCGCGCTGAGTGCCGCACGGTCACCACTTCGACACCAATGCTGCTTGGAGCAGGATCGCACAGACTGCCTGCACGCCGAGCCACATTGCCGCGGACCGACGCCCGGCACGCGGTGCGAGAGCGGCTGCGCCGATCGCCAGCCATGGATAGAGCGGCAGCCAGATCCGTTCCACCTCGCCGCGCGTGTACTGCGTGACGTGCGAGACGGCAAGCGCAGCCAGGCCTCCACCGACCAGCACCCACATCCGTCGATCGCGCAGCCGCAGCAGACCAGCGAACACGGCCGGACCGAGGGCGATCAGCGCCACGGCGATGTTGCCGAATCGGAAATAGTCCCACGAGCGGAACTGAGCGGTGCCTTCCCAGTACTCGGTGCGAGTGCGCCGAGCACCGTCGATCCACCAGAAACCAGCGAGCCGGAACGCCACGATCACGACAGCGCCGCCCGCCACCGCCCCGGCGACGGCCCACAACGCACCGAGCCGCCGCTGCGTGGCTGCGACACCGACGATCCCAACGGGCACGAGGACGAAGACCACCCCTAGGTACGTCAAGAACAGCAACGAACCGAGCAGCAGCCCACCGGCGAGTCCGACTGCCGAAGCCCGCCAGGACGTCAACCGCAAAGCCACCGCGACCGCGGCCGCACCGCTTGCCCCCACCGCGGCATAGACGGCGTCTGCGGAGGTGACCAGCCAGAGCGCATACGGGACGACGACCAGGAACGGCGCAGCGCGACGTACCCACTGGCCGCCGGCGACGGCCCACACCGCGATGAGCGTCGCTACGACAACGATGCCGGCGCCGAGCACCGACAGCATCGCCACCGGCCAGGCGCCGCGTAGGTGGATGAAGTCGAGGAACTTGAGCACCAGCAGGAAACCGGGCGGGTGTCCACGTATATGGACGGAGTATCGATCGAGCTGGTCGACGAAGGTACGCAGGAACTCGTCGGCAGGCGGTGCAATGCCGAGATTGGACAGGTACTCGGTGTCATCTGATGCACCATGCAGCACGCCGTCGGCGCCGTCGGTCAGCGCCAGAGCCGTAGCGAACGCCATTGCTGCCGCCGCCGTTGCGAGTACGACGAACCGTAGCCGTACCCTCCAGAACCACTGGCGCCAGACAGCGACGGTCACGACCAGGCCGACGATGCCGGCACCGACCAGGCCGAGCCCGAATCGCCAGTCCCAGCCGTCGTTGAAGTCTCGTCCGACGAGCGGCGCCGCCCCGAGGAAGACCTCTGGAGCGGCCCGTTGCAGAGCCCTCCCGCGATCGACGCCGATGGCTATCACTCGGGCGGCGATGAGAAACGCAAACGCGAAACCGGCTCGCCGCACCCATCGACCCAAGCGACGGGTTTCGGGCACGGTCACCAATTCGCCGTGCTCGCCGCACGTCGACGTCATGGGTCAGGTGATCGCTCGGCGAGGTCGCCGAGGTCGGCGACGGTCGCCGTGATGAGCTCTCGTACCCGGGCGACGTTGGACCGCATCACGGCAAACACCTCGTCCATCGTGACAGGTCGCGCGCCGTCGATCCCTGCGTCGTAGTCGGTCACGAGCCCGACAGTGGCGTAGCGAATCCCCATCTCCGCTGCAAGGACGGCTTCGGGATAGCCGGTCATGTTGATCACCTGCCAGCCCATCTGTCGGAACCAACGGCTCTCGGCGCGGGTGGAGAACCGCGGTCCGTTGATGACGACCATCGTGCCGCCATCAACGACGTCGATGCCGGTGCGGCGAGCGGTGGCCACGAGCGTCGCTCGCAGGTCGGGGTCGTACGGGTCGGCGAACGTCTGGTGGTGGACGGGCGGACGCGAGCCGGGCTCATCGGTCGGGCCGCCGACGTCGTGGAAGGTGTCGGAACGGCCATGAGTGCGATCGATGAGCTGATCGACGATCACGAGTTGCTCAGGGTGGATGTCCGGCTGCAGTGACCCAACCGAGCAGGGAGCGATCAACGACCGCACACCGAGCGAGTTCATGGCCCAGATGTTGGCCCGGTATGGGACCCGATGAGCGACGAACTCATGGTCACGGCCGTGACGCGGGAGAAATGCTACTTGCTGATCGTCGAGCAGCCCGACCGTGACCGGGGCAGCAGGTGACCCGAACGGGGTCGTGACGTCGACGGGCTCGGCAGCGGCCAGGAACTCATAGAAGCCTGAACCGCCGATGACGCCGATCACGTCGTTCGGTTGGATCGGACACGTCGCACGATCACCGCAGCGGCGACCAACCACACGAGGCCGATCACGATCGCCAGGTTCCGACCGTACTCGAGCGGCAGTGCGGACGAGTTCGACGGCCGCAGCCCCCACCGGCGCACCAACGGGTACGAGAACACGATGAACAGCGCCGACGCCGCGCATGCCGCGCGCACAGGGCCCCGCGCCGTTTCCGGCACGACCTTGGCGACGAGCCAACCAACGACGAGCACCAGTGGCGCGATGACGAGATCGTGGGCGAGATCGAACGTGACGATGTGGACGAGCAGCGCGAACGGATGGGCGTCGTCGCTGTGCGACAGTGCGCTCCTGATACCGAAGCCGATGATCGCCCACCCGGCGATGAGTGCCGGGATGAACAACAGCGGGCGCGGGTGCTCCTCGTCGTGCGGCTGCTCGCTGCGCTCGTTCACGAGACCACCAGCTTGACGACCCACTTGGTCTGCAGCACTCCCGGGCGGTTCGGGGCGATCAATCGCAATGGGAACCCGTGGTCGACGTGGAGCTGCTCACCCTTTACGCGCATAGCCAGGATCGTGTCTGCGTCGTCGATCTGGCCAGGGGTGAGATCGGAACTGCGGTACCGTCCGCCGCCTTCCAGTGACTCGACTCGGACCGAACGTCCCGCCGGCGCTCCGGCACGATCGAGGATGTCGCGCACCGGCACGCCATCCCATGTCTGGCTTGTGCTCCATCCCTCCACGCACGAGATCGGCAGGGTCGCCGATCGTTGGGGCAGCTCGCCCAACTCCGTCAACGTGAACGTGCGCAGCGTCTCGCCGCCCGTTTCGACCGCCAGCGCGAAGCCTGGGTCCTGCGCGGTGTCCGTGACGCCCGCCTCGACGGCCGTCCGGTTCACAGGGAACCCTTGGACGCCGATGTCCGGCCGTCGCGGCGCCAGGATGGAGAGCTTGCGCAGTGGCGACACCGTCTGACCAACGGTCGCTACCACGAGCGCCGCCGACGTAGCCCCAACCGCGCCGAGGAAGCGCCGGCGGCCTGCAACGCTCAGAGCCGGCTCGCGCGGTCCCGCCGGGTGGCGTCGCAGTTCCCGCCGGGCCGTCGCCCACTTGGCTGTGGCATGGATCACGAGCGACCCCATCACCACGAATGACACGGCGTAGTGGCCGGCGGGGAAGAAGAACACCCACGGGTACCACAGCTCGATGTTGGCCACGCCGGTGGTGACCATGAACAGGGAACCACCGATGAGGGTCAGCAGGCTCAACCGCTCGATCGCGTGCAGGGCGTTGTCCGCCACCGGCCAGCGGAACAGCCGGGGGAACACAGACCACAACTTGGCGAAGAGCAGCGGGATCGTGGCGACCCCTGTGGCGACGTGCAGACCTTGCGTCACCCGGTAGAGCCCGGCAGGACGGGTGGTCCACGAGAACCACGAAGGCGGATGCTGGATCAGATGGGACAGCAACCCCGTGAGGAAGCAGACGAGGAAGGACACGCCGAGCAGCGCACCGAGGATCGCCGCCACTCGATCGCTGTGCCGCGGGTCGTCGAGCCGGGCCTCACGCCAACGGCTGAGCCGACGGCCCACCATGGCCACTGGCTCGGGAACGGTGAGAGCTGGCTTCATCGCAGTACGACGGTCTCACGACGACCGAGGTCGAACACGCAATGCTGTTGCATGACTCGGCCGAGCACGCATGCCACCCGACGAAGGGGAGGAGGCACAACCCGTACCACGTCGAGCCACACCATGTCCGAACGCGGATCGAGCCAACCACCGATGTAGACCGACCGCCACGCCGGCCCGGTTGCGACGGTCATCAGCCAATCGCGAACGTCGCCGTCGCACCATCGGTTGCGCAAGAAGGTCAGCGACTGCGAAGGACGGGTGACGACGGAGATGCCCGATCGAACCGACTCACCCGTTCGGAGTCGAACCGTGAAGCCGCCGTGCGCCTCGATCATCTGTTGCAATCGCCAAGGATGGGCCAGCGCCGGGGCGCGGCCCGATGACGTCGCTGCGGCTCTCATTGGGGCTTGAACCTAGGGTCAGCGCCATAACGGACCGCTCTCAGGGTCAGAAACATTCGAGAAACTCGGTTACGGCCGTCCGGGGACGGACGGTGCGCTCGTCGTGCGGCGAGTCTGCCTCGTTGCGCCAAGGAGGGTGCGTAACCGGCACTTGGTCCACGTGGCGGATAACGATCGGCTGCGGCGGTGACGCTGGAGCGGGTCGTCGGTCTTCGAGATTCAGCCGGTTACGTCGAGGGTGCTGATCACTCTGGTCGGGCGCAGCCGTACCACGTACTCGCCGGGTACGCCGTTTCGGCGGCCGAACTCCTCGGCTCGGTCGGCGCCCATGTATCGGCTGCCGATCCGCGTGGCCATCTCCAGCAGTTCGCCAGGATCGGTGCTCACCACCGCCTCGCCCTGAACCTGGACGAAGGCGTAGGGGTCCTCCTCCAGGTCGACCACCAACACGACGCGCGGGTCGCGTGTGATCGCCCTGCCCTTCGCCGACGCCACGGCCGTGGTGAAGACCAGTTCGTCGCCGTCAACCACGAACCAGATCGGCGCCGCCAGCGGGCGGCCGTCGTTTGCAATCCATGCCACCTTGCCGGTGCGCGTGCCCTCGGAGAGGAAGTCGCGGATGGGAGCGGAGATCACGTCGGCGGCAGGCATCGGACTCGAGCGTAGAAGGCGGTGCGCACCCTGCGGTCTCATCGGTCCCTGGTCGAGGGTGCGACCACAAGGCCGACACTGGCCGCGAGCACCACGACGAGTAGCGACGGTTGCACCCCGATGGCGTCGGCCAGCAGCCCGACCAATGGCGGCCCTGCGAGGAACGCGGTGTAGCCGATCGTGCTCACCACCGACACACGCGCAGCAGCCGACGACGGGTCGTCTGCAGCGGCGCTCATCCCGACCGGGAAGCCGAGCGAGGCGCCGGCTCCCCACAGCACTGCTCCGGCGACAGCCACTGGCACCGACGGCGCGGCCGCTACGAGCAGCGCTCCTGCCATCGCCACCGCCGCAGTCGCCCGCAGCACTGCGACGCGGCCGAACCGCTGCAGGAACCAGCCGCCATTGAACCGCATCGCCGTCATGGCGAGCACGAACGCCCCAAAGGTGAACGAGCCCAGCCACTCGGTGGCCCGCACTCCATCGGTGACGGCAAGTGCGAGCCAGTCGTTCGCCACGCCCTCGGTGAGCGCGAAGGCAAGCACGAGGACGCCGACCAGCCGGGTGCGCGAGTCCCGCCATGCGGCAACGAGCCGGTGGCGCCCTCCGTACACGTCGTGCTGCTCGACGTCCATGGGCAGGAACGAACGAAGGGCGACGATCGCGGTCACGGCGACGAGCGGAGCCGTGAGGGCGAGCTGAGCGGATACCGGTACCCCGCCAGCGGCGGACGCTGCGCCGACGAGTGCTCCTGCGACGGCGCCGAGGCTGAAGGCGGCGTGGAAGCGTGGCATCAAGGTCCGCTGCAGCTGGCGCTCGACGTCGGCGCCCTGGACGTTCATGGAGACGTCCCATGTGCTCATCCCCAGGCCGGAGACGAGCAAGCCCGCTGCGACAACGGGAACGACGGCGAGGTGCACGCCGAAAGCGATGAGCAGCGTGCCTGCCGTGACGGCCGCCACGCCGGCGCCGACGGCACGTGCGGGTCCGATGCGTTGAACCAGGGCACCCGACAGCGGCAGGGCGATCAGGGTGCCCGCCGACAGGCACAGCAACAGCAGGCCCATCCGGCCGGCGGTCAGGCCAAGGCCGGCCTTGATCGCGGGGAGCCGAGAGACCCAGGACGCGAAGGCCAGGCCGTTCAGCCCGAACGTCATGGCGACGGCAACCCGAGCGCGGTCGGCCGCGTCTCGCTGCGGGATGGAGGAGGTCGCGTGACGGTTGGCAGTGGGCAACACGGTGAAGCTCGGCTCTGAATGGCGAAGTGACGCTGGTCGGAACGATTCGACACCGATGATCGCCGGTGCGGAGCGCGGCCGCCCAACTCGGCTCGACGGCCCAGACTGCTCGCTTGCTCGCGCGATGTGGCATGATGGCGCGCGTCTGGCGCAGGCGGCGGCGGACACGGCGGGCCGGGTGGCGGCCGCAGGGACGGCAGATTAGCGACCTTGGGTTCCCACGGCACGATCGCATGTGGCCAAGCGGGAGGTCATGTACGTGTACAGCAGAAAGCTTGACGGCAGGGCCATCGTATGGGTCGTCGGCGCCGCGCTGATCGTGGCGTTGTCACTCCTGGCGGTATACGCCGGCCGGACGATGTATCCAGGCGACGATTCGACCGCCCCGGCGGACCCGATCGTCGTTGACACGATCGGTCCGCCTGGTACGTCATCGACCACCGCGCCGGCCGCGTCCAGCGAGCCGGCCACGACAGGGCTCCCGCCGGTGAGCTCCACCACGTCCAGCGTTGCATCGACAACGACGCGGCCGACCACCACGACGACCGAGGTGACGCGCAAGACGACGTCCTCAACTGCGCCGACCACGACGACTCGGGTGAGTCGTCCGACGACGACCTCAACACAGCTGACCACCCCCGCGGTCGCGGTCAGCTATTCCACGCTGCCAGACGGCAGCCCCCAGCCGGTGGTCGCCATCTTCGACGTCGACACGATCACGCTGTCGGGCACCGTGCCGAGCCAGGCGGC
>Ga0136640_10000803_pt1 | contig 12192 bp, 6 predicted proteins | sample AntDrymUQ8642106_2_FD_105498 | JGI IMG/M metagenome (GOLD analysis project Ga0136640, IMG submission 105498) | Polar desert sand microbial communities from Dry Valleys, Antarctica - metaG UQ864 (21.06) | ecosystem: Environmental > Terrestrial > Soil > Desert | place: Antarctica: Dry Valley...
CGAAAACCGGGCGGATGCTCGGAATGGAAGCTCTCGTGCGCTGGCAGCATCCCGAATTGGGACTCATCTCGCCGGCGGAATTTATTCCTCTGGCGGAAGATACCGGATTGATCGAGCCGCTCGGCGAATGGGTTCTGCGAACCGCCTGCGCTCAAAGTCATTCGTGGGAAACCGACGGTTTCGATTCGCTGCTGATTTCCGTCAATTTATCGCCGCGCCAATTTCAGCAGCCAAATCTTTTGGAGATAATCACCGAAATAATTAAAACCACCGGAGTCAATTCGAGTTGTCTGGTTTTGGAAGTCACCGAAAGCTCGATTATGAAAAATGCCGAAGCCGCCATCGAAACGCTTCGTGAGCTAAAAAAATTGGGAATCAAAATAGCGATTGACGATTTCGGAACCGGCTACTCTTCGCTCGGTTATTTGAAGCGTCTGCCGATTGATATTTTGAAAATTGACCGCTCGTTCGTCTGCGATGTCACGACCGACGCGGACGACGCGGCGTTGGTGATGGCGATAATCTCGCTGGCGCACAACCTCAGCCTGAAAGTGATTGCCGAAGGAGTCGAAACCGAAGAACAGCTTCAATTTCTCCGACTGCTCAGATGCGACGACTGGCAGGGTTATCTGTGCAGCAAGCCGCTGCCCGCCGAAGACTTAAAGCGACTTTTTTTAAGCTCGGAAAGTTATTCGTAATTTCGGCGTGCTTTGGAATCCGGCAATTTTGAATTCGCGCAGAAAAAAGCCGGGCTGTCTTTGACCGTTCCCGAAGCGACGATAGAAGCTGTCAAAGTCACGAACCCGCCTATTCGTTCTTCAACCGCTCCGGTAGATTTCGGGCGACGGCTTCACGCTCTTTTGCTTTTTCAAGTTTTTCTTCGCGCTCCTCCTCTTCGTCTTCTTCTATCAATCCCGCCGTCATCAAATCGAACGTCGGAAGCCGCGCGATTTCCGGCATCGGAGATTTACCGCCGCGCACCGAAAACCAGATGATTTCGTTTAGTTCTCGCGGGTTTGCCATATCCGCGTATTCTAAATTTTGCTCATCGGTGAGCTTCATATATTTACGCATTGCGGCTGACGCTTTTTTCGGCGGAAAGAGATTATCCAAAGCCACGTCCGGCAAAATCGCCCGGAACTGGGTTAAATCCGGTTCGTTCGAGAAAATATCAATCGGCGCGGCGTTCGCGTCCAAAAAGTTCATCGGCGGCAAGCCCAGACAAATTTCCATCGTCCGAATCAGGCTGACCGTGTTGTGAAAATCGTGAACGAGTGCGCCTTTCCGGTTATAAGCCGAAATGACGAGCGCGGGCGAGCGATGCGCGTCAACGTGGTCGGGTCCGTCCTGCGCGTCGTCTTCCAGCACAAAAATCGCCGTGTCTTTCCAATACGGGCTGTTCGATACTTCTTCAACCATTCGTCCGAGCGCGTAATCGTTTTCGGCGACGAAAAACTGCGGTGTCGGTATTCCTTCGTTCAATCCGGCGGTGTGGTCGTTCGACAGGCGAACAATCGAAAGATTCGGCAAGCGGTCGCCTCGTCCGGCTTGCAAATCGGCGACATAGCCGCGAAATTCTTTTTGCCATTCGCCGAAACGCGACGTGCCGCGAAAACGCCTCTCGGCGTGGTCGCTTTTGATTGCCGCGTCAACGCTTTTGTTCTGTTTCGCCGCCAGATAAGAATCGGTCGTCATCGCGTCGGGTGTGAACATATCGTAATTGCGGTGCATCGGCGCGAAATTTCCTTCCAGAGATTTTTTCGTGGCGAAAGCGGTTTTATTCGGCGAGATGTCCGGGTAAGATTTCGATTTGCGCGTGTTGACTTCCGCGACATCGGCTTCGGAAACAGTAGCGATAAATTCGCCGTAGTTGCGATACGTCAAACCGGCACGCTTTGCCGCGTCCCACAAATAAAGCGTTTCCGGCTCGGCAACATCGCGGCTGCCGTTTAAATACGGAATATAACGCTTCATAAAATCGGCGATGTCGTTCTCCGTCGCGGGCAAACGAAATACTGACGGAACGCTGCCCGGCAGTTGGTTCGCGGGCGGCTCAAACGACGGCAGACGATTGAAGCCTTCAAAATCGTAGGTCTGACCGCGCCCCGAATAATTCCAGCGGAAAACCTTGTCCACGAAATCGTTCGAGAACGCGGCGGTTGACCAATTATGACCGTCTGGACTCGCTTCGGCGTTGACGAAAAAGCGGTCGAGCAAGCCGAAGCGCAATGCCAAAGCGCGAGCGTTCGGCGTGATGTTTTGACTTTTGCCGGAAGGCGACTTGGCAATTTCGCCCGCGCCGAAAATCGCCACTGAAGCATCGCCGTCGGCTTTCGAGCCGTCGCCTGATTTTTCCAAATCGCCGAAAACCTGGTCGTAAGTGCGATTTTCACGAATCACATAAATAATGTGTTTGAACGGCGAGCGATTTCCGGCGAAAAGCAATTTGTTTTTCGCTCCCGACAAGCCGTTGTTTCGCATCGTCGCCTGCGTGTATTCATAAAGAGCGCGTTCGCCCGGCAAACTCACTAAACTGATATTTCCACTCGTGAGCGACGGATTATATTGACCGCGCAGGTTGGTTTTGCCCGCCGGAAAGTTTTCATTCGGCATATTCGGAGCGCGTCCCGAATTGTTGACAATCACCGAAGAATTTTCAAAGCCCGTGCCTTTGCCGTTGCCGATAAACAAACGATTTTGCACGACGGCAACCGCCGACGGATAATTTCCGGTCGGAATAAAACCGGCGACCTTAGATTTGGGATTTGGGATTTGGGATTTGGGATTTGCTGTTTTTAAATCCGCAATCCGCATTCCCAAATCCGCAATCGAAATGACGGCGACGGCGTTCGTGTGAGAATTGGCGACGTATAAAGTTTTTTCGTCCGGGCTTAAAGCCAAACCTTCGGGACTCATTCCGCCAAGAGCGTTTTCAGCCAGTTTGACATTGATTTTCTCCAACACGCGGTCGCTTTTCGTATCAATCACGGAAACGCTGTCGGCATCCGAATTAACGACGAAAAGTTTTGACTTGTCGGCGTTCAAAAGCATCGCCGTCGGATGCCGTTCGACGGCAATATGTTTTGGAGTTTGATTCGGATTTTCGGGATTAACCACTGCTACGGAAGCATCGCCCCACAGCGAAACATAAACTTTGGCGACTCGATTACCGCCCGCTTCGGGAAGAATTTCGACATCATACGGATAAACGAACTGCGACGAACCGCCGCGCCTGAGCCGAACTTTCGAGATTTTTCTAGCTCCTTTCCAATCCTGCAAAATTCCCAGACTGTCGCCTAAATTATTGGCGACGTAAAGCGTCGCATTGTCGGGACTCAAAGCGATTCCGGTCGGATAAACCGGAGCTTGATTGCGGTTGTAATACGGACTCGGCGCGTAATCGGAAAACGCGCTGACATCAACGAATCCGGCTTTCAGTTCCGCGTCGGGTTTGTTGCCCGGCGAAATCGGCTCTCGTTCGTTCGGATTGAATTTGAAAATCCAGATGCGGTTTTGAAAACCGCCCGCGACAAACATCGTGTAAGTGCCGTCCGCGCCTTTTTCGGTGGAAAATGTTACGCCGAAATTCGCGCTGTTCGGAGTCGGGAAATAGACGTTTTGAATGACTTGCGGTTCGGGCGTTTGATTCAAATCAATGACTGATAATGTCTGCTGCGGTTTGCTTTCGCCATTAAACTGCAAACCGAATCCGCTGTTGACGGCAATCAGGTAACGACCTTTGCCGTCCGCGCCGGAATCGTCGGGCGAGCGAACAAAATCAACCGCCAGCGGCGCGACCGCCGGAAGATTCGTCGCCGCGTCGGTCAAAAGTTTTCCGGCAGGTGTCAGAGCGCGTCCCTGCGTGGCGACATTACCCGCGATTTCATTTTGTGCCGCCGATTCAAACCGTATCCAAAAAAACCAAGCAGCAAAAAGTAATATGAAAAACAAGAAAGTTGCGGATACCAAAAAACGTCGGACGAAAACAGGCATTTGTTTTTTCTCCATTAAAATTCGATAGATGTTGAAACATTATCGTTCAATTTTAAATCTAAAACGAATGAAGAAGGCGACGTAATTCGATTGAAATAGAAAGTCATCTTCTTTTACACTCAAAAGCGGCGGCAATAATTATCGCCGCAATCAAATCTGTTGCTTCGATATTCGGGGGTTTTTTCGCAAGGTTTTATAATTTCAATTTGACGTTACCAACCTGTCACTTATCTGTTACCTTTGTGTAAAATGGCAATAAAATTTCAACCGGCTAAACTGCAAACTTCCTGCAGGAAAAAATTATGAGTGTGGAAATTGAAAAAAAGTTTTTGCTGCGTAATCTCCCGACCGGAATTACACGGGGAACTAAAATTACACAGGGCTATCTCAGCGTCGGCGATCCCGAGGTGCGCGTCAGAGCGAAAGGCGGGCGGTTTTTTCTGACCGGAAAAGGCGGCGCGGGTTTCGTTCGTGAAGAGAAAGAGTATGAAATTTCAAAAGAGGTATTCGAGATTCTCTGGTCGCTGACAAAAGGCGCAAGAATCGAAAAAATGCGTTATGAAATCGTTGGCGGAGACGGATTGATTTGGGAAATTGATGAATTTCAAAGCCGCCGGACCGAGGGATTATTTACAGCCGAAGTAGAACTGCCGGATGAATCGGTCATTCCTGAAATTCCGCCCGCGATTGCCGAAGTAATCGAAAGCGATGTCACCACCGACGAAATGTATAAGAACAAAAATCTGGCAATTAACGGGATTTTGTTCGGAGAATAACGAATCCTGATTCGGTGTTTTTTAACTTCGGACAGAGCGGTAAATCCAGGCGGATGAAAAATGATTTGCCCGTTATCTTTGAACTTACTTATAATATCAGTTGAAGTTCAAAGTTTATGGACAAAGCAGATGACTGTTTCAAATTTTAATTATGGCGAAAGCGAAGGAAATAATCGGACTCGATTGCGCGGCGGACGCTCTCGAATGGGCGGCGGAAGTTTTGCGCGTGCGCTTCGACGAAGTTATGAGCTTACGCGGCGCGGCACTCGATTTTTCGGACATCGAAGGCGTTCACGGTATGCGTGTGGCGGCGCGGCGACTGCGGAGTGCGCTGCACGATTTTACGCCGCTGATGGATAAACGCCCGCCCAAACAGGCGAGAAAAGAATTAAAACGACTTGCCGACGCGCTCGGCGCAGTCCGCGACCAGGATGTGGCGATTGTCGCGCTTGAAGCGTTGCAAATCGAAGCGGAAACCGAGCCGATTAAAGAAGGTATCGGAGAATTGATGAAAGAACGAGGCAGCTTGCGCGAGGCTGCCCGGTCGGATTTAGCGAAAGCCCTCGCCGACCATAATCTCGACGATTTGCAGAAACGATTCACGGCGGCAATTGATAGAATGGCGGGACGAAAAAAGTCAAAGAAAATTGTTAGTTTCAACGAAGCCGGACGCAGGGTGATTAACAGCAGTTTGCAGGATTTACTCGATTTGGGCGCGAGTCTTTACGAGCCGTTTAATATCGAGGAGTTACACGAGATGCGTATCGCCGCCAAGCGTCTGCGCTATGCCGTCGAACTTTTCGTCGCCTGTTGGGGCGCAAAAATCGCGCCGTTTGCCGACGAAATCGCCGAGATGCAATCTTTTCTGGGCGAAGTTCACGACTGTGACATCTGGATTGAAAGTTTGAGCAAACGTCTGCAAAACGGGCGGGATAACGCGCTCACAAACGGAAGCGATTATCAAACTCTCGCCTGGCTGTTGTCCGAATTCGTCAAGCGAAGAACCAGAGAATATCGCTCCGCGCTCAAACTTTGGAGCAAATGGGAAGCCGACCGTTTTGCCGAAAGAATGCGGGAAACGATTCGAGCGGCGTGAGAAGATGCCTGACGCGGAGTGATACGACCGGGAAGCCGATTTTTGATTTGATTCGTTAACAAATCAGCCCGGAAAATCTTTCGGGTAAATTCACTTTGTCTCAGAAAGTGTCATTTTCCGGGAAAAAGCAGTGCAAAATTTTGGCATAAGTTCGGCACCCGAAACAAAAAAGCCTTTGGAAGTTGTTTAAGAACTCAGGATTTTGCCCGCGAAATACACGAAACAAACGAAAAAAGGAAAAAATTATTTTGATTTCGGTTTTATTTTCGTGAATTTCGCGGGCAAAAAATAGTTTTCAAACAGCTTCTTAATGTTCTAAGACTAAAGGCTTCGATAATCGAATAAGCCGGACTTTTCCGGGCAAAGTCTTATTCAAAATATTTGAGGAAGGAAGGCAGTGGAAACCGGCTTATCATTTAAGGTGCCGAAAACAATTTCCGTAAAGCCGTTCGAGCCTTGCTGCAAATACCAAACTCCGTTTCTAAAGACGGCAATGTCGGTTTTTCCGTCGCCGTCATAATCCGCCGGTGTCGGTAAATCGGTCGGCAACCCAAAGACGATGCCGGTAAATCCCTCCTGACTTCTCTGCAGATACCAGGTGCCGTTTGACGGACGGAAAACGGCTACGTCGGATTGCCCGTCGCCGTCATAATCGCCGACCGTCGGGATGTCCTCCTCCGTCCCGAATTTTATACTTTGATACGAGGCTTCGCCGCCTGCCGGAGTGTATAAAATATACCAGGTGCCGGTATTAGCCCGATAGACGGCGATGTCCGTTACTCCGTCGCCGTTATAATCCGCCGGAACCGGACGATCCGTTGATAAGCCAAAGCTGACCGCGCTGAACGAATACGTTTCGCCGTTTAACCGATACCAGATGCCGTTTGAAGGTCGGAAAACCATAAAATCCGCCAGCCCGTCGCCGTTGTAATCGCCCGGTGCCGGTATGTCGCCCGCCATTCCTAAACTGACCGCCGAAAAAGCTCCGTCCGAGCTTCTCAAATAATACCAGGTGCCGGAACGATAGACCGCAACATCGGTTTTTCCGTCGCCGTCATAATCGGCAGCGACCAGTTGATCCGAAAAAATACCGAACTGTTGGGCTGATAACAACTGACCGTTCATCGTCCCGGTATACCAGACACCGCTTGAAGGTCGAAAAACCGTTGGATTACCGGCACCGTCGCCGTCATAATCAGATTGGGCGGCGCGAACGATTATCGAATCGAAATTTGCCGCTATGTCAGATAACTGATAGGTTTGCGGATTAATAGAGTTGGTATCAACAACTAACTTTAAGGTATGCTGTCCGGCGGAGAGACTAACCCGGCGCGATATGTTGCGAAATGCTCCCCAGTTTGGGGTCGGGAGAACCAGCATCGAGCCTGAAACATCTTGACCGTCAACTTCGATATGAAAAGTTCCGTAGCGGAATTCCGAGGCGTAGCGAACATCTAAATTATACATTCCCGTTCGCCGAACCGTCACCGTGTAAGCCAGCCATTCGCCGGCGGCGGCTTCCATTACGGCGTGACCGCCCGAAGCGGAGGCACGCGCCTGGATGTCAACCGATTCGGTCGGTTGACTGCGGTAGACGGCACTTCCGGTCGAACCGAATACTTCGTGATAAGCCGTTCCTTCACCGCCGCGGTCAAAATTCTCCGCTTCGATAATTCCGGGTATCTTTTTCGGCAGCGGACCCGGGAACGGATCCGTTTGTCCGGTTGGTGTAGGCGTTGGAGTCGGTGTGGGAGTCACCGTCGGGGTCGGTGTCACCGTTGGAGTCGGGGTCGGAGTCGGAGTGACAGTCGGAGTCGGAGTCGGAGTCACGGTCGGAGTTGGAGTTGGAGTTGGAGTTACGGTCGGAGTCGGAGTCGGGGTCGGTGTCGGATTGGGATTGATTGTGCCTCCCGTAATACAGCCGCGCGTGTCGCCGCCTGACGTGCAGCGGACTCTTTCGGTTAATAACGCCGCATTGATTCCCGGGTCGGCAGCATCGGTAGCTTTGTTTTTGTATACCGAATCGGCGCGTAAAGCAAAATCACCGATATTACTTTCGCACGGGTCGGACTGCCAGGAATCGCCGCAGCGACGATATGCCTGCATATTCATTCCCGAATAAGTTTGCGGAAAATAATTGTTCACCGGATAGGTATTGGGATTGTGCGAGCTTCGCATCGTCGGAAATACGTTTCCAGCCATCGTCCAACTGCTGCCGTAAGCACCCGTCCGCGCCGCGCAGCTGCTGCGCGTCACCGGGTCAAACCACCTGGCGGTAAAAACATTCAAACTTTCCTTGCCTTCGGCGCAACTGTTGCGAACGCCGTATAGATTAAGGGGAATGATGGAATTCGAGACTTCAAAGCGCAAGCTGTTCACCGAAGTCAGAACCATCGCCGTTTCCTTTGTCTGGTCGAGCGTGTCTATCGGGTCAATAATCGAGACGTGCTTGATTTGAAAATCGTCAACTCCGTTGGTGAAAAATGCCCAGGTTCGGTTTTGTCCCCAGCGTCCGATTGTCATATCGTCAAACAGGACGTTGACTAACTTGATATGCTGCGGCTTTAACGTATCAAAAGTGACGCTGCCATACGGCGCGTCGCGGACAACGCTGAATCCGCCGTTGATGTGCGATAGACGGTTATTTTCAAACACCATTTCTTCGCTCACCGCCCACGGAATGCCCTGCCCGCTGAACGGTTTGTCGGCAGCCGATTTCACGACGATAGCGTCATACTGCGACCGAAGCGCGTCCCAGTGATTAGTAAAAACAGAGCCTTCGACATACAGGCGGCGGGCGTTTTTGGTTTCAAACAAATTCTTGACATTGATTGTGTCGCCGTTGCTGTTGGTGATATTCGTTCTCCAGATGGTTCGTTTGGTAAAAAAACACCGGCGAAATTCGATGTTGGTCGGAACCATCCCGTCAATCCGGTTATTCGCGCCGCCGTAGATAATGCTCTCTGAAGCCGCTTCAAAATAGGTGTTGTTATAAACGTGCGCTCCGCGACCGTCCAGACTGAATATCGCCTGGCTGTCCTGACTGCCGTAAGTTTTTATATTTCCCAGCCACGAAGAAAGAATCGAAACTTTGTAGCCGTCGTTGAGAATGGCGTGAACGACTTGAACATTGTCCGGCGGGTTAACCACGCAATGCTCCAGAATTATTTTGAAAGGATTATCGGCAGCGACGAGTTGACCGAACGGTTGACCGATTTCGAGCAGGTAATAATTCTGTATATAATCCGGCGTTCCCGGAAACGGCTCGAATTTGACACCGGAGAACCTGATTTTACCGGCGCGGTTTTTTATCGTCACCGGAATCTCGTTATTATAAGTTCCGCGAAAAACCACCAAACCCGGCTGCTGCGGGCTGACCCGAACGGCTAAATCAGGCATCGCCGCGCTCGACCGAATAGTGACAAAATCCGAGAAAGCGCGGGCGGGAAGCTCGATTCTTCCCTGCAGAATCGTTCCGGCTGGAATGACGATATGCTCGCCGCCGATACATTCATTATAAGCGTTTAATAATTCGGTCAGGTTGCTCGCGTTCAAAATTCGCGTCGGAGCCGGATGGTTGGTGACGATGACGGAGACGCTGCTTTCGTGTGATTGCCCGCCGCTGTTGGTCACTCGCAGTTTGAGTTGATACGTTCCGGCTTTTAAGTAGGCGTGAGTCGCCGAGATTAAATCGTTGGTGCGGTCGCCGTCTCCCCAAAACCATTCAGCCAGATTAACGCCCTGCGACGATTCGCCGTTCACTTCCAAAGTTTCACCCGTTCGGACACGAATCGTATTGTCGGTTTCCGCTTCGTTATCTCCTTTGATAACGGCTGAGGGAGCCGCCGCCGGGTCAACGATGGTAACGATTGCCGGACTGCTAGCGACACCGTTGACCGTTGCCGTAACAGCAACTTGTCCTGCCGCTAGCCCAGCTATTTCACCAATATTATTAGAATATCTCGAATTATTCCCTTCCGTGTTTCCTTCGATATTCTTGCTGATTCCAACCGCCGAAGCGTTTCCCGAAGTCACGGAATAATTATAAACCTGATTCGGTATAAAATTACCCGAAGCATCAAAAGCCGTTGCCGTAATTGTTCTGGTTTTCCCTTTATCGAGACGAATCGTTCGAGGATATATCTTGACGGTCGCCTGAGCCGCCGCGTCAACCGTGCCGAAAACAAAAGGCAAAAGCACAAGGGCGAATAAAAAACCGGCGGTATGGAAAATAGAATGTTGTCGTGTCCGTTTCAAGTGTGTTTTTTTCATATTGGTATTTCTTTGTTCAAAAGCAGCGTCGGGTTTATGGTTGGGAACTAAAATTTAAGCGAGAAGAAGAGTTTCTCAGGAGAGTTGACGGCGGGTTTTTAAAGCTAAGGTCGTCGGCTGTCAGCCTGTTGAAACTTTGTCAGGTTGGAGAGTGTTTGATTTGGAAATAATACTTTAAAAGGAGAGCCGTGCCGGTTGCTCAATCTGCAAGTATTGTGCCATCACGGTTAAATATTTTTTTGCATACTCCAACATTACAAAACAACAGCTTTGCCGTCTCAAATTAAAAATTTTTGAATCAATCTAAAACTCTCGCTTTTTGGGATTAGCGTTTTAACGGGGCGATATGGACGGGAGCTATTTGACCTGGTGGTGAGAGATGCACCAACTTTTGATATAGGACTTTCTCATTCTTGGATTTTTGTCGCCAACGGCGACTGACATTATAGCGTAGGGTGAAACCCTACGACAGATGAGATTGAGAATCCGTCGCCGAAGGTGACGAACATTCGGCGTTTTTGTTCGACACTTTCAGTGTCGGCAGGCTTTGCAAATCGGCACGTAGGGTTTTACCCTGCGCCATATTGTCGGTCTCCTTCGGAGACTTTTGAGAAAGTCCCACAATAATAAAGATTCCGCACAGGACAAAATACAGGCGGTTCGTTTTTACAAAATGTCGTTGAAAGATTAATGAGTTTTATTTCGGCGGGACATTGGCGCGCCAAATGAAGACTTCGGCGGGCGTTGTTTTAACTCGCCGTCAGTGTCCACAAGAGTCTTGCTCTTAAATCTGAAGACAACTACAATGATTTAATGATTTTCGACAACAAGCCGAAGATGACTAAAAATCTAATATGCCTTTAACAGTAAATGTCATTATTAATGCCGCTTCCGGCACGAGCGACAAAGAGGATGAACGGCAGATTCTCGCCGACATTTTCTCGGCGAACGACGTTGACGCGCATATCGAGCTGGCAAGAAGCGGAGCGGAGATTGTCGAGATGGCGAAGCGCGCCGCTAAAAGCGGGAGTCAAACGATTGTCGCGGGCGGCGGCGACGGCACAGTCAGCGCGGTCGCGGCGGAGTTGGTCGGCACGGAAAAAATTCTCGGCGTTTTGCCGCTCGGCACGCTCAATCATTTCGCCAAAGACCTGAACATTCCGCTTGACCTCGAAGAAGCGGCGCGGACGATTATTGCCGGTCACGTTGCCAAAGTTGACGTTGGAGAGATTAACGGACATATTTTTATAAATAATTCGAGTTTGGGACTTTACCCGGACGTTGTGCGGCGGCGCGAGCAGCGACAGCGACTCGGTTATGGAAAATGGAATTCACTTTTCCGCTCCGCGTTCAAAGTTTTCCGCCGCTATCCGTTTCTAGACATTCGTCTAGCTGCCGACGGCAAGGAAATCGTCACGCGCACGCCGTTTGTCTTCATCGGCAATAACTCGTATGAGATGGAAAGTTTCAACATCGGCGGGCGAACTTGTCTGGACGCCGGACATTTGAGTTTGTATATGACACCGCGCACCGGGCGACTGGCTTTGTTAAAAATCGCTCTGCACGCGCTGTTTGGAAATCTCCGGCAAGCGAAAGATTTCGTGTCGTTGTGTACGGACGAGATATGGATAGAAACCAAACGCAAACAATTGCGCGTGGCAATGGACGGCGAAGTTTCGATGTTGGAAACGCCGCTTCATTACCGCGTGCGACCTGCCGCGCTGCGCGTGATTGTTCCGGCGAAAACCGAAGATGAAATGAGCGATGAAGCGAGTGAGAAGGAGTGATTTTTGATGCGAACGCTGGTTCATTTGTCCGACATTCATTTCGGTCGCGTTGATTGGGCGATTATCGAACCGCTGATTGCGCTCGTTGCCGAGCTAAAACCGGATGTCGTCGCGGTTTCCGGCGATTTAACGCAGCGCGCGCGCAGCGAGCAATTTCAGGAAGCGCGCGCTTTTCTTGACCGACTGCCCAAGCCGCAAATCGTCGTTCCGGGCAATCACGACGTGCCGCTTTATAATGTCTTTGCCAGATTTCTCCAGCCGCTCGACA
>Ga0136640_10000804_pt1 | contig 12179 bp, 10 predicted proteins | sample AntDrymUQ8642106_2_FD_105498 | JGI IMG/M metagenome (GOLD analysis project Ga0136640, IMG submission 105498) | Polar desert sand microbial communities from Dry Valleys, Antarctica - metaG UQ864 (21.06) | ecosystem: Environmental > Terrestrial > Soil > Desert | place: Antarctica: Dry Valley...
CCAGGCAGTAACGGACCGGGCAATGGCTCGCGGTGCCGCTGCCTATCTCAACAAGAGCAGCGGGATGAAGAACCTCGCTGGCACGATTCGGCGCGTCACGACCGCCGCCTCAGAGGCGATATCGGCCGAAACGCGACGGCCATCAAACAACGGTCCGTTCACACAACGTGCGTGATATATTACATTTAGTAACTATTGGGAGCTTTCCCGCCGGTGCGGCCCCCAATCTATGAACCCCCGCGACTCGGGGGCGATTCTTGACGCTCTAAGGGGGCACACCGCATGTCTCAGCGTTGGCTTCGCCTTCGAGCTGATCGCGCGGGAGCGCGTGGCGCCGTCGCGGTCGAATTCGCACTCGTCCTGCCACTGCTCCTGGCGCTGTTGGTTGGGACGATGACCGCCGGCCTCGGGTATAACAAAATCCTGGGCGTGTCGGACGGCGTACATGAAGGTGCGCGGTTCGGCGCGACGACGGAGATTTCCGGCTCCTGGGGCAGCACCGTTCAGCAGCAGACGATGGCCCTGACCTACCTCAACCTCCCCGGCAAGGTCCCGGTCGTCACCTCATCCATGGTCTGTGCGCAGTTGGTTAGGGCCCCTTCGACCGTCGTGCAGGCGAGTTCCTGCGGCTTGGCTACCACAGCTCCCAGCTCCCCGACCGGGGTGGTCGCGGGCACCTGCCTGGTCAAGGTCTGGGCCGAGATCCCCGTGACCTTTGACCTCGTCGTCCTCGGCTCGTTCGACACCACGGTGAAGCGCCAGTCGGTCGCTCTCTATGAGCGCGGATCCTGCGTATGAGGTTCCCCGCCCGGCAGCGTCAATCCCGCCCAGAACACGGGGTGGTCGCGGTCGTCGTGGCCGTCAGTATGACGGCGCTGCTCGTCGCCACCGGAATCGTTCTGGACTTCGGCCTGGCTCGCTCCGACAAATTGGCTAACAAGGGATACGCGGACTTGGCCTCAGCCGCGGGCATCCGCGCCACCGACGTCGGCGACGGCCTCTCGCGCCCCTTCAACGGGGTCTGCACTGCCCTCGCCTACCTCAAGGTCAACGACCCAGAACTCGCGGCTATGACCTCAAGTTGGAAAACCGGGGCCGGGGGAACTCTTCTCGATCCCTGCGCCAACCCCGTCCGCCTCAGTGCCCCGTGCATCCCCAGCGACAACACGTCCTGGGCCTGGTTCACCGGAACGGCTGCCGGAGGCAGGATCACTGTCGACATCAAGAGCGGCTACACGACTCCCGATCCCGCTTTCGATGCGAGTGGCTCGGGTGACAACGGGATCTCCGCGCAGGGCGGCTGCGACCAGCTCGCCGTGATCATCGAGGAGAAGCAGGAGCCGGGTCTCGGTCGCATCGCCAGCAGCGATGACATCGTCACCCGTGTGCGCTCGGTCGGGCGCTCGCTGCCAAGCCCCGACCCTCCCGTCCCACCCGCCTTGCTCATGCTGGAGCGCTATAGCTGTTCTGCCCTAGCAGTCAACAGCAGCAACACCAAGATCTCGGTACTCGGCAACGGAACTGCGCCCGGAGCGATCCATGCCGACAGCTTCGGCGACGGCAGCTGCACCGGCGGCGCCAAGGTGCTGTACGGCAAGTTCCCCAACGGGATCGTCGCCCACAAAGCCGAGGCAGGGGGGCTCTCCGGGTTTATCTCCACCAGCGCGTTGAGTGGGTTGAGTGGCGCAGTGGCGGCCAACGCGAGCGATGGGGCAACCAACGTCTGCGCAGAGCAGGCTTCGGGACCGTGCTCCGCAGCCACCGCGCGCAGCATTGTCGGCCGCGGAAAGATCGACCAGCGCTACCTCGTCGGCGTACGCGCCGCGATCCTCGCCGCGCAGACCGAATACGGCAGGAGCGCAACGACCGCCGCGGCCTCCGGCTACACCGTCATCCCCTCCTCACCCAGCGGCTGTAACAGCATGACGGTAAGTGCAACCTCGCTGCCGGTGGCCTACTCGGCCTCGAAGGTCTTCGTGAACTGTTCCGGGGGCGTCACCTTCGACAACTCCACGTTTCCTAGCGCCACCGACGTCGTCTTCAACGGCAAACTCGAAGTCAAATCGGGCCAGACCCTGTCGCTTCCCGTTGCGCAACGTGTCTACGTCAAGGGCGCGTCCAGGTCTGTCGGGGTGTCCTCACAAGGAAACCTATTTATCAACGAAGGTGTGGTGGCCTCGGGGACCGAGAGTTGCGCCACCCGTACGACGGCGCCGCGGGCCCGGCTCGTGATCGGCAACGGCTCCTTCGCCGGTGGCGCTCAGTCGAACTTCCACCTTTGCAATACCACGGTGCTCATGGCCGCTAACAACGCGACCTCTGCCCTCGTCGGAACACCTCCAAGCGATGGGTCTACCTCGACGTACTGCCCACTTCCTACGCCGCCAGTGGTGGGCACCGGCATCCAGCCTTACCGCAACTCCTGCGGGGGCTATATCAGCGTGGGCGCCGGTTCAAACATGGATTGGACAGCCCCGAATCTCGTCTCCGGCCCGGCCTCGGCTGTCGGATGGGACCAGCTCGAGGACCTCGCCTTGTGGACCGAGACGTCGGACGGGAACGGGATGGGTGGCAGCGGCATCTTGAACGTCTCCGGAGTGTTCTTTCTGCCTAATGCCGATCCCTTCAGAATCGGCGGGGGCAGCGCTCAGAGCAATGGCGCGAACGCCCAGTTCGTCGCCCGTCGACTCGAGGCGAGCGGGAGCGGCACATTGTTCATGCGCCCCAACCCCGACGACGCGGTCACCATTCCCCGCCCGCCCAGTTTCGGGCTCGTCCGATGAGTTTCCGCAAACTGCGACAGCCAAGCTCGCGACCGCTCAGGTCATACGCACGAACAAGGGATATTTGATGAAGCGCAAAGGCATCCTGCTCGTCGTCTCGATCCTGATCGCGGCCGTCGGCGCCTCCCTGGTGCTGCTCTACGTCAATGGGCTGGCTGGTGCCGCAAAGGCCAACGAGAGCCTCGTTCAAGTCCTGACTGTCACCGAGGTAATCGAGCCGGGGGAGACCGCCACCTTGGCTCAGTCGGAAGGAAAGCTCGCGCTGACCGAGATTCCCCAATCCAGTGTGGTGCAGGGCGCCCTGACCTCAGTCGAGACCATCAGTGACAAGGTGGCGTTGGCGACGATCTACCCGGGTGAGCAGATCTTGGCCGCGAAGTTTGGCACTACTGCCGCCTCGGAGCAGACGCTCAGCATTCCGAAGGGCCAGCTAGCCGTCAGTCTCGAGCTCACCGACCCTGCGCGCGTGGCCGGCTTCGTGACGCCCGGCTCGCATGTGGCCATCTTCGTCTCGTCCGTCGTCCCGGCGACGGACGACGCGGCCGAGACGACTTTCACGCGAATTCTCGTGCCCGACGTCGAAGTCATCGGCGTTGGCCAGACCACAGTGCTGTCCGCGGCGAAAAAGGAATCCGAGGAAGCGGGCACTGAAGAGGTGCCCAAGACGATCCTCACCATCGCCGTCGACCAGCAGGACGCCGAGCGGGTCATCTTCGCCGCCGGCACAGGTGGGCTCACTTTTGGGCTGCTGGCCGAAGGAACCGAGATCACTCCCAACCAGGGCGTCACTGCCGCGGACCTACTCCAGTGAGATTGCCATGACCACCATTGTCGAAGGCCGGTCCTCCAGCGCGGAGTTGTTCGTGGGCGCGATCGGTCCGAGCGCCGAAGTCGTGCCGAGTATCGACGCTTTGCGCCATCACCTCGAACAGCGCCCGGACGAGTTTGCGGTCGTGTTGGGTGCCGGTGTCAACCTCGCAGCCGCGGTCAACCTCGCAGACACCCTGCGAGTGACACGTCCGGCGCTGAGCGTCATTTTGCTCCGCCAGCGGGTCGACTCCAGCGTCCTGGCTGAAGCGTTGCGCTCTGGGATGCGGGAAGTCGTAGAGGAGCGCGACCTGACCGGCCTGGCCCTGGCCGTGCGCCGAAGCCAAAGCCTGTACGAGGCCCTGACGGCGGCTCACGCCGGATTCGACGCGTCGTCGCTTGGGCGGCTGATCACGGTGTTCTCGGCCAAGGGCGGTGTCGGTAAGACGACGGTGTCTACCAACCTCGCCGTTGCACTCGCGGAACTCGGTCATCGAGTCTGTGTAGTCGACCTGGATCTTGCTTTCGGCGACGTTGCCATCACCTTGCAGATGTTTCCGGCCCACACGATCACGGAAGCCCTGGCGTTGACGGGTGACGTCGGCCCGGACGAGTTGCGGCCGCTGCTCACCAAGTACTCCGACAATCTCCACGGCCTACTCGCACCGACGTCGCCGGAACTCAACGACCCTGTCGGGAGACATTTGGTTGGCAAAATCCTCGCCACGCTCAAACAATGCTTCGACTATGTCGTCGTGGACACGCCACCCGCGTTCGACGACCACGTTCTCCAGGCCTTCGACGAGAGCGACCTGCTCCTTCTCCTGCTTACGCCGGACATTCCCGCTCTGAAGGCTCTCAAGATCACTCTGGAGACCATCGAATTGCTCAACTTCCCCAAGGAGAAGTGCCGCATCGTGCTCAACCGCGCCGACTCAAAGGTCGGCCTTTCTGCAAGCGAGGTCGAGCAGACGCTGAAGTCGAAGATCTCCGCGTCAATCCCGGCCACACACGAGGTGCCTGCATCAATCAACCGTGGGGAACCTATCGTCACCTCGCAGCCACGCCATCAAGTCAGTCAGATCTTCATCTCCATCGCGCACGATTGTGTTCAGTCACTGCCTCGCACAGTGTCCGAGACCAGCAGCACCGCCGCGTTCGCAGGACAAGAGGCCGGGGATGACCGGAAACGCCGGTTCCGCCGAAAGAGCGAGAGAACGTGAGTCTCGCTGACCGTCTCGCCTCGGCCCAGCGCGATCGGGGACAGACGAGCGCGTCCGCCAAACCGGACAACGGCGCACAGGGGGGGCAACGCAGTCGCGGGTCAGCAGCGTCCGATCCCCTGTCGGACTTGAAGCAGACCGTTCATCAGGCGCTGCTGGCAAACCTCGGTCCCCAGTTGTACGACGCAGACCTGCCGCCCAGCGAGCTGGAGCAGATGGTTCGCGTCGCTCTGCAGCAGGAAGTGGCACTGACCCAGACTCCGCTGTCGGCCGCCGACCGGACCCGCCTGACGCAGGAGATCGCTGACGACATCCTCGGGTATGGCCCGATCGAGCCATTCCTGCGCGACCCGGACCTGACCGAAATCATGGTCAACGGGCCGTTCGACATCTACATCGAGAAGTCAGGGCGGCTGAGTCGCGTTGACGGCCAGTTCGCGAGTGAGGCGCACCTTCGCCGTACGATCGACAAGATCGTTGCCCGGGTCGGCCGACGAATAGACGAGGCGAGCCCGATGGTCGACGCGCGTCTCCCCGATGGGAGCCGCGTCAACGCTGTCATCCCGCCGCTGGCTCTGGACGGCTCACTGCTTACCATCCGCAAGTTCGCCGCCGACCCCTTCAGCGCGGAAGACTTGATCACCTTCGGAACCCTCACCCGGCGAACCGTCGACTTCCTAGCCGCTTGCGTTCAAGGACGGTTGAACATCTTGGTGTCTGGTGGCACTGGTTCCGGCAAGACCACGACCCTCAACGTGCTGTCGTCGTTCATTCCCAGTGACGAACGCATCGTGACGATCGAGGATGCGGCCGAGCTTCAAATGAACCAGGACCACGTGCTGCGTCTGGAGTCACGTCCGTCCAACATCGAAGGCAAAGGCGAGGTCGCGATCCGAGACCTCGTGCGCAACTCGCTGCGCATGCGCCCGGACCGAATTGTCGTCGGCGAGATCCGAGATGCCGCGGCTCTCGACATGCTGCAGGCGATGAATACCGGCCATGACGGCTCGATCAGCACCCTGCATGCGAACACCCCCCGCGACGCTCTCGCCCGCCTGGAGACGATGGTGATGATGGCCGGCATGGACCTGCCGATCCGCGCCATCCGCGAACAGGTTTCCAGCGCGGTGGACCTCATTGTGCAGCAGACCCGGCTTCGAGATGGCAGCCGACGGATCACCTACATCACGGAAGTGGAGCGGATGGAGGGTGAGATCGTCACGATGCAGGACATCTTCGTCTTCGACCACTCTGCCGGGTTCGATGAGGACGGCCGCGCCCTTGGGACGCTGCGCTCGACCGGTCTGCGGCCCACGTTCCTCGAAAAGATCACGCAGCACAACATCAAGGTCGACCCCACGATCTTCGCCACGGACGGCAGGCGCTGATGGAACCGGCGCGCCGTTGCCCGGCGAGAATACTCATCCCGTTGGGGAGCCTGGCGTTGCTCCTCACCTGTGCGACATCAGCGCTCGCGGCGGGCGAAGGCAATATCGACAACGTCGAGTCCGGTGACGGAACGGTGCAAGTCCTGTATTCGGTCGACGGGCTCTCGGAAGGCGAGCAGCCTGACCTTTCGTCGGTGACGGTGATGGTGGACGGGGCTCCAGTGGACGCCGACGCGACCCTAGCGTCCAGTTCTGGCGAGGGCTTGGGGCGGGTAACGGTGCTGACGCTCGACGTAAGCAAGACGATGACAGGCAAGCCGTTCGAAGAAGCGAAGCAAGCTGCGCTCGCTTTCATCGATCAAGCGCCACCAGACGTCGAGATCGGGCTGGTCACGTTCGCTAGCGCAGTTGACACCCTCCAGACACCAACCACGGACCGGGACCGGTTGCGCGATCAGATCCAGGGACTCGAGCTGTCTCTGCAGACGCGCCTGTACGAAGGAATCACAACCGCCTTGTCCGTCGCCGGCACTGAAGGACAGCGCCGGCTACTGGTGCTGTCAGACGGGCGCCTTGACACGACGGGGTCTCCGCTGTCGGAGCTCACCGACACAGTGGAGGAGTCCGGCGCGCATGTGGACGTCGTGTCCCTGGGTGAGGCGGTAGACGACCAGTCCCACCTGTCGGCCATAGCCGCCGCCGGTCAGGGCACCTTCGTGAGCGCCGCCGATCCCAACGCGCTCACCGAACTGTTCACTGACGAGGCCCAAGCGCTGGCCAGCCAGATCCTGGTCTCCTTCCCTATTCCGGCGGACAAAGCAGGCTCCGACGCCGACCTCGTCGTGAGCGTCGAGGCTGGCGGCGCGACCTATGCCGACAACGCCTTCGTCTCCCTAGGACCAGCGCCAGCTGTGCCCTCACCGGATCCTGCCGCCACTCCACGTGCCGTGGATCCGCCGCGCTATGTCGTGACGGAACCGATGATGCTAGGAGGCATCATCGCCCTCGGCATGGCATTGCTGCTTGCCGCGGTGACCGCGTTCGGCGTCTTCCGGCCCAGGGTGAAGGTCACCTTGGAGGACAAGCTCGCCGGATACGGAAGCCACGGTGTGCCGGTCATGGCCCCGGCACCGGTAAACGTCAAGGAGTCAGCCGTCGGCTTGGCGCAAAAGGCCCTGGGCACCGGCGGATTCGAGGCCAAGCTGTCACGGCAGCTGGACGCGGCTGGCCTATCGCTCAAGCCGGCCGAATGGGTGCTCCTTCACGCGGGGATAGCCGTCACCGCGGCGCTCGCCGGGTTCCTGCTCACCAGTGGCGGAATAGCGCTCACGGTGCTCATGCTAATTTTCGGGGCTGTCGCCCCCTGGTTCTACCTTCGCCACAAAGTGGGCCGCCGGATCAAGGCATTCAACGCTCAGCTCTCGGAGTCCCTGCAGCTGATGTCTGGCGGGCTCAAGGCTGGCTTGTCGCTTGCGCAATCGGTGGACACGATCGTCCGCGAGGGCACCGAGCCGATGGCCGGTGAGTTCCGCCGGGCACTGGTGGAGGCACGACTCGGCGTGGACATTGAGGATGCCCTCGACGGAGTGTCCGACCGCATGAGCAGCGCGGACTTTCGGTGGGTCGTCATGGCTATCCGCATCCAGCGCCAGGTCGGCGGCAACCTTGCGGAGCTCATGCTCACGGTGGCGGCCACACTGCGCGAACGCGAGTATCTGCGTCGCCAGGTCTTGACGCTTTCGGCCGAAGGCCGCTTGTCGGCCTGGGTTCTCGGCGGTCTGCCACCAGCGTTCATGGTCTTCCTCGTGCTGACTCAAGGCGAGTATGTCGCTCCGATGTTCAACACCCTCATGGGCTGGGCCATGCTCGGGTTCGCTGCGATGCTGCTGGCCGTCGGCTCATTCTGGATGTCCAAGACCGTAAAGGTGGAGGTCTGATGAGCCCAACGCTGTTGCTGATCGGAGGCGTGGGCCTCATCTTCCTCGCCCTGGTCGTCGCCCTCGTCAGCGTCAGCGGGCTCACAAACGAGCAGGGAGGCGTCAGCCGGTCGATCGCGGCGATCGAGGCCTTCGGCGCCACGCCGGAACAGATGGGCGCCGATGACGAGCGCTCCTTCAACGAGCGTGTCCTCACTCCGCTGCTGGGTCGGCTGTCGCGGCTGGGTCGGAGGTTGACGCCTTCTGACAACAGCGAGCGCCTTCGACGGAAACTCGACCTGGCAGGCAACCCTTCCGGGTGGACGGTCGACCGCGTCGTGGCGATGAAGGTGCTGGGCTTCCTCACCGGGCTCCTAGTCGCGGTGATCGGCACGGCCGTGCTTGGCCTGGGGCTCATGCCGCGTCTGGTGCTTTCGGTCGGCGCCTCACTGATCGGCTATGTAGCTGTCAACCTCTGGCTGTACCAGAAGGGCTCCGACCGGTCTGAGCAGATGCAGAGAGACTTGCCCGATGCGCTGGACCTGCTGACGATCTCTGTGGAAGCCGGGCTGGGATTCGACGCCGCCCTGTCACAGGTGGCCCGCAACACCGAGGGTCCCGTGTCCGAGGAGTTTTCTCGCGTGCTCACGGAGATGCAGATCGGTATGGGTCGCAGCCAGGCCATGCGTGCTCTCGGCGAACGAACGACACTGCCCGAGCTGCGTGGTTTCGCGAACTCGATGGTGCAGGCCGACGCGTTCGGCATCCCCGTCGGCGAGGTGCTACGAGTTCAATCGGCGGAGATGCGCATCAAGCGTCGTCAACGCGCGGAGGAGAAGGCCCAAAAGGTGCCAGTCAAAATCATGGTGCCCCTGATTTTCTGCATCCTCCCCACGCTGTTCATCTCGGTGTTGGGACCTGCCGCGATCGCCATCATCGGCACGTTCGGGGGTTGACCGAGTTATGACTACGAGCCGGATCGCCATAAACATACGGGTCTTTGGACTTGCGGCAACGATCGGTCTGGCGGGTGCGACCCAGGCGCTTCCCCGAGTCCTCGTTGGTTACCTGCTGCTCTGTGCCATCGCAGCCGTGGCATCCCTACCCCAGGCGTCACACTTCGCCGGACGCACGTCGCCGGTCATCGAGGCGGCATTGGTCGGGCTGACACTCAGCGTCACCGGCGCCATCGACCAGCCACTGGGCATGTATCTCATGGTCCCCGCCCTGCTCGCCGGTTTGGCCGGCGGGCCGAGCATCGTGTCGGCTGCCTTCCTGGCAGAGCTCGGCGCAATTGCCTTGGTGCCGATCGTGCGGCAGGACCCAGGGCTGCTCACGGCCTCCCTGCGGGAGACGCTGCCTTGGGTGCTGACTGCGATCGGGCTCGGGTTGCTCGGATCCTGGATCCGGCGGCTCCGCACCGCACCCGTAGACGCTGACCACGCGCGGTATGTCGCCGCCTACCGGCTGCTCCATCAGCTACGCCTCGTATCACGGGGCTTATCTGCCGGACTCGACCCGGTGGTTCTCGCGGCCACGCTGCTGGACGACTGCCTTGCGGGCATCCCTGGTGGACGCGGGACAGTCTTGGTGCGTACCCAGGGAGGTGTGTTCATGTCCCTGGTCCAGCGCGACGTAGAGGTCGTGCCGGGCGGACTGGGCAATGATCCGCTCGTGATGCAGTGTTGGACGACTGTCCAGACTGCCTCTCGCATCGGGGCGTCTGATCCGCCCAGCCGGCAGACGCCGTACACCACGGGCGTGGGCGCGAAGTCCACGTCGGACGGGCGAACGCGCTGCGCATTGCCCTTGAAGGTGGGAACGCGAATGGTTGGTGTCCTGGCCCTGGACATCGAAAAGCCACTCGATGCTCCTCTTCACGCTCGACTCCAGGCGCTCTTGGACGAACGGGCGCTCCCTCTCGACGCCGCGTTGCTCTTCGACGAGGTGCGGACGCTCGCCACCGTAGAGGAGCGCCACCGGCTCGCTCGCGAAATCCACGACGGAGTGGCGCAGGAGATCGCCTCGCTCGGCTATCTCGTCGATGACCTCGCCTCCGCCCCCAACAGCACTGACAGAGCAGCCCGCGTGAGGCAGTTGCGCAGCGAGTTGACCCGCATCGTCAACGACTTGAGGCTGTCGATCTTCGATCTGCGCAGCCAGGTGAGCAGGACCACGGGTCTAGGAGCGGTCCTCGGGGACTACCTGCGCGAGGTGGGATCCCGTTCCGGCACTGCCGTGCACCTATCTGTCGACGAGTCACCCGACCGCTTGCGCCTCGAAGTCGAGGAGGAACTGCTGCGCATCGTTCAGGAAGCGGTCACGAACGCCCGCAAGCACTCCGACGCCAACAATCTGTGGGTGACATGCCATGTCCGACCGCCGGCTGCCGATGTCGTCGTCGAGGACGATGGATCGGGCCCGAGCTCAGGTGTCCAGAAGGACGGCTTCGGGCTCAGCATCATGCGCGAGCGTGCTCACCGGATCGGGGCCACGCTCGCGGTCGCCCGGCGAACCGGGGGTGGCACCCGTGTGTCGATCTCCCTCCACCCCTCGCCTGATGTCACTTCCGCTTTGGCCGAGGCAGCACCCACACTCTGGACGGGGCGTCGACGCGTTCGCCAACCTGCAGAGGCAGCATCACGTGGCTAAGACAGTGCTGCTCGTCGACGATCACGAGCTGATCCGCCAAGGACTCCGCCTTGCGTTCGAGCGCAGCGGCGAGTTCGTGGTGGTCGCGGAGGCGGGCTCGATCGACGAGGGTCTACAGTTTGCCCGCCGCCACAGCCCAGAAGTCGCCGTCGTCGACATTCGCCTCCCCGACGGCAGCGGCATTGACGTCACCCGTCGACTGCGCGAGCTCTTCCCAGATATCGGTGTCGTGGTGCTCACCATGTATGCCGGGGACGAACATCTGTTTTCTGCCCTTGAGGCTGGGGCGTCGGCTTTCGTCGCCAAGGATGCGCCCAGCGACGACGTCGTGGCGGCAGCTCGCCATGCCGCCGACTCTCCGCACACATTCACGACCAAAGACCTTGGCAGCGCTCTGCGGCGCCGCATGACACCGAGCGGGCCCCAGCTATCGGACCGGGAACGGCAGGTGCTGGAGCTGCTGGCCGAGGGTCTCGGTGTCGCTGCCGTGTCACGCAGCCTGTTTATCTCCGAATCCACGACCAAGACCCATATCACCAGACTGTACGAGAAGCTGGGTGCCGCTAACCGAGCCCAAGCGATCATGAACGCCGTGAGAGCGGGCCTGATCATGGTGCCGGGCGCCGACAACGCCAAACTATGACGCGAATTCCGGGCGGTTCTTGCCTGGTTCACGGCAGTATGTCCGTTTAGCCAGGTTTTACTATCTGTATTGGGGATGTTACGTTTAGTAAACACCGCCATGCTTGAAGAAGCCGGACATAGAGGTTCGGATACTGAATCACTTCTGGAGGAATCACCATGTTCGATTTCGTTACCCGCTTCTTCATACTCGCCAACATCCGCACTCGAGAAAGCGTGGCGAACGGCCGCAACGAAGACGGCGCCTCGGCCGTTGAGTACGGTCTGCTGATCGCCGGGATCGCGGCGCTGGTCGCCGCAGTCGTGTTCTTGCTCGGTGACGCGATCTCCGCATTGTTCACCGACATGACCGGCGACATCAACAACGCTCCCCCGGCAGCCCCCTGAGTCGGGCTTCCAGAGGGCGGCTAGGCGATACGCTCAGCCGCCCTTTGGCATGTTCCACCCACACCGGGCGTCGCGGTGACTGGACATTGCCCCGTAAACTCGTCGCGTGATCTTCAAGGGGGTTGGCGACACGCGCCCCTACCCTGAGCATGGCCTCACGGTCACTGACTGGGCTCAGCTGCCGCCACACCAGGTCAGACTCGACCAGCTCATCACCACGAAGGACACTCTCGACCTGGCGACCCTGCTCGACCTGGACTCCACCTTCTACGGAGACCTGTTCGCCCATGTCGTGGACTGGCGCGGCGAGCTCTATCTCGAGGACGGCCTGCATCGGGCGTTGAGAGCCGCGCTGCAACAACGACACATGCTGCATGCGCG
>Ga0136640_10000805_pt1 | contig 12176 bp, 8 predicted proteins | sample AntDrymUQ8642106_2_FD_105498 | JGI IMG/M metagenome (GOLD analysis project Ga0136640, IMG submission 105498) | Polar desert sand microbial communities from Dry Valleys, Antarctica - metaG UQ864 (21.06) | ecosystem: Environmental > Terrestrial > Soil > Desert | place: Antarctica: Dry Valley...
GCGGTGGCGGCGGCGGCGGTGGCGACACCACCGAGGCCGACGACGAGACCACCACCGAGGCCGGTGAGACAACCACCGAGGCCGGCGGCGGGGGTGAGGGATCGCTCGAGGGCTGGAAGGGCACGACGCCCCTGCCCGAGACCACACCCGAGGTCGAGGCCTTCAACGATCGCATGCTCGAGATCGATCCCGACCTCGAGGACTTCAACTACGGCCCTGAGGCCTATGACGCCGTCATCGTGACCGCGCTGGCGGCAGTGGTCGCCGGTGACGACGGCAGCGCCCACGCCGCGGAGATCGTCGCTGTCACCACCGAGGGCGAGAAGTGCACCGACTACGCGGCCTGCCTGGCGCTCGCCGAGGCCGGCACCGACCTCGACTTCGACGGCGTGGCCGGTCCTGGTGAGTTCTCCGGGAACGGTGAGCCGACCATCGGTTCCTACGGCGTCCTCCAGTTCGGCGCCGACAACCGGATCGCCGAGGACGAGACGACGTTCAAGACCATCGAGGCCCCGCCCGAGGTCGCCGACATCCCCCTCACCCCGGTCGACGCTGACCGGGCCGGCGACGGCACCTTGAAGTTCGGCACCTTGCTGCCCGAGACCGGCAACCTCGCCTTCCTCGGCCCACCGGAGATCGCCGGTGTCCAGGTCGCCGTCGACGAGATCAACGAGGCCGGAGGCTACGAGGGCAAGGACGTCGAGCTCACGCTGTCGGACTCCGGTGACACCACCACCGACATCGCCAGCCAGTCGGTCGACCGGCTCCTCTCCGAGGACGTCGACGCCATCATCGGCGCCGCCTCCTCCGGTGTGACCCTCACCGTCATCGACGCCGTGGTCAACGCCGGGGTCACCATGTTCTCCGCGGCCAACACGTCGAAGGAGCTGAGCGACTACGAGGACAAGGGCCTCTACTTCCGCAACGCCCCCTCCGACATCCTCCAGGGAGCGGTGCTGGCCGAGGTGATCGCCGAGGACGACAACGCCTCGATCGCCATCATCAACCTCGACGACTCCTACGGCAACGGCTTGAACGAGGATCTCACCAAGTCCTTCGAGGAGGGCGGTGGCGAGGTGCTCGAGAGCATCACCTACTCGCCCGACGCCCAGACCTTCGAGGCCGAGGTCGGCCAGCTGGTGGCGGCTGACGCCGACGCCATCGTCGTCATCGGCTTCGAGGAGTCCGCCCGCATCGTGTCGGAGATGATCAAGCAGGGCATCGGCCCACTGGACATCCCCGTGTACGGCACCGACGGCAACATGGGCAACGCCACCGGCGAGACCTTCGAGGAAGGCAACTGACCTTCCCTCGCTGAGGCTGATTTGGAGGCTGTGGCCCCGCTCCGGCGGGGCTACAGCCGCGCCTTGGCGGTTCTGGCGTACCTCCTGCACCTTCTCGGTGCACCATGTACGCCAGAACGGAGAGACCAGGCCTACTCGGCGAGCGCCAAGGTGCCGAGGTACAGCTCGATGACCTTCGGATCGTGCAGCAACTCCTGGCCGCCGCCGGTGTAGGCGTTCTTGCCCTGATCGAGGACGTAGGCCCGGTCGCAGATCTGCAGGCAGCGCCGAGCGTTCTGCTCGACCATGACGATCGACACCCCGGCTGCGTTGATGCGCCGGCATCGGATGAACACCTCGTCCTGGAAGAGCGGCGAGAGGCCGGCGGAGGGCTCGTCGAGCAGGATCACCTGCGGGTCGGGCATCAGGGCCCGCCCCATCGCCACCATCTGGCGCTCACCGCCCGACAGCGACCCGGCCCGCTGCTTGCGTCGCTCGCCCAGGAGCGGGAACAGCTCGCACACCACGGCCAGCCGTTCGGCGAAGGCCCGGCTGTTGCGGAAGATGCCCATCTCCAGGTTCTCCTCGACGGTGAGCCGGGGGAACACGTTGTCGTTCTGGGGCACGTAGCCGATGCCCCGGTCGACCAGCTTGTTGGCCTTCAACCCGGTGATGTCGTCGCCTCGGAACGTTACGACGCCCTCGCGGATGGGGATGAGGCCGAACAGCGACTTCAGGAGGGTCGACTTGCCGGCACCGTTGGGCCCGATGATGCCGACCAGCTCACCGTCGGCCAGGGTCAGCGAGCAGTCGTTCAAGATGTTGACGCCGGGGACGTAGCCGGCGACGATGCCGGATGCGGCGAGCATGGGCCCGTCGTAGGAGGGGCCATCCTGGTGAGCGGCCCCGTCGGCGTCGTCGTCGACGTCGAGCATCTCGAACTCGGGCTCGTCAGCGGCGCTGGTCATCGGGCCTCGGTGGCGTCGGCTTCGGCGGAGTCGTCGGCCCGGGCCTCGGACAGCTGGGCGAGGATCTGCTCCTCCTCGGCGATGGAGACCGGGGCGTCGTGGTGGCTACCCAGGTAGGCGTCGATCACGGCTTGGTCGGCGGAGATGTCCCGCGGCGTGCCCTCGGCGATTATCCGCCCCTCGCCCATGACCACGACCCAGTCGCTGATGTCGTGCACGACGTCCATGTCGTGTTCGACGAACAGCACGGTCATCCCCTCGTCTCGGAGCGACTTCACATGCGCGAGCAACGATTGGGTGAGCGCCGGGTTCACCCCGGCCATCGGTTCGTCGAGCATGACCAGCCGGGGTTCGACCATCAGGGCCCGGGCCATCTCCAGCAGCTTGCGCTGTCCACCCGACAGCGACCCGGCGAACTCGTCGCGCATGTGGTCGAGCTTGAAGCGCGCCAGCAGCTCATCAGCGCGGGCCTCGATCGCCGTCTCCTCCGACCGCCACAGAAAGGGCACCAGACCGGCGATGAAGCTCTCACCGGTCTGGCCGGTGGCGCCGAGCTTCATGTTCTCGATGACCGAAAGGCGAGCCAGCGACTTGGTGAGCTGGAACGTACGGACGATGCCATGGCCGACCATGCGGTGCGCGGAAGTGCCCTCGAGGGTCTTACCGTCGAAGGCCCACGTCCCGCCGTCTGGCTTGTCGAAACCGGTGAGCAGGTTGAAGAGCGTGGTCTTGCCCGCCCCGTTGGGCCCGATGAGGGCGGTGATGGTGCCCCGCTGCACCTCGAGGTGCTCGACGTCGACCGCGGCCAGCCCGCCGAAGGTCCGCCGGACGCCGTCGGCCACGAGGATCGGGTCGGGCTTGGCCGACCCGGGCACCCGCTCCACCCCCGACAGGGCGGCGGCCACCTCGGCGCGGGGGATGGCCTCACGGGGCGCGGCGGTGATGGCGGTGCGCCTCAGCTTCGGCCCCATCCAGCCGAGGTAGGCGAGCCACCCGAAGGGCGCCAACAGGGCGACCACCACCCACACGACCTTGTTGTGGCCCACGGCGGCGAACGCGGCGTCGGGTCGGGTGGCAGCGTGGATCGCGCTGTAGATCGCGAGGGCGCTACCCGTGAGGGACAGGGCGACGAGCAGCTCCACGTCAGGGCGCCAGTCCGTGCTGGCGGACGGCGGCGTCGACCGGACCCGTCGCCTCACGCCCCGCGTCAGCCCCGTTCACCGATGGCCACCTCTTCCTTGTTCCCGAAGATGCCCTGCGGCCGGAAGATCATCAGCGCCGCCAGCCCGGCGCCGACGAGGATGAACCGGACGATGCCCACGTTGTTGCCCGACAGGAAGTCGCCGGGGATGTAGTCGGCCGACACAGCCTGGCGGAGGGTGACATCGGTGAAGCTCAGCAGGCTCCAGAAGATCATCGAGCCGATGATGGGCCCGAGGATGCGAGCCGTTCCGCCGAGGATGAGGGCGGTGTAGGCGAAGAAGGTGAACGCCGTCGAGTAGTTGTCGGGCTGCACCGACTGCCGGGAGATCGCGAAGATCACGCCGCCGAGGGCCCCGATGACCCCGCCCAGGATGAGGCTCTGCATCTTGTAGGCGTTGACGCTCTTGCCCAGGCTGCGCACCGCGTCCTCGTCCTCGCGGATCGACTTGACGACCCGGCCCCAGGGGCTGCGCATCAAGAGCCACACCACCGTTGATGTGAGGGCGACCAGGGTCCAGCCCACGATCAGCACCCACATGGTGCGGTGGTTGTACTTCAGGATCCAGACGCCGTAGCTGCCGGCGTTGAGCGGGTTCAGGTCGAAGAAGGGGTCGGCGAAGTTCTGCAGCCCGTTGGCCCCTCCTGTCGAGCGGCGGAACGAAGCGGCGCGGAGCACGAGGCGGACGATCTCGCCGGCTGCGATGGTGACGATGGCCAGGTAGTCGGCGCGCAGGCGCAGCGACGGCACGCCGAGCAGGATCGCCAGCACCACCGCAGCCAGCAGACCGACGAAGATGCCCAGCCACATCGACCAGCCGAACGTCACCACACCCATGGCCAGTCCGTAGGCGCCCATGGCCACGAAGGCCACCTGCCCGAAGTTGACCAGCCCGGTGTAGCCGAAGTGCACGTTGAGCCCGATGGCGGCCAGGGCGTACACCACGGCCTCGGTGCCGAAAAGGGATTTGAGCCCGTTCTCGAAGATCAGCTCGAAATCCATGTGCGTCCTTCCGCGAGCCGTTCCGGCCCGCTCATCCGACCCTCTCGGCCCGGCCGAGGATGCCCTGGGGCCGCACCAGCAGCACCAGGGCCAGCACGAGCAGGGCCCCGACGTTCTTCAGCTCCGGCGACACCCAGATGGTGGATAGCTGGATGAACAGCCCGACCACGAACGACCCGACCAGGGCCCCGTAGGCGGTGCCGAGGCCGCCGAGGGTGATGCCGGCGAACATGAGCAGCAGCAGGTTGAAGCCGCCGTTGAACGACACCCGCTCGTTGAGCGAGAACAGCACACCTCCGAGGGTGGCCAGGGCGCCGCCCATGCCCCATACGAAGAGGATCACCCGGTCGACGTCGATGCCCGACGACGCGGCCAGGTCGCGGTTGTCGGCCACGGCGCGCATGGCCTTGCCGATCTTGGTGCGCTGCAGGACGTAGGCCACCGCCAACAGCACCACCAACGACAGGGAGATGGCCCAGATCTCCTTTGGCGCGATGCGAACCGGCCCGACGATGAAACCGGTCTGCTCGGCGTAGTCGCCGAAGGGCCGGGGGCTCTCGCCGAAGGTGATCTGGTAGACGTTGCGCAGCAGCAGCGACAAGCCGATGGACACGACCATCATGGCCAGCAGGCTCATGCCCCGGTTGCGGAGCCGGCGCCACAGAGCGAGGTCGAGCAGGGCGGCGGCGGCGAATCCGACCACGACGGCGAGGACCGTCGCCACGATGAGATTGAGCCCACCGCGGACGTTGAACCACCAGGCGATGATCCCGCCGAAGGTGACCATCTCACCGTGGGCGAAGTTCGTGAGGCCCGTCGTGCCGAAGATGAGCGACAGACCCACCGACGTGATGGCGATGATCAGGCCGAAGCGGATGCCCGAGAAGCCGAGCTGCAAGACCCGGTCGAAGGTCGTGGTCACGTTGCGGGTGCGGGGCCCCAGCGCGAACTGGACGATGCGGGCCTGGTTGGGGCGCACGTCGAGCTCGGTGCTGTTGCGGCCCTCGGTGAAGCCGACGCCGTCGGGCAGGGTGTCGAGGTTGAGGGTCACCCCGTAGCGACCGGGACCGGGCACGGGGATCTCGAACTCCCCCTCGTCATTCGAGGTTGCCGACCCGACCTCCTCGCCCCCGGCCTCATCCACGGTGATGTCCACCCCTTCGACGGGCACGTCGTCGTCGCGATCCTTGGTGCCCTTCTTGTCGAGCAGGCGACCCCGAACCGATTCCGCCGGCCCCTCCTCTTCAGCCGCCGGCTCGGTGGTCGTGGTCGAGTCCTGGCCCGATGCCGGTGAGGAGACGGTCGCCAGCGTCGCCAGGCCCACGAAGATCGCCAGGCCGGCCCACCGCGTGGACTGGCGCAGCGCGGCGAGGACGGCGTGGGGGAACGAGATGGCCGGGAGCATACCGATACGACCCCGGCCCGTCCGGGGAGGTCCACCCGCTCGTCACCTGCCGTGGAACCCCACCCCACGAACCGGGTGTGCCATCGACGCCCGGGCATCGTCCTACACACCCACTACGAGTGATCGGCTACTGGAGCGCCCGGTGCATGATCAACAGGTCGACGTGGCCCTCGGTGCGGTGGCGGAACGAGCCCGGGACGATGCCGACCACGACGAACCCGAGGGACCGCCAGAGGGCGATGGCCCGGGTGTTGGTCGCCACCACCGCGTTGAACTGCATGGCTCGGTACCCCAGGGCGCGAGCCCGGTCGATGACGACCTCGGCCAGAGCCCGGCCGACACCCACTCCTTCGTGTTCGGGATCGACCATGAAGCTGGCGTTGGCCACGTGGTCACCCAACCCGATCTGGTTCGGCTTGAGGACCGCAGTGGCGACGACTCGACCGTCGTCGGTCGCGACCCAGACCTCCGCCGCCGGCGGCAGCATCCACAGTCGACGAGCGTCGGCCTCCGCGGTGTCCGCCGGCCAGACGTAGGTGTCCTCGCCGGCCACCACCCGGTGCCAGATCGGCCAGATCCCGCCCCAGTCCCCGTCAACGGATCGCCGGATCTCCACCGGGTCCGGGGTCAGGTGATGCCGACGCGGGCGAGGACCTCGTCGAGCGGGGCGACCATGCCGCTGTAGAACGTGCCGAACTCGCCGTAGAGGGCGGAGGCCGTGTCGAAGCGCATGGTGTAGACGACCTCCTTGAGGTCGTCGGGGTGCACCGCGAACAGGGTCACGCCCCACTCGTGGTCGTCGACACCGGTGCTGCCGGTCACGACCTGCAGCACCCGGCCGGCGAACTTGCGGCCCGAGCCGCCATGCTCGTACATGAGGGCCTTGCGGTCGTCGTAGGGCAGCGTGAACCAGTTGGCCCCGACCCAGCGCCGCTTGGACATCGGGTAGAAGCACCAGGCCGGCTTGCCCTCAGGCGGGAGCTGGGGCCACAACCGGGCCTGGCGCAGCTCCTCGGGCACTCCCTGGGCGTACTCCGACAGCTCGGTCAGCGAGACGTAGGAGTCGACCAGGACCAGCCCGGTCCGGACCAGATCGGTCTGCAGGCTACGGAGGCGCCAGAGGTCGGGGCCGAGGGCCATGGTGGCCAGATCGGCCTTGTGCCCGAGCAGGGCGACCGGCACGACCTGGAGCCCGTCAGCTTCGGCCGCCTTGATCGCCACCGCCACCGCAGCGGCGTCGGCCGGCGGCTCGGCCGCGCTGGGCACCCGCCAGAACAGGTGCAGCACCCCTTGGCCCGTCGTCGGCTCCAGTGCTTCGCTCACCGGTGCAACCTACCGGCCCCGAGGGATCCGCAACCCGGCGAAGCCACCGAGGACCGGGATCCCAGACGACGCGCACCCGCAAGCAGGTGGCCAACCATCAGCAATAGGGGTAGGACTGGCCGGCCATGCAGATCGTCCTCTCCAACCGTGGGCGGGCTCACGAGCTCGAGGTCCTCGTCCACGATCCCGACGCGACCGTCGCCGACCTGGCGACGGCCCTGTCCGGGGCCCAGTCCGGGGTGTCGCTGGAGGCCGAGGGGGTGGTGGTCCCGGGCGATCGCCGCCTCGAACGATCCGGCATCCGCTCCGGTGCCCTGGTCCGGCTGGTGGTCGACGGCGCCGCCGCCACCAGCCCACCCGCGACGAACGGGTCCACCGCCGGGGGTGGCGACGATCCGTCCCGCAGCGGCGCAACGGAGGTGGCCGTGGTCGGCGGACTCGACGCCGGGGCCCGGGCCACCATCGGCCCCGGCCGCTGGCCACTAGGGCGCGACACCGACACGCTGACCCTCGCCCACGACACGGTGTCGGGCCACCACGCCACCCTGGCCCTGGAATCCGACGGCGCGGCCACCCTCGTCGACGAGGGCTCGCTCAACGGCACATGGGTCGAGGGCCAGGCCACCACCGAACCGGTCGAGCTCCGCCCGGGCCAGGTGGCGCGTGTCGGCGCCGTGCAGATCGTGCTGCGCCCGGCCGTCGAGGACGACCGGCCCGCCGGCCTGGCCGCCGGACCGGGCCGAGGCGGGGCGACGGTCCCGTTCAACCGTCCCCCACGGCCGGCCCCACCGGAGCCACCGGAGGCCATCGACACCCCCTCGGCGCCGACCGAACGCCAGGGCACCTCGGCGGTCGGGATCATGTCGATCCTCGCTCCACTCGCCTTCGGGGCGATCATGGTGGCGGTCACCAAGCAGCTCTACTTCGCCCTGTTCATCCTGCTCAGCCCGGTCATGGTGATCGGCACGGCCATCGACTCCCGCCGACGGGGCAAGAAGGGCAAGCGCAAGGACGCGGCACGCTTCCGCACCGAGCTGGCCGAGCTGGCCGACACCTTGCGGGACCTGGGCAGCGGGGAGCGGGCGCGTCGGGCCGAGGAGATCCCCGACCCGGCCGAGCTGCTGCGGCGGGTCGAGGCGCCGAGCACCCGGCTGTGGGAGCGGCGCCCCCACCACGACGACTGGCTGCGGCTGCGCGCCGGCATCGGGCCCGACGTCTGGACCCCGCCCATCCACGGTGACCGGCGCTCGCAGCCCGACGAGGTGCGCGATGCGATCCGGGACGCCGGGCGCATCATCGACGCACCCGTGGTGGTCCCGCTGGCCGGAGGGGGCGTCGTCGGCATCGTCGGCCCTCGCGACGCGGCCCTGGCCGTCGCCCGGTCCGTTGCTGTCCAGGCCTGCGTGCTTCACGGCCCCGCCGACCTGCCTGCCCTCGTCATGGCGGCCTCGGATCGGGCCGGCGACTGGGACTGGGCCAAGTGGCTGCCCCACACCCTCGACCCGGGCGGGTCCGGTCTCCGCCTCATCACCGCCGACGTCGAGGCGGCCGAGGCCATGTGCCGATCGCTGGTGGAGGCGGCCGACGCCCGGGCCGCTGATTCCCCGACCGCGCGCTTCGGCGCCGACACCGAGGTCGGGCCGGCCACGCTGGTCATCGTCGACGACGAGTCGCTCACCGAAGGGCGCCGCTCTCCCGTGCGCTCGGTGCTGCGGGGAGCCGCCGGACCGGTCGCCGGGATCGTGGTGGCCGCCACCGAGGACCAGCTCCCGGCCGTCTGCACGACCATCATCGAGGTCCTCGACGACGACGGCCTGGCACGGGTCCACCACCTGAGGACCGGCGTCCTCGTCGAGGAGGTGCTGGCTTGCGGGCTCACCGACGCCACCGCCCGGCGAGCAGCTCGGGGCCTGGCCCGCTTCGACGACCCCGAGCTCGACGTCGCCGGCGCGGGCCTCCCACCGATCGTCGCCCTCCTGCCGCTGCTCGGGATGGACCAACCCTCGGCTGAGATCGTGGCCGGTCGCTGGACCGACGCCGGCGCCGATCCGGACCTGGTCGCCCCCGTCGGCGTGTCCGAGGACGGTGTGCTGGCCCTGGACCTCGTCCGCGACGGCCCGCACGGGTTGGTGGCAGGTACGACCGGAGCAGGCAAGTCCGAGCTGCTGCGCACGCTGGTGGCCGGCCTGGCCGCGGGGTCGTCGCCGCAGCACTGCACGTTCGTCCTGGTCGACTTCAAGGGGGGCAGCGCCTTCGACCGCTGTGCCGGGCTCCCCCACACGGTCGGACTCGTCACCGACCTCGATGCCCACCTGGCCGAACGAGCCCTGCGCTGCCTGGAGGCCGAGCTGCGGTACCGCGAGCGGGTGCTGCGCGACGCGGGTGCAGCCGACATGGCTGCCTACCGGCGTCTGCCCGGCGCGGACCACCCCCCTCTGCCCCGGCTGGTCGTGGTCATCGACGAGTTCGCCACCCTCAAGGCCGAGCTGCCCGACTTCGTCGAGGCGCTCGTCGGTGTCGCTCAGCGGGGCCGCAGCCTCGGTGTCCACATGGTGCTGGCCACCCAGCGACCGTCGGGGGCGGTCAGTGAGAACATCAAGGCCAACACCAACCTGCGCATCGCCCTACGGGTGCAGGACGCCAACGACTCCAAGGACGTGATCGACGTGGGCGACGCGGCCCGCATCGGTCGCAACCAGCCCGGTCGCGCCCTCGCCCGCTTCGGACCCGGAGAGGTCATAGCCCTACAGACCGCCCTCAGCACCGGCGTCTCCACCTCGGGCCATGGCCCCGTGGAGGTCCGCCCCTTCGCCCTCGGATCAGGCGGGGCGACTGGGCCGACCGGGGTCGAGCGCATCGACGGGGCCACCGACCTCGCCCTCCTCGTCGACGCCTGCAGCCAGGCCCACCAGCACAGCGGGCTCCCCGATCCCCGCCGACCATGGCCCGACCCCCTCCCCGACGACCTCGACCTGGCCGCCGTGCGGGGTCTGGCTGACGACCCTGCCCCGTTCGCGTCGGCGGGCGGCGAGGTCGCTTTCCTGCTGGCCGACCGACCCGACGACCAGGCCCAGGTGGCCGCCGGCTGGATCCCAACGGCGGGCAACCTCCTGCTCGCCGGCCTGCCCGGCAGCGGCACGACCACGGCGCTCGCCACGGTGGCCGTCGCCGCCGCCCGCTCCACCCCGCCCGACGACCTGCACATCTACGCCCTCGACTTCGGCACGGGCGAGCTCGAGGCGCTGGCCGACCTGCCCCACACTGGCGCGGTGATCGCGGCCAACGATCGGGAGCGCCAGGCTCGGCTGGTCTCGTGGCTCCGCGCCGAGGTCGAGCGCCGGCGGGGGCTGCGCGCCCCGGGGACCGGGGAGCCCCGCATCCTCGTCCTCCTCGACGGCCTGGGCCCGTTCCGAGCCGAGTGGGACGAGGCCATCAGCCCCGTGCTCGAGGGCTTCACGCGCGTGTTCGGTGAGGGGGTGGAGCTCGGCATCCACATGGCCGTCACCGCCGATCGCACCGCCGCCCTCCCGACCGCCCTGCGGAGCCTGGTCCGCCAGCAGCTCCTGTTCCGCCTGGGCGACACGGGCGAGTACTCACCGGCCGGCTTCCGGGCCAACAACCTGCCCGACCTGGTCCCCGGGCGGGCGATCGATCTGGAGCGCAAGCTTGAGGTCCACGCCGCCCGACCCGCTCACGGCCTGGCGGCCGAGGTCGCCGCCGTCGCCGCCCTCCACCCCGCCTCGCAGCGCCTTCCCGCGGCCATAGGGGCTCTGCCTCAAGAGGTCGAGACCGCCGCGCTGCGCGGCCAAGTGGCCCTCGACGACGTACCCCGCCACCTCCCGGTCGGTATCAGCGAGCGCACCCTCGCGCCGGTGGGGTTCGTCCTCTACGAAGGCGAGCACGGCCTGGTGGCTGGGCCGTCGCGGTCGGGGCGGACCACAGCCCTCGCGGTGGCGGGAGTGCTGGCTGTCGGTGCGGGCTGGCGCACCGCGGTCATCGCCCCCCGGCGCTCGTCGCTCGGGGCCGACGGCGGCCTCGGGCCCGTCCTGCGTCCCGACGAGGTGGCCGACGCCCTGCCTGCGGTGCTCGATGGCCCAGGCGAGCCGTCCGGCTCGACCGGACCGCTGCTGCTGCTGATCGACGACGCCGAGACCGTCGACCCCGACGGCAACGTGATGCCCGACGTCCTGGCCCGGTCCGACGTCTTGGTCCTCGCCGCCGGACGGGCCGACACCCTGCGCGGCCTCTACTCCCACTGGACCCGCACCGTGCGCCAGAGCCGGGCCGGGCTCCTGCTGCAGCCCGACATCGACCTCGACGGCGATCTGCTGGCGGTCCGGTTGCCGCGTCGCACCATGACGGCCATCGGGCCCGGACGGGGCTACCTATGCCTGGGCGGCGACACCCACCTCGTCCAGGTCGCGACGCCTTGACCGGGGAACTCCTCGGCCAGAGAACATCGGACGTTTACTGAGATGCACGAAGGGTACCGAAACTGCACCGCCGGCGATCCCCGCCGGATGCATCACACCCGGACCACGGAGCCAGCCACATGAGCAACGGAAAAGTCCTCACCACGCCGGAGGCCGAGGCGGCCTCCCAACAGATGGGCAGCATCATCAACGGCAGCCTGGAAACCGAGATCAGCAACCTGATCAAGCAGGGCGACATCCTGGCCAACCCCAGCGTGTGGGAGGGCCGCCACGCCGGCACCTACCGCAGCGGCTGGCCCAACACCGCCACCCAGCTGAGGGAGGCCCTCACTGAGTTGGGCAACCTTCGCACCGCCGTTGAGCGGGTCCGCGCCGACATCATGACCGCGGGCGGCGGCTGAGCCCGAACCTTAACCGCAGATGAGGGGCCGTCCCACGGGGCGGCCCCTCGTCGCGAGGCGCATTGCACCCTTGATCCCGGCCCGCCTACCCGCTGCCGCCCTGACCCGGGCCGGCGGGGCCGGGGTCGACGATGTCGATCCCGGCGGTCTCGGGAAGGCC
>Ga0136640_10000807_pt1 | contig 12168 bp, 12 predicted proteins | sample AntDrymUQ8642106_2_FD_105498 | JGI IMG/M metagenome (GOLD analysis project Ga0136640, IMG submission 105498) | Polar desert sand microbial communities from Dry Valleys, Antarctica - metaG UQ864 (21.06) | ecosystem: Environmental > Terrestrial > Soil > Desert | place: Antarctica: Dry Valley...
ATTGTGACGCAACGGGTCGAGACGGGGCACAGTGACGGTGCGCGAAGCTTTACCTCTGCACAAACATTTTCCGCCGTGGTCCAATCGCCAGTTCTCGGCTTCGGTGGTACACGCGACGCCTTGGGGAGCGGACAGACTATCGCGGTGGGCGTCAGCGATACCTGTCCGAGGTGTGGAAATCTCACTCTAGGTTCGAACGGGCAATTGTGGTTCATCCTGATCGGGCAAGGCGTCGTGGGCGCGCTCGCGTATGTGATCTTCTTCGCCAGGGTGGCATGGACCTATCGCCGAGACCGGTCATCTCTCGGTCTTGCGGGCGTACTGTGCATGCTCCTCCCGATGTGGTTCATGTTCGTCTACAACGCTGCTCCAACTCCGATCTTCTTTTACTTCCTGGGGTACGGCCTACTGTGGCGGTACGGAGTGCCAGTCTCACGTGCTGGCTGGCAGCCGCCAAGTCATCGCGGGCCATATCCCAGCCAGTCGTCGACAGGAACGGCGAGGTGACGTCGTGAGGAGTGTGGCCATCGCCCCCGAGCTCATCGAGCTCCTGTGGCCGCATGCGCATCTTGTTCGTGGTCGCGGTAATCAGGATGAAAGGCTCGAGATCCTCTGTCTTCCATCCACGACAAACGCCCGGTCGCTGATTCCGCTGAAACCCGCCTCGGTGCCAGCTGGTGTCTTGACGCGACGTTTCAACGGACGTGGCCTGCGTGGAACTGCCAAGCGGATGGCGCTCATGAGCCTGCTCAGAGCCGGCGTAGTTACCCGGGGACAATCGCACGTTGCGCACCTCCTTCCGCGTTCGGTGGTCGGCCTGGCTGAGTTCGTTTCCGAACATTTGCAGCAGGACATCATCATGGCGGTCCACATCGGGGCGCCTCGTGCCAACCAGAAGCCCGTTCTCGAGCTCATGGATGGCACAGGTCGGGCCGTTGCATTCGGTAAGTTGGGGGTGAACCCGCTGACTGACCAGCTCGTTCGGGCTGAGACCTCCGCACTCACTGTGTTGGCAAGCCGCAGGCTCCCGCATGTGATGCACCCGACAGTTCTGGCCCGCCTGTCCTGGCAGGGGCACCCCCTGTTGTTGCAGTCGCCGCTGCCGGTCGAACGCGCAACACGGCCGCCCGCCGCTTTGGTGGCTACCGCGGCCCGTGAAGTCGCTGGCCCGAGCGAGACTCATCGCGGCTACCTCTCAGAAAGTGGATTCTTCTCTCGTCTCAGTGCTCGACTCTCCTCGCTGCCACCCAGCGAAGTGGGTGAGCTCCTCAACAACTCTCTCCTCGCGCTGGCATCGGAGCGCGCCCGGCTCTCCTTCTGTGCTTGGCACGGCGACTGGACCCCGTGGAACATGGCAGCAGCCGCGAACCGGTTGATGGTCTGGGACTGGGAGCGGTACGACTCGGAGGTGCCGGAGGGGTTTGACCAGCTTCACCATGCGTTCCAGTCGGCGGTCCAGCGGAACCCGCGAGGTGCGCCCGTGCACGCGCGCAAGCTAGTGGCACGCGCGCCGCAGGTACTTGGGTGGAGGATGGATGAGTTGACCGCTAGGGCCACCACCAGACTGTATTTTCTTGAGATCGCCAGTCGCTACCTGAAGGACGGGCAGGCACAATCCGGGGGACGGTTGGGCCATGTGCTGCCTTGGGCGGCTGCCGCGCTGACGAGCACCCAGCCGAGGTTCGCATCGAATGACCCGAGGAGGAGCGAAGTCAGACATGAGCAGCACCCGGATTCGCCGACTGCTTAAGCCAGCGGCGCACCATGTCTCGTTCGCCGCGGGGCGGTTGACGTGGTCCATGCGTATGACCCCTGCTCTCCTGCTGGCGGGCGCCCAGCGCTGCGGGACGACGTCGATGTACCGTGCGTTGGCGCAACATCCCGCCATCGCAAAACCGGTGCTGCGCAAAGGCATCCATTTCTTCGATGTGGCCTACACCGAGGACCTGAAGTGGTATCTGTCTCATTTCCCATTACGGGCCACGGCTCGTCACGCTGCCCCCAGGGGGATTGACCCGATAACGTTCGAGTCCAGCCCCTATTACCTCTTTCATCCTCTTGCTAGCTCAAGAATTGCCGAAAGCCTTCCGGGCGTCAAGATCCTCGTGCTCGTGCGCGACCCAGTCGAACGAGCCTACTCGGCACATGCCCATGAGCAGGCGAGAGGTTACGAGGATGAGACCTTCGAGCGCGCCCTGGAGCTGGAAGAAGAGCGGTTGCAGGGCGAGGAGGAACGGCTTCTGTCTGATCCCGACTATGAAAGCCGGGCCCACCGGCACCAGGCCTACCTTCGGCGAGGACGCTACGCCGAGCAACTACAACGGATGAGCGATTGTGTCGGGCGAGACCGCGTGCATGTGGTGGACAGCCAGCTGTTCTTCACCGAGCCTGAAAAGGTATTCGCAAGCGTTCTGGCATTTCTCGACCTACCGCCCGTGGGCACGATCCAGTTCGAACGTCACAATGCTAGGAGCCGCGCGCCGATGACAGCTGCTTTACGGCACCGGCTGGAAAGTCACTTCACACCGTACGACGAGCAGCTGATCTCCTGGCTGGGCGCTACCCCTATATGGCGGCGCTAGTTCCTGGCTCGTCCACTGCGGGCGATCTAGGGGGTCTCGCACGCGGAAGTGCTCTCAACCTGCTGGGGGCGTTCACAGCGACGGTCGCGAACCTCGGTCTGGTGGTCGTTGTCACGCGGGGCAACTCGCCAACGACTGCAGGAGCCTTCTTTACGGTCGTATCTGCCTTTCTCCTTGGCTCGGCCGTCGCCCGCCTGGGAACGAACACCGGTCTCGTCTTCTTCGTCGCGCGGTCCCGGGCCGCTGCTGCCACCAACATCACCCACCTTCTCCGCCTTGCGTGCCTTCCGGTCATCGCGATGACATCCGTGTTGGCGATTGCGGCTTGGATCTGGGCGCCCCAACTGGGCCAGCTCCTGCTGGGCGACGACGCAGCTTCCGCGGTGGGGATGCTGAGGGTGATGGCCCTTGCCCTGCCAGCGGGCGTTATGCACGAGGTTTTTCTTGCTGTTACCAGGGGATATCGCCAGATGGCAGCGACGGTGCTGATCGAGCGAATCGGTATCCCGGTGGGGCAGTTTCTCTGCCTTTTCGTGACTGTCTCGCTGGACGGAACCGCTACATTCCTTGCGATTGCCTGGGCTGCTCCGTACCCCCCCGCTCTCGTCGCAGCGTGGTGGGCATGGAAGCGCGTACTCAGGAAGAACGCATCGCCATCTGTAGGGCAAAGCTCACTGACAGCGGGCACATTTTGGCGCTTCACAGCTCCGCGGGCCATGTCAAGCGTCGCCCAGCTGGCCATGGCGCGGGCCGACATCTTGCTGGTTGCAGCACTTCGAGGTCCGGCAGAAGCCGCGCTCTATACCGCGGCCACCAGGTTCGTGGTCGTGGGGCAGCTGGCAATTCAGGCGTTGAGTATCAATGTTCAGCCCCGCATCGCGGAACTTGCATCGACCGCTGACTATGTCGAGGCTGGAAGAATATATCGGGTGGCGACGACCTGGCTGGTTCTGCTGGCCTGGCCCTTGTACCTGACCACTGGGGTCTTTGCCTCACAGGTGCTGGCAATCTTTGGAGACAGCTATCAGGGCACGCGCACAGTGGCCGTCGTCGTTATCATGTCGGTTGTCATGCTGGCCGCCACCGCGAGCGGTATGGTGGATGTCTTCTTGAACATGGCAGGACGGTCCTCATGGACTCTGGTAAACGCTGGTGTTGCCCTTGCGACGATGGTTGGTCTGGATCTCTTGCTCATCGGGCCGTACGGTGCTGTAGGAGCAGCCGTGGGCTGGGCTACCGCAATCGCCGTGCGCAACACCATGGCCCTCGCCATGCTGTGGTGGGGGTTTCGCCTGCACCCCTTTGGCCGCGCCTCCGGCCTGGCTATCGCAGTCTCACTGTTCGCGTTCGCCCTGACCCCGGCTGCCGGGGCGTTCTTTACGGCCGGGTCACTGAGCGGCCGGATCGCTGGGCTGATGCTGGGATGCGTCGTCTTCGTCGTCGCGCTGGTTCGATGGCGAGTCCCGCTGCAGACGGCGGTCCTGGTAGACCAGCTCAAGCGGAGGCGAGGGAAGGCGCGGGCATCAGAGGCTCCTGCTGAGAAGGGGTCGTCTGCGAATGACATCGGGTGACCGGAACGAACAGCATGCTCTCACGCCCCACGCCACCCTTCGGCTCACGACCCTCGTCAGTCTGGTCGTCCGCGGGGTCTTGGGTGATGTCCGCGAACAGCGACGTCGGAGGCTCGTTCGCCCGCAGCGGAGCCCGCGGCCGCTCAGGCGGAGACTGAGTCCGCGTGTCCTTCAGCCCGTGTTCGTCCTCGGGTCGCCGAGATCAGGCACGACATTCCTGGGCGAGTGCCTGGGTAGCGTGCCATCGCTGTCCTACCACTTCGAGCCGCGCCTGACCAAGGCCGCGGCCCGTTACGTCTACGACAACTCGTGGTCCCCGAGCCGGGCTCGACGCGTGTTCCGCTGGTTCTACGGTGTCCTGCTTCTCGCCAACGGCCACGGCGGTCTGCGTTTCGCGGAGAAGAATCCGGAGAACTGCTTTCTGGTGAGCTTCCTCGCTCACGCCTTCCCGGATGCGTTGTTCGTCCATATCGTCCGCGACGGCCGCGACGCAGCGGTCTCGCACGCCAAGAAACCGTGGCTACAGGCGGGCTCGGCACAGGGGGAGCTTCATGGCCGCGCAGGCACCAAGTGGGGTCCGGCTCCACGCTTCTGGGTCGAGACCGACCGGCGACAAGAGTTCGCTGCGGCGAGCGACCTCCAGCGCACGGCTTGGGCCTGGCGACGATTCACTCAGGCAGCAGTCGACGGGCTCAACGATCTACCGACGGACCGCTGGGTCCGAGTCCGCTACGAGCACGTCGTGACGGATCCCGACGCTGCGGCCAAGGCCCTGGGAGAGTTTCTCGGATTCACGCCCACCGACCTCCACCACCTCCGCGCGGCACTCCGCGGTGCGGTCCAGAGCTCACTGGGGCGCTGGAGGGCGGACCTGCGGCCACCCGAGATCCTTGCAGTTTCCCGCGAATGCGGCCCACTGCTGGACCAGCTGGGCTACGGGTGAGCCTCGGACGCGCCTGATGCCCGACGACGTCGAGCCGTCAGCCGGTGCCACGCGGCAGCTGTCAGCAACGCCACCACGAAGGGCAGGTCGTCGATGAGATACCGCCTGGCCAGCCGCCTTGGTTCTATCGCGAGCCTATGCAGCCACTCGATCCCCACCCGCTGTGCCCATCGCGGTGCTCGAGGGAGTACGCCGGCGGCGATCGGCACGGCCGCCCCACAGCCTACGAACCACTGTCGGGGACAGGTCTCACGCAGTCTCCCGATCAGCCGTTCTTGTTTGGGGAAGCCGAGGCCGACGAAGACGACGTCCGGATCCGTGGCTCTGATCCCGGCAGCTATCTCGAAGACGGCTGCAGGGTCATGTTCGAAGCCGTAAGGGGGTGAGTCAGTGCCCACGACCCGCAGTCCACTGAAGTCGGTCGCGAGATTGACAGCTGCTTGGTCCGCGACGCCAGGTCCGCCCCCGATGAGGTAGATCGAGCCGGACTGTTGAGCGAGCGCTGCGCTGATCGAGAAGATGAGGGATGCGCCAGTCACTCGCTCAGGTAGCGGTGTACCCGCGATGCGCGCTGCCCAAATCACGGGCATGCCATCCGCAACGACACACGTTGCCTGCTTCACGAGGATCGCTGCAGTTGGGTCTGCAGCGCAGATTCGCAGAATGTCGGCATTCGGGGTGACGATCCAGCCGCCAGTAGAACGAGTAAGTCCTCGGAGAACCTGTTGCACGACCTGTCTCTCGTCCACGTCATGAAACCGCGTTCCTCGGACTTCGATGGTTGGTGGCTGCCCGCCTGGCGGGTGAGACGAACGGGCGACTTCCATGACGCAAGGCTAGAACCAGGGCAACCCGTTGTCGTCGGCTCCTGAAATTCGCCGACTGTCTTTCCCACAATGAGTCATGCTCGTCCCCAAGCGCTCGTACAGCGAGACACGTGGAGGAGCAGAGTGAATCAGCGGCCCAACCTCGACCAGCGCGGCGAGTCGCCCACGGCTACAAGGAACCGTGTCGTTTTCGTCGCAGGCATGGGGAGGAGTGGCAGCACCCTGCTGGAACGGCTACTTGGGGAGACGGCAGTGATGGCCCCTCTCGGAGAGGTCTTGCACCTATGGAAGCGCGGCGTCGTGGACAACGAGCTCTGCGGGTGCGGCGACCCCTTTCGCGAGTGCCAGTTCTGGACCGAGGTAGGCGAGCTCGCATTCGGAGGCTGGGAGCGACTTGACGTCGGGAGAATCCGCGCCCTGCGCGGACAGGTCGACCGAGCCCTCCTCATACCAATCCTGGCTCGTCGACGGCTCTCTCAGCAGACTGCTGACGCCATGGCCGAGTACTCCAGCTACTACGCAGCGCTCTACGACGCGGCGATTGCAGTCTCAGGGCGACCTATCGTCATCGACTCGAGCAAGCAGGTGTCGTTACCATTCTGCCTTTCCTGGTCCGAAAGGATTGACCTCAAGGTTCTCCACTGCGTGAGGGACAGCCGGGCTGTCGCCCACGCCTGGACCAAGACCGTCACACGACCTGAAGCCAGCGATCCACAGGCGCGAATGCCCACCTACTCGCCGGCCGTCATGTCTGTGCACTGGATGTTGCACAACGCCGGCCTCGGTCTGTTGCGCCGGCGCGATGTGCGGCATCTGCGCATTCGGTACGAGGACTTGGTGACTAACCCCGCACGCGAGCTCCGTACAGTCCTCGACTTCTTAGGGGTCGACAGCTCTCTGAGTTTCCTCCGAGGTCACAGCGCCGAGCTCACCCCCGCCCACACAGGGGCGGGCAACCCGATGCGTTTCGCCTCTGGTTCGATCGGCATCCGCTTCGACGACGACTGGCAGCGCGATCTCCCCGACACGGATCGGCGTCTCGTCACCTTGCTGACCGCGCCGCTCCTGCTCAGATACGGCTACCGCCTCAGGGCAACGCAGTGACCTCCGAGTCAACGCTGCCCTCCGTCGGCGTTGTCGTCCCCACCCGAGACCGACCCGAGCTCGTTCGGCTGACCCTGAAGGCTATAGCTGAGCAGGACTACGCCGGCAGGATCGAGGTAGTCGTCGTCCACGACCAGGTCCCACCCGACCATCAGCTCGAGAGCTGTGGCCAACGGCCTGTCCGCGTCTGTGGCAACCTCCGCAGCCCGGGGCTCGCTGGTGCCCGAAATACCGGAATCATGGCGCTCGAGACTCACTTGGTGGCCTTCTGCGACGACGATGACGTATGGCTGCCTGGCAAGATCAGCACCCAGGTGGCCCGCCTCCTGAGGGAACCAGACGCGGAGATGTGCACCTGCGCCATCGTCGTCAGGTACGACGGGCACAGCACCGAGCGGCTGGCTCATGCAGAGCAAGTTGACCACCAGGACCTAGTGCGGAGCCGAATGTCGATGTTGCACTCCTCTACCTTCCTTCTCAGGCTGAGTGCTTTGCGGGACGACATCGGGCTGCTCGATGAGTCGATCCCCGGCAGCCAGAATGAGGACTGGGAGCTGTTGCTGCGCGCGTCGCGTCGCCGGCCGATCGCACACGTCGACGAGCCGCTGGTGGCAGTCCGATGGGGAGGATCTTCCTTCTTCGCGCGCCAATGGCGCAGTCGCATCGACTCACTCGTCTGGCTACTCGAGCGTTATCCCGAGCTTGGCTTGGACCCGGTGGGAAACGCTCGAATCAGTGGCCAGATCGGGTTCGGTCTGGCGTGTCTGGGTCAACGTCGTCAGGCGATGCGGTGGGCGTTCAAGGCGTTCCAACAGAGCCACTGGGAGTGGAGGTCTGCGGCCACCTTGATGGTGGCCTGCGGCATCGTGTCGGGCGATCGTTTGCTGGCGGTCCTTCACCGCTTCGGTAGAGGGGTGTGATCGATGTCGGTCTATGTCGTCTTCGCTCTCGGGTTAGTGGTGACAGCAGCTCTCGCCTCCTGGACGCGGCCACTGCCGTGCGGGCACGGACGGTCGATGCGAGATCGCTGCGTGGGCGAGGGGGGTACGTCCTCCAGGCGGCGTAAGACTCATTCGGTCCCTTGGGGCCTTTCCTACCACCCAGCCCAGTCCGCTCCGGGGTCAGGCGAACGCGGCGGGGCGGTGTGTCCGGGTTTTCAGCCTCGGTGATCTCATCGGGTCGCCACCCATGAGCCGGTCCATCGCGGCCTCGGACTCGGCTCAGTCGGTGCCGTTCCATGTGTCCATGTGGATCGTCTGCTCCGGAGTTGCTTGATCCGGAGGCGGGCGCAGGCAGGTACGGCTTCCCGAGCGGGCATGCGGTGAGCGCGACAGTGGTGGCGCTGCCTGCTGCGCAGGGAAAGCACACTCACCGTGCTGAGCGGCCCTGTACAGTGCCCGCCATGCGTTCGCGGCCCACTGTCGTCGCGTCCGTGTTCTATGTGGGTCTGGTCGTGCTGATCACCTGCATCCTGCTGGAGCTGCTGCCCTACGTGCTACCCGATGAGCTGGCACGGCGGATCGGTTTCAACAGCGAAGGCATACTCATGGCCCTAGCCCTCGGCCTGTGGATCCAGTTCGTGCGTCCCCTCCTCGCCGGTCGCCCTCAGGAGTGGCCGGTCACGGCGGCAGTGGCGGTCGGCTGCGGGGCCGTGGGCCTGCTGCTGCTGACTGTGGGCCTGCCCAGCAGGTTCAAGACCCTCAACGAAACCTTCCTCGGCCTGGTCGTGGCGCTCGTCTACCTCCAGTTGCGCCGCCCGCTTCACCGACGAGTGGCTCTGGGCATGTTCTTGGTCGTCCTTGCTGTCATGGCGGTTGCCAGCGAGACAGAGCCGGTCATTCGGATGGCTGAGGCGCTGGGGGTGCTGTTGCTCATGCCGCTGGTCTTCGACGTGATCGACCGGGGCATCCTCGACCCGGAGGCCCGAACGTCACCGCCGGTGCGGTTTGCCTGGTACGCCTTCCTCGTCATCTTCCCAACCACAATGTCCCTGCTTGAGCATTGGGGGGGGCTGGATGGCCCGTCGGCCGACATCAACCGCTACGCCGTCCGCCTGCACGAGTCGTTCGTCGCCATCCTGCTCATTGAGCTGTACTTCGCCGCGGGCCTGGGCCGCACCGGGGTCAGCGGGTCTGCGACAAATGGAGACGGTGATCGCCGGATGCCGGGGGGCGATCGTCACTGACCACCCTGTCATCGCTGCTATGTGAACCGAGAGTAGCGATAAATTCCGACAAGGATGTGGGCGTTGACCTGCGGAAACGCGTGCCAGACCGGTGACACGGCGTGGTCGCCAGTGGCTGCGGCAGCGGCGAGGCTCAGGCGGTGTTGAGTTGCAGGATCCGGGGGCGGTGCGGTCAGGTCGAGCCGGGTGAGGATGCGCTGCTGGGTGGGTGTGGTCTGGGTGGTTTGGTGGTAGGTGTCGGCGGGGCCGGTGAAGTAGTTGACGTGTAGGCGTTGCAGCTCGCGGCGGACGTCGTTCCAGGTGTCGCCGGTGGTGGTCTCGATGATCCGGATCAGCAGCAGCGAGAGGTTCCAGTCACGCATGTCGACTTGACCTTGACCTGGCGGATCAACGCCGAGTCCGAGGTGTGGCCCGGCCAGCACCACACCCGCAGGGGTGGCAGGTTCTCTGTGCAAGTAAATCTCTTGGAGGAGGGAACGCATGATGGATGCCATGACGAAGGAACCTGGGCCTGCTGAGGGCGGTCAACGGCACGGGAGACGGTCGACAAGATGGTCGAGGCCGGTCTGTTGGACGATCTGATGTCCAAGTTAAGGGCGAGAGCGTTCCCACTGGCGGTCGAGATCCAGTTTGGCTCGACGCCTGCCTCCGCTGCTTGCCGTAGCCGCCTACCTCGAGGGATATGCGAGAACGTACCTTCTCGAGCACTGGTTCACCGACGTGCTGAGTGGTTGGCTTTACGGCGCCATGCTGCTCGCCGTCTTCGGAACCGCGACGACGGCCTTGGTAAGGCGGCATTGTGGTCGGCAACTCCACCCGTCCTAACCCGGCCGCATCCACCCGTGGGGCTATCGGTCGATCGGCCGAGCTTACCAACCGCGCGGCCGGATGAGTATGAAGGCGGCAGTCACGGACTATGGACGTATTGCGGCCTCTACAAAGCAACGTAGCGAGCTGACCGTTACGCACAGCAAGCATTTAGTAACATTATGCGGTCGAAACAATTTTTCGTCGCTAATTTCGCAGATCCGCAGCAGAGCCACTTCCGTGCGTCTACGATTGCGACAAGGCCAGGGTGGCGGACGGACTCGATATCGGCATCAGTCGTCACCGCCCTCGGTGAGAAAAGTCAACCGGCATGGAGACATATGGCACTGTTTGGCGATTCACGTCGTTCGGGTAACCGTCGGGCACGTTTCACGGGCAGACCTGCTCGGCTCTACGCGGGGGTTGCCATCGCCGCAGCCTGGGGTCTGGTGCTCGCCACTCCATCGCTTGCGCTGCAACCGGACGAAGGCTCGGTGAGTCCCACCGCGGCCACGGGGATCCCCGAGCTGGCGACCGACGGCAGGGACGGGAGCGTCGAGCGGGTTCTGCAGCTCGTGCCATGTGACGACACGATGTACGCGGTCGGCCTGTTCACCGACATCCGGCGCAACTCCAGTTTCTACCCTCGCCAGAACGCCTTCAGCTTCAACGCAACGAGCGGAGCAATGACGAGTTGGGCTCCCGCCGTCAACGGCCAGGTCAACACGGTCGCGCTGTCGGCGGACTGTTCCATCGCCTACCTCGGAGGCAAGTTCTCCTCAGTGAACGGGACGGCGGTGAAGAACCTCGCCGCGGTGAGCACCACGACCGGTGCGGTCACCGACTTCCGGAGCTCCGCAGGCGGGGTGGTCCATAACCTGGTCTTGTCGGATGACCATTTGCTCGTCGGCGGCAGGTTCACCTCGATCAACGGCTCCACCAAGGACTATCTGGTGAGTCTGGACTCGACCACTGGCCGAGACGACAACTACGTCGACCTCAACATCTCCGGTAAGTATGTGTTCACCGATGCCGGCGGTCGGAAGTCGGCAGGGAACTACCCGCAGGTGTACAACATGGACCTCAGCCCAGACGGCTCCAAGCTGCTGGCGATGGGAGTCTTCACCTCAGTGGGCGGCCAGCCGCGGAAGCAGATCTTCATGCTGGACCTCGGTGCCACCAGCGCTACAGTCAACCCGTGGTACTCCCCGGAGTTCGACCAACACTGCGCGGTTGTACAGCCGTTCTACCTCAGGGCCGCGAGCTGGGCCCCGGACATGTCGAAGGTCTACGTTGCCACCACCGGATACAAGCCGGCGAGCGGCATCGGGTACAGAACCTCGGAGCCTCGGGGCGGCCTCTGCGACGCGGTCGCCGCGTTCTCCAGCGGTCCCTCGGCCACCCAATCTCACCTCTGGATCAACTACACCGGCTGTGACTCGCTGTACTCCACGGCAGCTGACAGTGGCGGGGTCTATGCGGGTGGCCACCAGCGCTGGATGGACAGCCCGGTGCAGTGTGACGGCAACAACAACGGTACCAAGGTGGTGGCCCCGGGCTTGACCGGCCTTGACCCAGCGACCGGAATCGGCCTCCGTAGCGACACGGACCCCTCCGAGGGTAAGTACCACCGCGGTCGCGGTCTAGGAGCCACCGACATGTTCGTCACCTCCGAGGGTTTGTGGATCGCGAGCGACAACGCCCACAACACAGACAGCTGCGGCAAGACCAGCAGCGGTGCCCCAGCGCACGGCCACTCCGGCATCTGCTTCTTGCCGTACTGACCGACCACACCGGGCATCTGCGTCAGGCCCGCTCGACGTGGCTGAGGAGACGGTGGTGCGCCCCTATCGGCCGTGCTCGGCCCAGTAGGAGCGCACGAAGCCGCTCGCCGGCTCGGCGAGCTCGCGGCGGCATACCAAGAGGTCAGGCAGCCACACGTCGTCTTGATTGTAGGCAAGCGGGGCGCCGTCGGCGCGGCTGGTGTGCAACCCCACAGCACGCGCGACGACCACCGGAGCTGCCGAGTCCCACTCGTACTGGCCGCCGGCGTGCACGTAGATGTCGGTGACGTCACGCGCCACGGAGATGACCTTGGCACCGGCCGAGCCCATCGGGACCAGCTCGGCATCGATCGCTCGCGCCAGCG
>Ga0136640_10000809_pt1 | contig 12148 bp, 12 predicted proteins | sample AntDrymUQ8642106_2_FD_105498 | JGI IMG/M metagenome (GOLD analysis project Ga0136640, IMG submission 105498) | Polar desert sand microbial communities from Dry Valleys, Antarctica - metaG UQ864 (21.06) | ecosystem: Environmental > Terrestrial > Soil > Desert | place: Antarctica: Dry Valley...
CGAGCGTTTCCCAATTTGGAGAATCGCGCATCGCACGTTTCAGGTTTTGCGTAATTCGTGCGTGTTCGGGAAACTGACCGTAACGGCTACCACGTTCTTGTAATGTTGTTTCGATATTCATAGTTAAAACGCTCCGCGTAAAATCAAACCGATGCCGAACAATTCATTGGAAACGAGGCGCGTAAGCGTTCTTCTTATGACGTAGCTCGTTTTCGCGCCCGCTTCAATTCAGCCGTTAGCCGCTATTTGGTGTTGGCAAACTTCATTTTGAAATGAACACTGAAATTTAAAGTATTGTTATGCAACTCAACTCACTCAACAGAATCAAAATAGCAAAATATTCTTTTTGTTTATTTGTTGGTATTGCGCTTGGGCTAATTGCTATGCCGGTTTACCGTGTTGTTTCAAGCATTTTCGGTGGGCGAACTGTGCAAACTGTTTGGTCAGACTCTGGACATTGCGCCGTTCTTTACAAACAATACAGTCTTCTAAATATAAATTTCAAAGTTGGAATTGATGGAGAGATTGTCTACATTTCGCCTGACGTGATAAATTTTCCAGACGGAATGTATCGGGAAACTCTCGTGTGGGATAAAACCGGACGAATTGTTGTATTAGAGTTAATTGGAAAACGAGTTTTCGCTTACGACTCAGTTGAAAGGCGAAAGCTAGGAAAAGGCGAATTATCGCAATACAGACTTTATCCGACAACTTCTGAAAATGTCCTTGAGGAACTGCAAGATATTGATAAATGAAGCTCGTAGGTATAGACGCGGCTAACAATTCAATGGACGTGAGGGCGAAACAGCGACTTTCTTTTCGCGTTGTGTGGTTTCTTTCAGCTTGCGTGTATTCGGTTTCGCCCCACGTCATCTCAGCCGTTAGACACTTCGTGTTTAAAAACACAAAGCACGGCTTGTTTGAAAATCAAGAAAACACGCTCCGCGTTTCTTCTAAAGTTGCGCTTAGTGAAACGGCGTGCTAAAGATGGAGACACGCCTAACAAATCATTGGACGTGAGGGCGAAACAGCGGCTTTGTTTGGAAACTTGCGTGGTGAACTCAAACGGGCTTTCTGGCGGTTTCGCCCCACGTCATCTCCGCCGTTCGATGTCTTTCTTATAAACTCAAACGGTGAAATTCAGCATCGTAGCTTTCGTTATGAATGATATGCGTAGTAATTCAGCAATTCTTGTTCTCGCAATTGTTTTGGCTTTCTCTTGCGTCGCTCAAGCGCAACGAAACTTAGAACCTTTACCCGAAGAAATAGCAAGCGTTGTTCTAAGCAAACGAGAACAAATTGAGCGTGAGTTGACGACTTTGCAAGGCAATGAGTGGGCTGGCAAGTATCGCGCTAATGACGGCACGACGGTTACCAGTTTTCTCGATTGGTCTCCGACAAGCGGCTTTACAGTCTGGCGGGAAAATTGTTCGCGTCCGGGAATCGCTTGGGTCAACTACGGCAACGCAAATTTTAGCGGAAATTTGGTGACGCTTTCACCTGAACGCACTGAAAAAGGTCAACACACCTACACTTTTTCTTCTCCAACTTTTGTGCCTGTGAAATGGGACGAACAGCATTGGCTTATTACTTCCGACCAATTAGTTCTTTTCGCTTACGCAGTCAATTCCGGCTCAGTTGAAGAAGTCGAAACATTCTTCGTAAAAATTGAAGATTACAATAAATCAAACAAAGGCTTGCCTCAACTTCCGAAAGAATACAAAAGATACTTGAACGTCAAGCCAATTCAAGCAAAGGTTACAGCAGTCGGCGCAAGTAATGAAAATTGGTATCCGCCGCTAACTTTGAACGTCGGCAAATCTGCTGGCATTGTCGAAGGAATGAAGCTTTGGCTAATCGGCGTTGAAAACATACACATTCAACTTTATGTTACAGAAGTCCAAGAGAAAACATCTGTGGCGCGTGTGATAAGTGCTGGCACATCCGGCGAAGGCGATACAGAGATTAAGCCAAAAGTCGGTTGGAAGTTCAACAGCAAATTACCGGAAGACTCTTGGTAAAAAGGCGCGTGTAAATAAACGCGCCATCGAACAAATCAATGGACGTGAGCGCGAAACAGCGACTTTGTTATCACGTTGTCCGTTAAACTTTGGCGGGCTTAGTGGCGGTTTCGCCCCACGTCAATTCGGTCGTTCGGTGCTTTCGCTTACATTTGAAACAAGCATCTAGTAAAGGGAAAATATGTTTAAGAAAATTCTATCTCTATCACTCATTGGGTTTATGATTAGCTCAATTGCACTCAGTCCAGTGGCTTATTCTCAATCAAGGGAAGATAAAAAGACTCAGCTAGCCATAAAAGTAAAGTTTTCATACCGAATTTGGTCAAAGACGAATTGATTAACCGACGGAGAGCAGCCCCGGAAAATTAGAAAAATATAGTGATGGCAGCTAAAAACAAAATCGGAGCGTTTGTTTATCGTGCCAAAAACAATTTATGATTTATACGGATTACGTTAATTATCGAAATGAAGAAACGGCTGGTAAGTCTCGTTTCCCGGTTTTTATTCTACGATATTTAACTTAAATGCAAAAGAAATTTTATTACGGTCAACATTTGTTTCAACCGCTAAATGCCGGAAGATAATTTGCCAGCCGAATTTCAAAAATTTCCGCGAGCGTAATTTTGATAAAGTTTCCGGCAATTTATTTTAACTTCCGCAAATTATTTACAAGCGTTAAACTCTAAATTTGTGATTTCCGTTTCAATCAAAAATGTATCGAAAACTTATCCGACTTCTTTCCCGCGATTAAAAAATTTTCTGCATTTAGAAATCAAACCGGCGGTCGAAGCCTTGCGAGATGTTTCGTTTGAAATAAAAACCGGCGAGATTTTCGGACTCATCGGCAGAAACGGCGCGGGCAAAACAACCTTGACGAAAATCATCGCCACGCTCATCCAACCGACGAGCGGAAAAATATCGGTTAAGAATTTCGATTCGGTTGACGACGAAGTAACGGTGCGCTCGCTCGTCGGTTTGGCGACGGCGGAAGAACGCTCGTTTTACTGGCGGTTGACGGCGGAACAAAACCTGTTGTTTTTCGCCCGGCTCTACGGTATGAAAGACGCGACGGCGCGGGCGCGAATCGGCGAGCTTTTCGAGCAATTGAATTTGAACGAATTAGCCGGGCGGCAATTTTCCGAACTCTCGACGGGCAACAAACAACGCCTGGCGATTGCGCGGGCGATTCTGCCGAAGCCGCCGGTGCTGCTGCTCGACGAACCGACGCGCTCGCTCGACCCGCTTGCCGCCGAAGATATGCGCGAGCTTATTTTATCGTTCAAAGACGTTTCGATTTTGCTGACCTCGCACAATCTTTCGGAAGTAGAGCGGCTCTGCAGCCGCGTGGCGATAATTTCCAAAGGCGAAATCCGCGCCATTGACACGCCGCCGAATCTGCGCCGGCAAACCAAACAAACGCAGCGGGTGAAAATTATTTTAACCGGAATCTCCGAAAATGTTGTGCGGGAAAGTTTATCTTCTAAACTGCCTAATTTCTCCCTCGAAAATTCTATCGAAACCCTCTCCGTTAATTTCGAGCGCGAACCGGACGACGGGCTTTTAGGCGAAACAATCTCTTTTCTCGCGGCGGGCGGCGCGAGAGTTATTGATGTCGAAACCGACAATCCGACGCTGCTCGACGTTTTGGAGAGCTACGAATGAGATATAAAATTTTCCCGCTCGGCGACCACGCTTTAACCGTTGAATTCGGCAACGTAATTTCCGTCGAATTAAATAATCGCGTCTTAAATCTCGCTCGTTTTTTCGATGCGAATTCTTTTCCCGGCTTCATCGAACTCGTTCCCGCATACGCTTCGCTGACTGTTTTTTACGACGTTACGGTAATCAGAAAAAACTTCTCCGAATTTCCGACGGCTTTTGCGGCGGTAAAAAATTTCACCGAAAATGCTCTGCGTAATTTAGATAATTATTTTGAAATTGAGGCGCGTTTAATCGAAATTCCGGTTTGCTTCCGAAAGGAATACGCGCTCGATTTGGAATCGCTCGCGGCGAGCAGAAGTCTGTCGGCTGAGAAGGTCGTCGAAATTTTCCTCTCAAAAACTTACCGGGTTTTTATGCTCGGATTTCTGCCCGGCTTTTCTTATTTAGCCGAAGTTGACGAGCGAATCGTCGCCACGCGCAAGGAAACGCCGCGCTTGAAAGTTCCGAAAGGAAGCGTCGGGATTGCGGGACGACAAACGGGAATTTATTCTCTCGAATCGCCGGGCGGCTGGCAGATAATCGGTCGAACGAACGTCGAGCTTTTTACGCCGGAGATGGAAAAACCGACGTTTTTGCAGGCGGGCGATTCGGTGAAATTTTATCGAGCTGATTTTTGATTTGTCGCTGTTGTTTAGATTATGTTCATCTCAATCAATTTTTCCCGCAACTGGTCAACCTTCGGAATGTGCAGAATTTGAAATCCGCATCTCGCCGCCGCTTCGACGTTTTTTTCGCGGTCGTCAATCAACAAACATCGGTCGGCGGAGAGTTGCGTGATTTGCAGCACTTTTCGATAAATTTCCAAATCGGGTTTGGCAACGCCCAGAAAACAGGAACTGAAAAAATTTGCAAAGTATTTTTTCAATCGAAATTTTTCGATGCGGTAAAGATTCAACTCCAGCGATTCGTTGTTCAAAACCGAAAGCGGATATTCGTTTCGGACGCGCAATTCATCCAATACTTCAAAACTCGTCGGATGCGCTTTTGATTGCACTTCCATAAATTCGACGAACTCTTTTTCGGAGAATCGTCGCTGTTCATAAAAAATCGCTTCGCTCAGATAATTTACTCTCGACATCTCTCCGATTTCAAATTTTTCGACGACGACTTCATGACGTTTTTCGCTTTCCGAAAAATCATAGCCGAAATGTTTCGCGGCGGCTTCGCGCGAAATGTGATCCCAGGCGTTAGTCAGACAAACACCGCCCAAATCAAAAAATAAATGCGTGATTTTTGTCATAAAGGTTTTACGAAAGCTCAGTCGTTTGCCCGTATTGCGGCACGATTACATTCCAGCCGAATCTTTCGCGGATGTGTCCAGCCATCGCTTCGGCGGCATCTGGTTCGCCGTGCGTGGTGAAAACCATCTTCGGCGCGTCGGGCAAGCCTTCGAGCCAGCGCAGCACGGCTTTCCAATCGGCGTGCGCGGAAAAGCCCTCGATGCGCCGGACGTGGCAGCGCACGGGAATCCATTCTTTCATAATTTTCACTTCCCTTTCGCCGTCCAGAATTCTTCTGCCCGTCGTTCCCGCCGCTTGATAGCCGACGAAAATCAAAGTCGCGTTTTCGTTCGGCAAAACGCGCATCGCGTGGTGCAGCACGCGCCCGCCGGTCATCATCCCCGACGCGGAAATAATTATGCGCGTTCCTTTTTCGTCGTTTAATTTGATTGACTCGTCGCGGCTCGAAGTCGTCTGCATCGAACCCGTCCGCAGCGGATGACGTTTCTGCATCAAAATCGAAGCGTATTCTTCGTCGTGTTCTTCGGTGAAACGATTATAAATTTGCGTCGCCTGCGCCGCCATCGGCGAATCAACGCGCACGGGCAAAACGGGAATTCGTTTCGCTTCTTCGAGTTCCCGAATCAGATATAAAATCTCCTGCGTTCGTCCAATCGCAAACGCGGGAATTAAAATCGGCTGATTGTTTCCGGCGGCTTCGTTGATGACTTCCGCCATCCGGTCTTCGCTTGATTCGTCGCCGTGCAGACGGTTGCCGTAAGTTGATTCGACCATCACGTAATCGGCGACGGTCGGCGCGGTCGGGTCTTTGATAATCGGCTGGTCGTAATGTCCCAAATCGCCGGAGAAAAGAAATTTTATACTCTCGCCGTTTTCCCGCGCGCGTTCCATTTCGACTAAAACGAGGCTCGCGCCCAAAATATGTCCGGCAACATTAAAGCTCGCTTTGAAACCGTCGGCGATTTCGACCGGAACGCCATCGTTCGGAATCGGCACGAGCAATTTCAAAGCGTCGTTGGCATCCGCTTCGTCGTAAAGCGGCAGCGCGGGCGAATGCGACGTTAAATTTTTGCGGTTGCGATAATCGGCTTCTTCTTCCTGCAATCTGCCCGAATCGGGAAGCAGAATTTTGAGCAAATCTCCGGTCGCCCGCGATGTAAAAACTTTTCCTTTAAAACCCAATTTCACCAGACGCGGCAGATAACCCGTGTGGTCAATATGCGCGTGCGTGATAATCACCGCGTCAATCTCGTTCGGATTGAACGGCGGCGATTGCCAATTCCGCTCGCGCAATTCTTTTAATCCTTGAAAAAGTCCGCAATCAACCAAAACTTTTTTCCCGGCGTGTTCAAGCAAATATTTTGAACCCGTCACCGTTCCGACACCGCCGTAAAATGAAATCTTTGCCATTTTTTCTCCTGAAATGTATTTCGTAACGCGCTTTGATTTTCCACTTTTTGCTAAAATATGTAAATTGAAGGTAGAAAATGATTACAGATTAAATTGCCAAATGAGGATTATATGAAAAAAAACCTGTCCAAATTTTTCGTTTTCGGTATTTTCTTATCCGTCGTTCTGGGCTGCTCGCTCTTTAACAAAATCCAGAAAGAAGTCGAAAAGACGCAAACGCCGAAGACTTTGACTGCTTCGGACGAAAGTTGTCAGATTGTCGTTCCGGGCAACTGGCAAACGCGCTCTGACTTAAACGATGATGCGGTGATTCAAGCCGGCAATCTTCCCGCCGAGCTTTACATCGTCGTGATTCGTGAAAGCAAGGAAGATTACGGCAAAAAAGCCGACCTCGATTTTTATACCAATCTGATACGCGACAATTTTAAAAAGACTGTTACCGACCCCGTTTTGTCTGAACCGCTTTCCGTCAATATCAACGGTCACGCGGCGAAGCAGTTTGAAACCGGCGGCGAGATGGATAATATCAAAGTTAAATACATCTATACGACGGTTGAAACGCCGAAAAATTATTACCAAATCGTTTCCTGGACGCTCAGTTCGCGGTTCGATGCAAACCGAAGCAAACTTGCGGAAGTAATCAACAGTTTCAAAGAAGTTGACGCTCAACAATCCGATTCGCAGCATTCAAACACGGTCAACAAAAAAGGCGTTTGAATCAATGCGAATTCAAAATAGACAGCCCAAAAATTTCACCGCCCGAAATCCGGCAATCTCCCGGCAAATTAGATTTGTCAACGCTTGTTTATTCTTTATCGCAGCGTCTGCCTGCGTTTGGACGGCTTGCCGAAATCCCCAAAAAGCCGATATGCGGAAACTTCTGCCGGGCGAAGCGATTATCTACCTCGAAACCAACGATGTCGCCCGAACGCTCGAATCCGTCACGGCGAACCGGGCATTTCGGGAACTCGCCGACAGCAAACCGGATTTTTCCGCTTTAGGAAATATGCAAATCGCCGTCGCCGTCACAGGCTTTGAATTTTCCGAAGAAAGCTCCGGCTTGAATTTTAAACCGCAATTTGTCGCCGTCGCCGAAACTCGCGCCTGGTCGTGGCAAACCGTTTCGTTCGCCGAAAATCAACTCGATAATTTTGTGAGAAAAAATTTCGGCGAAGATGCGAAACTCGAACGGAGCGAAAGGAACGGCGGAAAGTTTTTCAATTGGACGGCGAATGATAACCGGCAAGTGTTCGCCTTTGTGCAAGGCAGTTTGATTTATTTCGGCACGGGCGCGGCGACAATCGAAAAATGTTTGGCAGTCAAACGCGGCGAAGCGGACAGCCTGGTAAAAAACGAATTTTTATCACGCGCTTACTCGGAAAATAATTTGGCGTTTGGTTACGTTTCATCCGCAGGCGTGAAGAAAATCGCTGATTTTGCGGGCGTTAACGTCGCCGTCGAAACGACCGAAGAATCCGGCGGCAGAAGTTTTATCGCGCGGGTTTTGCCGGAAATCATTCAAAATACGGCGCGGGAAATCGTTTGGACGGCGAACACGACCGAACGCGGAATCGAAGATGTATTTTCCGTTTCTCTGAACCCGGAAATTTCCGCCGTCGTCAAAGAAACCCTGGCGACGGCGGAGCAGTCTTCCGCCGGTTTAACCGAATTCCTGCCGCCGGATTTTTTTTCCGCCACCCGTTATAATTTACGTAATCCTTTAAACGCCTGGCGCAGCCTGCTTCTGATGACGGCGAAAAACACCGATGCTCTCAGCGGCAAACTTCTAATCGAGTTCTCAGACGATTTGCTCGAACCTTACGAAATTTCCGGTGCGGAAAACTTTTTAAGCCGGATTGATTCGGAAATTGTCACGGCGCAATTCGACGCGGAAGGCGAAAAAAGCGTGGTTATCGTTTTAATCAAAGATGCGGAAAATTTGAAAAACTCGATTTCCAAAGAAATAAACTTTAACTTGGAAGCTGAAAAACAAGCCGGTGCGGACGTTTATTTTTCCGCAGACAAACAAACCGCGGCTGCTTTTATCGAAAACAAATTGATTTTAGGCGAGAGCGAAAGCGTTTTGAAATGTCTGCAAGCGAAACAAAGCGGAAGCAATTTCACCAACACTTCAAAATTCCAAACTTCAAAATTCCAAAATTTCACCGCGAGCAAAGCCGTTGCCCTGACCTTTGCGAGAGACGTTGATTCGGCTGAAAGACTTGCTGCGGTGCTGGCGAAAAAGAAAATTGAAAACAGAAAACTCGCCGCCTTTTACACGACCGAAACGCGAATCACGGAAAAAGGAATCGAGCGCGAAATCGTCTCGGATTTCGGTTTTATCGGAACAATTTTGGCGCAAATGGAAAAGTAATAAAGTACCGTTCGCGCTGCGGTTCGTTTATCCCGAACAATTTTCCGCTTTTCACTTTTGCCTTTTCACTTTTCACTTTTTACTTTTCACTTTTCTTTTCAAAACCCTTGCATTTCGCTCAATCCAATATTCCGCTTCGCTAAAATAGGCGAATTTTTTTTCATCGCGGCGAAATTGCGGCGTGTGATTATATCGTCTGCCGTCGCGGTACATCGTCGGGTGAAAGATGTGAAGCATCTCGTGGAACACAACGTATTCGACGACGTAGCGCGGAATTTTCGCGTCGTCCAAAGATTTGCTGATGATAATGGTTCGATGCGCCGAATCGTGATGTCCTAAAATTCGGTAGGTTTTTCGTGCTGACCAGGAGAGAGTCGGTTTTTCAATCGAATTTTGAAAATATGTTTGATTGATAAGCGCAAAAATTTCTTCCAAATCGTAAGCCTCGCCGCGCGGTGAAGTGATGATTTTTCGACCTTTGGCGCGTCTGTTGTCGGCAGCCTTCGATTGCATTTCGCGGCTTTTGACAAATGATTGATAAATTTCTTCCGCTAACGGCGGAACTTTTTTTCGCAGAAGTTTGGCGACTAAAATGAACGCCAAAGCCCTTTGCGCGGCGAGCGGCGCGTCGCGGCAGATTTCCGCCAGACGCACGTAAATTTTGCCGTTGCGAAGACGAATCGTGTGGTTAATTCCGACGTATGGATAAAATGCGACTTCGATTTCCGGCATTTCGCGTCCGCTTTTCAAAATTTGAAATGCTTCCTCGTAAAACGCTTTTATCGGCGAAGCATTGTCGGACATAAAATTGTTTATCATAGTTTAACTGATAAATGTTGACAGATTGGTTTATAAAATGCTATTCGTTTTAATAGCTCAAGAATACCGCCGCCAAGCGGTCTTCTTCAAACCCGCCAGAGGAAAAATGGTCGTCTCCGAACCGAACCCGACAACCGAGAAAAATTCTTCTGCGCCAAACACTCGCGGACGGATAATTCTTTCCGCCATCATCAACGAACATCTCGTGACGGGCGAGCCGATCGGCTCGAAAATAATCGCCGAAAAATTTGCCAATGCCGCGGGCTTGAGTTCGGCGACGATTCGCAGCGTGATGAGCGATTTGGAAGATTTCGGATTCGTCGAACAGCCGCATACTTCCGCCGGACGAGTTCCCACCGATCAAGGCTACCGGTTTTACGTGGATAATTTGTTGGGCGTTCTGCAATTGTCAAACGCGGATTTGAGTTTGATAAATAAAGAACTCGGTTTGAACGAATTCGATTCGTCAACCGCGCCCGATAAATTGATGGAGCGAACTTCACAGCTTCTTTCGGCTCTTTCTCAAAATGTCGGCATCGTCGTTTCGCCCTCGCTGGCGAAAGACCGCCTTCAGCATATCGAGTTCGTCAATTTATCCGACAAACGCATTCTCGTCGTCCTGGTTTCCGCGCCGAACATCGTGCACAACAAAATTATTCGGCTCAACGAAACTTTCTCGAACGAACAGCTCGACCGCACTTCAAATTATTTGAACGCCCGGTTCAGCGGGAAAAGTTTGGCGGAGATTCGGACGGAAATTCTGAAATTGATGCACGAAGAAACCGCGCTTTTTGACAAGCTGCTTCGGACGGCGATGATTCTTTGCTCGCAGAGTATCGAGAGCGAAGCGGACAATCAAGGCGAAGTTTATGTCGGCGGCACGTCGAACATTCTGACCAAACCGGATTTTGCCGACCTTGAAAGATTGCGCGAACTCATCCGCACGATTGAAGAAAAAACGGGGCTGGTGCAAATTTTGACCGAATGTATCGAGCGCGACCCGTCTTTGAAAAACGATGTGCAGGTGGTCATCGGAAGCGAAAATTCCGCTTCGTCTTTGAAAAACTGCACGCTCATCACCGCGCCTTACCGCGTCGGCAGCGGCGGAACCGTCGGCACTTTGAGCGTTCTCGGTCCGACCAGAATCGAATACGCCCGAACGATTTCGATTGTTACCTATGTCGCCGGCATTCTCGAAAAAATGATGACGAAAGAATACTCAGGCAGCTAGCAAAAACTAAATTCCCAGAAAATCAAAAATGAAACCCAAGAAAAATTCACAAACTATGCCGGAATTTTCCGAAGAGCCGGAATTCGACAATACGCTTTCGATTGACGAGTTTTTCAAACAGCTCGAAGCCAAAGAAAAGGATTTGGATATTTCGTCCGATTTGGTTATCGAAGTCGAAGAACCGGAGGCGGACGGGCAGGATATTTCCGATTTTCTGCAAATGGATTTGTCCGTCGCGCCGAACAAAATCGAACCGGCTGAATCGGTCGTTTTCGAGGAAAGCCCGATCCACCGAACCGACTCTTCAAACGTCCCGGCGGAAATCGTCAATCTGCAAAACCGAATTGCCAGAATGGAAATCGAGCGCGTCGAGATGTTTGAAAATGCGCGTCGCCGGCAAACCGATTTTGACAATTACAAAAACCGCACCGAGCGCGAGCGCGGCGAAACCTTTCGCAATCAACTGTGCAATCTGGCAACGCAGATGCTGCCCGTCGTTGACAATCTAAACCGGGCGATGGATTTATCAAACGACATCCCGGACGAAAAACCGCAGGACTTCCAGCAGTTTTTTGAAGGCATCGTTTTGGTCAGCCAGCAGCTTAACGAAATTTTGGCGGAAATGGGCGTTCAGCCGATTCACGCCGTCGGCGAGCCGTTCGACCCGCATTTTCACGAAGCCGTCGCCACCGAAGCGACCGATGTAATTCCTTCGCAGACCGTGACCACCGAACTGCTGCGCGGTTATCGAATCGGCGACAAAATCATCCGTCCGTCAATGGTCAAAGTTTCCGTTTCAACTCCGACGGAAAGCCTCTCTTAATCAACTTTTCGCTCGCCGGATAAAATCCCGACGAAGCGGAACAGTCTGAAATCAAAAACTAAAAAATCTTCTACTAAAGGATTTTGAAAATTATGAGTAAAGTTATCGGAATTGATTTGGGAACGACGAACTGCTGCATTTCCGTTTTGGAAGGCGGCGCGGTGCAGATTATCTCGAACAAAGAAGGCGGCAGAACCACGCCGTCGGTCGTCGGCTTTACGGAAAAAGACGAGCGGCTGGTCGGGCAAATCGCCAAACGTCAAGCCGTGACTAATCCGGCGAACACGCTGTATGCCGTCAAACGGCTGATCGGTCGAAAGTTCAATTCGCCGGAAGTCGAGAAGATGCGCGGCACGGTTCCGTTCGATATTATCGAAGCACCAAACGGCGACGCGCATATCCGCGTGCTTGACCGCACCTACAGCCCGCCGGAAATTTCGGCGATTGTACTGCAAAGATTAAAGCTCGCGGCTGAAGAATTTCTCGGCGATACGGTCAGCGAAGCGA
>Ga0136640_10000811_pt1 | contig 12130 bp, 13 predicted proteins | sample AntDrymUQ8642106_2_FD_105498 | JGI IMG/M metagenome (GOLD analysis project Ga0136640, IMG submission 105498) | Polar desert sand microbial communities from Dry Valleys, Antarctica - metaG UQ864 (21.06) | ecosystem: Environmental > Terrestrial > Soil > Desert | place: Antarctica: Dry Valley...
CGGCAGGTATCGGGGCTGATCTCATCGGCCAGCATCAGGTTGCCTGCCTCGTCGCGCCCAGCCTCTATCTTGAAGTCAACGAGGAGGATCCCACGCTCGTCGAAGAAGGGAGCGAGGATCTCATTGACCTTCAAGCCCAACTCCTCGCAGAACTCCAAGTCTTCGTCGGCCACGCCCAACTCCCGAAAGTGGTACCAGTTCAGGAGCGGATCGTCCAGATCATCGTCCTTGTAACACAACTCGACTATCGGAGCCTTGAACCTGTGGCCCTCCTCGAACCCCAGAAGCCTGGATATGGACCCAGCAGCGACGTTCCGCACCACGACCTCGACAGGCAACATCGTGAGCTTCTTCGTCTTGATGCTCGTCTCATCCACCTGCTCGACGAAGTGAGTCGGGACGCCATTCTCCTCCAAATAAGCGAACATCGCCGCGCTCATGGTGGCGTTGGTTCGCCCCTTGCCCTCCCACGAACCGCGCTTCTTCGCATTGAACGCGGTCGCATCATTTTTGTAGCGATGTAGTAATACATTAGCTTCGTCTGTCGTGAAGACTTTCTTGGCCTTGCCTTCGTATAGCAATGTCTCAGTCACGTTCCAACCTCTCTCTCAGTTCCCGCACCCGCTCGAAGACGACCCCGACATTACGCAGCGCGTACGCCGGGTCGAAGAGCCCATCGAGTTTCGCACCCAGTTTGTTATTTACTTGCTCGTCCTCGGATAGCAGATCCTGGAAGCCGCCTTCGCCATTCCACGCCCGCATTGCCACGTTTTGCACGACCTTGTATGCATCGTCGCGGCTCATACCAGCCTCGACCAGCGCGAGCAGCACGCGCCCGGAGAACACGATGCCGCCGCCGATGTTCAGGTTTTCCCGCATCCTTTCCTCGTCCACATCGAGGCCGCGCAGGACGCGGGCGGTGGTGCGGAGCATGTAGAAGGCGGCGATGGTGGCGTCGGGGAGCACGACTCGCTCGGCGGAGGAGTGGCTTATGTCGCGCTCTTGCCACAGGGCGTTGTCCTCGAACCCAACCTGCGCGTAGCCTCGGAGAAGACGCGCCATGCCACAGAGACGTTCGCACAGGATCGGGTTGCGCTTATGAGGCATCGCGGATGAGCCCTTCTGGCCGCGGCCGAATGGCTCCGCTAGTTCCCGGATCTCCGTGCGCTGGGCGCCCCTGATCTCCAGCGCGACCTTCTCTAATGTCGAGCCAAGTATGGCGAGCGTCGAGAGGACTTCGGCGTGCCGGTCGCGCTGCACGACCTGCGTCGAAGCGAGTGCCGACGCGATGTCCAGTTCCTCACACGCCAACGCCTCCACCTTCGGGTCCACGTTCGCGTAGACGCCGACGGCACCGGATATTTTCCCGACGGCGGCCATCTCGCGGGCGTGTGCCAGCCGCTCCAGGTTGCGCTCCATCTCGAACGCCCACACCGCCAGCTTGTGCCCGAAGACCATCGGCTCCGCGTGGACCCCGTGCGTCCTCCCGACCATCGCCGACTCCCGATGCTCCAGGGACAGCTCGACGAGCAATCGGGCCAGATCCTTCGCTTCGTTGTGGATGAGATCCAGGGCGTCCCGCAACCGCAACGCGCCCGCCGTATCCACCACGTCCGAGCTAGTCAGGCCGAAATGAAAGTGACGGGCGACGGGGCCGTCCACCGTCTCCGCGACGTTGGAGACGAAGGCTATGACGTCGTGGTTCGTCTCCCGCTCGATCTCCTCGATGCGCTCGACCGAAAAGCCCGCCTTCCCGGCAAGCTCCTCGACTTCATCCGTAGGGATTTCACCGAGCCGGGCGCGGGCGCGGCAGACAGCCAACTCCACCTCCAGCCACGAGCGGAACTTCGCCTCCTCCGTCCAGATACCGCCAATCTCCGGGAGTGTGTAGCGTTCGATCACAGCTACCCTTCCAACCTCTTCGCCAACTCGGAATCTCCGAGAGCCAGGATCTGGGCGGCGAGCACGGCAGCGTTGGCCGCGCCATTGACCGCCACCGTTGCGACTGGGACGCCGGTTGGCATCTGAACGGTGGCGAGCAGGGCGTCGAAGCCACCGAGGGTTCCGGCGGCTATGGGGACGCCAATGACGGGGAGGTTCGTGCGAGCAGCGACGGCTCCCGCCAGATGGGCGGCCATGCCTGCGGCGCAGATGAAGACATTTATGCCGCGCTCCGGTGCGGCGGCGACGTATTCGGCGACGGCCTCGGGGTTGCGGTGCGCGCTCAGGACTTCCAGCTCGTGTTCGACGCCGAGGTCTTCGAGGCGTTTGGTGCATTTCTCCATCGTCGGGAGGTCGGATCCGCTGCCGACGAGGATTCCAACGGCGGGCATTATAAGTCCTCCAGTTCCATCGCTTCGAGGGCTATGTCGGTGCGGTATTGCATGCCGGGGAAGTGGATGGCCTCGACGGCGGCGTAAGCGCGGGCACGGGCTTCGATGACGCTAGTCCCCGTCCCGACTACGTTGAGGACCCGTCCTCCGGCAGTGTAAAATTTGCCGTCCCGCTCCTCCGTGGCGGCGTGGTAGACGTAGACGCCGGTAGGGATCCGTTCTAGGCCCACTATCTCATCTCCCGCGGACGAGGACTCGGGGTAGCCTTCGGAGGCGAGAACCACGCACACCGTCTTCTCGGCTGACCAGGAGACCTCCCGCCCGGCGAGATCCTCTTCGCCGCAGGCAACCATCAACTCCAAAAGGTCCGTGCCAAGCCTGGGTAGCAGGGCCTGCGTCTCGGGGTCGCCGAAGCGGCAGTTGAATTCCAGCGCCTTCGGGCCAGATTCAGTGACGATGACGCCAGCGTAGAGCAGGCCGGTGTACGAGGCCCCGATCATTGCCAACTGCCTAACGGTGGGGCGGATGATCTCCTCCAAAACAGCGGCGTAAGTGGCTGGTTCCATCCACATGATCGGGGAGTACGCCCCCATCCCACCAGTGTTCGGACCTTCATCCCCATCGGATATGCGCTTGTAATCCTGCGCGGGCAGGAACGGCAGGATGTTCTCCCCGTCAGTCAGCGCGAAGACCGAAGCCTCCCTGCCTTCCAGGTACTCCTCGATCATCACCCGCTCCCCCGCCGCCCCGAACTTCCCCGAGAAAGCGGCCCGCACGGCGTCCTCCGCCTCTTCCCGATCGCGGACGATGGTGACGCCCTTGCCCGCCGCCGCTCCGTCTACCTTCACGACCGCCGGATACTCGTCCAGCGAGCGCAGGTAATCGATCGCGTGCGCCTCGCGGTCGAAAGCCTCGAAGCGGGCCGTCGGGACACCGGCATGGCGCATGACCTCCTTGGCGAAGACCTTCGAGCCCTCAATGCGCGCGGCGGCCCGCGAAGGCCCGAATATCTTCAGGTCCGCCTCCCAGAAGCATTCGGCGATACCCCCTATCAATGGGGACTCCGGCCCCACGACGGTGAGGTCTATCGCTTGCTCGGCGGCGAAGTTCCGCAAATCCGTGAGCGCGTCGGCTGGTATGTCCACTAGTTGCGCGATGCGGGCTATGCCGGGGTTGCCTGGGGCGGCGTACATCTCCGGCTCCAGGGGGCTCGCGGCCAGGGCCTCGACCAGCGCATGTTCGCGCCCGCCGCTGCCCACGACCATCACTCGCACTAGACCCCTATCCTCTCGACTATCGCCTGTTCGCGCTCGGGGCCGACGCTGATCATGCACAGAGGAGCCCCGATCTCCGCCTCCACGAACTCCACGAACTCCCGTGCCTCCCGTGGCAGATCCACCCTCATCCGGCACCCGGTAATGTCATCGCCCCAACCGGGAAGCTCCTTGTAAACCGGCCGTGCGTGATGCAAGTCGGTCTGGTGCATCGGATAGCCGTCAAACCGTTCGCCATCTATCTCGTAGCCAACGCACACGTTTATCTTCTCCACCGCCGAGAGAACGTCCAGCAGCGTGAGGGCGAGGTGCGTGATCCCATTCAAAGAAGCCGCCCACTTTATGGCCGGAAGGTCCAACCACCCAATCCGCCGAGGCCGCCCCGTGGCAGTGCCATACTCATGACCGACCTCTCTAATAGTCTCGGCGGTCTCATCGAAAAGCTCAGTGGGCATGGGTCCATCCCCGACTCGGCTCGTATACGCTTTGGTGACGCCGACCACGTACTCCAGATGCCGCGCCGCGATGCCGCTCCCCACTATGGCCCCGCCAACGGTCGGGTTGGATGAGGTGACGAACGGATAGGTGCCGTGATCGTTGTCCAGGAGCGTCGCCTGTCCACCTTCGAGCAGAACCTTCTCCCGGTTCTCCAGCCCCTCCCTCAAGAGCGTGCCCGTGTCAGCGACCATCGGCCGCATGAACTCCTCGAAACCTCGCAGCCACGAGGCAAGATCTGCCACGTCATAGGGTTCCTCGCCGTAGACGTTCTCGAAGGTCGCGTTCTTCTCGCGCAGGGCCGCCTTCAATTTCGCCTTCAGGATGCCTTCGTCGGTGATGTCCTGGACGCGGATGCCGTAGCGGGCGACCTTGTCTTCATAAGCGGGACCGATGCCGCGGTTGGTCGTGCCGATACGAGCGTCGCCGAGGGCGAGTTCCCGGTGCGAGTCGAGGGCGATGTGGTAGGGCATGATCAAATGCGCCCGCCCGTCCACCTTGAGCCGGTCCTTGACGCTCAAGCCCCGGTCTTCGAGAGACCGAACCTCTTCGGCTAGAGCCTCCGGGTTGACCACGACCCCGTTGCCGATGGTGCATGTGACGCCCTCGCGCACGATGCCGGAAGGTACGAGGTTGAGCTTGAACTCCTCGCTGCCGACCCGCACGGTATGCCCGGCGTTGTTGCCGCCTGAGTAGCGCGATACGTAGTCCGCGTCCGAGGCCAGAGCATCGCAGACCCGTCCCTTACCTTCATCGCCCCACGCGAGGCCCAGCACTACCGTAGCGGTCAAAGCATCATCTCCATCTTCTCGGGAACGTCGGGATGCAGGGAAAATCGAGTAGGCGGAATCGGGACCCTGTAGCTCTTATGTCTTTCGGAGGGCGCTTCTCTACCACGGCTGCAATTTAGCACATAGCAATTTCGTTTTGAAATCGTCCCGAACAGCCAGTATCGTGCGACACTATTCGAAGAGCACGACCGGCTCGTCGTAGCGGCGAATGCGCTTCTCCCGCCAGCGTTCCTCGACGAGGCTCCGTAGCTCGGCGTTGCGGGACTGAGTATCGTCGCTCTGCAAGCTCCGCAGCGGGAAGCGCGCGCCGAGCACGCGCTCCTCGACCCGGAAGCGCGTTATGCCGGCCGGCAACATGGCGCCGCAGCGCACCACCTCGATCAGCTCCCCAGGAGAGAACACCCTATAGCGGATCAGGGCGTCATCTCCGATGAGTCTACTAACTTCGTCCGAACCTACGCGGCGCACTTCGCTGTCTCCGGGATATACCCTCTGCATCGCCCAGAGGGCGTGGACCTCCTCGGGCAACCCGTTTCTTCGGGGCCTCAAATATAAATGTCTCCCGCCAGCGGCCTCGACCTCGGCCATCCAGCCGTCGTGGGAGTCCTTCTCCGAGATTCGCAGCTCGTCGAATTCGCGGAGTCTCTCGACCCTGGCGGCGGTCAGCAGGTGCGACCAACTCTCCGCCGGGGGAGGAGGGTCAACGATCTGGACGAGGGCGAGATGGGCTTCGAGTCCTCTCAAGGCGTGGACCCTGTGAGCGCCATCGAGAACGAGGAAACCCTCCTCGAAAGGCGAGACGATTACGGGGTTACGTTGCACGCCTTCGGCGTAGATCCTGCCGCGCACGCGCACGAGGCGTTCCTCGTCGTGGTCCTCGTGCAGGATCAGACGCCCGAGTTCGACTATCCGGAGGTCTTGGAGGGCGGGGATCAAGCAGCCACGAGGAAAGGAGAAAGGAAGCGCATCGGGGTTCCGGGGACCCTTGCGGGCCTAAAGGTCTCCCCCGCGGCGGCCCCAGATGAAGTCGAGGATCAAAAACCCCCCGAAGAAGAAGACCGCGATGAGGACCATGAAGCCGATGATGCCGAGAAGAAGGTACAGTGTGTCCAAAATCCGTGGCCTTTCCGTGAGAGTTGCTTGTAAGAAGAGTCGGGACGGCCGGATTTGAACCGGCGACCACTCGGCCCCCAGCCGAGTGCGCTACCAGACTGCGCCACGTCCCGACGCACCGCCAGCACCGCTGACTCCTCGAGATCATAGCAGACGGGCCGCATGCTATCATCTGGCATTCAGTGGCACGAGCGGCCCTCTACATAAGGACCGGCCCGGAGGGCGAGCTGCCCGACCGGGACCAGCAGAAGGACGCTGGAACCGCCTACGCCGCGAACCACGGCCACGAAATCGTCGCTGCATACCAGGATCTCCGAGCCTCGGGACGCCTCCTTTACCATAAGCCTGGCCTGAAAGAGGCCATAAACAACATCAGGGAAGAGGAGGACTGGGAAGTCCTGATCGTCGCCAGCCCCCTATGTGTATCGGATGACGAGAGCGCGCTGCACGAGCTCGTCCACAAGTTCACCCTGTACGGCAATCGCCTCGAAGGTCCCTCCCACGACTGGGAACACCTCGTCACGCGAATGAAAGCCTACCGGCGGGCGATGAGCCGCAGATGAGGCTGGGGGAGCGGACGGGTAGAATACTCCGGTGACGCTCCTGCTGACCATCCTGGGGATACTTGTGTTGCTGTCTTCGGTCGCGGGGCTCGTCTTTGGAGGGTTCATGGCCCTTGATCCCAAGACCCGCGGCCAGGGCGTGATGTTCGCGCTGTGGTGGGTATCAGGCGTCGTGGCTGCGCTCGGCATCCTGGTGAGGGACTCTGCGACCTTTATGATGGGACTGTTTTGCTTCACCGTGGCGGGCCTGGCCTTGATCGTGGACGAACGCCATCCCCGAAAGCCCGCCTTCAAGCACGAAGCCTGGCACGCCGAGGAAGAGGACATACAAGACGAAGAACTTCAGCAGGAGGGCGAACCCGAAAAAGAAGCTCCCGAACACCCCCAAACTCCGCTCCCAAATGGCCATCCCGAAACCAGTATAATCGCCGACGATGACGAACCCGAACCACAAGACAAGCACTAAGCTTCCGGGGCGTGGCGGGATGAGGTTCCAGGGTGGGCAACCAGGAGAAAGGGGATAGGAGATGGGGCTCATTCGCACGGTGATCGGCTTTGTGATCGTGGTCATACTCTTTCACGTCGGGATGGAATACCTGTCCGTCGCGCAGGACACCAACGGCCTGACCACCGCCCTGTACAGCCTCGGACGACTGCTGGAGTCCCCGGCGGCGGCCCTGGTCAACGCGCTCCCCCTCTCCCCCGAGCAGCAACGCTCATACGACACCGACGGCTTCTACTTCACCGCCCTCTCGGCTGCCGGCGTCTACTTCGTCATCTTCTTGTTGCTCGGGATCGGGCGCCGGTAGGCAGGGCCGGAATCCCGACCTCCGGGACGCCCGAGGGATGTATCCACGAGAACCATGTCGCAGCCTCGCTCCACCAACTGCCCGACGCGAAGCAAGGAATACAGGTCAGCGTAACCACCACTGGCGAAAGCCATAGTCTGTCATTGCGCGCCTTCGAGCAACGCTTTGGCGGTTGGGTATCGGGGAACGAAGCGAAGAATCAAGTATACTTCCCCGAACCGCATCCAGAGATCAGAAGGAGTCATGGACGTGTCCAGAGAGGTTACCAAGCCATACAGGGAGGGTTTTTATCCCTGGAAATACAGGAGATGCAATGATCGAGTTTAGAGGAGTCAGCAAGACTTATCCCGGCACCGAGAGGCCGGTGGTCAACGACCTTTCCTTCGAAGTCCCCGAAGGGGAGGTCTGTGTGTTGGTGGGGCCGAGCGGCTGTGGCAAGACCACCTCCATGCGGATGGTCAACCGCCTCATCGAGCCCTCGCAAGGCGAGGTCCTCATTGACGGCGAACCGAATACCGCCATGAGCGGGACGCAGCTACGGCGCAAGATCGGCTACGCCATACAGCAGATCGGGCTCTTCCCTCACCGCACCATCGCCGACAACGTGGCGATCGTCCCGAGCCTTTTGGAATGGGACCGCGACCGCATAAAAGAGCGGGTGGACGGGCTCCTCGACCTCGTCGGGCTCTCCCCTGATGACTACCGCGACCGCTATCCTGCCGAGCTTTCGGGAGGGCAGCAGCAGAGGGTCGGGGTAGCGCGGGCGATGGCTGCGGACCCCCCGATCATGCTCATGGACGAGCCTTTTGGGGCGGTGGACCCTATCACCCGCGAGAGGTTGCAAGACGAGTTCGTCAAGATCCAGGACGACATCAAGAAGACCATCGTCTTCGTCACCCACGACATAGACGAGGCCATAAGGATGGGAGACAAGATCGCCATTTTGAGGCAAGGCGGTTTCCTGGAGCAATATGATTCGCCGGAGAACATATTGGCGAATCCGGCCTCGGAGTTCGTGGAGTCCTTCGTCGGAGCCGACCGGGTCTTGAAGAGGCTCTCGTTGATGCGCGTCGGGGATATGAACCTGGAACCGGTGAACGGCGAGGGTAGTGGGCTTCCGGCGATCAGTGGCGACCTCACGGTGCGCGACGCGCTCTCTGAGATGATGGGCTCGGGGACGGAGCGGGCCGTGGTCGAGAGGGATGGCGAGCGCCGCCTCATCACCATGAGCGCCATAGAGGAACTCTCCCAGGACCGGGAAAGGCCGCGTGAGTAGAATAAATCTCCTCCAAACGTATGGGCCGCTGATCGAGTGGGATTGGATCTCGGAGAACTTCGTGGAGGATATCTTGCCGGCCTTGCAAGGCCACATCTTCCTCTCCGCGGTCTCCGTGGCGATAGCTTTGGCGATCTCGCTCCCCCTCGGAATCCTCGCGGCCCGCTACCGGACGGCCTACGCGCCAGTCACGTTCGTCACTGGTCTTCTGTACACCATCCCGAGCCTTGCGATGTTCGGCATCCTGATCACCGTCCCCGGCATTGGAATCGGACCACGGGCGGTGATCGTGGCTCTCGTCGCGTACTCGCTCCTCGTGCTCATCCGCAACGTGGTCGCCGGTCTGGACGCGGTACCTCCCGAGACGATAGACGCGGCGAAAGGAATGGGGCTGACGCCGGCCCAGATCCTCTTCGGCGTGGAGTTGCCGCTGGCGTTGCCGGTGATCGTGGCCGGCATCCGCATTGCGACCGTGACGATAATCGGGATCGCCACCATCGGGGCGTACATATCCGGTGGCGGGCTGGGGAAGATGATCTTCGACGGCATCAACCGGGGCTTTCCGACCATGATCATCACCGGCGCGGTCCTTGCGACGGCGTTGGCAATCGTGGCGGACGTCTCGCTCCTGGCCGTGGAACGCCGCCTCCGTCCGTGGGCCCGAACGAGGAGGGCGTAGGATGGAGGCCATCTTCGAGGTGACGCAACGCCCGAACTTCCCGGAGTTGCTCCAGACGCACATCGTCCTCTCCGTGGTCTCGTTGCTAATCGCCATCGCCATCGCCATTCCCGTGTCCCTAGCGGTGCGAAACACGCCGCTCGGGTCCGCGATAGCCATAAACATCGGCAACGTCGGTCGGGCCGTGCCATCCATCGCCATACTGGCCCTTGCTCTGCCGGTCCTAGGTTTCGGGTTCGCCCCGTCGCTCCTCGCGCTGACGCTGCTCGCCATCCCGCCCATCCTCATCAACGCCGCGACGGGGCTGAAGGAGGTTAGCAGGGAGGTCGTGGACGCGGCGCGCGGCATGGGGCTTTCGGAGGCTCAGATCCTCAGCCGCATCCAACTCCCCATCGCGATGCCCGTGATCTTCGCCGGTATCCGCACCTCTGCGGTGCAGGTGGTAGCGGCCGCCACTCTGGCGACGTTCATCGGCGGCGGCGGGCTGGGGGAGTTGATCGTCGAGGGCCTGCAACGCAGCGATACGCCCGTGCTGCTGGCGGGCTCGTTCACCATCGCGCTCCTCGCGATAGCCACCGAACTCATCTTCGGCGGCCTGGAACGGGCGTTCACCCCGAAAGGGCTGCGCCTGGCCCGAAAGAAGAAGTAATCCGAACATGGAGGAATACATGAAGAAGACGAACATGCACGCTCCGCTGACGGCTCTGCTAGCGGCGCTCCTCACCCTGACCCTGGCCGCAGCGTGCGGCAACGTCGGCGAAGAAGGAGGCAGCGGCCCGAGCGGCAGCAGCGGAGACGAGTCGGCGATCATCGTCGGCTCCAAGAACTTCACCGAGCAATACGTCCTCGGCGAACTCTACGCCCAATCATTGGAGGCGGAGGGATTGAACGTGGAGACAAAGCTCAACCTCGGCTCCGCCCAGATAGCGGACAAGGCGCTTCGCAGCGGGCAAATAGACATTTATCCCGAGTACACGGGCACCGCTCTGGTAGACATTCTCGGCTACGACGGCGAGAACCTGGCGACCCCGGAGGCCACGTATCAGAAGACCCAAAAGCTCTACGAGGAGCGTGAGCTAGCCACGACCATGCTCCAGCCAGCGGACTTCAACAACACCTATGGCGTGTTCGTGACCCGCGAGGTCGCCGAGGAACAAAACCTGAAGACGCTGCCAGAACTCGCTGAAGCCTCTCCGGATCTCACCTTCGTCGCGTTCACGGAGTTCCTCAGCCGCCCGGACAGCTATCCGAACATGAAGAAGAATTACCCGGCCTTTGACTGGGAGGATATCTTTACCGTCAACAGCATCGGCGGCCCCATCTACCAGGGCGTGCTCCAGGGCGAGGGCGAGGTCGGCATCGGCTTCACCACCGACGCCCAACTCGCCTCCGACGACCTCGTCGTGATGGAGGACCCCAAGAGCATCTGGCCGTCCTACTATCCGGCCCCCGTCGTGCGCGGCGATGCGCTGAAGAAGAACCCCAAGATCAAAGAGGTCCTCGCCTCGGTCAACGAGACCCTCGACGCGGACACAATGCGCCAGCTCAACGCGCAGGTGGACATTGACCGAGAGAACCCGGAGGACGTGGCCCAAGAGTACCTGGAGAAAGAGGGACTGGTAAATTAGTCCTTTGTCAGCCCGTGTCCGCATAAGGCCCGAAGTCATCACGGCCCACCGTCTGCGCATCGAGATGGTGGGCCTCGAAGACGAGGACATCGAGAACACAATCCGCATGAAAGGCTGGGCCTGGGTCCGCAGCCGCAACGCCTGGGTCTACGCCGGAGAACCCGACTTCATGAACCGTCAGATCCGGGAGGTCGTAATCGCCCTGCCGGATATCGCCTTCGACGAAGACACCATCGAGGAATCCATCCGCACCGTCGAGGAGAAGGCCCGTAATCCCGAAGAGTTGGAGGAGAGCCGAGATCTACTGCGCCAGGCTTTCGAGAAGACCGGCCAGACTTCTCAGACCGAAGGGCTTCTGTAGACACGCCCGCGTTCCCTTGCCATCACTCTTTTACCGACTCGCCTCTTCGTCTCCACTGCCACAGGTACAGGATCAACACCATCGCAAGCGGTAACGTGACGCCGACCGCCATCTTGAAGATCACAGCGGTGTCTACGCTCACGATGCCTCTGGTATAAAAGACGCTGACCGGCGCGACCAGCCGCGAGCAAAGAGAGATCGCCACCGCCGCGAACAGGCAGATCCCCCGCGGCGCGAGCGCGAGCAGCGCCAGCGGAAAGGCTGTGTACCAGGGCCAGTATTCCGCCGAGGCCACGAGAACATAGACCAGAGCGATGCCCGCGCAAGCCCGCAGCAATCCCTCGGAACCTCGTATGCGCCAACTCAAGATCAGCATGAACTCCACGAACAAAACGCCCAGGATGAGCAACGCGAACCGCGCGGCCTCCTCGGGAGGGAACGAGCGCAACAAGTACGAGTACAAAGCCCCCGAGGGCGATGGCGAGACGGCCGGCTGGCCCTGAAAGCGCACCGCATCGAGGGTCCGAAGCCCCGACCAGAAAGGACTATAGAGCGCGACCGTGAGGACGAGACCGATCACGAGTCCGAGAAATAGGCTTCCCGCGAGCCGGGAGCGGTTCCTTTCCGTGCGCCACAGGTAGATCGCCTGCGCCGGCAAAAGCATGAGAGGAAGGTACTTCACGAGCACCCCGAGCATCAATGCCACGATGGAGAGGGCCGGGCGCGCGGAGACGGTGAGAGCGAGCGAGAGGAGAACGCACAGGACCATCAGCGCGTCGTTGTGACCCTCGGCGGCGAACTCCACGAC
>Ga0136640_10000813_pt1 | contig 12130 bp, 12 predicted proteins | sample AntDrymUQ8642106_2_FD_105498 | JGI IMG/M metagenome (GOLD analysis project Ga0136640, IMG submission 105498) | Polar desert sand microbial communities from Dry Valleys, Antarctica - metaG UQ864 (21.06) | ecosystem: Environmental > Terrestrial > Soil > Desert | place: Antarctica: Dry Valley...
ATCGGCAAAAACGGAAGAAGTGTGATCGTTTTAGGAGAAGGCCGTTTGATAAATTTAGCAGCAGCTGAAGGACATCCGGCAAGTGTTATGGATATGAGTTTCGCTAATCAGGCTCTATCGGCAGAATTCCTCGTGAAAAATCAGGGAATTCTTGAAAATGGTGTGCATGTTTTACCCAAAGAGGTTGATCAGGAAATCGCCAATTTAAAACTTCGTTCTCTTGGTATCAACATTGATACTCTGACCCCTGAAATGCTGGAGTATATGTCAAGTTGGGAGACTGGAACTTAAAGACCAAGTTCATTTTTAAATCTAAAAGCGAGGCTATTTTTTGGCGTCGCTTTTTCATGTTTTCACCTTTGAGATCAAAAAAGCTCCTAAAATTGAAAATAAACACAGGGGGCTCCAGACTGCCAATTTGGGAGAGATATAACCATTCAAGCCAAATTGATCAAAAGTGTTTGTAATGCCCATAAATAAGAGCCATAACCCAAATGCATAACCAACAGTAAGCACTTTGCCTTTTTTGTTCAAAGATAACGCAAAAGGAGCAGTAAAAAGAGTTACTATCACCGGCAAAAAAAGTGTCGCATATTTTTTTTCAATTGCTACTTCATAATTTTGTTTTTCTGTTTCAGATTCTGTGTAATTCAATTGTTGCTCAATCTCTTTTGTTGTTAGATGGCTGGGTTTTTGGTAAAAGGCATTAAAAGGATTTGTTTTCTTTACTATTTTTACATCTGCAACCGTTGAAACGTAAACTTTTTCATTAATCCACTCTATTTTTTCTGCTTTTTCAATAAACTTTATTTTATCTTTCTCCCAAAGTCCCTGTTCGGCTTTATAAATGGAATTTAATTTTGAATAATCATCAGAAAATTCATAAATCGAAAGATTCTTTACATTCGGATTCAGATAATTTTTATTATCAATCAATTCAAAAGAATATATTTGATTATCATTTGCCACCCAAATTTTCCCTTCTCTGTTAGCTAAAATTCCTCGACTCCGAATCTGAAGTCTTAATTCATCCTGTATTTTATTTGTTTTGGGTGAAATTCTTTCTTGTATTTCCCAATTGATAAAGCCGAGAAAAATCATTAACAATAAACAAGGAAGTAACAAACGATAAACACTCTGCCCGGCGGCAGTCCAAGTTACAATTTCGTTTTGTCTTGATTTAATGACAAAGGTCGCTAATATTCCTATCATTAGAGCTGATGGCGCAAGTTGAATATATATAAAAGGTATTAAAAAGAATAAATACTTAAATAGAAGTAGAGCACCGCCATCAATTTCACTTGCAAACTTCCAAAGTTCAAAGGCAGTAAATATTATGTAAATTGTTGTTAAAAAAATGAAGGTAAGAATAAAATATTTGAAAAGATTTTTGATAATATCAAAATCTAAAATGTTAGTTGTAAAATTAACATATAAGTTCGATTTTGATATTTTATTCATCTCCGATGACAGATCCTTTTTAAAAATATTTTTGATCCTAAAGGTCTTTAAAAAGGAATTCTTTGAAATAAATTTACTTGATATAAAAAACCAAAAAATAAGTAAAATGCTTGCTAATATTGGTAAAAGACTTCCCAAGAAGACACTAATTTTATTAATTCTTGCCAGTTGTTCACCAAATATGGTCAATAGGTAATACGTCACAATACAGATTAATGCTAAAAAGATTCCAAATCCTTTCCCTCCGCGGTTAAATCTTAACATCAAAGCTGTTCCTAAAATGGCGAATATCAAAGGTGTAAGTGAAAGAACTATTCTTCTTTGCCAAATAATATTAGCTTCTGTTTTCTCTCTCCCTTGTTTTGTATTGGCAAATTTTATAAGTTCCCTGAGACCTAATTCCTCGGGCGATTCTTGAGTTTTAGATAGTTTCTCAATTACCTCTCCACGCTTTGTAGGAATGTGTAATCGAAATTCTTTGATAGCTTCCGATACTATTTTTTCCTGGTTTTTTTGTAGAGAAAATGTATTTACAATCGCATTATTCAACACTAATTCAGAGATTTCATTTGTCGTATCAATCCTACCGTTTTTTGATGTTATCAGACGCATTTGCCTATTATTTTTATCTTCACTATAAATAAAAACATTTTTCCACTGTCCCGTTTCAAAATTGCTATCTCTTACATAAATTGTGAAGCCATTGATTTCAGTATTAAAAACACCTGGCTCAATTGGAGATTCTAATTTATAGAGGGCTGTTTGCAAGGCGATTTTTCTAACAAGCTGAGCTGCTAACGGAACACCGTATAAATTGATGCTAAAAGTAAAAAGGGATAGTGCAAAACCGAGAAAAATTATGGGAACGCTGATTTGCAAATTTCCTACTCCTGACGCCCGGATTGAGATTAATTCACTATCGCTTTGCAATCTTGACAAACCAATTATGGTGCCGATAAGAATTGCCATCGGGCATGTAAAAGCAATTACATTTGGGATTAAGGCGAGTGATAATTGCCATACCAGATTTTGCGGAATAGATGCGTTGAAAAAGATTTCCGTGTAGCGGCTTGCTTGTTGAACAAAGAGGATAACGCTAATCAGAAGCCAAGAAAAAATAAAGTATGGGATAATAGCCTGGATTAGGTATTTTGAAATTAACCAACTAAATCGCTTCATTGTCGTTTATAAATTTGCTAACAAAACTTTTTCACCGACAGTTTCTCTGCCTAGTATGTGAGAAATAAGTTGTTTTAAAACGATAGAAAGCTCACGCACACTTTTTATTCCTTTTCGGCAAAATTCTATGAATTTGGCAGGGGATAAACGTTGGGCGTTAATGTAAATTTGTCTCTTTTCACTATTAATAATCCACTTGCTTTGATTCTTTTGGCAGTGTAGACAAAGCAGATGAAAATTTATTTGTAACTCTGCATTCTGCTCGGAACTTATTTCTATTTTACATTTTTCACAAAATTTCCAATCAGGAAGATAACCATTTAGCCTTAAAGTCCACAATTCAAAATAAAAGACGATAATATCGAGCGATTCCAGATTATCAGCTGCAGTTTCCAAACAAACTTTCGCCATCCGAAAAAGTTTTTGATTAGGATCGTGAGGCGGAGCAAATTCTACTAGAAGATCTACTAAATATGAAAATTTTTGAAGGAATCGAGGGTCGCTAGCCTTTTTGAAATATGAATCTATAATTTCGATTTGACTTATTGAAACAAGTTCTCTTTCTTCCTTTTGAAAATAATTAATTCGGACAATCGAAAATGGTTCTAAACCGCCACCAAAACGACTTTTAAGTCGTTTTGCTCCTTTGGCTACACCCCGAATAATCCCTTCATTTTTCGTTAAAAGAATAACAATTTTATCGGCTTCGGCTAAGCTGTAGCTCTTCAAAATTAAGCCTTCTGTTTCTACTAATCCCATTTATATTACCAAGGTGTAAAATAAAAAATCCAAGCTAACACAATACTTATAATAATAAACTGGGCAAAAGTTTTAAATCCATATAAAACCTTTTCCCTTATGGTTCCCGCTGATAAAACACCGAAACAAACACCCGCAAATAGTGCGAAACCAGCTAGGTAAAAAAAGTGAATCATTGTTTTCTCCCTAAACGGATATCAACCGTGTCCATTATGGCTAAAAAATTTAATAATCCGGAAATCTCCAAAAATCTCCCTCCGTATTCAAAAGTTGCCCATGCAGCAACATTAGGTGGAGGATTGCCCGCTAAAAGAAAACTTATAAAAGCACCTAAGCCATTTCCAACTCTCGAAAAAATATTTAGTAAATAAAGTAGAGCTCCATCCTTAAATTCAAAACCGGGATAATAAGCTCCACCACTTAGAATTGCAATTACAAACATTATCCAAATAACCAGACAAATTATAATTCCTCGTTTCCAGCGTCCAAGAAAAATATGTCCAACTCCTGGTAATAACCATGAAATCAGTCCAATAATAAAAATATTGTTCATTTTTTTTATAAATTCCTCTAGAAATAACTCTAACAGTCATCTTTCCGACCTTTAAGGTAATTTCTATATTTTACTTATAAATAAACTTATCAAATAATTTATTTGATAATTAAAAATAGCATTAACTTTAGTACATTAAGTATTTGTTTCTGATTGACCGAAAATCATTTAACTCTTTTTCCCAATTATTTTTGATTTCGTCTAAGCTTTTCCCCAGTTCAAAACTTTCTCTCAATTTTGTAGTTCCCGCAATAACATCAAATGGGTTGCGGTCGTAAACGTACTCATACGGCGGAACTTTCCATTCAAAGTGTTCTGGATACAAATCAAAAATAGTTTTTACCATTGCAACACCTGTTATTACAGGCTCAAACAATGTTCTATCGACCACATGAATAAATACTCCATTACAGTTTGTGTTCGCATGTTTTTGAAAAGAAGGTAAGAAGCTCATCGGCTGAAAGATAACACCTTTTAGTTTAAGTGAAGTAAGAGCATTTGCAAATTTTTTTGCCTCAATATAAGGGGCACCAACAATCTCAAATGGCTTTGTTGTTCCCCTTCCTTCAGATACTTGTGTTCCTTCAAATAACACTGTTCCTGGAAAAACTACTGAAGTTGAAACCGTCGGTATATTTGGTGAAGGCAAAACCCAAGGAGAATGAGTCTCATCATAATAATTTTCACGTGACCAATTGTCCATTTTTATTACTTCTAAATCGCAGTTAATACCATATTCCTCATTGAATAACGTTGCTAGCTCGCCGATTGTTAAACCGTGCCTCATCGGTATCGGATATTGCCCAACAAATGATTCGTGCCCCTTTTCTAAAAGATTTCCCTCGACGGTAATTCCATTTATAGGGTTAGGGCGGTCTAGAATTAACATTTTCTTTTTGAATTCAGCGCATACTTTCATAGCATTTGCCATTGTATATATAAAGGTATAAACTCGGCACCCAACATCTTGTAAATCAACAACTAAAGCATCAATACTTGAGAGCATTTCTTCGGTTGGTTTGCGAGTTTCGCTGTACAAAGAATATATCGGCAATTTGGTTGGATCATCAAAGGAATGTGAAGTTTCTATCATGTTATCCTGGACATCGCCACGAATACCATGTTGAGGACCAAATAGGGCAACTAAATTAATATCCGGGTGTCCAAAAAACAAATCAGATGCATGCTGAAATTTATGATTAACCGACGCTTGATTGCAAATAAGTCCAATTTTAAGTCCTCGCAACAATTTGATCTTCTCTTCTAAAACCTTTTCCAAACCCAATTTGATAGACTTGCGATTGATTATTACCATAATAATTTATTTCAGTCTCCAATAAAATTTTGAGCAAGCAGCTTAAAAAAATTTTGATTTTTATATTGAGAATTTATCTTAAGTAAAAGACATTTTAAAAGGCTGTTAACACCCGGAAATAACTTTAGTTTACAAATGTATCTTTGATGCACTCGACGACTTAAAATTTTGCTAAACTTTTTGATTTTTCTTAGAAAACGGATATTAATAACTTACTTTAACTTCGTTAATTATATGAAATCCGTTAAATGTTTTTTTGAATTAGGTTTAAGTAATAAAATTTTAACTTTTAGTTTAGATTTTGTCTTACTAAAAGATAACTTCAATCGCCACAAACTTTACGTAATTTTTCCATTTTCAAATTTTCTTTTCATTAAAAAGAAATTGATTGATCTTTGTTATAGTTGACCTTAATATGATTTCGATAGTCATATCCAAACAAAAACGGCTAATTTTTACTTCAATGCGAATTACCAACCATTTTAAGGTTCAATATCTAAAAGCTTTACAATGTTCAAACAAAATACAGGCTTCTGTCAATTTGAGCAATTCTATTTAAAGTTTTATGATTACTTTTTTATGCGCCGAAAAAATAGATTCGATAAAATACGTTCAACGACAGTTTTATATGTCTCCCGAAACGGACAAGTCGCAATGGGTGGAGATGGACAAGTGACGCTTGGTGAAACGGTTATCAAAGGAAATGCTAGAAAAGTGCGGCGCATTTACAATGGAAATGTTTTAGTTGGTTTTGCTGGTGCGACAGCCGACGCTTTTTCTCTTTTAACTAAGTTTGAAGCAAAACTTGAACAATATCAAGGGCAACTTGAAAGAGCCGCTATTGAATTAAGTAAAGACTGGCGCACAGACAAATATTTACGTCATCTTGAAGCTCTTCTGATTGTAGCGGATAAAAAGGATGCATTTCTAATTTCGGGAAAAGGTGATGTCATTTCATCTGATGAGGGCTTGTTATCTGTTGGTTCAGGCAGTATGTTTGCACTCGCCTCAGCTCGAGCTTTGATAAAACATACCGAGCTTTCAGCAAAAGAAATTGCTGTCGAATCATTGAACATTGCCAGCGAAATTTGTATTTACACAAATTCTGACATTAGCCTTGAAGAAATATAATTTTTATTTTAACAATTTTTAGAATGACTATTTATTTAGGTGGTGAGATAAAAGAACCGGTGCAAAAGACTAAATTAGATGATTTAACTCCGCGTGAAATAGTTTTAGAACTTGATAAATACGTGGTCGGACAGAATAATGCCAAACGCGCGGTGGCGGTAGCTCTGCGCAATCGTATTCGCCGCCAAAAGCTTCCTCTTGAAATTGCTCAGGACGTTTTGCCGAAAAACATTTTAATGATTGGTTCAACCGGCGTTGGCAAAACTGAAATTGCCCGCCGTTTAGCTCGAATCGCCAATTCTCCATTTATCAAAATCGAAGCTTCTAAATTTACTGAAGTTGGTTACGTAGGGCGTGATGTTGAGAGTATGGTGAGAGAGTTAACCGAAGTTGCAGTCGAGATGACCAAACAATCCGCCTTTGAAGAAGTATTGAAAAGGGCGGAGGAAAATGTTGAAGAAAAGATTTTGGACATACTACTTCCCTCCTCTTCTGCATCCTACTCGTCTGTCGATTATGAACCCAATAATTCCATAAACTTAATTGAACAACCTCAATCTAACCGAACGCGTGAGAAACTACGAGAGCAGCTGCATAGAGAGGAACTCGATAATCGTTTGATCGAGATTGAAAGTCAGGATCGTTCGAATTCGACAATCGATTTTATCGGCGGACAAGGAATAGAAGAGATGGGAGTTAACTTTCGAGATATGTTTGGAAATCTTTTCCCATCTAAAACCGTCCGCCGTAAAATAAAAGTTTCAGAAGCTAAAACTTTCATGCTTAGGGAAGAACAAGAAAAATTGGTAGATATGGAACAGATTAATCGTTCGGCGATTGAGAAGACTGAATCTTTGGGAATTATATTTCTTGATGAAATTGACAAAATTGCCGGACGTGAAGCAGGCGGCAACCCTGACGTTTCTCGTGAAGGTGTTCAAAGAGATTTACTTCCCATAATCGAAGGTACCACTGTTAATACAAGATACGGGATGGTCAATACGGAACATATCTTATTTATTGCTGCCGGGGCATTTCACGTTTCCAAACCTTCTGATTTAATTCCAGAATTACAAGGTCGATTTCCAATTCGGGTCGAGCTTGAAGCATTAACCTTGGATGATTTTAAGCGAATACTTATACAGCCTAAGAATTCGCTTATTAAGCAGTACCAAGCACTGCTTAGCACCGAAGGGATTCAGCTTAAATTTACTGAAGACGCGATCACAACGCTTGCCGAAATGACGGTCAATATCAACATAAACACCGAGGATATAGGCGCTAGAAGGCTGCATACGCTTTTAGAAAAACTTCTCGAGGAAATTAGTTTTCTTGGTAATGAACTTGAAAATAAAAATCAAACTTTAGATTCGGAATATGTTATGAAAAAACTTGACGGGCTTGTTAAAGACCAAAACCTCAGACAATATATTTTGTGAATTAAACAGGAATTAAACAAATTGCTTAAACGTATTAAGTTAAACAAAAAGAAAGCACTTCTACCGTTTATTTGTTGTGCTTTGCTTATGACCTTAAGTTGCGGTAAACGCAAACCACCATTACCACCGATTGAAAGGGTAAATCAAAGAGTGGAAATTGGAGGTTTTCAGCAAGGTGATAAAGTTACTTTAAATTGGACAATGCCTGCTAGAAACGCACCAGATGGAAGTATTCTTAATATCGCGCGAGCTGACATATACCGTTTGGCTGAACCTCTTGTTGAACCTTTAACATTATCAGAGGAGGAATTTGCATCGAATAGCACTTTGATTGCAAGCCTACCGATTGCTGATTCTGATTTCAAAAAAAAACGGTTGACATTTATTGATACTTTGGAATTTACAGAACAGGCTGCTCGATTGAGATATGCTATTCGTTTTGTTAATGAATCGGGACAAAAAGCTTCTTTTTCAAATTATTTTTTAATCGAACCGACGAATAGAATAGCCAACAATCCAAAAAATTTGTCAGTTGAACTTACCGAAGAATCCATCATTCTCAGATGGGAAAAGCCGCTTGCTAATGTCGACAATTCTCAACCCGCTAACATCTTAGGCTATAACGTATATCGTGCGGGCGAACCAACGGAAAGTACATTATTGAATTCAGGGGTTGTAACCGATAGTAAGTTTTCAGACAAATTTTTTGATTTTGGAAAAAATTATAAATATTTTGTCAGAACTGTTTCCTTAGGAAATAACAGCGAACCGGTTGAGAGTTCCAATTCTAATTCTGTAGAAATTTTGCCCGAAGACATTTTTGCCCCAAGCCCTCCGAGTGCTGTAACAATAGCCGCCGCTCCCAATAATTTATCAATCTTTTTTGCCGTAAATCCCGAAAGAGACGTTGCTGGTTACAGAATTTATCGTACAACAGACCTTAATCAACCAAAATCTGAATGGAAATTATTAAATTCTCAGCTTGTCTTGACAAATACATTTCAGGACATAAAAGTTGAATCGGGAAAAACCTATTATTACTATCTTACTGCAGTCGATAAAGCCGGAAACATAAGCGAGCCTTCAGAAGTTTTTTCTGAAACTACTCCTTAGAAAGTTTTATGAAATTTTGTTATTTCGAGTATAAAAAAGAAAAAAACTGGGGTTTACTAAAAGATAATTTAGTATTCCCTATTAAAGGAGCTGAAACATTCTCACCCCTGGAAAGCGATATTAAACTGACAAATTCAATTGATAAGAATGATGTAAAATTTCTTGCTCCTATAAATCCTTCAAAAATCGTTTGTGTTGGGCGCAATTATGCTGAACATGCCGCTGAATTTGGCAATGAAGTTCCAAAAGAACCTCTGCTTTTTTTAAAAGCAACTTCATCAATCATTACCGAGGGCGAGCAAATAGTAATTCCTGAACAATCTAAACAGGTTGAACACGAAGGCGAACTAGGAGTGGTTATCGGACGCAATTGTAAAAATCTTTCCCAAAATGAAAATTTTTTAGATTATGTCTTCGGTTACCTCTGCCTAAATGACGTAACGGCAAGAGATTTACAACGTCGTGACGTACAATTTACGCGAGCTAAATCCTTTGACACTTTTTGTCCGGTCGGAGCGATAATCGAAACGGAATTAGATGTGTTAAATGTTCGTGTCACAACAAAAGTTAATAATGTTATCAAACAAGACGGAAACACTTCTCAGATGGTTTTTCCGGTTTCATTTCTTATGGCATTTATTTCCAAACAAATGACCTTAAATGCTGGCGATATTATCGCGACCGGTACGCCCTCAGGCGTATCAAAGCTTACTCCCGGCGATGTTTGTGAAGTCGAAATTGAGGGGATTGGTATTCTACGTAATACGGTTGTATAACTTGTAAATATGAAGATTTGTCCGCGGTGCAATTTGAGCTATTATGACAACACTATGGAATTTTGTCTCGAAGACGGAGCTAAACTTCTTAAATCAGAGAGTTTTACTGATAAATTACCAACCGTCGCAAACTCAAACCGTCTCAATCCTTTAATCCCAGAGACAATAAATTTACCAAACCCAAACATTGCTAGCAATGTAAAACTCAAAAATGCACAAATTGATACAATTGATACGATTGAACAAAAATTTGCACCTGACACAATCAAATCAAACTTAATACATAAAGATACATATTCACAAAACTATAAAATTTTAGAAGTTGCGCCGATTATAATCTCGCTCGCGCACAATTGGTGGCAATGGCTCTACTTAAATAATCAATACTATTCTTCTTTTTACTCTTACATCATTTCCGCCAATTTTTTGATGTGGCTTCTTCTTTTAATTACCGGAACAATTGTTGGACTACTGGGGCTTAAGTATTGTCGAAACAAAAATTTTGCTTATACGAGTTTAATAATTTTATCGATCAATTTATTGTTGTTTTTAGTTCCGAAGCGTTAAAATTATCTTATTGCTAACATTAAGTGTTAAATAAAAGGAAACAAAACAAACGAAATTGGAGAAATTATGAAATTTTTTATTGATACGGCGAATTTGGATGAAATAAAACAAGCTAGCGAAATGGGCTTGATTGATGGCGTGACAACTAATCCTTCTTTAATAGCGAAAGAAGGTAAAATTGATTTCAAAAAACATATTGCAAAGATTTGCGAAATGGTTGCGGGCGATATATCTGCGGAAGTTACCTCTTTGGATTCTAAAGGAATGCTGAAAGAAGGTCGTGAATATGCGAAGATTGCGCCGAACGTAGTAATAAAATGTCCTCTGACACTGGAAGGGCTAAAAGCGACGCGCATTTTTCGTGAAGAAGGCACAAAAGTAAATGTGACTCTGTGTTTTTCAGCCGCTCAAGCATTGCTTGCGGCAAAAGCGGGAGCAAGTTATATTAGTCCTTTTATCGGACGACTCGATGATATCGGACAAAATGGTATGCAGCTTATCTCCGATATTGTCCAGATTTATCAAAATTATGATTTTGAAACCGAAGTTTTGGTGGCGAGTGTCAGAAGTCCGATGCATATTGTCGATTCTGCATTACTCGGTGCGGATGTAGCAACAATACCATTTAAGATAATTCAACAACTTGCTAATCATCCTTTAACTGATAAAGGCTTGGACTCATTTACCGCGGATTGGAAAAAGAGCGGAATAAAATAACTTACCGAACGACCAATATTCAGGGCGTATTAAAATTACGCCTTTTTTATTTTTCTGATAATATTTTTTTTAGCTCCTGATGTTTAGCTTGAATTTCGGAATTATTTTGCAAAACTTTTGTATATTTATTTCTAAATTCCTCATCAGAATTATTTAGCTCAAGCAAATCTTTCATCTTTAAAAACTGATTTTCGATCATATTCGCACTCGCTCCATCATCTAAATCAAACATTTCATCTATTTCAACAATCAAGCTTGAAAATCCTTTTAGCCATGCAAAATCTTTGTCATTTATAAGAATATTCAAAAATTGACCGCTTGTTACCTGACCGGTACTTGTTTCAAAAGCCGTTCTTTCATTATCTACTAATAATTTGTGGAGTTTCAGAAGTTGCAATCTCGCTTCTTTTAACAATCTGCCTTTTTGATTTAACTTAGAATCTATCAAGGTCATATTGTAATTTTACAATAATTTACGATTTTTTAAATTTTATTTGATAAATAGATTGTAAATTAATCTTAACTGGCTAACATTTAGTCATTCAATTGGAAAATTTGCCTGCTATGAAAAAAGTTATGATTACAGATTAGTTTTTGAGTAGTTGATTCTTTCTTACAACTCTACCAAAACTAGAATCAAGAAAGATTTAACCGCGCTAATTTAATTTGGATTAAAATAACTTGCGGACTGTATGACAAATGCTATTGAAGCAATCGATCTGGTTAAAATTTTTGGTAATCAACGAGCCGTTGACGGCATTAATTTTCACGTTAAAAAAGGCGAAACCTTCGCCATTTTAGGTGAAAATGGCGCCGGCAAATCAACTACAATGCGCATGATAGCCGGTCGTTCACCTTTAACATCCGGCAACTTAAAGGTTGAGGGATTTTGTATTAAAAATGATGGCAAATATATCAGGTCAATTCTTGGCATTGTTCCTCAGGAAAATAATCTCGATCCTGATTTGAATGTTCGAGAAAATTTAATTGTCTATTCGAGATATTTCCGCATACCGAAGCCGAATGCAGAAAAAAGAAGCGATGAGCTGCTAGATTTTATAAAGCTTACCGATAAAAAAAATGAAAAGGTTGACCATCTGTCAGGTGGAATGAAACGGCG
>Ga0136640_10000814_pt1 | contig 12124 bp, 6 predicted proteins | sample AntDrymUQ8642106_2_FD_105498 | JGI IMG/M metagenome (GOLD analysis project Ga0136640, IMG submission 105498) | Polar desert sand microbial communities from Dry Valleys, Antarctica - metaG UQ864 (21.06) | ecosystem: Environmental > Terrestrial > Soil > Desert | place: Antarctica: Dry Valley...
AAAAGCAAATCGAAAATTGAGCGCACAGGCTTGAGAAAACCCGTAAAGATAAATTCTTTGCGGGTCAATTAAATTTTTCTCCGCCAAATTTTCAATCAATTCAAACGCGAAACGATGATGCAGCGCGATTGATTCTTCCGATTTATAATCAGTCAGCCAGCCGAAGCCGATTTTCAAGCCGCCGTCGGTTTGCCGGTAATGCTGGTGCGGTGCCTGAATCGAAGCGACGACGAAATCTTCGGGCGCAACGAGTCGCGCCTCGCGCATCATATATCGCTTGTGTGCGCCGTAGCCGTGAACCGCCAGCAAAAGCGGCGCGGGCGCGTCTGTGTTTTCGGGAATGAAAAGGTCGTAGTAAAGTTTGATTTCGGTGGTTAAATTCAAATCGGTTTCCAGCATAATTTATACTTACTAATTACAAAGTAAGAAAATTAAATTTACCATTTTCCATTTTTTAATGATAAGGCTGATTAGCCGCAAAATGACAAATGGAAATTTTGCGTCGCTTCGTGGTTAAATGAATTTATTTTTATGCAGGATTTTCTTATAAAACTCGACGACTTAGCCGACATCAAAATTGAAAATAATTTAATCCGATGGCTTGAACGCGCGGCGTTTGTTTTTATGATTTTGATGTTCGTCTCCGCGCCGCATTCGATTGCCGCGACGCAAATCGCCTGGCTGACCGGAATGTTCGTCTGGGTCGTTCGTCTGTTTTTCAAACCGCGACCGCGTCTGGTTCGCACGCCGCTCGACATTCCGCTTTGGATATTTTTCATTTGGTCAATCGTTTCCTCGATTTTTTCTTATGACCCGCCGACTTCGCTCGACAAACTTCGCAACGTCGCGCTGTTTCTGATTTTTTATTACGTCATCAACGTCGTTCGGACAAAACGCGCCGTCATCTTTCTCGCTCTGGCGATGATTACATCCACAATGGTCAGCGTCGTCTGGACACCGATTGAAAGAATCATCGGGCGCGGAGTGGAAATCGTCGGCGCGGCAAAGGAAAGCACTTTGACAAAAGCTCTTCTGCTTGACGGCGATACGCTGCTCAAAGCGGACGGCGTAAAAATAAAAACGCCCGACGATTTAATCCGGCAAATGCAGGCAAACGAGACGACGAAGTTATTTGTCTATCGCCCGGATTTTTATTTCACGGTCGAAGTCAAACGCGCCGACTTGCTCGGCGGCGCAGATGCGCTCGAACAACTCGGCATTGCCGGTTGGAAACGCAGCCGCAATTGGCGTTCAGCCGGTTTCTATGGACACTACACGACTTTCGCCGAAGTTCTGCAACTCGTCGCCTCGCTCGCGTTCGGACTTTTTATCGCACACTTTTTGAGAAGAGGAGAGGAGTGGAGGAGTGGAGGAGTGGAGGAGATGAAGAGAAGAAGAGATAAAACCAGCGAACAGAGAAATTTCTCCTCTTCTGCTCTTCTGCTCTTCTCTTCTTCTCCTCTTCTCCTCTTCTCGCTTGCCGCAATGACATTCGCCCTGCTGCTAACCGTCACCCGCGCTTCGCAGCTCGGGTTTTTGGTTTCGGCGGCAACGATTGTTTTGCTGCTCGGCAATCGCAAAATGTTTTTGACTTTGGCGGCGGTAATTTTACCGATTGCTTTAATCGGACTCGTTTTTTTGCAGCAGAGCCGACAAATCGGATTTTTCGACGCGCAGGATGAATCAATCAAATGGCGGCAGACGGTTTATCGGGAAGGAATTGATTTATGGACGAAAAACGAGCGTCACTTTTTGCTCGGCGTGGGAATGGATTCGGTAAAAAAATACGCGAAAGAATGGCGACTTTTTGACGACGGCAGATTGCCGATGGGACATTTTCATTCAACGCCCTTGCAGCTTCTCGTCGAACGCGGCACGCCCGCGCTGCTGCTCTGGCTGTGGATTTTATGGATTTACGGGCGGATGCTTCTCAAAGTCCCAAGTCCCAAGTCCCAAGTCCCAAGTCCCAAGTCTCAAGTCCCAAGTCTTGAAGAGGACAATCCCAAATCCCAAATCCCAAATCCCAAATCCGCCGACGGCTGGCGCGAAAGAGGAATTCTTTTAGGCTGTTTCGGCGGAATGGTCGGGTTTTTTACAGCCGGATTCGTGCATTACAATCTCGGCGACGCGGAAGTGGCAATGGTTTTCTTTATGCTGATGGGATTGGGCGCGAAGCTCAAAAGGGATGAGGGATGAAGGATGAATAAAACAAGATGATTCCTACTTTAAATTCATCCCTCATCCCTCATCCCTTCTTTACGCCGCCCGCTCGATTCCGTAGCGGGCGATTTTCATATACAAACCGCGTCTGGTTAATGCTAATTCATTAGCGACGCGCGAGATGTTCCAGCGGTGGCGAGAGAGAGAGTTTTTTATCATCTGCGTTTCGAGTTCGGAGACGGCTTCTTCGAGCGTGCCGCTTTGCGAGCCGACGTTAAATGATGTAAATGCGCTGTCGTAAGAAGTAATCGGGCGGACGCTGCCGTTGTCATTGAAGGCAATCGGGTTCGCGCTGCGTTTTAATTCGGGCGAGAGATGTTCGGGCGTGATTTTTTCGCCGTCTTCGGCGCGGGCGACGATGCGCTGAATTTCGTTGCAAAGCTGGCGCACGTTGCCCGCCCAATCGCAGACCATAAGCAAATCAATCGTCTGCGGCGTGATGTTAATGTCGCGTTTGCCGAACCGCACCGAATAATGATTGATGTAGTAGCTGATTATCGGCGGAATCTCCGAGCGGCGTTCACGAAGCGGCGGAACGCGCAGGCGAATCACGTTCAGGCGGTAATATAAATCTTCGCGGAAGCCGCCGTTCGCTACCTTCGCTTCGAGCGGCATATTCGTCGCGGCAATCACGCGCACGTCAACTTTTACCGGACGTTTTTCGCCGAGCGGCTGGACTTCGCCTTCCTGAAGAAATCGCAGTAATTTCGGCTGCACGTCAATCGGCAAATCGCCGACTTCATCGAGGAATAAAGTTCCGCCGTCCGCCGCGCGAATCATTCCGGGCGAATCGTTCACCGCGCCGGTGAACGCGCCTTTTTTATAACCGAACAGATGACCTTCGGCTAATTCTTTCGGGACGGCGGTGCAGTTAAACGGCACGAAAACTTTATCCTTGCGGTTGGAAATCGTGTGAATGGCGCGTGACACGAGTTCTTTGCCGGTTCCCGATTCGCCCGTCACCAAAACGGTCACGTCCGACGAGCGAATTTTATAAACTTCTTCGACGAGCGAGGTCATCGCGGGCGAAGAATGAATAAATCCGGGCATCAGGCTGTTTGAAGTGAACGGACTCGTTTCCTGTTCGGAATACTGAACTTTGTCTTTGTCGCGCAGAGCGCAAACGTCCATTCCGAGTTCGACCACTCTTAAAAGCGGCTGAAGCGAGCCGTCGTCGTTTAAGACCGCGCCGGCGCGCGGCGCGATAATCAGAAATGTCGGCGCGGAATTCGGCGCGCGAAGCGGGGAAACGTGCAGATTTTTGGTTTTGGCAAACTTATCTAAATCATTTTTTTGATAGGCTTCCTGAATTTTAGCGACGAGTCCCATACTTTCGTCGGGAACGTAACCGTGCGTGATAAACGGGTAAAACCTTTTTTGTTCGTTGAGTTCGGCGATGATAATTTTGTTCGCCTTGCTTTCCTGCTGCAGAATGGCGACGAGTTCGCGGAACAGCAGCTCGCGCGAAGCGGTCGCCTCCGCGAGGCGCAGCATTAAAAGCTGCGAACCCGCGCCGGTAACGCGCTTTTTCGGTTTTTCGATGGTTTTTAGTTTTTCAAGCGTCGCTTCCGTTTTAGCGGAAAGCCATTTAACGCCGAGCTTGCGAAAGATTTCATTGGCGGAAATTAAATGTTTTCCGGCTCGGTCCGGCTGAGTTTTGTAGATTGTTTCGCCGATTAGATAATGCAGCAACGCCGTGTGATAAACGTCTTCCGCCGTTTCAAAAATCGTCAAAGCGCGGCTGAAATGATAGACGGCTAACTCCTCGTCGTCATTCTCCAAAATCAGCAGACCGCGAATGCGCTGGATATTGCCAAGCACGAAAAAGTCGGATGACGGGTCGGTTTCCTCAATCGCGGCAAGCTCGCGCTCGCATTCGGACTGTTTATTTTCTTCGAGATAAACTTCCGCCAAAACCAGATTCGCCATATTTGCGACCTGGCGTTCGCCCATCGTTTGGCAAAGTTTTATCGTCTCCCGCGCCGTCTCTTTCGCCTCGCCGAGTTTGCCCTGCATCAGCAGTGCGCGCGACAGATTTCTCAGCGATTGAATGACATACCATTCTTTTTTGCGCTCTTCGGCTAAAGCCACGCTGCGTTCGAGAAGTTCCTGCGCTTTCTCGAATTCGCCGCGCAGAATTTTCAACTCGCCCAATGAATCTAAAATTCCCGCGACGTGAACGTGATTGGCTTCGGTCGCCAACTCCAGAGCGCGCCCGTAGGCGGCTTCGGCTTTCGTCCATTCGCCGCGGATCACCAGGTGCAAGCCGAGATTATTGTAAGCGGCGGTCGCCTGAACTTTGTGTTCGGTCTGCTCGAAAAATTTGATGGATTTTTCCAAGCAAGCGATGCCGTCCTGCGGGCGACGCAGAAACCAATACGCGCCGGACATATCCGAATAAATTTTTCCGAGCAGAAACGGTGCGCTGCGCGAGCCGATGATTTTAATCGCCAACTCGAAAAACTCCAGCGATTTTTCACTGTTGCCTTCCTGGTGATAAGTCGTGGCAATACCCAGATAACTTTCCGCCATTCCGCGCCAGTCGCCTATTTCACGATAATAATCCAGAGCTTTTTCGGCGTGGTCGCGCGAGATGGGAAACTCGTTGAGCTTTCGATAAACGCGCGAAAAAGCGACGTAGATTTCGCCGACCGGCGATTTGAGATTGTTCACCGTCACTTCTTCCAAAGCGTAGTTCAGCAGCGCGACGGCTTTCGGATAATCGTTCGTGTTGCTGAAACAAATGGCAAGCTGCGTGATAACGCCGATTTGCGTCTCCAGATTGATTTCGCCGAGGATTTTTTCGTCGTCGTATCGCTCGATAGCCACGAGCGATTCCTTGTAACGCCCCTGCGTTTCAAAAGTGTAGGCGAGAAGCTGCGTCAGTTTAGCTTGATTTTCCGAACTGTGCGAATAATCGGCGAGCGTTTCCCGGATAATTTTCTCCGCCGCGCTCGACAAACCTTCGTTTAATTTGCCGCGGATTTCCGATATGACTTCCGTCAATTTTCCTTCAAAAATCCTTCGCGGCTTCGGCGAGCGCACTCCGTTCCTGACTTCAAATAAAGCAGAAGCCTTGTCCGACCGCTTGAAAATTGTCGTCGAAAGTGAATCTTTTTTCATCCCGCAATTAAAAAAGAAGACGACTAATAGAAATAGATTTTCAGCAACTGTCTATTTTCGACACAGAAAATTTTGAAGAAAAGATATACTTCGGAATCTACCAGAATTTTCGCTGCGAGTCTATGTCTTTTTTCACTTGCGGGGAAACAATATGCGTTTTCTTTCTTTTTCGTGACGTTTTCGGCTGGTTAATCGAAACGGTTGCCAGGGCTGCCAGTGTTAAAAAGAAAAGAGCGTTTGAAGGTGTGCGAAGCGGGAAATCAAAAAAGCTGTGAATTAAAATTCCGCAGCAGCCGGCTAACGCGCCGACTGCCGTGTTGCGCCGAAACGGATCTGACGATTGGCGAATAACTTGCAGCCCTCGTTTGAAAAGCAGAAAGATAAACGCCGCCGCGCAGATGAAACCCGCAATTCCCGCGTCCGCCAGAATTTGCAGGTAATCGTTGTGAGCTTGTTCGACCCGGTATAAGCCGTTCCAGGTATCATAATTTGTAAAAGCGAAAGCGAAGGAATCGAGTCCCGTTCCTAAAAACGGATGATCGAGAAAAACTCGCCACGCGATTCGCCAAAAATGACTTCTGCCGTTGGTGATGTCATCAGGATTTTGCAGACCGATACCGCGCAGCAGGGATTCGTCGCCGCCCAGCAACAAAACCGAGCCGAATAAAATTAAAATCAAAACCAGACCGCTGCCGATAAATGCGAAGATACGGCGGAAATTTCTACCTGTCCCATCCGGCGAATCCATTTCGGTCACGGGTTTTTGCAAAATGTTTGCCGTGACGATAAAACCGATAACTCCCATCAAACTCAGCATTCCGCCGCGCGAATTCGTAAAAATAATGGCAATTCCCATAACGACGACGGCGAAGGCTAAAAAAATCCGCTTATTGTTTTCCGTCGCCCTGCCGAACAGCAAACCGAGCGTTGCGCCGAGCGTCATTTCCATAAACGCGGCGAAATGATGCTGATTGATAAACGAAGCGAACGGAACCGCCTGACCGGGAAGCCGCAGACCGTAAATCGCGTCCAAATTGACGAGCCTTTGCAGAATACCGAAAAACGCCATCAAGGATGAGAAAATTATTATCGTCAAGACGATTTTTCGCAAACGATTCTGGTTGTTGATAAAGGTCAGCGCGGCGGCGAAAAATATGAAATAAACGACGAGTTGAACAATCGCCAACCGGGTCGAATACGGCGCGAGCGAAAGCGACGAGATTGCCGGAACGGAAAGCAAATCAATCGGAACATCGGGACTGCGAAGCGGCAGAAGTTGAATTATCCCGATTGTAATTAAACCGAGCAGCGGAATTTGAAGCGGATTCGAGCTGAAACGAAATTCACGGTTGAGCCGGGCATCCGCAAGCCACAAAACCGCGATTACGCCTGATAAAAGAGACAATACGCCTAAAGCCCAAGAGTCAACCGCGCCGAAGGCGACGACCGAAAAAACGAGCGTCGCACAAAGAATAAAAAAGATAACTTCGCTAATGCGCGAAGATGTTTCGTCCGCGTCGAGCCGTTTGGAAGAATTTGAAATGTTTTCCTGTTCGGACATTTTCATTTGGAGCGCGGGCAAGATGCTCGCGCTCCGACTGACTAATATAGGACTTTCTCAATTAAAGAGAAAATTTTAACGCAAAGGCGCAAAGACGCAAGGGCGCAAAGGTTTTTAAAGTAAAAAAGCAGAAATAGAAAACATTTTATTTTCTTCGCGTCTTTGCGCCTTTGCGTTAAAAATAATTTTGAGAAAACCCTATAATAAATTAACGACTGATTGAAAAATCGTCAAACCAGACTTTTCCCGAAATCGGGCAAATTATTGATTTGCACTGCTCGCGCGCCAGTTGCAGCGCGACGGCTTGCGTATTTTCCGGTGCGACGAATTCGACTTTCAAATTCGTCCAATCCGCATTGTTTGAAATCGCATTCGTGGCTGCCAAAACTTTGCCGTCCGCCGCGTCAACAATTTCCCATCGAAGCGTGGCGGCAGTTTTTAAGCTCGATTTATAAAACATATCGAGAACGTATTTCCCGGCGGAGGCGACGGCGACGGTTTGCGAAATCTGCCGAAAATCTTTACCGTCGCTCGAATTAAAAATTATCACCAGACTACGGTTTCCGCCGCGTTTCTGCACGTCGTCAAAACCGATTTGCGGCTGCGCGCCGTCGGCAATCCGCCAATCGAAAACGCCCGCTTTTTCCCGTTTGACTTCCGCCTCAAAGCCGCCGTTGGTAATTTTGCCGGGCGTGAACTTTTCCGCGCCGGATTCATCGGTCAAGCTGCTTTGAATTTGCAATGCGTCCCGGTATTTTTTAGCCGCCGTCAATGCCGCGAAAAGCTCTTCGCCGTCCGATTTGCGAATTGTCCTTTTATATTCGGCGGGCAAAGCATTCCACAATTGAACCGCTTCCTCGAAGCGTTGCTGTTTGGCTAAAAATACCGCTAATGATGAGTTTAAGTCTGGCGAATCGCCGATATATTTATTAACGTCGGCGATGTTGCCGCCGGTAGTCTGCCACGCGGCGGTCACTGCCGGAGTCCGGTAGGAATCATCGTTCTCCGCCGCCAGGCGAATTTCCGCGAAGGCTTCCTCGATTTTGCCGCGCCGCAGAAGAACATTGCCGAGCGTCCACCTGACCTGCGCGTAGTTCGGCGCGAGCGCGAGTGCTTTTCTGAGGGCGATTTCCGCGCCCGCCGCGTCGCCGTATCTTTCACGCGCTCTGCCGTATGACAGCCACAAACGAAAATCGTGCGGCGCGAGCGCGACTGCCCGCTCAAATTCAGCCAGCGACCCGGTTAAATCTTCCGCCAGAAAAGTTCTTTCATTTAAGACCGCGAGCGCGTAATGAGTCTGCGGGTCGTTCGGAGCTAAAGCGATTGACAATACGACAACTTCTTTGGCAGGCGAGCGGGTGCTGATGGCATTGGCAAAGCACCATTTGACGAAAAAGAAACCCGCGATTAAGCAAGCAACAGCCGCCGCTAAGACAAGTGCGCGCTGAAAAGCGGTTTCGATTTTGATTGATTTAATCATCGAGATAGTGGTGAGTGGTGAGTGATGAGTGATGAGTGGAGGATTTCAACTCACCACTCACCGTTCACCGTTCACCACTATTCAAAATCTATCGGTTCGACTTTCAAAAAGGCGCGTTTGAGCGAAACGTCTAATTCTTTGCAAATTTCCTTGACTTCATCAAGTCTTTTCGGCGAGACTTTGCGAACGGAAAACAAAATTTCCTCGACACCGTTTTTAAGACAAATCGTTTTCAACGAACCGTTGCCGCCGTAGACTTTCAGCCCGTTGATAACTTTCCCTTTTTTCAGCGGGTCGTCGTCCACAAATCCGACGGGCGAATAATTCCATTCGGGATTGTTTTTGAGTTCGCGCAAAACCATCTCGCCGCCGTCGCCCGCCCCGTAAATCAAAACCTTGCGTCCTCCGCCCACATTGCCCGCCGGCAGAAGCTGGCGGAAAAACCGGAAAGCCATCCGGCTCGCGCCGAGGGCAACCAGCAGCAGCAGCCCGTCAACGATAAAAACCGCTCGCGAAAAATCTTTAAAGCGATAAAGCAGCAGCAGAGCCAGAACGCTCAGAATCGAGCCTAACGTCACACCTTTCGTAAAACTTACAAGGTCGCGGATGCTCGTGTAACGCCAAATTCCGCGATAAACGCCGACGACCAGAAATGCCGAAAGTTTCAGCACAATCAAAATCGGCAGCGATTTGATAAAAAGCGTCCAATTTTCGCTCGCCTCAAAATTCCCGAAAATCAAAACGTATGAGCCGTAATAAGCCAGCGCAATCAGTGTCGCGTCTAAACCAACTTCAAAAATACGGCGTTTGTGCGAAAGATTAAGGAGAAAACCGAAAGCCGCCTGGTTTTGCAGCGCGAGTTCTTCCTGCTGTTCCTCATAAACTTTCACCTTCGACAGATAAACGCCGATGAGCGTTAAAACCACAGTGAAAAGCGCAATGATAGCGATGCTCTGAACCGGCTGCCGCTCGCGCACGAAAACCGAAATCAAACCGGCGAACAGTGCCAGACCGTAAAGCAGCAAAACCGCGGTGCGCTCGGAAAGTCCGAGCGCGACGAGACGGTGCGAGGTGTGGTCGCGCCCGCCCTGCGAAGCCTTGCGCCCCCAGATTTTTCGCAAAACCGTGACGAAAGTCGTATCGAAAATCGGCACGAAAAGAATCAGCGCGGGAACGGCTAAAATCGAAACGATGCCGCGCGAGCGTCCCCCGACATCGGTCAGCAAAACCGAGCTTGCCAGCAGAAATCCGACGAACATCGAGCCGCAGTCGCCCATAAAAATCGAAGCCGGATTAAAATTGAAAACCAGAAAGCCGATTAACGCGCCGATGAAAACCGAGAGAAAAAGAAGCTCGCTAGACTGACCGCTCGCGCCGAAACCGATTGCCAGCGAAAAGGCGGCGATGGCGGCGATGCCGGCGGAAAGCCCGTCCATATTGTCCAGCAGATTGATGGCGTTCGTGATGCCGACGAGCCAGAAAACCGTAATGGCGGTATTGAGAATGCCGGAATCCGTCCAGGGCAGCACCAAGCCGTAGCTGATTACGATTGCCACGCCCATAATTTGCCCGATGAGTTTTTGATACGGTTTGATATGCAGAATATCATCAATTAGACCGACGAGAAAAAGAACCGTACTGCCCGCCATAATTACCAGAGAGTCCAACGATTTCGGCACGAACGCGAGATAAATCAAAACGGTCGCCAGAAAAATCGCCACGCCGCCGAGCATCGCCGTCGGTTTTTTATGCCAGCGGTCGAGTTTTGGTTTGGCGACGAAGCCAAATTTCTGCGCCGCTTCACGCACCAGATAAGTCAACAACGCCGCGACGACGAAACTTATCAGGGCTATGAAAAAAGGGCTTGAAGAAATTTGCTGCATAGAGAATTTTTACCGAGTATCGTCCCGGTATATTTTTATCCGGGAAGCCGCATTATGGGTTTGCGCCGAATAAAACATTATATTACCGGGTCGGAAATAAAACGTCGGCGTAAAATTAGTTTATCGTGTCATCAAGCCGTTATGCTCCGATTCATTAAACTTATTTCTGTCCGACTGTTTATTACAAAGTAGTTTTGAAAGGAAATCAAGGAAACAGCATTTAATTTTCGATTAATTAGCGGTAAAGATTTTATCAACTCGCTTCCGAGACCGTCTTTGCCCTGCTGCGTTTCGACGATTTTTTTTCCGCGCCGACCCGATATTTTCTGCATCTTTGCATTATTTGCCGGATATAGCAAGCCGTTACAAGAGCCTTTCGCTCGACGAAAATCGAAGAAGACCGTGTTGGCAAATTTGAAAATTCTTTCTTCGCCCGACGATTTTTTGAGCAAACCTTAACTAGCTGAAAAATCGTGACGGAGCGTTTTTATAGCGATAAAGGTTAATTTTTCGCGTCGAACTTTTTTATCCGGTCGGGATAACGCTCTAAAAGCATTTGATAAACTTCGGCAATTTCCCTGACCATTGTTTCAGTGCGAAACGCCGGGTCAACGTGCCGCCGACCGTTTTCGCCCATCTCTCGTCTCAATTCCGGGTTTTTGAGCAGCCGCGAAATTGATTCTGACAAACCTTTATTATCGTAAGTTTCGACCAAATAGCCTGTTTTGTCGTTGATGACAACTTCCGGTGCGCCGTCAATATCAAACGAAACGCACGGTTTGCCCATCGCCAGCGACTGCGGCAAAACTCTCGCCAAACCTTCGCGCAAGGAAGTGTGAACGACAATATCCATCGCCGAAATCATCTCCGGGATGCGCTCGCGCGGAATCAATCCGGCGAACACGAAATTTTCTAAAATGCCGTAGCCCCGCGCCCGTTCCTGAAGATGCTCGTATAACATCCCGTCGCCGATGAGGAAAAACCGCACGTCGGGAACGCACCTGACGATTTCCGGCGCGGCATCCATCAGTTGGTCGTGTCCTTTCAAAGGAAACAGTCTGGCGATTTTCCCGACGACGGGCGCGTCTTCGGGAATGCCGAACTCGCGCCGAATCGCATTGCCGTCGAAATCGGCGTTCAAAAACCAATCGAGTTCCATTCCGCTGTAAATCGTGCGAAATTTTTCCGGTTTATCAACGCCCGCTTTAATAGCTTTTTGGACGATAATTTCCGAGACGCTGATAAAAAAATCGGTAATCGGAGCGCACATTTTTTTTATGCCGCGCCACGATTTATTGATAAACCACGGCTGATATTCGTGGAAAACCAAGCTGTGCAGAGTGTGAACGATCAGCGGCGTTCCGGCGAGCCACGCGGCAACTCTGCCAAGCACTCCGGCTTTCGACGAATGCGTGTGAACGATATGATAACGTCCTTTTTTAATCAGCCGGTAAATCTTCCAGAAAGCGGCGAGGTCTGAAAACGGATTGATGCTTCTGCCCATTTCGGGAACGATTATTAAATGGGTTTTCGCCCGCGCTTCGGAAAGCAGTTCGCCTTCGCGTCCCTTGTCAATGCCGCTCATCAGCGTCACTTCGTATTCCGGCAGCGCGTCGAGTCCGATGACCGAGAGAAGTGTGTTTTCTTGCGCTCCGCCGACAATCATTCGCGTAATGATGTGCAGAACGCGGATTGGCTTTGTTTGCTCCACGCTTTTTATTTTAATCCTCTTCTAAAATTTTTATCTTAAATTTGATCGAATTTTTAATCAAACGTCGGCAACTATCAAATAATCGCGGTCTAAATTAATCCATTCGTAATTAGCAACGCCCGCCTCCGCCAAGATTTCTTTTACCT
>Ga0136640_10000816_pt1 | contig 12120 bp, 13 predicted proteins | sample AntDrymUQ8642106_2_FD_105498 | JGI IMG/M metagenome (GOLD analysis project Ga0136640, IMG submission 105498) | Polar desert sand microbial communities from Dry Valleys, Antarctica - metaG UQ864 (21.06) | ecosystem: Environmental > Terrestrial > Soil > Desert | place: Antarctica: Dry Valley...
GTCACGATGAGGCCCACGAGGAAACCCCCACGACGAACGGCCACCTGTGTGGAACCGATGCAGGTGTGGCCATCGCAGGAGATGCTCCGCTCAACGGTCGTAGATGTCGCGACGGTGGCCGAGCGTCACGACGACGACGACAAGGAGTACGTCGTCGGTGACCGTGTAAATGATGCGATAGTCCCCCACTCGAACGCGGAAACCCGGCCGTCCGCGTAGCGCGCGGGCGCCGGGTGGGCGGGGGTCTTGGGCCAGCAACGCGATGGCACCGTGGATGCGGTGGCGAATCTGCGGGTCAACCTTGCGCAACGCTCTGACTGCGGCCGGGCGCAGCTCGATGCGGTAGTGGCTCACGTCCAGCCGAGGTCAGCCTTGACCTGTGCCCAAGGAATGTTTGACCCTTCCTCGTTCATCGCAGCATCGAAGGCCACCACATCTTCGGCGTCCTCTTCCGCGGCCATCAACTGCTCATAGCGCTCCGGGCTGACCAGCACGCCGGCGGGTCGCCCGTATCGTTCCAAGATGACCGCTTCGGTCCGAGCCTTGTCGACCGCTTCGGGCAGGTTGTCCCGCGCAGCACTGATGTTCATCGTCACCATACCGAAAGCGTACAACTTCCCGTCAGTCTTGTACGAAAAGTGGCGCTGGGTCTTTCGGCTCGCCGGGGCGTAGAGCCGCTGGAATGCCGAGTCAGGACCGCTACTGCTTCTTTCGGACCGCCGCCTTGGCTCGCTTCTGCCGTTCCTTGGCCACGAACGCCTTTGCGCGCTCCCGCTTCTCGACAGCGTCCAGGCGACTGGCCTCCTCAAGCGTCGGCGCCGTTCCCCCGTACGAGGCTGGCGCCCACCACTGGCCCTCCGGCTTCTCGGGATAGTGCAGGATCGTCTCGTCCAACAGCGCCGCCATCGCCGACTTGAGCTGCGCGGTCTCGTCAACCGGCCGGGCGGCGGTGGGGTGCAGCGGCTCCCCCACGGTGATCGTGACGTGGTGCCCACGAGAAAAGTCCCTCGGATGGTCCTTGGTCAGCATCCGCTGCGTGCCCCACAGCACCGCCGGCACCAGCGGCACGCCCACCTCGGCGGCGAGCCGCGGCGCTCCGGACTTGAACTCCTTGAGCTCCATCGCCCGGCTGATCGTCGCCTCCGGGAAGATGCCGACCACCTCGCCGGCCTGCAGATAGCGGATCGCCTCGGCGTACGACTTGAGCCCGTCCCCGCGGTCGACCTCGATGTGGTGCAGTGAGCGCATCAGGGGGCCGGCAGCCCGGTGCGTGAACAGCTCGCGTTTGGCCATGAAGCGCACCAACCGCTTGCTTTGCTGCGCGGAGAAACCGCCGAGGATGAAGTCGACATAGCTGATGTGGTTCAGCGCCAGCACTGCTCCGCCGGCGCGCGGGATGTGCTCGGCTCCGCGGACGTCGATGGTCAGGTCCAGCACCTTGAAGCTTGCCCTGGCAGCCAGTACGACCGCCGGATAGGTGAGGTCACGCACGAGGCTCACCGTAGGGCCTGCGGCGCTCGAGTGGTCGCCGCAGCACCAGGGCATCTCGGCCCGCGGAGTAGTAGCCCCGGCGGCGGGCGATCTCGACGAGGCCGTGCGCGGCGTACAGCGCCCTCGCCGGAGCATTGTCGGCGGCCACCTCCAGCAACAGCTCGCTGCAACCGCGGCGCTGCGCGTCGGCCGTCAACGCACGCAGCACCGCGCCGCCCAGACCGTGTCGCTGGCGAGACGGATGGACGACGATCCGCTGCACCTCCGCGGTCTGCCCAACCGCCCGCAGAACCCCGTAGGCCACCGGCCCGCCGGCTTCCTCGACCACCAGCACCGTGCGGGTGGCGGGAACCCCCGCGAGCTCGTCGGCAAGTGCCTGCTCACCCCAGGCGTCTGCACCCATGACGGCGGTCTCGAGGCGGGCCAGCGCCGGCACGTCGTCCGTGACAGCCGGGTGGATCGGCACCGACACCTCGGCAGTCATGGCAATCGGCCATCCGGCGGCTGAGCCTGCTGCTGGCCTGGCATGGTCACGTCCGGGCGTCGCAGGTACAGCGGCTCGGCGGCCAGCAGCGGCACGGCATCGGAAAGCACCGCACCGGCGAGCACCGCAGCGTCCGGGTCGAGCGGACCGCCAGCGGCTGGCAGCACATCGGCGTACAGCTGGCCGCCTCTGCCGAACACCCCGGCCGACGGGCCGGGGGCCGCGTCCAGTCGGGCGGCGAGGGCGACCGGTCGATCGACCGCTGGACCGTCGACGCGCCGTCCCTCGCCGTCGTAGCCTGCCCAGTACACCTCCTTGCGGCGAGCGTCGCAGGCCACCAGGAACGGGACGTCGGCGTTCGCGCCCTGGGTGGCCACAGCCCTGGCCAGCACGTCCAGGGTGCAGACGCCAACCAACCGTGCCCCGGTCACCAGGGCCAACGTCCGGGCGGTCATCAGACCGACCCGCAGCCCGGTGAAGGGTCCCGGCCCCACCCCGACCGCGATGTCGGTGAGGTCGCGTGCGCCGACACCGGCCTGCGCCAACACCTGCTGCACCATCGGCGCCACCCGCTCACCGTGGCGACGCGCGTCGACAGTCGATGAGGTGGCCAGCACCGACGTGGCGTCGTGCACGGCAGCGGTCACCGCCGGGGTTGCGGTGTCCAACGCGAGCAGCAGCACGACCGGCAACCCTAGTGCTGCCGATCGTGGTGACCTGTCGTGGCGTCGGCTCGGGGAGGCAGCAGGGTGGACCGGATCCGCGCTATGGCCCAGCGGGGTCCGTACGGGTGGATGCTGGCCACGCGCACCTCAGCCGTGTCGACACGGTCGAGCGTAGCGAGCGGCTGCTGCGGTGGCTGGCCACGCTCGGGCCCTGCCGCCGCGAGCGCCCGGTCTCCGCCGCCGCGCAGCAGGTCGAGCCGGATCTCCAGCCACGCGTCGGCCAGTCCCTCGGCCAGCCCCGCACCCCACTCCACGACCGTGACCGCCTCTGCCAGCGTCGAGTCGAGATCCAGGTCATCGAGCTCGTCCAGCCCACCCAGGCGGTAGGCGTCCACATGCACCAGACCGGGACCGTCCCCGGTCGAGCCGTGCTCGCGAGCGATCACAAACGTCGGCGACGTGATGGCTCCGCGCACTCCCAGCCCGGTGCCGATTCCCTGGGTCAGCGTGGTCTTGCCGGCTCCCAGACCGCCGGTGAGCACCAGCAGGTCGCCGCCGCGCACCAGCGTCGCCAGCCGGGTGCCCAGCGCGCGCATGTCGGTGGCGGTCGCCACCGGGACCGCCACCCACAACGACTTGGCGAGCACAAGCAGCGACCCATCGGCGGCGATCTGCACGTAGCCGCGGCGCAGCCAGAACGTGACGTTGTCCGGCAACTCTGCCCGCGCGGTCAGCCACACCCCGTCGAGGCCGCGTTCCTCGGCGAGATCCTCGGCCAGGCCGACCATCGCTGACGCCACCCCGTGTCCCTGGTGCGCGGGGTCGACGCTGACCCGGCGCAGACCCAGCAGGCCGGGGCGGGACGCGTCCAGCAGAAGTGCGCCGACCGGCCGGTCACCGTCGCGGCGCACGAGCACCCCGCCGACCGCGGCCAGCCTGTCCGCAACGGACTCGCGCGTCTCGTCAAGCGCGGTGCTGGGCGGCTCCAGCGGCGGGCGGGCACCGAAGGCACGTCCGATGACGGCAAGCACATCGGCGGCAGCCTCGGGCCCCACCTCGGACACGTGCAGCGCCCTCATCGGGCCACCAGCCCGGCGGCGAGCTGAAGGTCGGCGGCCAAAGCCTGCCGCGGCTCCCCTGCCGGACCGAAGCGCAGCGCAGCGGCAGGGTGATAGGTGGCGACCATCTGGTACGACCGCTCCTCCGAACCCGGAAGTCGCAGCCGGTGCACGTGGCCGCGGGCGTCGCGCAACCGGCGGCCGGTGCCCAGCGCCCATGCCAGAGCGGATCCACCCAGCGTGACCACCACGTCTGGGTCGATGACGCGCACCTGCCGGTCGAGCCACGGACGGCAGGTGGCGGCTTCGATCCGTTTCGGGGTGCGGTTGGCTGGCGGGCGGCACTTCACAGTGTTCACGATGGCCAGCTGGTCACGGTGCAGCCCGGCGGCGTCCAGCAGCTCGTCGAGCAGCCGACCGGACCGGCCGACGAACGGCAAGCCGCCCTCGTCCTCCGCACGCCCGGGCGCCTCCCCGATCAGCACGATCCGGGCCTCGGGTGGCGCAACCCCCGGCACCACCTGGGTGCGGGTGGCGGCCAGCCCGCAGGCGGTGCAGCCGACCATCTCCTCGGCGAGGGCTGCCCAGCCTGTCACCGGCGGCTCCTGGCGCGTGGCCGGCTGCGGGCCAGCAGGTCGACCAGCGCCTGGTTGACCTGGTCGGGTCGCTCCAGCATCACCAGGTGGCCGGCATCTGCAACGGTCAGCAGCTCTGCGGAGGGCAGCTCGCCGGCCAGCCGCTTGGTGTGCCGGGCCGGCAGGATGGCGTCGTTGTCACCGGCGACCACGAGTGCGGGGGCGCCGCCGAAGGCTGCGAGTGCCTGGTAGCGGCGGTGCAGGCGCAGCGCCGGCAGAAAGTCCCAGATCACCTGTGACGGGGTGGCTGAGATCATCTCGTCGACGAAGACGACGAGCGAGTCGGGCACCGGGCCACCGAAGGCCAGCCGGCGGGTCATAGCGAACGCGGTGCCCCGGCGGCCCGCATCGACCACCGCCGACAACTTCGTCAGCGAGCCGACCACCAGCGGCTGCAGCCCGTCCAACACCTTTCCGGGTGCCCCCGGCAGCAGCCTGCCCACGTGACCGCCGCTGGTCGCCAGAAAGGCCACGCCGACCACCCGCTCGCCGACCAGCTCAGGCAGCTGCTCGGCCAGGCTCATCAGCGTCATCCCACCCATTGAGTGCCCCACCAGCACGATCGGACCGGTGGGCACGACCGCGTCCAGCACGGTGCCGAGGTCGTCGCCGAGCTGCTCGAGGGTGCTGTGCTCGGCGTGGGAGCGGTCGGATCGTCCGTGCGAGCGCTGGTCGTAGAACACCATGCGGTGCTGGCCGCGCAGCGCCAACCGTTGGAAGTGCCAGCAGTCCATTGTCAGCAGCCAGCCGTGCACGAACACCAGCGTCGGGTCGTCTGCTGTGGTGCTGTCTGCTGTGGTGCTGTCTGCTGCGGTGCCAGCCTGGCTGTCGTCGCGCTCGTCAACCTCGACATGCAACCCCACCCCATCGGTGGCGACCACGGTGCGGCCAGCCGATCGCACCGACCCGAAGCCCATGTCCGGGGTCCGCCGGGCCCGGCCGCGGGCGACCGTACGCTGCGCGGCAAGGCCCGCGGCGCCGGCGGCAGCGGCGGCTCCGGTGACCGCTGCCCCCACCTCGAGCGCCCGCACCCAGCGGCTCACCGGCCGGCCCCGGTGTGGGTGCGAAACAACCGGCCGCCGAGCCGGGTAACCACCTCGTAGGCGATGGTCCCGCTGGCCGCCGCCCAGTCTTGCGCGGTCGGCTCACCGTCATCGCCCGGGCCGAACACCACCACCTCGTCCCCGGCACCAGCATCGTCGGCCCCGCCAGCACCGAGGTCGACCACGAACTGGTCCATGCACACCCGCCCGACCTGTGGGCAGCGCCGTCCGCGAACGGCCACCTGCGCGTTGTTGCTCGCCGAGACCGCGATGCCCTCGGCATACCCGATCGGGACAAGACCGAGCGTCGTCGGCTGTGTGGTCACGTGGGTATGCCCGTAGGAGACGCCGGCGCCGGCCGGGACACGCCGTACAGCAGCGAGTCGGGCGCGCAGCGTCATCGCCGGTCGGAGACCAAAGTCGCCCGCGGAGCCGACGTCCGGCGCTGGCGACAGCCCGTAGGTGGCCAACCCGACGCGGACGAGGTCGCGGTGGCTGCTGGGACGGGTCAGGGTGGCCGGCGAGTTCGCCAGATGCACCAGCTGCGGGGTCACACCCGCGGCGCGGGCAACGTCCAACGATTCGTCCAGCACCCGCTCCTGGGCGGCGTTGGCGGGGTGGTCCGGCTCGTCGGCGCAGGCCAGATGGGACCAGACTCCGACCACCTCGACCCGGCCGTTGCGCTGCCAGGTGGCGGCCGACTCCACCAGCTGTGGCCACAGCTGCGATGGGCACCCGTTGCGCGAGAGGCCGGTGTCGACCTTGAGGTGCACCCGGGCACGTCGCTGCACCCGACCAGCCCCCGCCGCGATCTCGTCCAGCTGAGCGGTCGACGACGCGGCAACGTCCACATCGGCGGCGATCACCGCGCCGAAATCGACCCCGGGCACGGCCAGCCAGCACAACAACCGGCCGGTGTCTCCCGATGCCCGCAGGGCCAGTGCCTCGTCCAGCAACGCCACCCCCAACCAGCTCGCACCGGCGGCGCGGGCCGCGCGCGCGATCGGCACCATGCCGTGCCCGTAGCCGTCGGCTTTCACCACCACCATCAGGGCAGCACCGGCGGCGACCCGGGTCAGCCGGGTGACGTTGTTGGCGACGGCGTCGAGGTCGACGACCGCCTCGGCATGCGGCCGGATCATGGTCCGCCCAACACGTCACCGATGACGGAAGGCAGTGCCGCCAGCAGGTCCGCGGCGGTGATCGGCGCGCCTTGGCTGGCGTACGTCGCCGCGGCCCCGTGCAACCACGCGCCCACCGCACCGACCTGCCCAAGGTCATCCCCAGCGTCATCAGGACGGGCCGCAAGTAGCGCCCCGCAGAGCCCTGCCAGCACGTCGCCTGCTCCCGCGGTGGCCAGCCACCGCGTGCCGCTGGTGTTCACCCAGACCGGCGAGGCGGGCTGCTCGGACGTCGGCGCCGGCGCGATGACCGTCCGGTGACCCTTGAGCAGCACCGCCGCCTCGAACCGCTCCGCAGCTGACCGGGCATAACGCATCGGGTCGGCCTCGACGTCGCCGCGGTCTGCGTCCAGCATCCGGGCCAGCTCACCGGCGTGCGGGGTGAGCAGCGCCGGCACCGGCAGCGGCGCAGTGACGTGCTGCAGCGCGTCCGCATCCACAACCAGTGGCACCTGGTCGGCCACCGCGCGGTCGAGGACGCCGGCAGTGTCGTCACCACCCCCGGAGCCCACCACCCATGCCTGCACCCGACCGGCACCCACGACTACCTCCGGGTGCCGGTTGCGCACCAGGTCAGCCACCTCGGCGGGGCCCAGGTAGCGCACCATCCCCGCCAACCCACAGTTGGCCGCCGACACCGCCAGCACGCCGGCACCGGTGTACTGCGCTGACCCGGCGGCCACCCCGACCACCCCACGGATGTACTTGTGGGACTGCGGGGTGGGCTGTGCGGCCCGCAGCCAGGACCCCACGCTGGCCCGGGTTTCGGCGATGGCGGTGGGGGTGGGCAGGTGCGGGCTGAGCCCGATGTCGATCACCTGCACCGCTCCGGCTGCTCGAGCCCCGGCACCAACGAGCAGTCCCATCTTGGCTGCCCCGAAGGTCACGGTCAGGTCGGCCAGCACATGGCTGCCGTCGGCGGTGCCGTCATCCACGTCGATACCGCTGGGCACGTCCACCGCCACTACCGGGCAGCCGGTTTCCCGCACCCACTCCCAGGCAGCTGCAGCGTGCGGTCGAAGCCCCCCACTGGCACCGATCCCGACGATGCCGTCCAGTGCCAGGTCGCAGACCGCGAGATCATCCAGGCTGTCGCTCACCCGCCCACCAGCGGTCCGCAGGGCGGCGAGCCCAGCCTGGTGTGCCTGCTCCGGGCTGAGCAGCAGGGCCTGCACCTGCGCCCCGCGCCGTGCCAGCCGAGCACCAGCGAACAGGGCGTCGCCGCCGTTGTTGCCGCTGCCAGCGAGCACCAGCACCCGACGCCCGTACACCGCGCCAAGCAGATCGGCGCAGGCGCCCGCCAACCCGGCCGCGGCTCGTTGCATCAGCGCCCCTGGGGGTGAAACCGCCAGCAACTGGTCCTCGGCGTCCCGCACCTGTGCGGCGGTGAACGCCGGCCGGGCGCCAGCGTCGGTCAGCACGCTCACTGTCACCGCTCCAGCACCACGACGGCTGAGGAGATGCCGGCGTCGTGTGACAGCGAGACGTGCACGTGGTCGACGCCCAGCCGGTCGGCGCGTGCCCGCACGCTGCCCATGAGCACCAGGTGCGGCCGGCCGTCTGCACCGTTGACGACCTCGGCGTCGGTCCAGTGCAGCCCAGCGGGGGCGCCGAGTGCCTTCGCCAGAGCCTCCTTCGCCGCGAACCGGGCCGCCAGCGAGGCGAGCGGGCGCTGTTGCTCGTCGGCGGTGAACAGCCGGGCACGCAGGGCGGGCGTGCGGGTCAGGGTTGTCTCGAAACGGGCCACGTCGACCACGTCGATGCCCACACCTAGAATCACCGGCTCACTCGACGGTGACCGACTTGGCGAGGTTGCGCGGCTGATCGACGTCGTGGCCGAGTGCTGCGGCCAGCTCGCAGGCGAACAGCTGCAGCGGCACTGTCGCGACCAGCGGCTGCAGCAAGGTCGGCACCCGCGGCAGCCAGATCAACCTGTCGGCGTACGGCACCACCGACTCGTCGCCCTCTTCAGCGAGCACGATCGTGCGGGCACCGCGGGCCCGCACCTCCTGGATGTTGCTGACGACCTTGTCGTGCAACATCTCGCGGGCGCATGGTGGTGCCACCACGAAGACCGGCACGCCCTGGTCGATCAGGGCAATCGGCCCGTGCTTGAGCTCACCTGCGGCGAACCCCTCTGCATGCAGGTAGGCCAGCTCCTTCAGCTTCAGGGCCCCCTCCAGCGCCACCGGATAGCCGACGTGGCGTCCCAAGAACAGCACCGACTTGCTGCCGATCAACTCATGCGCGAGCTCGCGCACCTGGTCTGCCTCGTCGAGCATGAGCTGGATGGCGCTGGGGATGCTGTGCAGCTGGTCGAGGATGGTGGCGATCTCGTCGCCGTACTTGGTGCCGCGCACCTGGGCGAGGTAGAGTCCCAACAGGTAGCAGGCGACGATCTGGGCGAGGAAGCACTTGGTCGACGCCACCGCGACCTCGGGACCGGCATGGGTGTAGATGACCGCGTCGGACTCGCGCGGGATCGTCGAGCCGTTGGTGTTGCAGATGGCCAGCACCTTGGCCCGCTGGGTGCGCGCATAGCGGGTGGCCATCAGGGTGTCCATCGTCTCGCCGGACTGGGTGATCGCCACCACCAGCGTGTCCCGGTCCAGGACCGGGTCGCGATAGCGGAACTCGCTGGCCAGCTCGACCTCGCACGGCAGCCGGGTCCAATGCTCGATGGCGTACTTGGCCAGCATGCCGGCGTAGAACGAGGTCCCGCAGGAGATGATGATGACCTTGTCGACGTCGCGCAGGTCGTCGTCAGACAGCCGCATCTCGTCCAGCTGCAGCGTCCCGTTCGGGCTGAGCCGGCCAAGCAGGGTGTCGGCCACAGCCTGCGGCTGCTCGTCGATCTCTTTGAGCATGAACCAGTCGTAGCCGCCCTTCTCCGCCGCGGAGGCGTCCCAGTCGACCCGGTACGGCGTGCCCTCCGCCGGTTGCCCATCAAAGTCGGTGATGACGACATCGTCGCGGGTGACGACCACGACCTGGTCTTGGCCCAGCTCGACGGCTTCCCGGGTGTGCGCGATGAAGGCGGACACGTCCGAAGCGACGAAGTTCTCGCCATCGCCTCTGCCGACGACCAGCGGTGAGTTGCGCCGGGCGGCGACGACGACGTCCGGGGACTGTGCGTCGACCGCCACCAGCGTGAAGGCACCACGCAGCCGTCGGCACACCGAACGCAACGCCTCCCCGAGGTCGTCTGCGTGTGCGGGCAGCGCCCCCTCCAAAAGATGCGCAACGATCTCGGTGTCTGTCTCGGAGACCATCTCGTGACCGGCACGCTCCAGGTCCACGCGCAGCTCGGCAAAGTTCTCGATGATGCCGTTGTGGATGACCGCCACCCGGCCGGCGCAGTCGGTGTGCGGGTGGGCGTTGACGTCGTTGGGTGCCCCATGGGTGGCCCACCGGGTGTGCCCGATGCCGGCGGTGGCCTCCGGCGGCGGCTCGTCTGCAAGCAGCTTGTCGAGGTTGCCGATCTTGCCGGCCCGCTTGGCCACATGCAAAGCTCCGTCGCAGGCGAGCGCGATGCCCGCGGAGTCGTAGCCGCGGTACTCCAGTCGGCGCAGCCCGTCGACGACGACGCCGACCGTCTCTTGCCCACCGACGTATCCCACGATGCCGCACATAGGTGCCAGCCTAGCGACGCGGCCCGCCCGGCAGACTGCTCACATGGCCGACGCGTCGCCGTACGTTGAGCTGGACCGCAATGCGTGGGCGCGGCTCGCCTCCTCCACCAACGGGCAGTTGAGCGATGACCAGCTCACCCGGGTACGGGGCCTCGGTGACGAGCTGGACCCCGCCGAGGTGGCGGAGGTCTATCGCCCGCTCAGCGACCTGCTCAGCCTGCAGGTCCGGCACGCCGAGGAACTTCACCGCGCCACCGAGCGATTCCTGGACCGGCGGCGGCCGGGACGCAGCCCGTTCGTCATCGGCATCGGCGGGTCGGTGGCGGTGGGCAAATCGACCACCGCGCGGCTGCTGCGCGAGCTGCTGGCCCGCTGGCCGCAGCACCCGCAGGTCGCGCTGGTCACCACCGACGGCTTCTTGTGGCCTAACAACGAACTGCAGCGCCGCGGCCTGCTCGACCGCAAAGGATTTCCGGAGTCGTACGACCGCAAGGCGCTGCTGCGCTTCGTGATGGAGGTGAAGTCCGGTGTGAAGCAGGCCGATGCGCCGCTGTATTCACATCTGCACTACGACGTAACCGACCAACGGCAGGTGCTGCGTGGCCCGGACATCGTCATCGTGGAGGGCCTCAACGTGCTGCAGCCGGCCGCGCTCCGCCACGACGGGCGTACCGGCTTGGCCATCAGCGACTTCTTCGACTTCAGCGTGTACGTCGACGCTGCGACCCGAGACATCCGGCAGTGGTACGTGGAGCGGTTCCTGCGACTGCGAGACACGGCCTTTCGAGACCCGCAGTCGTACTTCCACCGTTACGCCGACCTCGACACCGAGGCCGCCGCCGCCCGGGCCGGCGAGCTGTGGGACACCATCAACGGGCCAAACCTGGAGACCAACATCCGCCCGACCCGGGCGCGGGCGACGCTGGTGCTGCGCAAAGCCGGCGACCACGCTGTGCGTTGGGTGCGGCTGCGCAAACGCTGAGCTGGCCGAGTGATTGATGGCAGGATCTTCATGTGTTGCACGTACGTGTCGTCTCGCCAGCCGATCGGAGCGAGCAGGTGGTCAGCCGACTGGAGTCTGACGACACGGTCGCCAACCTGGTATGGCTACCGGGGGTCGCCCGCCAGTGCGGGCCCGAGGGCGGCGATCTGGTCATGTTCGACCTGGCCCGAGAGAACGCCAACCCGGTGCTCGACGACCTCCGCGCCATGGACCTCGAGCGCGACGGGTCCATCGCCTTCGATGAGGCGGAGACCGTGATGTCGCAGGCAGCCGACCGCGCGGAGAAGGCCGCCCCCGGCAGACCGGCGGACGGCGTCATCTGGGACGCGATCGAGTCCCAGGTCGCCGGCGAGGCCCGGTTGTCCTGGTCGTTCGTCGCCTTCCTGACCCTCGCCACCCTGATCGCCAGCGTCGGCCGATACCTAGACCAGCCCATCCTCATCGTGGGCGCGATGGTCGTGGGTCCGGAGTTCGCACCGGTGGCGGCCATCTGTTTCGGCCTGGCGACCCGCAACTGGTACCTATTGCGACCGGCGGCGACCACCCTGGCGATCGGCTTCGCGATCGCGGCGGCAGTCGCGACGTCACTATGGTTCGCTGCCTACGTCGCCGGCTGGATCACCCAGGACAACGCCGCCACCGGACCCGATACCCAGTTCATCGTCCAGCCCGACCTGTGGTCGTTCATCGTCGCGCTGCTCGCCGGGACGGCCGGGGTGCTGTCGATGACCGCATCCAAATCCGGGGTGCTGGTGGGCGTCTTCATCTCCGTAACCACGGTGCCCGCCGTCGGCACGGTCGCCCTCACGCTGGCGACCGGGGTGTGGTCGGAGGTGGGCAGCGCGCTGATCCAACTCGGCATCAACATCGCCGGCATCCTGCTGGCCGGCACGGTGACGCTGCTCATCCAGCGGACCATCTGGGAGCA
>Ga0136640_10000817_pt1 | contig 12106 bp, 12 predicted proteins | sample AntDrymUQ8642106_2_FD_105498 | JGI IMG/M metagenome (GOLD analysis project Ga0136640, IMG submission 105498) | Polar desert sand microbial communities from Dry Valleys, Antarctica - metaG UQ864 (21.06) | ecosystem: Environmental > Terrestrial > Soil > Desert | place: Antarctica: Dry Valley...
GAAAAACCGCGCCGAGCAGCGCAATGAAAAATAAAGTTACTACAATCGGATGTTCGAGAAACGACAGATTTTCGTGGACGAACGGATTTTCGAGAACGTGTGCGGTTGCATCGGCAGCGGAAAGAGTTATCGTAATGATAAATCCGGTAGTCGCAAATCCGAGCAAAGCCAGAACGAATAATTTTCCTTTCCAGCGTGAAAGCAAATTTTCGAGCATCGAAATCGAGCCGTCGCCGTGCGGACTTGCCGCTGCCACGCGGCTATACATCGGCAACGCACCAAATAGCGTTATTAGCACCAAAACTAAAGTCGCAATCGGCGATAGAGCACCCGCGGCGAGAAAAGCAATGCCCGGCTGATAGCCGAGCGTTGAAAAATAATCAACGCCCGTCAAACACATTACCTTCCACCAGGAATGTTGTTGATGACCACTGCCTTCTTTTTCTTGCGCTCCTTTAACTTCTTTGACACCATCGTATAACCAATGCTTCAAGCGACTTTCTTCTTTGTTCTGCATTTATTCAATATCAAACAATAAAAGACCATAAACGCAAGTCATTACGTTTATGGTCTTGATAATTTATCAAAGCCAATGGCTTGTTCTTCCAAACGCCTACGAGGTTAGCTGACGGGCTAGAACAAAGGAAGTGTTCTTCATTTAAAAAATGATTAGCCCCACAATTCGGTTCCCCCGCACTGCCAACTAGAAAAGCAGTTTCGGCAAACAATTTGTCAAACCTGAAAATATACTCTTGTTAAATTACAAATGCAAGAAGGAATAATTCCTTCGGTATAGCACTCAGTTTGATGGAAAAATCTTTTATCACTCATTAAATTAACAGGGCAACGTCTTCCACACCGTTGCCCTTTCGGTCACAAGTCCTCACCCCTCGTGACCAGATGTTCACCGGGGAGGTGAACATTTATAGATTATTCCTATTAAATTGAAAATTGCAAATTCTTGTTTTGATATTTTATTGATTTTACTCAGGCAACAGAGAACTATTCCAAAGGTTTGAGTAATTTTCCACTGTTAATCCGCCGGCAACATAATCTATTGAACCATTTTGATTTTGAACGGAAAAACTATATTCTCCGTTCATTGTTTTTGCATCAACTATAATTTCAAAACTTATCACCGAAAGCTTATCTCCGTAGTCGTGGGCAGCGTAACTTTCAGGCACAACTGTAATATTTGGAGAGTTAAAATTTGCTTTTATATTTTTTACATCAAAGTTTTTGCCGCCGACAAAAATTGTATAAGAGTTTCCACTGTTAATTATTACAGGAACGTACGACAACTGACCGTTAAAGCCAATATACTGGACATTAAAATCCCTCAAATTACTTTTTAATTTTTTTACAATATTTATAGATTTTCCTTGTACAACTTCTACATCGGCAATTTTTTCGGCGGAAAATAATTTATTAGTTAAGCTATTTTGTTTGGTATATACAGAATAACTACCTTCCCTTAAACCTTCAAAGTTGAAGTTTCCATTCGTATCTGTTGCAATTCCGGCGAAAATTCGGCTTGTTTCTGATTCTTCAAGCCACACATCGAATTCTTTTGCCGGTTTACCACTTGATAAAATAAGTTTGCCGCTAACTTTTCCGCAACAATCTTGATCAGCCTCATTAGAGCCGTAAAGCGCACGAACGCCGGCAATATCATCTTCGGAGAGTGTTCGCGGACTGAAACTTTGCAGATTATAAACACCGTTCTTGCCTTGATGCACACTCATCGTCGCACCGATTATTGAGGAATGTTCCAGACCCAGAAGATGACCGATTTCGTGAGTAATTGTTGATTCGAGATCAAAAGTGCCGACTGTTCCGTCAGTCGAAAATTGCTGATAAGAATTTAGTACGATGTCGGCTTCACCGATAAAACCCCTGCGATTGAAAAAAGTCCGGGTTCGGGCAGATGTTTCCTCTGAATTATCTCCAAAAAGCAAAAGATTTTCCGGAGTTTGAGCAATTGTAACCAAAGATATACCATCGCCAACTTTTCCTGTCGGACTGACATTCTGTTTGTCAGTCCAACTTATTTCAAATTTTATATTGGCAACTTTTTCCCAATTTTCCAAGCTTTTGAGAACTGTATTTGCAATGTCTCCATCGAATTTAATGCTCTGATTTTGTTTGATCAGAGAAGTTGAAAGAGATATCGGTATTCTACCGATTTTCCAACGCAGGCGAGCGGATTTTGTATCATCGGCAAATTGCAGTTGATAACCTTGGGCTAAAAAATTAAAACTTCCCAACCAAAGTAAAATTAAAATTGTTCTTATTGCCTTTGACATTAAATAACCCAGCAAATCCTGCTTAACTTTCAACTGCTATATTTTCTCTTCCTACTTTTTCCAAGTCTGCAAATCCAACGATGAGAAGTAAAATTACCAAACCGAGTGTCGCTATCACATAGAGCAGAGCAATTTGTTCAAGATAAATCAAAACACCAATTACGATACCAACTAACAAAAACCAAAAAAGAGCAATCGTTCGTCTGCTGTATTCACGCTTGTTTTCAACCATATTTTTTCCTTTTATTGTCTCTAATTAATTTTGAGCAATTATTTTATTGATAACAGATTTTTGCTTTTTTGGACAATTAAAATTGAGGTTTTATTGAAAAATAATTTCAATCAATCACTTTGATAGGCAAACTGCTTGATTTTTTTTTATTTACATCGTCACTCTTAAACCGCGGCAAGATTTTTCTTTTATCTTTACCCTTTTGACCAACTTCAATAATATCTAAGGGTTTTAATAAAACGTCTTCTATTTGCTTTTTATTGATTTTTGTTAAATCTACCTCGATAACCTTAGTATTTCCCTTTTCCTTACGATATATTGTGACATTATGTTCATCTGCATCTTTTGATAACCCTCCAGCGCTATCAATCGCACGAGTTAAAGTAATCTGAGAGCGGGACGAAATATTTGTGGGATTTACGACACTACCGACAATATATATTTGTTCTGCTTCAGAAACCGTGATGATGTCGCCGCTTAAAATTTGTGGATTGGCTTCTTTTTTTCCATTTAACAAATTTCTAATTTGAATATTTATATATTCCGAATCCTTATCATAATTAACTTCTACGAACTTTTCACTTTTTAAATCACTTGAATTACCCAAGTTAGTTTCTTGATTAATTTTAGACAAACAATTTAAATAGCGGGGACGGAAAATCTGAATTTCGCCACTCACTTTGTCAGTCAGCCCGCCTGAAGATATTATTAATTCACTTAAAAATACGGGACGTTTGATCTGAAATCTTTGAGGCGTTTTAACCGCTCCGCTTAAAACAGAAAGCGGTCTGTTTGTTCGGTCAAGAATTTTCACGACGACAATCGGGTCACGCAGAATTTTTTTGTATGATTCAGCAACCTCGCGGGCAATATCCTTTTCTGTCATACAAAGAGCGTAAATCGGATTTTCGACAAAATTAATCCCATTTAGTGAACCTTCGGGTGTGAGAGTTCCACGCCAATCATAATCAACGCTTCCTACGACGTCGACATCGATTAAATCTCCAATATGAACTAAATCCTCTTCATTTATTTTGTCGGGAGATTGATTTTTATGTTGTTCTTCCGTTAAAGGTGTTTGCGCAAATGTATAACTATGCCAAAGAAAAAGTCCGACTAAAAAATAAAAAAAATAATTCATCTTTCTATTTTTTATCCGTTTGAAACTTCTTCGATAAACTTTGTTGTTTTTTGGGGCTTCGTAGTGGTTTTGCGGAAACAGTTCCCGGAACGGCAAAACCAGTAAATTGTAAATTGCAGCTATCGCATAACAAATTATATCTAAAAAATAATTTAGACCACAGAGGAGTTGGATGATAACCTTTCCGAACTCGCTTGCTACTGCATTTTGGGCAACTTTGACTAATCATTTTTATATTCGTTGTTTGCATTAATTCCATGCGAAAAACGCCTTATTTTACTTTTATTGTTTTCACTCTGACGAATCTTCTTAATTTCTTGATTGATACTGTCTGCTAAAGGTTGTTTTTCAACATCCGGTACATCATCCTTCGACAAAAGAAAAAGTGCCTTATGGTAAAAATTTATTGCATCGTCATAATCTAGTTTTACCGTTGCTTGTTGTGCCTGTTCAATAAGTTGCGAAACTTTAATCGAGACAATAAACTTATTTATTACTTCTCTAGAATCAATAAGTTGCTTCTCCTCCGAATAAAATTGTAAAGCAGACTCTAAAACACTCAAAGCCTTTTCAGCTTTCTTTATTTTATCAGAAGACTTAAGCATTCGATTAGCCTCAGAAGTTAATGAACGCGATTGAATTTGAGCGCAGTTCAAAAGATGAAATTTGTGTAACTTTTGAATCGTATTTCGACCCTTTATTAAGGCTGCTATTCGTGGTGAACCGATACCGACGGTTTTCAGTTCTTTGTTATTTAATGAAAGATACTCGTTACAGGCTTGGAAAACTTCGAAATGTCCGTCAGGCAGATTAGATAAAACTTTAGCAGCTTCGGACATTTGTTTAATTTTACCAATGATTTCAGTATTTTTTTCAATCGTTAATTTTCCATCTCTAATATCAGTTTTGTGTTTTACTCTTAAATTAGCCAAATTATCGTCAAGTCTTTTCTGGGTTAATAAATAACGTTTTCGTAAATTCTTTAATAAAATTTCCCGCAGGAAAACTCCGCTAAATGTAAATGAAATGGCAACAATTGTTGCTGTCAACCAAGGATCATCATCCTCACCGCCTTCCGATAAAATCCCCCAGATAATAAAAAAGATAACAATCGTTATAGCCGCCACCGACAAATAATAATTTTGTGCGGGAAACCAAAATGGACGGTTGTGTTTAGATAAAGCATAACCGTCATTTCTCGGTGAAAATCTCTGGATTTGATTCGCTCCGTTTGCTTTTCTAGCCAATGTTACTCCTACAATATTCGTCTCCGACTCAATTTTTAAAGCCTGAATGCAATTCAAATATTAATAAATAGTTAAATTTTATTGCTAAATTGTCAATAAATAATCTGGTGCGAAAAATAATAAGGATGTTTGTGTTATATTTTACTGATTCGTCAAATAAATTATTTGCCTTTATTTCAAACTATCTCAAATTTTTGAATATTTTCTTTCTTAAAAAAATAAGATGAATTTTATAAAAAAATTATACCGTAAATTTACTTTTTCTGATATTTGGGCGAGACCTGAAATGCAGGTTACATTTCGGGCTGAAGTAATGCCCGGAAAAAATCGTGAAGAAAGAACTTTCAGAATTCAAAAAGTTTTGCCCAATGGCAGAGTTTTATTGTATGGAGTATCCGATGAACTCCGGGAAAACACCTTTGAACCGATCAATTTTACAAAAAATAAAAAGTTATAAACAGTTTATTTTTCATAAAATTCTAAACTTACTAAAACTCGTAAACTTTTCCAACTTCAAGAATCTTCAAATTTTTAATTTCCAATTCCTTTATTTCTTCGACGACTTGTTCTCGATACATTGGTTTTAGATTAATTATATAAATAAGGCAATTCGGCTGTTTAATTTTTTTCAGTTCCTTTTCTAATATTTTGGGAGTCAAGTGATGTGAGGCGTCTGCTAAACTACAAAGTTTATTGGGAAACGCACATTCAATGAAAACAGCGGATAAATTTTTTTCTGTATTAACAACTTCCCAAAATCCGCTCGTTTCTGCTGTGTCTCCGCTGAAGGCAATAGTAGATTTTCCGTTTGAAATGACAAATCCGACAGTTTGAACTTGATGATTGACTTCAATCGCTTTAACCCGAAAATTACCGATAAAAAATTCTTTTCCAATTTCAAAAGGGAAATACTTTAGCACATCTCCATTGGCGTTTTTTAGTTTGGAAAATTTTGGATAAATTTCCCAATTAAAAATATCGCTTTCCAGTATGTCAATTACATTTTGGGTTGCATATACGCAAATGGGTGTTTCGAGAGTGGCAAATAAATCATCAATAAAAAGCGGCAAACCGGCAATATGATCAAGGTGTGTGTGCGTTAAAACAACGTTGCGAATTTGCTTTTTTTGCACTTCATTTGTTGCCATAGCCAAACTTCCGGCATCGATAGCTAAAAAGTCATCAATAATGAAACAGGTTAAGTGCTGGTGCAAGGAGGCTGAACCATTTTCATTAAAACTGCTGGGTAGTAATTGAAACTTCATGAATCAAAAATTTTATATCTCACAGCTTTAAACGCGAAGGCAGTCAATTTTATCACAAATAAAAAAGCCAAAATTGGTTTTATAATAGGAGATTTATTTTTCAATAGATTGTCTAAAAAAAAGGATAGCCAAATAATGACTATCTCTTTTCTGTATGGTGTATTATTTTAATAAACTTGTATCACTTATTTACATTTCACTTGTTTTAGGTTGTGACGAAAACAACATTTCAAATGCTTGTTTTGTTTCTTCTCGTCGACGATACTGAAAATCATTTACCCAACTTGTAACAGTTGAAACCATTTCTCTTGCGGCTTGTTTAGTGCCTACTTCAATTCCAACCGGTTCGGTCGAATTTTTTAATTCTTTTTTCTTTATAACTTTTACTCTTGCTTTCGTTATCATCTTTTTTGTACCTAAAAAATGTGAGATGTTTATCTTACTGTTTCTCCTTGAATAGCAATTTGTATGCCAATTATTTTGTCAACAAATAACTTTTTTTCTGTCTAGTGTTTTTAAAATTAGTTGCATTTTGCAATCTGCAAAGTATGCAACTTATAGTTTGGCGCTTTGCCAAATTCTAATTACGAAAGATAAATTAAAAAAGTTCCAATGTTCTTATCGAGTAAAGTAATTATCTATACTATAATGAAAGTTAGATTAGAAAATTTTCCTTTATAGAATTGGCATATACATTGCCCTGAAAGTTCATTAATGAACTTTTTAGACTTCATAATTATATATCTTACGTGCGGCGCCCCTTTTGGGGTTGAGTACTTTATAACACATCGGGTATCTTCCACACATACAAGGTGTTTAATCAAAGCCTCTCTAATTTTAATATTTTGGTTGCCATATTCATTGAATATTTTATGGCAATTTATTAAAGAACAAAATAAATCACATATCAATTTTGATAATGATAAAGATTTGAATGTTCTGAATGAAAATAAAATTCAAGATATTCAAAAAAAAATGGAGAGCGTTTCTTTAAAAATTAATGGAAAATATTCTTTGTTTGAATTTCGCGATTTAGTTAATCGGTATAAAGGGTTTATGCTTGAAACTCAAGTTGAAAATAAAACACCGGATGCTGCAGAAAGAGAAATTTTTACCGTTTCAAATAGCAGTAGCGTAGATGTTTCAGCAATTTGTCTACATAGACGCAACCGCAATCGCCTTTTTTTTCATCAAAGGAGAGCGCAAAAGGATTTTTTAGCTTTTTTAACGGCAACTTTTCGCACAAGTGTTCATAGTAATAGAGTTTATTTTATTTTGCTGGCTTTTGAACTAACTGTCTTGTTAAAAGATTTTGAGATGCAAAAAAAGCTCAAACAAAATTTTCCCGATATATTGCCAAACAATTCAGATTTCGTGGTCAAGTTTTTGGAGTATGAATTATGGAATACAGAAATACACGAAGAATTACAAGCCAGCCAAATTTAATTTCAGTTAAACCCATTGACGCTTTCTGTCAATTCTCCCAGGCAAGGCTTGACGCACTTGTATCTATTAATAATGTAACCGCGCGCGAAAAATCTCTTTATAAATCAACAAAAGATAAAGAGGAAGCGGCACTATTAAAAAATCCTCTGTCAGTTGAAATTGCTGTTTCTTATTTTGGACTTCTTATCGGAACAATCACTCCCACCGCATTTTTCACACGATTTTCAATTGATGCCAAAATTTTTCACGGCGAGGATTTATGGATTTTAGGAATTTTCGCGCTCGTAAATTTAATCACAGCAATTGTCGGATTTGTCTCTGGCAAACAAATCGGGAAACTCGTCGCTGAACTGGAAAAGCAATCATGGTCAACAATGATGCTCGCGTTACCTTTTGTCGGAGTTTTTTGGGGAATTTTAACCGGTGGAGCGGGCGGAGTAATAGTATTAGTGGTCGGTGCTTTTTTGGGGGCGGTGATCGGTGCGGCGGTTGGCGGAATTGCTCTGCCGGCGTTTGTTTTATTTCATCGTTTGCTTAAACGCGGAGACTTTATAGACAGAAAACATTTTTTGCCCTTAGCTTTTGGCATTACTTTCGTGATTTCAGCTTTTTTTCTTGGATTATAATTTTATTTATTTGATTTTCTTCTAAATTTTAATTTTCTTTGTCTCTGCCAGAATAGTCGTTATAAATCGGTCAAAATCAAATTTACCCGCCAGCAAACATCTAAAAACTTTCAATTTTGACTCATTTTTTTTACTGTTAATTTTAGCAACCCTTTGGAACTGAAAGTATGATATTAAAAAGTTTTGTTTTATTAATTATATTTTTCAAACTAAGATAAGCAAATGCTGATATTATTTCATTTATTTGCATTGTTTTTATTGGTTGTTCTGGGTTTTTATGTGTTTGTCGCCGATCCTCGAAACCGTGCGCATCAAACCTTCGCACTGTTCATATCATTTCTGGCGCTTTGGACGGTCAAAGATTTGATCTTTTGGAATTTTTACTCTGAAAATGAAAGTTCCGGTTGGTGGGCTTCGGCAAGTTTTATTATCGCACTTTTAATGCAGTGCGCGCTGGTTATATTTGCGTGTGTTTTCCCTCAGGATTTGCGGATCCCCAAAAGACGTCTGGCAATTCTTTTTGCGCCAAGTTTAATTTTAATTCCAGCGGCTATTTTCGGGCTTCTGGTAAAAACTGTCGGCTTTAAGAACAATGCTTTTTTTATTGACCTAGCGCCGCTTGCTTACGCTTTTGTAATTTATGTTTATTTTATTTTTGGTTACGGCGCATTAATTTTATATCGCAATTACAAATTTTATCGTGGCTCACAGAAGGCTCAGCAAATCGGGGCAATTCTCTGGGCTGTTTTTATCACGGGAGTACTTAAAACTTTAGCCAATATAATTCTGCCTTTTTTCGGCTTTTTTGAATTGCTGCCATTTAGCTCTATTTTCGTTTTACCGGGAGTTTTAATTTACGCTTATGCTATCTCTAACTTTAAATTGTTTTCTCTGCAGACCGCATTAAATCAATTTCGCCTTTTTCCCATTACTTACAAAATTGCGCTAACAACAGCTTCTGTTGCAATAATTAGCTTTATTATATTTCAAATACCAATCGTCTGGTGGTCATTTCAGAATGGTACGTCGTTTGAATCATGGCGCAAGTATTTAGTCTTTAGCGTTGTTTCAGCGCTAGTTCCAAATATTCTCTTAGTTCTTTTGATTGTGCGAACAATCTCGCGCCCCCTGCAAAGAATTACTCTTGCCGCTGTACAAGTGAGAGACGGTGAGTACGGAAAAGAAGTAGACTTGAGGAAAAGCAATGATGAAATCGGACTTCTGGCTGAGTCGTTTAATGAAATGAGCCGTAAAATGGCAAATGACATTGAACAACTTCGGCAATTGAACGAACAGCTTGTTCGCACCGAAAAACTTGCCGCGATGGGAACTTTGGCGGCGGGGGTCGCACACGAAGTGAACAATCCACTGGCTTCAATTTCTTCTTTAGTTCAAATGCTACAGTCAAAACAGAATATTGATGCGGACACGAGCGATAAATTAAAACTTGTCTCAGCTCAAATTCAACGTATTTCACAAGTAACGGGTGATATGATGAATTTTGCTAGAGTTCGCACCGCCGCAAAAACTTATTTAGATGTAGGAGACGTTATCAAAACAAGTCTGAGATTGGCTAGTTTTGACAAATCTTTTCATAATCTAAGCTTAAAAACTAATTTTGAAAAAAATCTGCCAAAAGTTCTAGGTGATTTCGACCAGCTCGAACAAGTTTTTTTGAATCTTTTCCTCAATGCCCGTGATGCGATGCCGGACGGCGGTGAACTTTTCTTAATAACAACATTTGATCAAGAATTTATTCATGTTGAAATTTCCGATAACGGCTCCGGTATTGATGAAAGCAACTCTAAGCGAATTTTTGATCCGTTTTTTACAACTAAACAAACCGGTCAGGGAACCGGATTAGGCTTGGCAGTCTGTTATGGAATAATAACGGCGCACGGCGGCAAAATTAATTTCTCTACCAAAAAATCCAACGGGACAACTTTTTTAATTTCACTGCCTGTGAATCCTAAAATAAGCGTTTAATCTAAAGTTTTAACCTCTGAAAATAATTAAATTTTCATAATCTTATACTGCTCGGTTCGAATAGTGTGTTTCCGCGTTTTTACTCTTGACAGAAAAACCATTTCGTTACACTTTTATCTAACCATCTTTATCACTTCAAAAGGAAAACAAATGAACAAATATATTTATAGTTTCTTAACGGTCATTTTGTTATCTGGTTCAATTTTTGGACAAGAAAAACCGGTCGCTTTTATCAACGCCAAAATTATACCGATTGTCGGTCAGCCGATCGAAAACGGAATTCTTATCGTGCAGAACGGTCGTATCAAAGCTGTCGGTGATGCCCGCGCGGTTCGTTTGTCTTCTGATATACCGACAGTCAACCTCGAAGGCAAAGTCATAATGCCCGGCTTAGTTGATTCACACAGCCACATCGGCGAAGGCGCAGGTGCAGACGGTTCAAGCCCGATTCAGCCAGATGTTCGTCTACTTGATTCGGTTAACGTTCGAGCTTCGAGTCTCCAGCGCGCACAATCCGGCGGTATAACAACCGTCAATGTGATGCCCGGTTCCGGTCATCTCAATAGCGGACAAACACTTTATTTAAAGCTGCGCGACGGTGCCAATAAAATTGAAGATTTATTGATTTATGACCAAAAAGGTAATTACGCGGGCGGAATTAAATTTGCTAACGGGACAAATTCAATCCGGGCAGGCGGCGGGAATTTTCCCGGCACGCGCGCTAAATCAGCGGCGTTAGTTCGTGACCAATTTGTTAAAGCGCAGGATTATCGAGAAAAGATTAGAAGAGCAGGAAAAGACACCACGAAAATTCCGCCGCGTGATTTATCAATGGAAATGCTTGTTGAAGTTCTTGAAGGCAAGCGCGTCGTGCATTTTCACACACACCGTCACGACGACATTATGACCGTTTTACGCCTCCAAAAGGAATTTGGTTTTAAGGTTGTCCTTCAGCATGTTTCCGAAGCGTGGAAGGTTGCTGAGGAAATTGCCAAAGCAAAAGTACCATCTTCGATAATTGTGATTGACTCGCCGGGCGGAAAGCTCGAAAGTGTTGATTTAAAAATGGAAAATGGCGCTGCGCTGGAAAAAGCCGGCGCGCTCACCGGTTTTCACACGGACGATTACATTACTGATTCGCGTTTCTTTCTACGTTCGGCAGGTCTTGCGGTGCGGGCAGGAATGTCGCGAGAAAAGGCTTTGTACGGAATGACGATGGCAAACGCGATCATGCTCGAAATGCAAAATCGCATCGGTTCGCTCGAAGTTGGCAAAGACGCTGATTTCATTGTTTTATCGGGCGACCCTTTGAGCGTTTACACGCACATTTTGCAAACATATGTCGAAGGTAAAAAGGTTTTCGACCGAACTAACCCGAAAGATTATTTAATTTCAACGGGCGGTTACGGTGCCAGCGACGACCGCGAAATTCATATCGATTGTTTTGACGGCGATTTGGGAGGAAATGAATAATGAAAACAATTATCAGTTACCAGCTATCAGTTATCGGTTTTTCCTTGCGCCTTTGCGCCATTGCGGGATTTCTTACACTTTTTTCCATGGGGTCTTTCGCGCAAATTGCCGTCAAAGGCGAAACCGTCTGGACGATGGCAGGTGACCCCTTTACCGACGGAGTGGTCTTAATCAAAAACGGTAAAATTGAAGCTGTCGGCGCGGCAGCGAATATCAACATTCCGAGTAACTACCGAATTATCAACGCAAAAGTTGTTACTCCCGGCTTGATTGACGCGCATACTGTCGTTGGTTTAGCAGGTTACCTTAATCAACCGCACGACCAGATGCAAGTTGAAAGCTCTTCACCGATGCAGCCGGAACTTCGGGCGATTGACTCGTATA
>Ga0136640_10000818_pt1 | contig 12106 bp, 9 predicted proteins | sample AntDrymUQ8642106_2_FD_105498 | JGI IMG/M metagenome (GOLD analysis project Ga0136640, IMG submission 105498) | Polar desert sand microbial communities from Dry Valleys, Antarctica - metaG UQ864 (21.06) | ecosystem: Environmental > Terrestrial > Soil > Desert | place: Antarctica: Dry Valley...
GGGTCGGTCCGCTACGGGGTGATGTGCGCCGAGGACGGCGTGGTCATGGACGACGGGGTGACCGGCCGGCTCGGCGACGAGCGGTACCTGATGTCGACCACGTCGTCGGGAGCCGCCACCGTCTGGGAGTGGCTGGAGAACTGGCTGCAGACCGCGCACACCGACTGGCAGGTGCACGTCACCCCGGTCACAACCGCGTTCGCCAGCATCAACGTCGCGGGTCCCCACTCGCGTCAACTGATGAGCAGGGTGGTCGACGACGTCGACCTGTCGGCGCAAGCGTTCCCCTACATGCGGGTACGCGAGGGACGTATCGCCGGGGTGGACGACTGCGTGATGTGGCGGATTGGCTTCACCGGCGAGCTGTCCTACGAGCTGCACGTCCCGGCCTCCTACGGACTGCACGTGTGGGAGTCGCTGATGGGGGCCGGCGCGGACCTCGGTGTGCGCCCGTTCGGTGTAGAAGCCCAGCGGATGCTGCGGCTGGAGAAGGGGCACCTCATCGTGGCCCAGGACACCGACGGCCTCACCCGGGCGCACAGCGCCGGTTTGGGCCCGCTGGTCAAGCTGGACAAGGACGACTTCGCCGGCAAGCCTGAGCTGGCCTGGCACCACCAAGGCCCGTCCGCCGCGCCCCAGCTGGTCGCCCTGCAACCGGACGACCCGGCCGTCGTGCCCGCTGAGGCCAGCCAGATCCTCTCCCCGGACAACCACATCCTCGGTCGGGTGACCTCCAGCCGGATGTCACCGACCCTGGGCCACGCCATCTGTCTCGCCCAGCTCGATGCCGATGTCGCCGTGCCAGGCACGACGGTCAGCATCCGGCTCGCCGACGGCGCAGACGTGAGCGCGACCGTGCGCGAGAACCTGGCGTTCGTCGACCCCGAGGGGACACGACTACATGGCTGACCACATCACCGCGGCCTTCCAGCAGCCACTGGCCAGGACGGCGATCACTCTCGCCGGTGTTTCAGGCGTGCGCGCCGGCTGGGTAGGCGGCGGCCGACGGAGCCTGGCTGCGCTGCGGCTGTCCGATGCCGGTCACCTGGCCAAGGTGCACGTGCGGGCCGACCCGGACACCGCGTTCGCCAATACCCTCGGGGTGGGGCTGGGACGCAGTCGACGCCGTGGTGACGGCACGCTGGTCGTGGGCTCCGGACCAGGCGAGTGGCTGCTGGTGGGGTCGGTCGGGGCTGCCGGAGCGCTCCTGCGGGAGGTCCACGACGGCGCCGGCAGCCAGTTCGTTACCGCCGTCGACCTCACCCATGGTCGCGCGCTGATGCGCCTCACTGGCCAGTCTGCCGCCCGGACGCTGGCGAAGGTCTGCGCGATCGACCTGGCCGACACGACCACCCCCGAGGGTTCGGCGCTACGCACCGCGGTGGCACGGGTGTCCACCGACCTCGTCCGTGACGACGCGGGATGCAGCGACGGCCTGCCGTCGTACCTGCTGCACTGCGAACGCTCCTCGGGACAGTACCTGTTCGACTGCCTGCTCGACGCCGGCGCCGAGTTCGGCGTCGAACCCGAGGGGCCCGACCTCGACCGGTCCTGACCTCGGTCCGCGGAGCCTGGACAGGGTTGGACCGACCGGATTAGAGTCCACCCAGAGTAAACAGGGTTTCCCCGTGGGACGTATCACCAGCACTCTCAGTCTGGAGGACTGACATGGCGGGTCGGGTCGCAGTCATCGGAGCCGGACCAAGCGGGCTGGCCGCGCTCCACGCCTTCGAGCAGGCGCGAAAGACCGACCCGGACGTGGGTGAGGTCGTGTGCTTCGAGAAGCAGGGCGACTGGGGCGGTCTGTGGAACTACACCTGGCGAACCGGGCTGGACAAGTTCGGTGAACCGGTGCACGGGAGCATGTACCGCTACCTGTGGTCCAACGGCCCCAAGGAGTGCCTGGAGTTCGCGGACTACACCTTTGACGAGCACTTCGGCAAGCCGATCCCCTCCTTCCCGCCGCGAGCCGTGCTCGCCGACTACATCCTCGGGCGCGCAGGCAAGAACAACCTGCGCGAGCTCATCACCTTCAACACCGCGGTGCGATGGGTGGCCTACGACGCCGAGGCCGGCTCCTTCGCGGTGACCGTCGAGTCGTTGGGGGAGGGGCAGACGCGGGTCGAGACGTTCGACCACGTGATCGTCGCCACCGGGCACTTCTCGATCCCGAACATGCCGGAGTACGACGGCTTCTCGGGCTTCCGGGGCCGTGTGCTGCACTCGCACGACTACCGTGACGCCCGCGAGTTCGCCGGGAAGCACCTGCTGGTCATGGGCAGCAGCTACTCGGCCGAGGACATCGCCCTGCAGTCGAAGAAGTACGGCGCCGCTTCCGTGACCATCAGCTACCGCACCGCACCGATGGGCTTCCCCTGGCCCGAGGGGATCGAGGAGGTCCCCCTGCTCGACAGTGTCGACGGCAACACAGCACACTTCGTCGACGGCACCAGCAGGTACGTGGACGCCATCGTCTTGTGCACCGGCTACCGGCACCACTTCCCGTTCATCGAGGAGAGCCTGCGGCTGCAGACGCCGAACGTTCTCTACCCAGATCACCTCTACAAGGGAGTCGTGTGGCTGGACAACCCTGCGATGATGTACCTCGGGATGCAGGACCAGTACTACACCTTCACTCTCTTCGACGTGGAGGCTTGGTACGCCCGCGACGTCGTCCTTGGCCGGATCAAGCTCCCCGCTCGGGATGAGATGGCCGCCGACGTGGCAAAGTGGCGCAAACGCGAGGACACCCTGGCGGACCCGCTGGAGGAGATCGCGTTCCAGGCCGACCACCTGCGCGACCTCGCCGAGGTGGTGGACTATCCGCCCTTCGACGTCGACCTCACGGTCTCACACTTCAAGGTGTGGGAGCACCACAAGGAGGAGAGCATCGTCGGCTACCGCGACCATGCCTTCACCTCACCCTGCACCGGCACCCTCGCCCCGGTGCACCACACGCCGTGGCTAGCCGAGCTCGACGACTCCCTCGACACCTTCCTACGAACCGGGTCCCCCCCGCGCTGAGGACGCGCCGCGGTTAGGACCGCGGGCGGGTCTTCTTCGGGTCGTAGAACGGGACCGTGGTGGTGACCGCGGGGATGCGCTTTTGGTGTCCGTCGAGCTTGCCGACCTCCACGAGGGTCTCCGGTTCGGCGTACTCCGTCGACATCCGGCAAAGCGCGATGTTCTTGCGCAGCACCGGTGACCGCGTGCCGCTGGTGACCACGCCGACCTGCTGACGTCCGACGTACACCGGGTCGGCATGTCCCGCGGTCTCCTCGCCCTCGAGCTCCAGGCCCACCAGCCGGCGCTGCGGGGCGGCTTTGCGGCGCTCCAGTGCGGCCTTGCCCACGAAGTCGTCCTCGGCTGACAGGGCCACGGCGAAGCCGATTCCCGCCTCATACGGATCCACCTGGTCGTCGAACTCGTGCCCGGCCGAGATCAGACCGGACTCGATCCGCAACATGTCCAAGGCGTCCATCCCCAGTGGCGTCAAGTCGTGGGGTCGGCCCGCCTCCCACACGGCGTCCCACACCGCGGGCCCGTCCGAGGGGTGGCACCACAGCTCGTAGCCCAGCTCACCGGAGTACCCGGTGCGCGAGACCAGGATCGGGATGCCGTTGCGGTCGCCGATCCGGGCGACCGCGAAACGGAACCAGGTGAGCTCGTCGAACGCCGGTTGGGAGGGCTCGGTCCAGATGAGCGGGCGCAGGAGGTCCCGGCTCCTCGGGCCCTGCACCGCCAAGTTGTGCAACTGGTCGGTGGAGCTCTTCACCCAGACCCGCAGTTCGAGTCGTTCGGCCTGCTCGCGCAGCCAGACCCCGTCGTAGTCCTGGGCTCCGACGAAGCGGAAGTTGTTCTCCCCGAGCCGATAGACGGTGGCGTCGTCGATCATGCCCCCGGTCGGGCCACACAGCGCGGTGTAGACAACCTGGTTGTCGGAGAGCTTGCGGACGTTGCGGGTCACGGTGGCCTGCAGTAGGGCCTCGGCGTCCGGCCCAAGCACCTCGAACTTGCGAAGGGGGGAGAGGTCCATCACGACCGCGCCCTCGCGGGCTGCCCAGTACTCCTCGATCGCGCCCTCGGAGGAGAAGCTAGTGGGCACCCAGAAGCCCTGGTACTCGGTCATCCGCCGGGTCAAGGCGCTGGTTCGTGGGTGGAAGGCGGTCTCGCGGGTGAGGACCGGCTCGGCGTCAGGGGTCATCCGATGTGCCACCGCTTTCGAGAAGGTGTGCTTGGCGGGATAGACGCGGACCTGTATCTCGGTCGGGTTCCACCCGTTGGAGGGGTCGACGTCGTCCGGGCAGGCGGAGGAGGCGCACACGAGATCAGTCGTGGCCCGCAACAAGACGTAGTCGCCCGGTCGTGACCACGACTCATCTATGTAGAGCACATTGTCGTCGTCGACGCGCGAGTTGTAGAAGAAGTTGATCGCTGGCCAGCCTGGCCGGGACTCCACGGCGTAGCGGTCCAGCTGGGCGTTGAAGTTGTCGGTGCAGTTGATGTGTCCGGGGTAGCCGAGGTCCTCGTAGTACTTGGCGTTGCAGGCGAGCCCGAACGTGTCGTGACGACCGACCGTGTCCCGGACCAGCTCCACGAGCGGCTGCATGTCACGGTCGAAGAACTTCGAAAACAGGCCGGGTGCCGGGTAGGCACGTCCCATGAAGGTCCGGGTCGCGGTCGCGTCCAGGCCACGCTCGACGCCGTCCTGCAGGCGCCGGGCGTCGAAGGCGAGGAAGTCCGAGCATTGCCTGCCCTCAATGTCGACGACCTGGATGTAGTCACCGGCCCGCACTTCGTAGCTCGTCGCCGAAGCCCGGCCGATACGGATGTCCAGCAGCGGGTCAGCGAGAGGTGGCGGCGGCGCCGGCTCGGTGCTGTCGGGCACGCGGGCTCGGTAGACGGTGAGCCAGAGGTCGGTGGGAGGGTCTTGGCGGTCGACGGCCATCGGCCCGCCGGGTGCCGCGACCGCGACCACCGCTTGGCGTTCGGCCCGAAGCTCAACCGACTCGCCCGGTCGCGAGTGGTCGTCGAACAGCGCCACGGCGGCCAGCCCGAGGGGGTCCACCCCGTAGCCGGCGAGTGCCGCCAGCACGGCGTCGGCTCCGGGGCCCCCGCGGTTGGCGAGTGCCGCCAGTCCGGCGGCCGATGTGTCGGCACGCAGGGAAATCGCCGCGAAGTCAGGGCCGCCCTGCGGGGACAAGACGCTCACCTCGCAGCGCTGCGCGCCTTCGCGGTCCGTGACGGTCAACCGGTCTTCGGGCTCCAGCCGGATCACGGTGGCGCCACCCCCCGCCACCCGGTACTCCTCGGTCCCGGCGGGCACCGGCCGCATGCCCGGCAGGCGCAGGCGCGGTCGTTGCGTCGTCGTGGTCATCGTGCACCTCCGCGGTGAGTTAGCTCCAGGGAAACGGCGAATGGCTGATCGGGTGGAGTCGCCCGCCCGCGTACCGGTCGAACCGGAATGGCTCGAGCAGCGTCGAGGGCGTCCCCAACAGCTCGTCGGCGACGAGCGCGCCGACACCGATCATCTTGTACCCGTGGTTGGAGTCGGCGATGACGTAAGCGTTGTCCAAGAACACGTCGAACACGGGGAAGCTGTCGGGCGTGAACGCGCCGATGCCGCCCGAGGGCTCCCCCGAGAACAGATGCCCCTTGCCCTTGAAACGCTTGAGGCAGTGCGCAAGCGCCGACGTCCACATCCGGGCGAACTTCTCGCCGACCACGAAGTCGGGACTCGCAGGACCGTACGGGTCGATGGCCACGTCGTAGGCCGGGTGGCCGACTACCTGCGGCACGGCCCCACCCTGGACTCCGCCGAAGTTGAAGTCAGGCTTGAAATAGATCCCCCAGCCTGGCTCGCACACGAGGGATCCGTCCGTGTCGTCGAGGAGCGGCTGGTCACTGTCGACGTGGAAGACTGGCGGCATCTCGCCGCGGTTGTCGTAGAGGAACTCGGGCTCGACGCTCACGGTTCCCTCCTGCAGGGACCAGTAGGTCCACATGGGCAGCTGGGCCAGGTTGTCGTTCACCCGCACCGGGATGGTCTCGGGCAGCCCGAGCATCGTCCACAGGTCACGGATCCATGGTCCGACCGCTACCACGAGCTGGTCGCAGTTGATGGTTCCCTGGTCGGTCTCGACCGCGGTGACGGCGCCGCCATCAACCTGTAGACCACGGACCTGGGTACCGGTGTGGATGAGCACTCCCGCCGCGGCCGCCTTGTCCGCCAAGGCGCGTACCGACGGCAGGTTGTTGGCGTAGCCACCTCGCCGTTCGTGCAGGATGTTGGTGATCCCCTGACCCTGCCAGTCCGAAAAGATGTTCTCCAGGTACAGACGGCAGTCGTGTTCGCCCTCGACAAAGGTGGATGCGTAGCCGATCGCCTGTTGGCTCATATAGATGCTGGCGACGTCCTCGTGCATCATCTCGGGGGCGATCTGGAGGTAGCCCACGGGGTGGTAGTGGAACGCCTCGGGGTCGGAGTCCCAGACGTCCACAGAGTGGGCCATCAGCTCACGCATCGCGGGCTGGAAGTAGTTGTTGCGGATCACCCCACACGCGATGCCCGAGGCGCCGGCTCCGACCTTGGTCTTGTCCAGGACCACGATGTCACCGCCGTCACCCTTGCCCGTGGCGGCCAGCTTCCGGGCGAGGTGCCAGGCCGTCGACAGGCCATGCATCCCGGCGCCGACGACGACGTAGCGAGCGTGCGTTGGGAGGGACATCGAACTCGTGCTCCCCTTGGGTGGACGGTGAACGGGCGAGGTCAGTGCGCCGGTGGCTCCCAACCCTCGAGCACTGACGGCTGGTAGTCGGTGCCGACGACCTCGGAGCCACTAACCCACGGTCCGAGCATCGGCTGGCCGAACTTGGCATGCTTGCGCTTGAGTGCGATGCCGTAGGACTGACCCGTCTGAAGATGGGTCATCAAGACCTTGCGGGCGAACTCGTTCTCCCGGCCCTTCGGGATGTCGAAGTAGATCTTGATGAAGCAGTTCGAGTAGCGGTCGAAGACGGCGGGAACCCCGTCCTCTTCCAGCAGCTCGACGTCCTCGAGCCAGTTCAGGTCGCCACCCGGGGTGGCGGCCATGAGGTCAAGGTCTTCGACCAACGACATGTCGTGCTGGTGGTCGAACGTGTGTCCGGCCAGTTCCTCCGCGTCGATACCCGCCCGCAGCTTGCTCTCGGTCATGCGGTTTCCTCCGGTCCCCTCGTCCTACTGGTCGGCGAGGTACTTCTCCAACAGGCCCTTGATCTCACCAAGGGTGCGTTCCTCGGTAACACCGGGGATGTACGACGTCCCCGCCAGCGGCACCCGCGCAAGCGCGGCCGCCTCGGTGGTGAGGGCGCACAGGTCCTCCGGCTCGAGACTGTGGACATTGGTCTTGCCACAGGCACGGGCCAGCATCTGCAACTCGAGGGTCATCGTGTGCAGGAAGTTGTAGACCCGCTCAGATGCCTCCTCGACTTCGAGCCTCTTGCGCAGTTCGGGGTCCTGGGTGGCCACCCCGACCGGGCAGCGCCCCGTGTGGCAGTGGTAGCAGGAGCCGGCCGGCACGCCCATCGTCCCCTCATAGTCGGTGACACCCGGGATCTCCTTGTTGCAGTTGAGCGCCATCAGGGCCGAGTGCCCGATCGCTACCGCGGTGGCCCCGAGCGCGATGCACTTGGCGACATCGGCACCATTGCGAATCCCGCCGGCCACGACCAGGTCGATCTCGTCCACCAGGCCGACGTCGACCAGAGCCCGGCGTGCCTCGGGAATCGCCGCCATCAGCGGGATGCCGGTCTCCTCAGTCGCGATGTGTGGCCCGGCTCCCGTCCCACCCTCGGCGCCGTCGAGATAGATGATGTCGGGACCGCACTTGGCCGCCATCCGCACGTCGTCGTAGACCCGGGAGGCGCCGAGCTTCAGCTGGATGGGGATCTGGTAGTCCGTGGCCTCGCGGATCTCCTGGATCTTCAGCGATAGGTCGTCCGGGCCAAGCCAGTCCGGGTGCCGGGCCGGGCTGCGCTGGTCGATGCCGGCGGGCAGCGAGCGCATCTCCGCGACCTGCTCGGTCACCTTCTGTCCCATCAGATGACCGCCCAGCCCGACCTTGCAGCCTTGGCCGATGAAGAACTCGCACGCGTCGGCGAGCATCAGGTGATGGGGGTTGAAGCCGTAGCGGCTCTGAATCAGCTGGTAGTACCACTTGGTCGACAGGTCCCGCTCCGGCGGGATCATGCCACCCTCGCCGGAGCACGTCGCCGTTCCGGCCATCGAGGCACCCTTGGCAAGCGCCTTCTTGGCCTCCAGGGAGAGCGCGCCGAAGCTCATCCCGGTGATGTAGATCGGGATGTCCAGCTCGATCGGGTGCTCGGCGAACCGCGACCCGAGCACCGTCTTGGTGTCACAGCGCTCCCGATACCCCTCGATGACGAACCGGGTCAAGGTCCCGGGTAGGAACATCAGCTCGTCCCAGTGCGGGATGGGCTTGAACATCGAGAAGCCGCGCATCCGGTAGCGGCCCAGCTCGGCCTTCACGTGGATGTCGTTGATGACCCCTGGGGTGAAGATGTTGCTGCTGCCGAGGGTGTTCTTCGACGAAGTGCTGTCCTCCGCTGACACGGTGCTCCAATCTCACGCAGATGTGTTTGCGGCTAGAGGACGAGCTTGCGCTCGCTCGGCTCTAGGTTGTCGTAGTTCCACAGCTTCTTTGCGCAGACGAACTTGCGAAACGAGTCCGCCCGCTCGATGTCGTACAGGCCGAGCTTGCGCTCGAGGTACTCCTCGTCGCTGTCGTCTAGCTCTGCCTCGACACAGTCGACACCCAGGGAGGCGACCGTTCCGCCGACGTAGATGGTCCCGTCGTACATCGAGTCCCCGAGGCCGGGACCGACGTTGCCGCAGTGGATCTGATGCCCGCGCTGCATCATGAACCCGGTGTTGGATCCCGCGTTGCCCCCGTTGAGGATCAGGCCGCCCTTCTGGTCGATCCCCGTCCGGGCGCCCATGCTGCCCCGGACGACGAGATCACCGCCGCGGATGGCCGCGCCGGTGCATGAGCCGGCATTTCCGTCGATGACCACGACACCGGACATCATGTTCTCGCACACCGACCAGCCGACCCGGCCGGTGATGTGCACCTCGGGACCGTCGATGATGCCGAACCCGAAGTAGCCCAGCGAGCCCTCGACGGTGATGGTCGCGCGCAGCAGCAGGCCGGCCCCGATCGAGTGCTTCGAGCCAGTCTTGCGGACCGTGAGGTCGGTGACGCCCTCGTCGTAGAGCAGCCACCGCAGTTCCCGGTTGATCTGGCGCGTCGACAGCTCCGAGGCGTCGAAAGACGCCCGACCATCGGCGATCACCGAGATCTTGGGCACGTCGGCGTGCGGCTCCACCAGCCCCCGCGCGTCGTAGACCGTGCGCGCGGGGGCCTGGCTCGTGGTCTGCTGTGTCACAGGCTCCACACCAGCACCTCACCTTCGTAGGGGTCGAACGTCTCCACCGCGTCCGGCAGGACCGCGTGGATGGCGCCCTCCTCGCTGGCCATCGCCACGACGTCGGCACTCTCGAACAGGACCAGCGGCTTGGCCGCCATCGAGTCCTTGGCCATCCCCAGGCTGTCCTTGGTGACGACGAGGTAGGTGAAGACGCCGTCGAACTCCTCGAGGCTCGTCTTCATCGCCACCTCAAGCGACAGCCCCTCCCCCATCCGCTCGGCCAGATAGACCGCGATGATCTCGGAGTCGCACTCGGACTGGAACCGGTGGCCGGAGCGCTCCAGCCGCCGCCGCCAGTGGTGGTAGTTGGTCAGCTGGCCGTTGTGCACGACAGCGACGTCGGAGAAGGGATAGGCCCAGTACGGGTGTGCCCCCGAGATATCAACGTCGGACTCGGTCGCCATCCGCACGTGCCCGATCGCGTGGGTGCCCTCGAAGGTGCTGAGGTCGTACTGCTCGGCGACGTTCTCTGCGTCACCGAGGTCCTTGACGATCTCCAGCGACGAGCCGAGCGAGAGGATCTCGACCCCGGGCACGTCCTCCACGTAGTCGGCCAAGGCCTTGAGCTCACCCTCGTAGCGGATCAGTGCACGGTAGGCGTAGGACGTCTCACCGTTCATCCGCTCGACGTTCGCGCCGATCTTGGCCAACCGCGACTCCACCTCGGAACGACTGCGCTCCAGACGCTCCACGTAGCCGTAGTCGGTAACGGTGCGGGGGTCGGCGAGGGTGAACCGCATGACCACAAGGTCACTGGGTGGTCCGTACAGCGCGAACCCGGTGGAGTCAGGCCCCCGGTGCTTCATTGACTGAAGCATCGAGGTCACCTCAGTCCCGATGTGAGCCGACCCCTGTCGGTGGATGATGCCGGCGATACCGCACACGATGATCTCCTTTGGTGGCGGGGTCCTCGACCCCCGTCCGCTGTTGCTAGGGGAGGATGTCGAGGTACTCCTCGACGTCCCACTCGGTGACGGCGGAGATGAAGCGGATCCACTCATCTCGCTTGTAGTGCATGAAAACGCGATACATGTCACCTGGCAGTGCCTCGCGCACGACCTCGTCCTGCTCTAGCGAGTCCAACGCCTCGCCCAAAGTGGCAGGGATGCGCTGCACTTGCTTGCCAGCTGACATTGCGTCGTAGATGTTGCGCTCCTCGGGGGGCCCGGGGTCGACGCTTCGCCGCAACCCGTCTCGGATCGTCACCAGCAGCCCTGCCATGGACAGGTACGGGTTGACCGCGGAGTCGACCGAGCGGTACTCGACCCGGCCGGGAGCGCTCACTCGCAGGGCCGTGGTCCGGTTCTGAAAGCCCCAGTCTGCGAAGATCGGGGCCCAGAAACCGGCGTCGGCGTAGCGCCGGTAGGAGTTCACCGTCGGGGCGGTGATGGCCGTCAGGGCGCGCAGGTGCTCCAGCACGCCGCCCACCGCGCTCAGGCCGGTCTTGCCGGGCAGCCACGGGTCGTCGGTGTCGGGCATCACCACGTTCTCCTCGCCACGCCACAGCGAGAAGTTGTGGTGACAGCCGTTGGCCGAGACGCCCATGAAGGGCTTGGGCATGAAGCAGGGGAACAGATTCAGCTCGCGGCCGACCTGGCGGCAGATCTGCCGGTAGGTGCTGAGCCGGTCGGCAGTGAGCTCGGCCTTGTCGAACTGCCAGTTGAGCTCGAGCTGGCCCGGCGCGACCTCGTGGTCGCCCTGGATCATGTCCAGACCCATCTGCTGGGAGTACTCGACCACCTTGTGGATCACCGGCTGCAGCTCGGAGAACTGGTCGATGTGGTAGCAGTAGGGCTTGGTCTTGCCCTCGACGCTGGGCGTCCCGTCGGGCTTGGTCTTGAGCCACATCATCTCGGGCTCGCAGCCGACCCGCAGCTCCAGCCCGGTCTCGGCGGTGAAGTCGTCGTGGATCCGCCGAAGGTTGCCACGACAGTCGGAGTCGAGGAACGCGCCACCATTCTCGGGCTCCTCGCGACCCCGGAACAACGTGCAGAACACCCGGGCCACCTTTCGGTCCCACGGCAGCACCTGGAACGTGTCCACGTTGGGCAGCCCGACCAGCTCGCGCGCCTCGGCGCCGTAGCCGATGTACTCGTCGTGGCGGTCGGTAAACAGGTTGGCGGTCGCGCCGTAGACCAGCTGAAAGCCCTTGCGGGCGATGTTCTCCCAGTGCGGCGCCGGCACCCCCTTGCCGAGGATCCGGCCGGTCACCGACACGAACTGGAAGTAGATGTAGGTGACGCCGTCCGCGTCGATGCGCCGGCGCATCTCCGCTATGGCGTCATCGCGGCCGTCCTGGTTGACGAACTGCTCGAGATCCGACACGCGCCACTCCTTTGTCGTCGGGTGGTGACCAGAACCATGTGCGGAAACATTGTTCCCTGACAGTGAACAGCAATATGGACGAGGCGCACAAGAGGCGCGTTGGCGGGCAGCACCCCGCACAGGGCTCCAGTCGAGACACCCCGCGGGTGCCGGCATAGGTTGGCTCGCTGGGCTGCTGCCGTGCGTAAGACGACGATGCGCGAGACCTCAGGGCAACCGCAGAGGGAGCAAGATGTGGAGAAGCACTGCTTATCTCGCCGTGTCGGGTTCGATTCGTAGGCTCCTGCACGAC
>Ga0136640_10000819_pt1 | contig 12104 bp, 13 predicted proteins | sample AntDrymUQ8642106_2_FD_105498 | JGI IMG/M metagenome (GOLD analysis project Ga0136640, IMG submission 105498) | Polar desert sand microbial communities from Dry Valleys, Antarctica - metaG UQ864 (21.06) | ecosystem: Environmental > Terrestrial > Soil > Desert | place: Antarctica: Dry Valley...
CCGAGGTCAGGCGTCTGCACGAGGTCAGCCAGCCCATATCCAGCATCAATTCTCGGATGGGCGGAAACGACGAGGACGGCTCCGAGATGGGGGATTTGCTGCCGGACGAGCGTTCCGGCGAGGACTACATTCGCGTCGAGGTGGGGCAGTGGGAGGGCACGCTCTTCGAGGCGGTCAGGTCGCTACCGGAGCGCGAGGCGAAGGTCATCGAGATGCGTCACGGGCTCGACGGCGGAACGACCCGTACTCTGCGCGAGGTCTCCGAGGCTCTGGGCATCTCTCAGGAGCGGGCTCGGCAGGTCGAGATCAAAGCTCTAAGGACCATCCGCACCGGTCGCTACGCCAGCAGTCTGCGGCGCGCTCTCTCAGAAGCCGTATAGGCAAGCGCGGTGACGGCAAGTCTTTCGCGGAGCGCATCTTCGGAGCGTGTACGAGTCTGCCAAATCGGCTAACCTTCCGGTGAGGCAGGCCGGAGAAGGGAGCCCTTTGGAGACGAACCAGCGCAACGCCGAGCGCATCGCGGAACTGTTTGAGGAGATAGGGGGGAGCGCGACTGATGGCTTCCCCGCGATCCACTCTCCCGTTAGCCATACGGAGACCGGGACACCGTATCTTCGCTCGCCGGGAGTGGTCATGCTCGCAAAGCCTCAGACAAACGTCGCCGGTCTCACCGGTTTCCTCGAAGGCTTTGACCCGGAACTAAAATTCCCTGAATACGTCAACGATCCCACGCCGCTCCCTGATTCCTCACAACTCTGCAAGACAGCGGGACAGGTCTGCTACGCTAGCTTCGGAGAGAGGCGGACGAAGAATGAGAACGCCACCGCGTACTTCGAGAGGCTCACTTCGGCTGGGCACGGCTCGGTCCTCGAACACTCGAACTTCAGCTTTCTGCTTTACGGTATCAGCCGCAGCGTGACCCACGAGCTGGTGCGGCACAGGGCAGGAGTTGGCGTGAGTCAAATTTCGCAACGCTACGTATCGGGAAGCGTACTGCGCTTCGTAGAGCGGCCTGAGTATGGGGAAGACGCGGAGTTGCACCGGTTATTCGAGGAGCGCGCCGACCGAGCCGCCGCCGGGTACGAGGAGATGGCGGAGCGGCTTCTGGAGCGGCAGGAGAGTGGAAGCGTCATGCTATCCGCAGACTACAGGACCGACGCCAGGAAGAAGGTGCAGCAGACGGCGCGTTCTCTTTTGCCCAACGAGACCGAGGCGCCGATGGTGTTCACGGCAAACGTGCGGGCTCTCAGGCACGTCATTGAGATGCGGGCCGACGCGCACGCGGAAAGCGAGATCCGGAACCTCGCCCTGCGCCTCTTCTTGTGTCTCCGGCAAGCGGACCCCATCCTCTTCGGGGACTACGTGCTTGGCACGCTACCGGACGGCACTCACACCGTAACTACCGAGCACCGCAAGGCATAGAAAAAGCCGCTCCGCGCCGTGATCTCGCAATGCGCCATCCCGGCTCGCTCTGGTGCGTATCGAGATCTCCTCCAGCGGAGGTTTGAGCATCGGATAGTATTAGCTCCGCTGTGCTGTCCGTGGAGGAGGAGATCCCATGTCGAAGAGTTACGAGGAATTGGTCGCCGAGGCGCGGGAGGCGACGGAACAGACTAGCGTCGAGGAGGTCCATGAAGATTTGAGATCCGGGACCGTCACCGTTGTAGACGTGCGCGAGCCCGCCGAGTGGGAAGAAGGCCACATCCCCGGCGCGGCGAACATCCCCCGCGGCCTCCTGGAGTACCAGGCCGCCGACAAACTACCGGACAAGGACGCCCGCATCGTTGTTCACTGTGCCCTCGGAGGGCGTGGCTCTCTGTCGGCGAAGTCCCTCCAGGAGATGGGATACACCAACATCGCCAACATGGACGGCGGCGTGAAGGGCTGGCGCGAGCAGGGCTACGAAGTCGAGTAAGCGGTTCAGGTTCCAACTTCCTCGGGTCGGCGGCTGACACCTCATGATCTTTTCGACCCGTGCTTTCCTGATAGTCGAACTGGGGGCGTTCGCTTCCCTGGGAATCTTCTGGGGCAACTTCGCGGTCTTGCTGGCCGATTTGAGCCGAGCCCTGGATCTCTCTCCCGGGCCGCTGGGGTTCGCGCTCTTCGCCGGGGCGGCGGCTTCGATCCTGACGATGGGCGCTCTCGGGTGGACCGCGGATCGCATCGGGCGCCGTCCGTTCCTGATGATCTCGGCCAGCGTGTTCTGCGTCGGGGTCGCCGGGCTGGCCTTTGCCGATGGCTACGCCTTGTTTCTGGCCGTTCTGGTCGTTCTGTACGCGGCGTCCGGGCTCTATGATGTCGGGATAAACGCCTCAGCCGTGGACCTGGAGCGGGCGGCGGGACGGCGTTTCATGACCTTTTTGCACGCGGCCTTCTCCGGCGGTGGCGCGGTCGGCGCTCTCTCCGCTGGTGCCCTCCTCCAGGCCGGCGTGGATTACCATTTCGTGTACCTCTGCGTGCTGCTGCCGCTGGGGGCCATGATCCTGGCCTTCGCAACCGCCCACTTCCCCAGTTCGGACGGCCCATCCGAAGAAGGCGAGCACGGCGGGAAACCCGGAACCCTGGGACTCTACCGCAACCTGCCTCTCATGCTGCTGGCCGTGATCGCCACGCTGGGCCTCCTGGCCGAAGGAGAGATGGAGCACTGGTCGGGCGTTTACCTGCGGCAGACGCTCGAATTGCCCGCGCTGCTCGGCGGCTCGGGAGTCGCCGTGTTCTACGGCGCGATGGCGGCAGGAAGGTTGGCCGCCGCCGGAACCATAGCCCGCCTCGGGGATCGCCGGACCCTCCTCGGAGCGGGCCTCCTGACGACGGGCGGAATGGCGCTCGCGCTCGTCACAACGGAACCATTGCTCGTCGTCGCCGGTTTCTTGATGGTGGGGCTGGCCCTCTCCGGCGTGGTGCCCATAGCCTTCTCGTTAGCCGGCGACCTCGCCCCCGGACGGGCGGGCGCGGCCATCTCGACCGTTACCACCCTCGGATATGGCGGGTTCCTGCTGGGGCCTGTGATCGTGGGCGGTCTCGCCGAAGCCTTCGGGCTGCGTCTGGCTCTGGGGACCATTGCGGTGGCGGGGCTCCTGATCTTCACTCTCTCGCTGCGCGTGAAGCCAGTAAAGACCTGACCGGTTCGGTTAGCCGGTGGCGGCCTTTGCGAGTTGCTCCTCGGCGTCGGCGACCTCGGGGTCTTCGATGCGCTTGAAGAGCGGCTTCGCGCCCGTCACCCGATAGCTCTCTGGCATCCCATCGAGGTCCGAGACACGGGCGATGGGACCGTCGAAGAATTTTTCGAGCCGCGCGACGGCGCCTGGCACGTATGGGTCCATGTGGTATGCGATGGAACCGAGCAGCACGCAGCAGGCGTACAGGTCGGCCCTGGCTTTCTCCGGGGCTTCCTTGCGAGCCTTCCACGGGGCGGCGGCGTCGAAGAATCGGTTAGCCCGTCTTCCCATCGCCAGCAACTCCCCGAGCGCGTCGCGCGGGCGCGGGGCGCGCATCCGCTCCTCGAAGCGGGCTTCGAGAGCTTTGAAATCCGTGAAGACCTCGCTCGTCTCTTCCGAGAAATCATTGGGACGAAGGATCTCCCCGTCGAAGTATTTCTCGGTGAACGAGAGGCTGCGGTTAATGTAGTTGCCGAGGGTGCCGATCAAGTCGTTGTTCACCCGGCTCTGGAAATCCCGCCACGAGAATACAACGTCCCCGGTCTCCGGTAGCGTCGAAGCCAGATAGAACCGCAACGGGTCAGCCGGGAAACGTTCCAGCGCCTCATGCAACCACACCGCCAGGTTGCGGCTGGTGGACATCTGCATCGCCCGCCGCTCGCCGTCCACGATGACTTCCAGGTTCATGAATTCGTTGGCCGGCACGTCGTTGGGCAGCACGAACGGCTCCTCCTCGTCCTCGCCCACGCCCATGAGTTGCGCGGGCCAGACGAGGGCGTGGAACACGGTGTTGTCCTTGCCGATGAAGTGGATGAGTTTGGTGTCCGGCTCCTGCCAGTACTCGCGCCAGCAGTCGGGCTCGCCAATCATCTTCGCCCACTCCATCGTGGAGGAGACGTAGCCGATGCAGGCATCGAACCACACGTAGAAACGCTTGTCCTCGAAGCCCGGCTCCGGAACCGGGACGCCCCATTGGATGTCGCGGGTGATCGGACGTTTCTCCAACCCGCTCTCGATGATGCCGAGAATGAAGTTCTTCACGGACGTGCGCCAGTGCTTCTGCCCGGATATGTACTCCTTCAAGCGGTCGGAGAACTTCGGGAGATCCAGGTACAGATGCGTCGTCTCCCGAACCTCCGCAGGTCCTCCCGTGACCTTCGAGTGAGGTTCGATCAACTCATAAGCCTCATACCACGAGCCGCAATTGTCGCACTGGTCGCCCCGCGCCTCCTTGTAGCCGCACACAGGACACGTCCCCTCGACGTACCGATCCGGCAGGAAACGCTCCTCTGTCGGGCTGTACATCTGCCGACTTTCGGCCTCCGAGATGTAGCCGCCCTCCTTGAGTTTGCGGTAGAAGAGCTGGGTGTTCTCCGCGTGCAGCGGCGTCGAGGTGCGCGAGAAATTATCGAAGGAGATTTCGAAGCTCTCGAACGTCTCCTTGATGTGCTTCCACCAGTAATCCACGACTTCTTGAGGGGCCTTCCCCTCCCGCTCCGCCGTGAGCGTGATCGGGACTCCATGCTCGTCCGTGCCACAGACGTACACCACATCCTCGCCCCGTGCCCGCAAATACCGGACAAAAGCATCAGCCGGCAGATAGGCCCCCACGATCTGCCCAACGTGCAAAGGCCCGTTGGCGTACGGCAACGCTGAAGTCACCAGATAACGTTGTTTCCTCTCTTCCATACTCAAAGAATAGCACTTAAACGCAGGCATCAGGCTCCAGGCGGCAGGTTTCAGAATGTGATGTTCATGGGCTGCCGGAAACCGCGTTCGTGACCCGGAATCCTGGCCTCCGGCTTGCTAAGATGTCGGCCCTTATGGTTTCAGAGATCTCCCATTGAAGGTCCCATTTCGGCGGCTCCGGCCAGAAGCGAACGTGCCGATGAAGGCGCACGCCGGGGATGCGGGCTACGATCTGCGGGCGGTAGATGAGGCAGAGATTTTTCCGGGCGAGCGGGCACTGATCGGGACCGGCGTCGCGGTCGCCATCCCGGATGGATACGCGGGACTCGTGCTGCCACGGAGCGGACTCGCGGTGCGGCATGGAGTCTCTTTGGTGAATACGCCCGGTCTCATAGACTCGGGGTATCGAGGGGAGATCCGGATTCCCCTCATCAACCACGACCTCAGGGAGACCTTCCGCGTCGAGCGGGGGATGAGGATCGCGCAACTCGTCCTCGTGCGCGCCGGAGACGCCGTCTTCGTCGAAGTAGACCTCCTCGAATCCGGAGCCGACGGACGGGGTGAAGGAGGCTTTGGCTCATCGGGAACGGCGTGACCCGCCGATGCCACGAATTCTACGCCTATGGACATATCCATCCACGACAACTCGTTGCTCTCGTACTCGATATCCGCTGATAAACGAGAGATACGCCCCCACGCCGCCTTCCCGGATGATGAGCGCCCCGAGTACACCGACGTCGTATTCTCGGGCGTCGTCGCCTACCATTCCGAGCACGACAAGGGAATTCTCTTCGACATCCGTGATAAGTACGAACCCCTCTTCTCGCAAGGGAGAAACTACCATTGGCCGGTGGACCACGATTCAAAAGAAAGCCCGCTGCGCCGGATGCGCGAACAGGAGATAAGAGCTTTCGTCATCCTTTCCTCCGACGGCGTCTCCGGCTGGATCCGGACGTGAGACATGACCAATCTATGGACGGATGATCGCTGATGTTCCTTCTCCGAAAGCCGGACTATGAGGCCATCGCGCAATTCATCAACTCGCAGAAAGACCTCCCGTTCTCCTACCCGGAGATAGAGGCCACCCGGACGAGCATCGCTCCGAAGGGATACGTCGCGGATCTCTACCGGGTGAAGCTCGGCGAAGGGGAAGAAGCATACCGGCGGGCGGTGGATGCGCTGCGCGACTGGCGGCAGTTCGGCCTCGGCTGGACGAGCCTGCACCCACCCGGCGCGGGGATCGAGGCCGGTTCGGTGGTCGCCGTGCTCGTTCGGCACTTCGGCTTTCGGTCGCTCAACCCCGCGCGCATCGTCTACACGGTGGAAGATAACCGGTCCTATCCAACGCTTCGGCTTCGCCTACGGGACGCTCCCAGGTCACTCGGAGAAGGGCGAGGAGTTGTTCTCCATCGAGTGGGACCGCGAGGAGGGCTCCGTCCATTATGCCGTCTTCGCGTTCTCGCGGCCCAACCATCCTCTGGCCTGGCTCGGCTACCCGTTCACCCGGATGTTGCAGAAGCGGTTCATCCGCGATTCACAGCGGGCTATGGTCGAGGCGTCAGCCCCGGCGAACATCCGGTGAGCCTCACGGCGGCGCCACCGAGTCCCCTTGTTTTTCGATGCCGCGGAACCGGGTTGTGAAGGCTGGGTCGTAACCCGGAGTGGAGAACCGCACGAGAGTGGCCTTCGCCAGACGGATCCAGTGTCAAGGCTCGCCGTCACCACCGAGTTGCTACACTTCGCCCGGTTTGAACGCGACGACGCACGCCATATTCGGAATCGGGGCGCTAGCGGGGGCTGCGCTGCTCGTCGGCGCCGATCCTCCTTTGTGGGTCTATCCGGCGGCGGTCTTCGCTTCCTGGCTACCAGACGTGGACAACCCGCGCAGTACTCTGGGGAATGGTCTCAGCCGGAGCAAGAACCCTTTGTGGAATGCGATCACACGCCCCCCAAGCTGGGCCTTGCGGACCACTTCCTTCTTCCTGGTCCGTACCGTCGGCCACCGGACCCTGACACACTCGCTCGTGGGTTTCGCGCTCTTCCTCATGTCAGTCTGGCTGCTCTTCGGATCTTTCCCCGACCTGTTTATCGCCCTGGTGGTCGGCTACGCCTCGCACATCCTGGCCGATGCCCTGAACACGCCGGGCGTGCCGCTCCTGTGGCCCCTGGGCTGGCGGTTCCGGGTACTACCGGGCGGCGTGCGCTCCGGAGGATTCGCAGAGGCCGTAGTGGCTCTCGTGGCGGCTATCCTCACCGCGAGCGGGATCTTCATGCTTTACCCGGTGCTCGGCGGGCTCATCTGAAGCGTTTTGCGGAAAGGTCTTGGCGAAACCGTGCTGTCAGCACCCAGCGATTAGCCGTCAGCTCTGACTTTCCAGCCACCGTAGCGTCTCCCGGCTCACGGGATGCGTCTCCCGTCCCCGCTCCTCGTCGTGGGCGACGTCGCGTCGCAGGGCCTCGGCAGCGGCATCCTGGAGGTCTTCCTCGGCCAGCTTCCTGAGGTGTCCCACGCTCGGGTAGGCGCGGCCCGGCTCGATCGCGTCCGCAACATACACCGCCAGCGCGACCAGCCCCATCTCCGGCGCTCCGGTAGTGTGGACCCGGATGGCTTCCAGCACCTCTCCGTCCTCGATGCTCAGCTCCCTGCGCGCCATCTCTGCCGCCACCGGGCCGTGCAGGAGCATCGGACTCTTCCGCTCCGGCTCACCGACCGGCAGGTTCCACTCCTCCGCCAACCGCAGGAACTCTTCCGCTCCCATCTCGCGGGCCGCGTCGTGGAGCAGGGCGGCTAGGCGTGTCCGATACTCGTCGAGGCCATGCAGGGCAGCCAGGCGCTCTACCGTCTCGACCACCCGCAGCGTGTGGGCGTAGCGTTTGTCGGAGAGGCGGGTGTGGATGAGCTCGTCGGCCTCCCGGAGAGTGGCGTCGTTTGTTTTACGGTCTGCCATCCGGGGGATTGTAGACTACGCTGATGAGAGACGATGGTCACATAAACAGCGCGGAGATCATCGCCATCGGGACCGAGATGCTGCTCGGGGATCTGGTGGACACCAACTCGGCCTGGCTCAGTCAGCGGCTCGCCATGCTCGGCGTGAGCCTCTACCGGCACACCACCGTCGGGGATAACAGGGCTCGCATCGTGGCCGCCATGCGCGAAGCTACCTCGCGTTCCGACCTCGTGCTGACGACCGGCGGCCTCGGTCCCACCTCGGATGACATCACTAACGAGTGCCTGGGAGAAGTCGCGGGCCGCAAAATGGTCGAGTACCCGGAGGCGAGAAAGCATGTGGACGAAATGTTCAGGCGCTTCGGACGCAAGCCGACGCCCTCCAACTACAAGCAGGCGCTCTTCCCGGAGGGCACGGAGTTGATCCCCAATCCACGAGGCACGGCGATGGGGGCGATGCTGGAGGTTGAGGGCACGCTCTTCGCCACTTTCCCCGGCGTGCCGGTGGAGATGCGGGGCATGTTCGAGGAGACGGTCGAGCCTCTGGTCAGGGAACGCTCCGACGGCTCCATAATCTCCCGGACGCTGTGGTTCTCCGGCATTGGAGAGTCCGCGCTCGCTGAACAGGTCCAGGAATTCCTCGACGCCTCCGACCCGACGGTCGCGCCGCTGGCCGGGCAGGGCAAGGTGCGATTGCGGATCACGGCTCGCGCCGCCACCCCGGAGGAGGCCGCCGGGAAGATAGAGCCGGTGGCGGATGAGATCCTCTCCCGCCTCGGCGACTATTTCTTCGGGGAGGACAACGAGACCCTGGAGAGCGCCGTCGGACGCCTGCTTCGGGAGAAGGGCGTGACCCTGGCCCTCGCCGAAAGCTGCACCGGAGGTCTTCTCGCCAAACGCCTGACTGACGCGCCCGGCTCCTCCGCCTACTTCGTGGAGGGACTCATCACCTACTCCAACGAGGCCAAAGAACGTCTGGTCAACGTCCCGCATGAAACGCTCGTCGAGCATGGCACCGTCAGCGGACCTGTCGCGGAGGCGATGGCGGAGGGCGTGCGTAAGGCCGCCGGCTCGGATTATGGGCTCTCGGTGACGGGGGTGGCCGGCCCGGATGGCGGGACGGAGGATAAGCCCGTCGGGCTCGTCTTCGTTGGGCTCGCGGACGCGGAAGGGGCGAGGGCGGAGAGGTTGGATCTCACGGCCTGGGCTAAGTCCAGGGAGGCCATACGGGAGCGGAGCGCCAACCGCGCCTTCGATATCCTGCGCCAGCGTCTGGAAGGCAAAGAGGGGTTCTGAAAAAACTTCTTGCTGTACGCAATCTGGGGTAGTAAACTTCACGAAGTTGGAAGCACGCGAGAGGAGGTGATCCAGATAGACGCATCGAGTAGTAGTCGCGGGTATCTTCGGGGAGAGGTGGCTCTAACCTAGGCTCGCCCAAATCCCTGCGGGATCCTGGGTTATTTCCTGCCGCCTCTCTTGTAGTAGACGGCGGACGTGCAGAAAACGGGATACCTGCGAGACTCAAAAGGGTACGGCCCCCCGGCGCTTATCTAACCGGGGGGCACTTTTTTGCCCTCTTACCCCCGAACCTCATCAACGAACGAGACCTCGTACAGATGCGGCTCGAACTTTTCCGCTAGTTTGGCGGCTTCCCGTATGTGCCCCGCCGCCTCCGGGTTCTCCAACATCGCCTCGAACGCCTCCTTGCTTCGCCACTGCGCGTAGTTGACGACCCGCGTCCCATCCAGGCTCTTGTGCAAATTGGCCGACACGAAGCCAGGCATTTCACTTATCACCGACTCGGTCGCCTCCAACAGCACATCCAGCAATCTCTGCTGGTCCTCGGGCGCGACCGTGAACACGTTGATGAGCGTCACCACATCACTCTGAACCGATATCTTCGTCATCCGTTTCCCTTCCCCGTATCTTCCAGGACACTCCTTGATTATCCTCGCCTTGACGATTTCGCAAGGAGATAATCGTCGGTGGTTTATATGGGGACCGGCAGGGCGTCGAGGCCGCTCAGGATGATGAGCGTGGCGGCGAAGGAGTTGAAGGTGGCGTGGGCCACGAACGGCGGCAGGAGGCTGCCGGTCTTCTCGAAGAGTACACACAGGACGAAAGCCAGGATCAGGAGCGAAGCCACCAGGACCGGCTCAAGGTGCAGCAGCGCGAATAGCCCGGAGGAAGCCAGCGCCGCCATCACGAACGGGAGCGTTCTGGTGACGCTGGGATTCTTCGCGCCAGTGCGGTTGGAGATCCAGATCCCCAGCCGGTTCAGGCCGTTGAAGACGCCGCCTCGGAAGACAAGCTCCTCGACGGCAGGTCCGAAGAGCACGACCACGAGCAATATGGCCGGTATCGCAAGCTCCGGACTCTCGCGCACCCAGCCTTCGAGTCCCTGCATGAAACGCTGCTGCATCCGCGATTCGGTCGAGTAGCCGAACCTTTCGAGCACCGAGATGCTCAAGGCGTTCACCAGCGCGCCGGCGAGCACCGCGCCGAAGCCAACCATGACCCCGACGCCAACCCCGCCGAGGTAGCCGCCCCTCGGACGGACAAACCCCAGCGAGAAAAGTGAGTAGCCGGCGGAGCTTCCGAATCTTCGGGCCACGAATACCCCGGCGAAGAACACCCCGATGGTGAAGCCGGCCAGGATCACATTCTGCAAGGTTACGAGCAACAGCGTCTCCCTCGGGTCACCCGTCACGGGCGGCTCCCAAGTAGATGCAGGAACCATCCAAGTCGTTCGCGGCGTCCGTCAGGAGGCGGGACTTCATCCCGTCCGGGAGGAGTGCGATCTCACGCAGCTCGTCCACGCTCATCCAGCGCAGCTCCGAGAGCGTCGGCCCCGATCCCGGTGCGACCTCCGGGTCGCTCCCGAGGATGGCCTCTGCCTCTGGTTCGACGTCCACTCGCGCCGTCACGTCCACCGTATGGCGGCCATCCCGCAGGAACTCGCTCACGTACAGAATCCCCGCGAAGTCTCCCGAAAGACCCGTTTCTTCGGCGACTTCGCGCACGGCGCATTCTGGGATGGTCTCTCCCGGCTCCAGCCGACCTCCGGGGAGAACCCAGTACGGTTTCAGGTCCGGCTTCCGGTGGCGCACGAGAAGAAATGCTCCGTCACGCTCGATCACCGCGCCGACCCGAACCCCGAAATCCATGCCAGAGGAAACGCGATCCTTGCCCATGCCACCGAGTATAACCTCGGTCAGGTCCGGGAGATGTCCGCCGCCGCCAGGTTCTCCGGGCCATAGTCGAGTACCTGCGCCTCCAACTCGCCGCACGCTTCCAGTACCAGACGCAGCCCATCCTCCTCGGAGATGCGTCCGTCGCCGGAGCCATGCTCTCGCAGGATGCGTGACTCCGTGATCTGGTACGCGCCGATGGAGCGCCGTTGCCGCCGGAGCGTCGCAAGCCGTCCAACTTCGCCGGTGAAATCCAGGATGGAGTCCAGATATTCGGATATCTCCGGGTCATCCGCCTCTCCCGCGACGGCGCGGCGGAGGAGCGCGTGGATCAGGTACTCGAAGCCCGGAACTCGTAGCACGTCCCCATCTAGCTCGAACGCGCGAACTTCGTCGTCCGGGGTCACGGACAAACCTTCTCGGCGGACCCGGTTCGCCGCCGCGACGACCAGTTCGGCCGCCGTGAGGGTGACGGCGGGGTAGTTGCTGTCCATGCCGCGTAGCTCCACGGTTCCCTGGCGGTTGAGCCGCACCGGGTTCCATGCGGGCTTGAGCACGGCCCTGCCGGCCTCGGAGAAGAGTCGGCGTTCGACGCCAGCCCGATCCATCGCCCCGAGCCAGGCTTCATAGCGGTAGAACTGCTGCCGTATGAGATGCTCGACGGTCTGGGCGTAGATCAGAAGCCCGTCCACCTGCGGCAGCCTCGTATAGACACCGTCCCAGCCGAAGGCGGCGGCGCCCCGGTAGTGGACCGTACGGGGAGAGAGTCCCGTCATCCGTCCCTCATAGAATGGGCACGAGCGCGTCAGGAAGACCAGTGCCGGGTCGAGGGCCGTCGCCAGGTTGTGGAGTGCGAGCGCCTCCGCTCGCGCGCTCTCCGGCGCGCCTGCGGAGATACCGCTCGCCGGGTCCACCGCCCCGTCCGCGAGCTCCAGGTGCAGGTGCGTTCCAGCGCATCTTCCTGCGTGCATGAACCTCTCGGGACCGACCACGCGAACCTGCATTTCGTAGTCCAGCCCGTCGTGCATGGCGGGCTCGAATGGCAGCGGGTAGGCGCCCAGCGGGTAGAGCCTGAGTCCCAGCGGTCGCGCGGCGCGCAGGGCCAGACGGAGGTTGTTC
>Ga0136640_10000820_pt1 | contig 12089 bp, 14 predicted proteins | sample AntDrymUQ8642106_2_FD_105498 | JGI IMG/M metagenome (GOLD analysis project Ga0136640, IMG submission 105498) | Polar desert sand microbial communities from Dry Valleys, Antarctica - metaG UQ864 (21.06) | ecosystem: Environmental > Terrestrial > Soil > Desert | place: Antarctica: Dry Valley...
CGTTTTCCCAATTCTGCATTATTCCCGACGGCAAGGACGCGGATTTTAATTCGACGACATCCGACCATTTCCGCTCGCCTGCCCGGATGCTTCTGACGAGTTCACTCAGGATGTAAAGTTTGAACGTCGAGCCGATTGCCAGCGGTTTATCGGCATTGTGCGCGGCGAGCGGCTGGAAATCTTTGTCGCTTAATCTGGCGACCGTCAAGGCGGTTTGTCCGGGCAGAGCTTTCAGTTCGGCGATAACGTCTTCAAAAGAGATTGTATTTTTGTTCGTTGCAGTTACCTGCAAGCCGCTAATCAAAAAAGGGGCTTTGCCGACCAGAGTTAAATTCATCTCGGCGACGACTCCCTTTTCAAAAAGAATCGAGATTTGTCCGGCATATTCGCTTTGCGCCGCGACTTTTTCAACCCGCAGTGCCTTACCGAATTGGGCAATCAAACTACGGCTGACTTCCATAATTTGCGCGGGCGGAACACTTTTAAGAAAATCCGGCGAGAAGATTTTTTCAAAATCCTTCGGCTCGTTGATAACCGAAACTACATCTTGCGCCCGCTGTTCAAAAACGGTTTTCGTTTGGGCGACAATCGCCGGTGCTGCGATTAAAAGTAACGTCATCGTCAATAGAATATGCTTCATTTTTGATTTGTTCCTCCGAATAAATTTTATACGCGCGGCGTTTGTTTTTGGTTTGTAAATTTTAACGCTTCATTCAGCGGATTTGCCGCAATTTGGTCAATCAGATTTATTCGCAACGCCTCGTTTGCATCAACTCGTTTTGCCGTCAAAAGCATTTCGAGCGCGGCGGCTTCGCCAATCAGACGTGGCAGAATTTGCGTTCCGCTCCAACCTGTAATTATCCCCAAGCCAACGCCCGGATAGGCAAAGACGGAACGCGGCGAAGCGATTCTTTTTTTGCAGGACATCGCCAAATCCAACGCGCCGCCCATACAAAAACCGTCAATGGCGGCGACGGTTATTTTGGGAGAATAATAAATTTGCTGCATCATATTTTGCCCGCGCAAGCCGAATCCCCGCGCCGTCTCTCCGTTCAATTGTGCAATTTCTTTCAAGTTCGCTCCCGAAGCAAACGTATCGCCTGAGCCGGTGAAAATGATTTTTTCGATTGCCGGATTCGACTCCAAAGACGTAAATATCTCTTTGAGTTCGTCGAGCGTTTCGATTGATAAAGGATTTTTTATTTCCGGGCGATTGAACCGCAGGACGACCGCAGTTTCGACGTTTTCAACGATGATCGCTTCACTCATATTTTACAAACCCGGCGCGTTTGCCTAAATTAACATTATGTATCGAATAAACAAAGCACATCCCTGGCACGGCATCGCGCACGGCGCGAACGCGCCCGAAGAAGTCACGGTTTTCATCGAAATCGTTCCGCGCGACACGGTGAAATATGAAATTGATAAGGAAACTGGTTATTTGAAAATTGACCGACCGCAGCAGTATTCAAACGTCGTTCCGGCAAACTACGGTTTTATTCCGCAAACTTTCTGCGGCGCAAACATCGCTCGTCTCGCCAGCCGCAATTCAAACAGAATTGTGGCTGAAGGCGACGGCGACCCGCTCGATATTCTGGTTTTGTCCGAGCATCACATTCCGCGCGGCGACATTATATTGCGAGCCGAACCGATTGGCGGATTCTGTTTGCTCGACGCGGGCGAGGCGGACGACAAAATCATCGCCACGCTCGTCGGCGATAAAATTTACGAGCATTACAAAGATATTTCCGAACTTCCCGAAAGCATCGTCCGCCGTTTGCAGCATTATTTTTTAACTTACAAGAATCTGCCGAGCGAGCCGCATATCTGCGAAATCGCATACATTTACGGGCGCGAACAAGCTCACGAAGTTATTTTGGAATCAATCAAGGATTACGCGGATTTGCTGGCGGTATTGAAAACGACACCGACGCGAAAAAGAGTTAAAAAACGTCAACCTCCAAGATAAAATTGCCTGTTCCTCTGTGTTTTCTTCCGGCTAACTCAAAAGAAAATCGCCCACGTCGCAAAGTTGTCGGTGAAATTTTCAAAATGATGCGCGGCTTTCGCGGCGACGAAAAACGCATCGCCTGACGCGCACGAAAATCTTTCGTTCTCGATTATCAATTCGCCCTGCCCGCGCACGATAAAATAAAATTCGTCTTCGTCGTGAAAAGTTTGATAATCCGTGCCGCGCGGCGCGAAGAATACTAATCGAACATTTCCCTTTTTGAACGGCTCGATGTCAAACACGCCGTCTTTCCATTTTTCGTCGGCGGATAGCGGCAATTTCGGTAAAAATTCTTCAACCGTAAATTTCATTTCAACTCGCCGGACGTTTTTCCCTTCGTTCTCGGAATTTCAAACAGCTCTCTGGTCGTTTCTTTCCATTTTCCAAAATTACTGATAGGAATGCTTTGTGACAGCGGCAAAGCGTTTCGGGTTTTATTCGGCTGAAAGCTGTTTTGTTCCTTACCGCTAATGACCGCGCTGGCTTCTTTTACCGGAGTAAAGTTTTTCTCAGACAAATAGGCATAACCGATTCGCGCCACGCCAGCCAGAAAAATCGTCCAGAGAATCGCCCAGCCGACCTGCTCGAAAATCGTGTTGTCGGGCGAGCTTTCAACAAGCCGGTCATTGCCGGGAAACAGCGAATTGAGCAACACAAAGGCGGGAAACAAAATCAGGCTCAATAAAATCAGCTTCACGCCTTGCCGAACGCCTGTTTGTCGCGGCGACTGTTCTGTTTCAAAATCAACTTTTCCGCCCGTTTCAATAAATCGTTTGACAACTTTGGTTGAAAAACCGCATTTCGAGCAAAATTGAGTCGCATCATTTGCTTGCGGTTCAGCACAGTTTGGACAAAACATAAAAATTTCTCCTTTGATAAATTTGTTATTTTCTAAACGATGATTCCCTTGGGAAGGTTTCTTAAAAAATTTATCCGAGCGGCGGCAAAACGAACGCGCCGATGTGCGGTTGACTCGTATTCAACGTCGTTTGCAAGGCTAAAATCAAACTGTCGCGCAAATTTTCGGGCGTGACAATCGCGTCAAGCAACCCACGCGCCGCCGCATGTTTCGCGTCGAGTTCGCGGTCGTAAGTTTCGCGCACCTTATCCATTTCGGCTTTCAACGCTTCGTCCGGTTCAACGCCTTCTTTTTTCATTTTATCCAACTGCGTTCCGAAAATCGCCTGCGCCGCGCTGTCGCCTTCCATAACGCCCATTCTGCCGGTCGGAAGCGAAAAGATAAAATCCGGGTCGAAGCCCTGTCCCGCCATCGCGTAGTATCCCGCGCCGGAAGCGTGGTTAATTGTCAAAACTAATTTCGGGACAGTCGCCGTCGCCATCGCTTCGACAAAACGCGCTCCGGCGCGGATGATTCCCGAATGCTCGGCTTCCGCGCCGACCATAAAACCGGAAACGTCCTGAACAAATAAAAGCGGCGTTGAATGACGGTTGCAGTTTTCGATAAAATAAGCCGTCTTTTCCGCCGATTCGGTATAAACAATGCCGCCGAACTTCGGCGGTTTGCCCGATTTGCCGCGCGCCATCCCGCGCGAGTTAGCGATAACGCCGACGAGAACTCCGCCGATTCGCGCCGTTCCGCAAATCATCTCTTTGGCATAATCGGCTTGAAACTCGTCAATCTCGCCGTCGTCTAAAAAGCAATTCAAAACCTCGTGCATATCGTAAGGCGCGCGATGGTTTTCGGGCAGAATTTCGTAAAGTTTTTCCGGCTTGTTTTTCGGCTTTTTCGTTTCAATAGTTGAAACTTTCGTTTCCTCTTTTTTCGGAAGTTCCGAGACAAGCTGACGAATTTTCTCGATACATTCCCGCTCGTCTTTCGTGCGGTAATGCGCCACGCCGGAAATCGCGTTGTGCGTCAACGCGCCGCCGAGCGTTTCGTTGTCAATCGTCTGTCCGGTCGCGCCTTTCACCAAATTCGCGCCGCCCAAACCCATAAACGAAGTTCCTTCGACCATTAAAATCACGTCTGACAGCGCGGGCAAATACGCGCCGCCTGCAACGCACATTCCCATCACGGCGGCAATCTGCGGAACTTTCAAATAACGCCGCATAATCGAGTTGTAATAAAAAATCCGCGCCGCGCCGTATTGACCGGGGAAAACGCCGCCCTGATACGGCAGATTCACGCCCGCCGAATCAACCAGATAGATAATCGGCACGCGGTTTCGCATCGCAATTTCCTGCGCCCGCAAAATTTTTTTTATCGTTTCGGGATACCACGCGCCCGCTTTGATCGTCGCGTCGTTCGCCACGACGACGCACTCGCGCCCGTGAATTTTTCCGATGCTCGTGACAACGGCGGCGGCAGGTGCTTGACCACTGTATTCGTCGTAAGCGACGAGCAAGCCAATTTCCTGTTGATAAGCGTTTTTATCAAACAGCAAATCAATTCGCTCACGCGCCGTGAGTTTTCCCTGCTTGTGAATCTTCTCGATTTTCTCCGCGCCGCCGCCGAGTTTGAGTTTGCGTTCTAATCGCTCAAACTCTTCGGAAAGTTCGCGGAGTCTTGATTTTTTTTCTGATGTTTTCATTCGGAATCTTTTATAACGGCGAGGTTTCGTTATCGGTATTTCTGGACATAGCTTTACTTTTTCGTCGCGCGTCGGTTTCCTTTTTGGCTTTTCCTAATGCAACGCTCAGCCGCCAAAGCTGCGAAACTAATTTTAGCCGACCTTTGACGGCTTTCGGTGACATATCAACTTTCATTTTCCAACTCCATTAAACTCTCGATGTCGCCGAGGTCTTTGTGCCGTCCGCTGAGTTGCTTCATAAAAATCAAGCCTTCACGCGAAATCGTCCACACTTTGTCCGCTTCAAAATCTATATTTTCCCGCGATTCCCAAACGCCCACTCATAAATTTCCTTCCACATAAAATTTAAGCGGCTTTTTCGAGTTGGTCGAGTATTGCGCGGGTGCGAATCCTTATTTGTTCTATATCTTTCTGGTCATTATCCATTTTCTCTTTGTTTCTTTTGACCTCATCGAAAATTTTATGCACTTTCGCTTTAATTTCTTCGGCTTCCTTTGCCGATAATTGTTCGTCAACGATTATATTTTGCATAGTCCTTCACCTCTCAAAAATTTTAACACAAAAAAATTACTGTTTCTCCCGAATAATAAACGTCGGCACCATTCCGCCGCCGCTCGAAACATTCGCCAACTCCGACGAAGACAGCCGCGTAAATGCCGAGCCGACTTTGCCGTCATAAAGCAGCGGGTCGAGGTCAACGAGTTGTTCAATCATCTGCCAGTTGCCTGCCGCATCCAGCATCGGGAACAGTTCTTTTGAAGTCTGCACGCGCTCCTGCACGAGATAATCGCCGTTCGAGAGCGCGACGGTGATCGCTTCGTCCCATTCTTCGTCGGTCGAAGCCCAGCCGATATAAATGCCGTGTCCGCCGTAATCGTCGTTCGGTTTCAAAACCAATTTGCCTTTATTCGAGCGAGTCCATTCGACCAAATTGATTTTTTCGTTTTTGTTTTCGGTCTGCTCGTCGCGGAATTTGCGCGTCCAGGGAATGTGCGCTTTTATCGCGCCGAGTTCGGCTTCATCAAAAAGATGCGCGTAACGCTCGTTCGTCAAAATGGCGAAAATCGCTTTTTTGTGGACGATTTTCGAGCGAAAATTATTGACCAAGCAAACCGCTCCGGCGCGATAAGCGTTCAGTAAATCGGGATGCGCGTCCATAATCGGCAGATATTCATTGAGCAGCAGGCGTTTATAAACGATGTCCACGACGATTTCTTTGTAACGCAATTTTGCGCCGTCGAATTCGAGTTCGTCGGGCGAGCAAATCAAAGCCGTGTAGCCTTGCGATTCAAAATAATCTTTAAAAAGTTCAAACTCCTGCTGCGTCGGTAAATCCTTTAAATCAACAATCGCTATGACCGGATTTATTTCCGGTTTTCGTCCGAGAAATTCCGTATAACACTTCAGCAAAACATCCAGTAATTTTGGACGACCTTCAAAACCGCGCACGTCGTATTTTTCAGCAAATTTTTGCATTATCGGCAGTTGCTGAAAGATTTCCGTAGCAGAATCGGCGTAAGCCACGCCCGCCGGAGATTCGCCGTTAAGCTCGACGAACGAATAAGAGTTTTCCGTCAAAAATGAATCGAGCCGCGCATTCGGGGAAACCTGCGCGTATTTCGGGTCAATCGCCACCAAATCTTTTTCAATATCCGTGATGCCGAGTTCGTTTAACATCTCGTCGCTGCCGATTGCCGCGTCTTTCACTTTTTGCAGCGCAGACCAAATTGTTTCGCAAATCGCCGTGACGCGCTGCCAATCAGTTTCGGTGACAAAATGCGGGCGCAAATACGGCGTAAGGCGACGACCGCCGAAAATCAGCCTCGCGCCTTCCAAACCTTCGTCGAGCGCGAGCCGCGACGATTCGGCTAAATCAAAATCTTCCAAGAGTTTGTGGTAATGTGCAACAGCTTCCTTTAGCATATTTGAATTTTGCCACAGAGAACACCGAGTTTACAGAGAGGAATTGTTTCAAATTCTCTTGTTTTACTCCGTGCGCTCTGTGGCTAATTTTTTCCTAATCTAATTTAACGATTAAAATTTCCGTCCGTCAGTTTAGCAAATCCGGCGGTAACGCGCTTCGTAGAGCGATAAAACACCATGACAAATCACGCCGATTGCGGCAACAAACAAAAGAATTCTGCCGTAATAACTTGTGCCGAGCGTCCGCAGCGCGCCGTCAATTCCCATTGCCGCGTCAGCGTTCGATTCGATTGCCGCCTGAATGAAAAAGTAACCCATCAATCCGAAGATGACCGCCCGCGCCGTAAAGCTCAACGCTCCCAAAACGGTGACGATTTTCCGCCTTCCGCCCTGCAATTCCCGCAGCCGGAAATCTTCCTGAAATTTCCCTGTCAATCCGCGGTAACATTCGTTGATGCCCGCGCCGATGACGCTCAAACCAATAATAAAAACCAGAATCGCGCCGAGCGGCAAGGCGAGAATCAGCGCGGTCATAGTTTTTTGAACCGTGCCGTTCTGCACTTCGACTCCGACCGTTAAGACGATGCTCCACGCCGTCCAAGCCAGAAAAAAATAAAAGAATCCGACGCTGACGGCGATGATTCGTTTGGCGATTCCCTGCCAATTCGTTCCGGCATTATCTACGTCCGCCGCGCCGCGCAGAATGTTCCACGCGCCGTGTCCGAACGCGCCCGCGATAAAAATTATCAAAAGAATTTTCCCGAACGTAAATTGAGCGATAATTGTCAGCGCGCCGCTTGCGTCGGTAAGTTGTCCACTGCGGTCGCCCATCGCCACGAGAATCGCCAGCACGCCGATGACGATAAAGAGAAAACCTTTCGTGTAAAATCCGAATTCGGCAAGTCGTTTGACGAACGGATGACGGACGATTTCTTCCGCCGCGATGACCGTCTGCTCGATTTTATCGCTGACCAATTCCTTGGTGGCATCATTCATTTTGTCCAGTGAGGAGAACGAGTAATTTTTTCGTAATTAACTTTTCTTCTGCGCGTTCGCCGCTTTTTTATTCAGCCATTTCGCCCAGCGTTCGATATACGGGCGCAGCGGCTTGAAAAACTTGGCGCGTTTTGAATTTTCCGATTGCTTTTCGCTCCACACTTTCAAGTTTTTCTGCGCGTATTGTCTGATTTGCGGTTCGAGACTTTCTCGTTTCACCGAATGCCGAAGGGTCAAATGATAATGCTGACCGACGAGCGAGAAAATCAATCCGGCGAGATTGCTTTTAAACGCGCTTTTCGCCATCCAACGCTTGCCGAATTTTTCCGTCGGCTGCAGAAGCGCGCCGATGGAAATTTCGAGCCACGCATTTTTGTTTTGAACTTTCGGGTGATAAAGTCCCGGCAAATCGCCTTTGATCGGGACGGGCGAGTTTCTTATCTGTGGATTGTTGATGAAATCCACGAGCCGAATTCGTTCTAGACCGCGCTGATGCTCGGTGGGGAGAAACGCGAAAATTTGACGGATATTCTCTTCCGCGCCTTTCGGCAAATCAATGCTCGATTGATTTTCGATTTTTATTTCAGTTGTTTTTGCAGTTTTCAGACCTGCTAATTTTATTGCCATAACCTTGTACTAAATTGTAATTCGTAAATTGCCAATAGTAAATTGCGCCACAGAACTGTTGTCGAAAAGCAACAGCGAGAAAGTGAGAAGTGAGAAGTGAGAGGTGAGAAGTCTTTTGTTTAAGCCCATTTCAACCGTATAAGTTTTTCGGCACGAATTTTGTAATCGAGATAACTCTATTTTCTTAAAAATGATTAATCAAAAAACTTTAGCCAAATCAATCGAAACAAACGGCATCGGCTTGCATACAGGCGTGGCGGTTAATTTAAAACTCAAACCCGCGCCGGAAAACACCGGCTATATTTTCGTCCGCACGGATTTGGACGATTTTGAAATTCCCGCTTCGGTCGAATACATTTCGCATTGCAGTTACGCGACGACGCTGCTGCGAAGAGGCGTGCTGCTCTCGACTTGCGAACATCTTCTGGCGGCTTTGCGCGGAATTGACGTGGACAATTGTTTTATCGAACTCGACAATATCGAGATTCCGATTATGGACGGATCGAGCGAAGCGTTTATTGATTTGATCGAGCGAGCGGGCGTGTCGGAACAAACCGCGCCGCGTCGTTTTTTGAAGATCAAAGAAAAAGTCGTCTTCGAGCAGGGCGACAGACGAATGTCCATCGAGCCGTCGGACGATTATGAAATCGAATGCTCGATAGATTTTCCGCACCCGTTTATAAAGCGGCAAAATATTCATTTCACTTTGAGTGACGGTTCGTTCGGGCGCGAAATCGCTTCGGCGCGAACCTTCGGGTTCACAACGGAAATCGAAATGCTCCGGCGTGCTAATCTCGCGCTCGGCGGCTCGCTCGATAACGCGATTGTTCTTACGCCCGACGGAATGCTCAACGAACAACCGCTGCGTTTCGCCGACGAATTCGTGCGCCACAAAACTCTCGACATCATCGGCGACTTCGCGCTTTTGGGAATGCCGTTTTTAGGACGAATCAAAGCCGAGAAAAGTGGGCATGCGGTTCACGCTTCTTTAATGTCGAAACTATTAAAAACCGAATCGGCGTGGGAAATCGTCGAAAGCATTTAGCGTCCAAATTTCTGGACAAATTGAATTCGCACAGTTTTATTACATTGATTTAGCCGGTGAAAGAATCTACAACCAAATTTGAAGGCTACATTCTTGCCGGCGGCAAATCTTCGCGGATGGGCGCGGACAAAGCCAATCTAAAATTCGGCGGCGAGACTTTTCTGACACACGCCGCCCGAACTCTCGCGCCCGTTTGTGAAGGACGAATAAAAATCATTCTCAATACAAACCAAGCCGCGCCGGAAAATTATGAATGTATTTATGATATTTTCCCGGAACGCGGCGCGCTCGGCGGAATCCACGCCGCGCTGAACGATTGCCGAAGCGATTGGGCGATAATTTTAGCAGTTGATTTGCCGTATGTTTTGAGCGAAGCGATTGAGCGGTTAAAACAATTTGCGCTCGAATCAAACGAATTTTCCGCCGTCGTGCCGGTTCAAAACGACGGGCGACTACAGCCGTTGTGCGCCGTTTATCGCGCCGCCGATTGTTTGCCGAAGTTGGAGGATTTGTTGAGCCGAACCACTTCCGCATCGGTCAAAGATTTTCTCGAACTCGTCCCGACGAGCCGCGTCGAACAAGATAGATTAACGACTAAAGCGGTTGAAGAATTATTTTTCAATGTTAATCTTCCGGCTGATTTTCAATTGCTTATTTAGATAATTCAAAATTTATTCATTCCAATCTTCCATATGAAACGAGCCTTCCTTATCAATTCGCTGATAAGTGTGCGCTCCGAAAAAGTCGCGCTGCGCCTGAATTAAATTGGCGGGCAGGCGTTCGGAACGGAAAGCGTCGAAATATGCCAGAGCCGACGAAAGGCACAGCGACGGAATGCGGCTGTCCATTAGTTTTTCGTTGATGCCGCGCCAGTGTTCCCGGTTATTGTTCAGAAGTTCGGCGAATTTATCGTCTAAAATTAAATTCGGCAACTGCGGATTTTCGGCATAGGCGCGGCGCATTTCTTCAAGCAGCGTCGAGCGAATGATACAACCGCCGCGCCAGATTTTGGCGATTTCCGATAAGTTTAAGCCGTAGTTTTTCTCGACCGAAGCGGTTTGCAGCAGCGACATTCCCTGCGCGTAGGTGATGATGAACGAACTGAGAAGCGCGTTTTTTAATTCTTCGACTAACTGTTCGTAATCGCCGCCGATGTTTTCGCGGATGTCGGAGTTGCGCTGTTCGTCGGATGGATTTTCGACCGTTTGCGCGAGATGTTTCGCGGCATCTTCGCCGAGATTTGTTTTGTGCTGTTCGCTGACGGCGGTTTCGACTTCGGCTTCGGCGCGAATGGCTTTCGGGCTGGTGATCTGTCGGCTCGTGACGGTTTGTCCGTCGGCGGGCAGTTTGGCGTTGACCTGCGGCAAGCGGCTGCCGAATTTTCCGGCAATCAAAACGCGGACTTCTTTCTGCGCGGAAATCTGGCGCATCGAAACGGCGGAATCAATCGTCGGAATCGGCACGCCGAAATCCATCGCCGCCTGCGAAGTCCATTTGCCTGTTCCCTTCTGCGCGGCTTTGTCAAGAATCATTTCGACGAGCGGTTTACTTGTTTCATCGTCGCATTTCCGCAGAACTTCCGCCGTAATTTCCACCAGAAAAGAATTGAGTTCCGTATCGTTCCATTTGTCGAAAGTGTCTGACATTTCGGTGTAATTCATTTTCAAAACGCGATACATAAAATCATAAGTTTCAGCCAAAATCTGCATCAAGCCGTATTCGATGCCGTTGTGAACCATCTTGACGAAATGCCCCGCCGAACTCGCGCCCATATACGCGACGCACGGTTCGCCATTAACTTTCGCGCTCGCCGCTTCGAGAATCGGCTGGACGTGCGCGAAAGATTCCCGATTGCCGCCGGGCATAATGCTTGCGCCGTGACGCGCTCCTTCTTCGCCGCCCGACACGCCGACACCGATAAATTCGATTCCCTTGTCGGCAAGGTATTTTTCGCGCGTTTCCGTGTCAACGAAATGCGAATTGCCGCCGTCAATAATAATGTCGCCTTTGTCCAAATGCGGCAGTAGATTTTCAATCACGCCGTCAACGATTTTTCCCGCCGGCACGAGCAGCATAACTTTTCGGGGCGCGCCCAAACTTTCAACAAATTGTTTGATATTTTCCGCCGACGCGATTTGCATTCCCGCGCCTTCTTCCAACAAAAGTCGCCGCTTTTCCCCATCCAAATCAAAACCGACGCAGGAAAAACCCTGTTCCGCGACATTGAGCAAAAAATTTCTGCCCATCGTTCCCAAACCGACCATTCCGAATTGTGCATTATTCATTTTATTTATTAAACTCCGATTTCTTCCCAAATATCAGCATACGTCGTCCATTTTTCCCAACCCGTTCCTTTGTCTTCAAAAACCCACCAAGCCGCTAAAACCGCTTGAACAAATGCCCATCGGCGCAAGTTGCGCGGTTCGATTTCAAAACTTTCGGCAAATTGTTCGACGCGCTCGGCTAAAATTTCCTGTAAATTCTGCCGCGCCCAAATCAAACGCCTTTGATTATTCAGGAACACGCCGATTTCGTAACCGATGTTGCCGACCACGCCTTTCGGGTCAATCGCCAAAAAAGATTCGCGTTCGGCGGACAAGATATTCTCGTGGTGCAAATCGCCGTGCAGAAGCAAATTTTGATTTGAAGCGTCGGACAACTCTTCAAAATAATTTCGGGCTTTGGTAACCAAGCGCACTGGAAATTTTGTTTCCGCTGCCGTTTGCAACTTATTTATCCAATTTTCAAGAATCGGAAAATCGTGATTTTTCGGCGGCTGTCGGCAAATTTTTCGCATAATATCAACAGCAATTACGGTTGCTTCTTGGTCATTTCTTTGACAGAGTTTTGCTAAATTTTCGCCAGGCAACAATCTTTCCAAAAGCAGAGCGCGGCAATCCGGTTCAAATCGCATAAGTTTAACCGCGCCGTTTCC
>Ga0136640_10000822_pt1 | contig 12080 bp, 12 predicted proteins | sample AntDrymUQ8642106_2_FD_105498 | JGI IMG/M metagenome (GOLD analysis project Ga0136640, IMG submission 105498) | Polar desert sand microbial communities from Dry Valleys, Antarctica - metaG UQ864 (21.06) | ecosystem: Environmental > Terrestrial > Soil > Desert | place: Antarctica: Dry Valley...
ACGATCCCCGAGCTCGGGACGATCCGCGCAACGCACCCGCCGATCGTGCTGCTCACGTCCAACCGCACCCGCGATCTCCACGACGCGCTGAAGCGCCGCTGCCTCTACCACTGGATCGACTACCCGAGCGCCGAGCGCGAGGCCGAGATCGTCCGGCGGCGCGTGCCCGCGGCGGCTCCCGCGCTGGCCGGCGACGTCGCCGCCGCCGTCCGCCGGCTGCGCGGCACCGAGCTGCAGAAGCCGCCCGGCGTGGCCGAGGCGATCGACTGGGTCGCGACGCTCGAGCTGCTCGGCGCGTCGCGGCTGGACGCGGAGGCCGCGGACCGCACGCTCGGCAGCGTGCTCAAGTACCGCGAGGATCAAGAGCTCGTTCGCGAGCGGGGTCTCGACTGGCTGGCGGTCGGCGCCGATGGCTGAGCCGCCCGTCGCCGCCCTCTCGGACGTCGCCGCCCGCACCGGTCGCGCGCTGCGCGACGCCGGCCTGCCGTCGTCGCCCGAGCGCTCGGTGCGCTTCGCCCGCGCGCTGCTGCTCGCGCCGCCGCGCACGCGCCGGGCGCTCTACTGCACCGCGCGCACGGTCTTCGTCTCCGACCATGAGCAGCTCGCGGCCTTCGACGCCGTCTTCGCGCGGCTCTTCGACGGGCTCGTCGACCCCGCCGACTCCCGCGGCCAGGACCCGCCGATGGAGGGCGCCGAGGCGGAGCGCCGCCGCGCTCCCGCGGGCGCGCGTCCGCTCGACGGGCCGCAGAGCGAAGCGGGCACGCGGGTCGGCGACCAGCGGAGCGGCGGGCGCGAGAAGGCGCCCGAGCGTGACGCGCCGGTGGCGAGCGCGGCAGGCGGTGAACGCCTGGCGGACAAGGACTTCGGCGCGCTGTCGCCCGAGGAGCTCTCCACGATCGCCGTGCTGATGCGCGCCCTGGCGCTCGCCCCGCCCACGCGCCGCACGCGGCGGGCGCGGCGCGACCTCCGCCACGGCCGGCTGGACCTGCGCGCGACGCTGCGCTCGAGCCACCGCACCGGCGGCGACCCGGTCCGGCGCCTGCGGCGTCAGCGCGTCGAGCGCCCGCGGCGCCTGGTCGTCCTCTGCGACATCTCCGGCTCCATGGAGCCCTACGCGCGGGCGTTCCTGCAGTTCCTGCACAGCGCCGTCGGTGGCGCGGACGCGGAGGCGTTCGTCTTCGCCACGCGCCTGACGCGGATCACGCGGTCGCTGCGCGGCCACCAGGCCGAGCTCGCGCTCGCGCGCGCCGCCGCTGCCGCCCCGGACTGGTCCGGGGGCACCCAGATCGGCGCGGCGCTGCAGCGCTTCAACGACGACTTCGGCCGCCGCGGGATGGCGCGCGGCGCGGTCGTCGTGATCGTCTCCGACGGCTGGGAGCGCGGCGACCCGGCGCTCGTCGGGCGCGAGATGCAGCGCCTCGCGCGCCTCGCCCACCGGATCGTGTGGGTCAACCCGCGCAGCGTCGCCCCGGGCTTCACGCCGCAGACCGGCGGCATGGCGGCCGCGCTGCCCTCGTGTGACGCGCTGGTGAGCGGGCATACTCTCGCTGCGCTGCCCACCGTGATCGAGGCGATCTCGGGCCGGCCCGCCAGACCCCGAGCAGGAGGTGCGTGACGATGGAGTTCGAGAACCGCTTCACGGTCCAAGCACCGGTCGAGGAGATGTGGGCGCTCCTGCTCGACGTCGAGCGCATCGCTCCGTGCATGCCGGGCGCGCAGGTGCTCGAGCAGACCGGCGACGCCAGCTACAAGGTGGCGGTCAAGGTCAAGCTCGGCCCGATGACGATGACCTACAAGGGCGACGTCGAGATCGTCGAGCAGGACACCGCCGCCCACCGCGCGACGATGAAGGCCAAGGCCAAGGAGGCGCGCGGGCAGGGCACCGCGACGGCCGAGGTCGTGATGACGCTCCACGCGGGGGACGCCGGCACCGAGGCGACGATCTTCACGCGTATGCAGATGAGCGGCAAGGCGGCCGCGATGGGCCAGGGCGTCATCAAGGATGTCGCCGCAGCGCTCACCGCCCGCTTCGCCGAGAACGTCGCAGCGCTCGTGGAGGGCGGCGGGGCGGCTGCGGAGCCGGCGCGCGTGGAGCCCACGCACGCGCTGGAGCCCGCACCCGAGCTGGGTCCCGCGCCCACGCCCGCGCTGGACCCCGTGCCCCAGCCGGTGCCCGAGTTCACGCCCGCGCCAACGCCCGACGTGGCCGTGGTCGCGGGTGCCCCCGGGCCGGCGACGGACCCATCGCCGCCCGTCGCCCCGCCCCCGCTGACCGCGCCGCCGCTCGCCGCCCCGCCCCCGCCGGTCACGCCGCCGCCGCCGCTTGCCGCACCGCCGCCCGCTGCGCCGCCGCCCGCCCCTCCGTCGCCGCGGCCCGCCGCCGAGGCGCCGCCCGAGGACGCGAGCCTTCCCGTCGGCCAGATCGCCGCCTCGGTGCTGAAGCAGCGCCTGCGCGATCCGAAGACGCTCGGCGTGATCGGGGCGGTGGTCGTCGTGCTCGGGTTGCGCGGCGTCCGACGCCGCTGAGAGGGCGGCGCCCGGGTTCGCGACGCACGGCAGGGCCCGGGCGCACGAACTACCCGGCGACGGAGCGCTGACCGAGTTCCTTCCCGAGCCCGGAGCGGCCTCAGCGGGCCTGTGGCGTTGGTGTCAGCAGCCGACGGCGTCGCGGAGCGCGCGGCATGCCGCCGCCATCCTCGGGGCGGAGAGCGTCGCGATGTGTCGTCGCAGGGACTCGCGCGGCACGGTATGCAGGATGTCGAAGGTGACGACGCAGTCGCTGGGGACGCCGTCGTGCTCCCGCGTGAGGAACAGCTCGGAGACCAGGTCGCGCCGAGTTCGGGTCAGTGCCGCGACCACCACCGCGTCGATGCGGGCGGCGACGGGATCACGCGTCAGGACGAGCACGGGACGATCACCGCCCGGAACGGCGGCGAACCAGATCTCACCGCGCTGCATCGGACCAGTCCGCCCAGTCCTCCGAAGGTCCCCAGTCCGCGATCTCACCGACTGCGAGCTCCGCTTCGGACAACGGCGTCGCCGTGAGCGCGTCGGGTTCACGCTCGCTGCGCAGTCGCACGAGATGGCCGTGCAGCGCGTCGCGGAGCAGCTCGGAGCGATCGACCCCGAGGGCATCGGCCCAGCGCTGCGTCTCGATGGCCTCGGACTCCGCGACGCGGAAGCTCAACATCGTCATACATAGAGCCTATAACGTATGACGCCGTTGGCCCGGTACGTGCGGGTCGCCCCACCCCGTCCTCTGCGTCGGTTTACGCGTCGGGTTCCGGTCGCTCCCCGAGCGCCGCGGCGACCACATCCATGGCCGCCTGCTCGGCCTCGGATATCTCCTTGGCGCCGAAGCCGAGCACGCCTCCCTCCTTGTGGGCGCGCGCGACCGCCTCGCAGACGGCGACGACGAAGTCTCCGTACTCGCGCAGGTCGGCGCTGGTGCCCTTCTCGCGCAGCAGGTCCGACGCGCTGCGCACCGCCGTCACCGCGCGCTCGTGCAGCTGCTCGGCGTCCGCGGGCGGCGTGGACGGGACGCCCGGGGGAGAGGCGAGCACCTCCTCGATCAGCTCCGTGTGCGCGTCGCGGCGTGCCTCCTGGTAGGCGCGGGCCATCGAGAGCCCCTCTCGAAGCGTGCCGCCTCGGTCGGCGGCCGCGACCGCGATCGCGGCCAGTGCGGGCGCGGCGGTGACGGTGGACCACTCCTCGGCGTTGAACTCGGCCTTGCGGGTCATGTGGGCAAGGGTAACTCGCGCACCGTGCTGTGCGGGCACCGGGGGTGGCACGTCTACGGCGACCCTCGACGGCGACTCCGGCTCGCTGAGCTGAGGCGTCGCGGATTTGGCACGTCGTGGGTGAGTGGGCACGCGATGGGCGGCACGGTCATCATCTGACCTATGCGCACTCGCAGACTTGTGCTCACCACCCTCCTCGCGCTGTGCGCGGCGCCCGGATCGGCGACCGCGGCGCCGTCGGCGCCCGCGAAGGCCCCGGTCGTCGCTCGCGACGGCGCGGTCACCTTGACCGCCAAGGACGAGAAGGGACGCCTGTGCGTCAGCTTCGCTCACGGCGGTTCGTTCCCCGAATCCTGCGGTGAGAACGGGGCCGGCGCCGTGACCCTCGAGCCTGCGTTCGGATCCGGCGACGGGTCGCGGACACAGTACGTGGGCGCCGCGGTCACCGCGGCGGCGACGAGCGTGGAGGTGCGTCGCGCCGGCGCGCTGCTGGCCAGCAGCCCCACGGTCGCCGGCGAGAAGTACCGCGGCAAACGGGCCGGGAGCGTGCGGTTCGCGCTCGTGCACCTGCCGCCGCGTTCCAAGCTCGACGGCCTGCGGGTCCGCGCTGTGGACGCCGCCGGCACGGCGGTCGAGGTGCTCGCGCCCGGAGAGAGCGCCCTGATCACGGACCGCCGGGTCCTGCTCACCGGCCGTTCCGGGGGGACGCGGTGGGCGGTCCGCGGCGAGCGGTCCTCGGAGCTCGCCTCCAGCGTCGCGAACCTTGACCACGAGGCGGTCTCGCGATGCGTCAGGGTGACGGCCGCCGGCGGCCGCGGCTCTGAGTCCTCCGGCTCCTGCGCCGGTGATGCGCCGCTGGACGCCTTCGAGGACCTCTTCAGCGGCGGAGCCGGAGGCGCGGGTACGACGGACCGCTGTCGCCCGAGGTTCCGGCTGGTGCACGGCGTCGCGGATGCGAACGTCACCGGCGTGAGCGCCCTGCTGGGCAACGGCCGTCGCATCGCGGCGCGCACCGCCCCGTTCGCGGACGCGGGGAAGCTCGTCTACGCGCTGGTCGTCCCCGCAGGGGCGGCCGTCCGGGGCCTCAGGGTGGAGCGTTCCGGGCAGAAGGCGCACGTCGTGGCGTTCTCCGTGCCGCCGCTGGCGGTGACGTGCGCGAGCGGCGAGGGGGCGTTCTCCGACCTGGCCGGGACGTCAGGTCTCTTCACCGGCATCTCCGATCTGATCGCCGCGCTGCCGGCCGTCACGCCCGTCGGCCCGGTGACCACCCTCCCCGGCCCGCCGTCGGTGCGCGTCGCCGACGGGCCCGCCGAGTCGCTCTGCCTCGCCCTCGAAGCCCAGCCGTTCAACGCGTTCGGCTGCGCCATCGTCGCGCCGGGCTTGGAGGAGCTGACCAGCGCCCTGGACAGCTATACCCGCCCGCGCGCCTTCGTCCTGGCGTTGCCGGCGCGTGTGGCGACCGTTCGCATCGCCGCGAAGGGCGGCACGCCACGGGATATCCCAACGGTCGCGGGAGACGGCTACGCGGGCCGGTACGCGGGCCGGGTGCGCTTCGCCGCGGCCATGCTCTCCGGCCCGCGCGAGCTGTACCGCTATCAGCTGCTCGACGCCGCCGGCAAGGTCCTGTACTCCGAGACCAACGACACCGTGGGAACTGACCTCATGGGGCCGAGGGCCGCCGCGCCACGGCGCCTCGCGGGCGCGCCCGGTCGCCCCTCGCTGTGGCAGACGACCTTCCGCGACGCTGGGCACACCGCACGGTGCCTCGCGCTCACCGCCGGCAGACCGCCCTCGAAGGCCGACCGCTGCGAGGGCGCCCGCGACGGCCCGTTCTCCGCGATCGTGGGCGTCCCTTGCACGACGCACCGCTTGACCGTGGCCGTGACCGCTCTGGCCGGCTCCCGGGTCACCGCCGACACCGGACGCGGCTCGCGCGCGCTGGGATTGCGCCGCGGCGCCGGCCTGCTCACGCTGCCTGCCTCCCGCGGGCTGCGCTCGCTCTCCGTCGTCCGCCGCGGCCACCGGACGCTGCGCATCCCGGTCCACGCCCCGGCGGGCGCCAAGCAGTGTGGCTGGGAGACGGCGCCAGAGCCCGCGGGAAGGTTGCGGGAGTCGGCGAAGAGCTCCTCAGGGTGAGTCCCGCCTGGCCGGTCAGGCGGGCGAGATGCGGCACGTTCCGTCAGACGACGTCGATCTCGAGGTGCGTCCCGGCGGCCGCCGCGAGGACGGCCAGGTCCTCGGGGTCGGAGGTGACGAGCTCGTCCCCATCGGCGGCGAGCCGCACCAGCGCCGCGTCCACCACGTCGGAGGTCCCCGAGGCGGCGAGCAGCGCACCTGCCCGGCGACCAAGCTTCTGGTCCAGCGCGGCGACGTCCACCCCGTCCAGCAGCGCCGCGAGGCGCGCTTGGCGCGGGCCGCCGCGCCACACCCGGCCCACGACGCCGCCGTGGGTCAGCGGCGGCCGACCGGCCAGCCGCTCATGGTTGAGCAGCGCCAGGAGCTCCCGACTTCCACGCTCCACCGCGATGAGCGCTCCGCTGTCGAGGATCAGCGTCACCGCGGTGCATCGCCCTCGTGTGAAGCCTCACGGACAACAGCGCCGCGGACGACGAGGGCGCGCTCCGTGAAGCGGCGGCGCGCCGCTTCCATCTCCGCGACGGTGATCTCGCCATGCTCCCGCTCGTAGGCGCCGAAGAACTCGTCGAGCGCGCGCAACCGGCGCTCATGCGCCGCCTGACGCTCGAGCGCGTCGTTGACCCAGGCGCTGAGGCTGCCGCTCGCCCCGCCGTGACGGCCGCGCGGCCCGCCTCGATGAGGTGAGCGTCGATCGAGACAGAAAGACACTCCTTCGTTGTCATGATTGAAACTGCTGCAGAACTGCCACGACGATCACACGGGCGGGCGCAGCGATCTCGCAGCCGCGCCGCACGAGCGAGCGGCCTGATCCCGAGCGGCTCGTGGTGCGCTTTACGCGCTTCGCGATGCGGCGTGAGAGCGGCGCCAGTCAAGGCTGTCGCCGCTGAGCGACGAAGTCCGCGGCGGCTGCCGCCGCCGATGCCGGCAGGTCGTGGCCGGCGCCACGCCGTCGCACGTGGACCAGGGCGGCGCCGCGGTCGCACTCGGCGAACGTCTCGCGTCGGCTGCCGTCCGGCTCGGCGGCCACGGTCGGCCGCGCGTCGCAGCCCGCCCAGCGCGCCCAGGCCGCCACGAAGGCCCGCGCCCCGGCGTAGGGGACGATCGGGTCGGCGTCGCCGTGAAGCTCGAGCAGCGGCGGGAGCGGGTCGGTGTCGCAGCGCCGCTGGGCCCCGTAGCCGCCGGAGACCGAGACCGCCGCGGCGAGGCCCACCCGCCGATCGCAGGCCAGCGCGACCGCGAAGCCGCCGCCGTTGGAGTGCCCGAAGGCTGACACGCGGCGCGCGTCGACGCAGGCCCGCGTCCGGATCGCGTCGATCAGCGCCCGGGCGAAGGCGCTGTCGTCCGGCCCGTCCATCCCCGGCAGCGTCCACCGGGAGGGACGGCCGCGTGCGTAGGGGTAGGCGGCCACGAACCCCTCGCGGTCCGCGACCCGCGAGAGCCGCGACTGGCGCTCGAAGAAGCCGGCCTTGCCGCCGGTGCCATGGAGGCCGAGGACGAGCGCCAGGGGCTGTCCGGCGCGCGCCGCCGGCGGGAGGTGAAGCCAGTAGCGGCGCGTGGTCCCGCCGCTGCGCAGCGTGAGCAGCCGGGAGCCGGCGAACGCGGGAGCACGGCCACAGGGGTTCGCGCTCGTGACGGGGCCCGGGGCACTGTCGCTGCGGACGTCGCCGCAGGCCGTCAGCCCGCCGAGCCCCAACCCGAGGACGAGGAGCGCCGCTGTCGCGTACCGGATCGATCTGTGGTCGGGCGGGCGTCGTGGCAGCACCCGGCTGATGGTGTCGGCTCGAGCTTGCGAGGTGATGAACCTGCGGCCGATCGTGGGGGAGCGTCCCGGCTCCGGCGAAGCGTTCGAGGCGCGCTCTCCAAGTCGGCGCTCTACCCTTCGCGACCGGCATGGAGACGCCCACCTCGACCACCCTGGGCATCGACCCCGCCCGCCTCGAGGAGTGCCTGCGCGTGCTCGCCGAGGCCGAGGCGCTTCCCCTCGAGCACCCCGACGCGCTCGCGGTGCAGCGCGCGACCGCGCGCCTCTACAAGAGCGTGAAGCTGCGGCGGCGCAACGACCGGCGGGAGGCGATCCTCGCTCACGACCGGGCGGTGACCGCCGCGACGGCGACCGGGGCGCCGGGGCGCATCGACGACGAGACCGAAGGGCTGCCGCTCGTCTCGAAGGTCTCCGGCGCCACCGCGGGGGAGCTGATCGAGTCGCGAGCATGCTACGTCTGCAAGCAGCGCTATACGGTCGTCGACGCCTTCTACCACCAGCTCTGTCCTGACTGCGCGCGCGTCAACCACACGCGACGCGATGCGCGGAGCGACCTCACCGGCCGGCGGGCGCTGCTGACGGGTGGGCGCGCGAAGATCGGCATGCACATCGCGCTGCGGCTGCTGCGCGACGGTGCGCACACGACGATCACCACGCGCTTTCCCAACGATGCGGTGCGGCGCTTCACCCAGATGCCCGACAGCGCGGAGTGGCTGCACCGGCTGAAGGTCGTCGGCATCGACCTGCGCGACCCGGCGCAGGTCGTCGCGCTGGCCGACGCGGTCGCGGCGGACGGGCCGCTCGACGTGCTCGTCAACAACGCGGCGCAGACCGTGAGGCGCACTGCCGCGGCCTACGCGCCGCTCGTCGAGGCCGAGCTCGCGCCGCTGCCGGCGGGGGCGCTTCCGGAGGTCGTGTCCTTCGCGCGCTCTCACCCGGACAGATCCCTGGCCCCTGGCGGGCACTGGACGCCGACGCCACACGCGCTCACCGCGCTGGCATTGACGGCGGGTTCGGCCTCGCCGGCGCGCGCGGCGCTGGGCACGGCGATCGACGCGGGCGGCCTGGTGCCCGACCTGGACACCACGAACTCCTGGATCCAGCACGTCGACGAGGTCGACCCGGTCGAGCTGCTCGAGGTGCAGCTGTGCAACATGACCGCGCCGTTCATCCTGGTCTCCCGCCTGCGCGCGGCGCTTGCGGCGAGCCCGGCGCGCCGCACGTACATCGTCAACGTCTCGGCGATGGAGGGGCAGTTCGCCCGGGGCTACAAGGGGCCGGGCCACCCGCACACGAACATGGCCAAGGCCGCGCTGAACATGCTCACACGCACGTCGGCGGAGGAGATGCTCGCGCGCGACGGCATCCTGATGACCGCCGTCGACACGGGCTGGATCACCGACGAGCGCCCGCACCCGACCCGCGCGCGGCTGGCCGACGCAGGCTTCCACGCGCCGCTGGACCTCGTCGACGGCGGCGCCCGCGTCTACGACCCGATCGTCCGCGGCGAGCGGGGCGAGGATCTGCGCGGCGTGTTTCTGAAGGACTACGCGCCGTCCCCGTGGTAACGCGGCGTTCCTCAAGAACTCATCGAGCGGGTAATCGGACTATGGTCCGGTCCACTGCGAGCATCATGATCACCGCAGCCGCCCCCGTCCTGCCCGCCGCCCTGCGCCTCGGCGCCGTCCACCTCGACGTCGCCAACCTCACACGGGCGGTCGCGTGGTACGAGCGCGCGCTCGGGCTGCGCGTCCATGAGCACGGGAAGACGCTCGCCATGCTCGGCGACGGCGCAGAGGTGGTGCTCGTGCTCCACGACGACCGCGAGGCGCGGCCGGCCGGGCGCACCGCGGGGCTCTACCACTACGCGCTGCTCTCCCCGAGCCGCGAGGAGCTTGCGCGGGCGGTCCTGCGGCTGAACGCGACGCAGACGCCGATCCACGGCGCCTCGGACCACGAGACGCACGAGGCGATCTACCTCGCCGACGCGGACGGCAACGGCATCGAGCTGGCGGCCGACCGGCCGCGTGACGCGTGGCCGGAGCACCTGGGCTACGCCGCCGGACCGAAGCCGCTGGGCTTCGAGTCCCTCATGAGCACCGTCGCGGGAGAGCAGCCGACGCCGCGGGTGGGGGAGGGGCTGCGCATCGGTCACCTGCACCTGCACGTCGGCGACATCGAGGAGGGGCTGCGCTTCTACAGCGACACGGTCGGCTTCGAGCTGCAGGCGAACATCGGCACGGCGGCGTTCGTGTCGGCGGGCGGCTACCACCACCACCTCGGCTTCAACGTCTGGAACGGCGTGGGCGCGCACGCGCCGCCACCGCACGCGGTGGGGCTGCACGCCTGGAGCGCGGAGCTTCCCGAGGAGGACCTCGCGGCGCTCAGAGCGCGACTCGACGAAGCCGGACACGCTCTCCGCGATGTCCCCGGCGGCTTTCTCGTCCGCGATCCCTGGGGCAGTGCGCTCGTCGCACGCACCTAGCTTGGCTGGGGCTGACCGGCGTATCAGCGCAGCGCAGCGGGACTGTCCAGGGCAACCCGACAGGACCTAGCGCAGCGAGCCGCAAAGCGGTGTCTGGCCGCACCGGAGGTTCGGCTCGCGCCGCCGTCCGCGCCGTGCTGGCCAAGGGGTCCGCCAAGGCCACCCGGACCGGGAGGCTCACGGTCAAGCTGAAGCCCACGGCGGCGGGCAGGCGCGCGCTGCGACGGTCCCGGACGCTCAAGGTCACGATCCGCGTGACGTTCCGCCCGGCGGGCGGCGGCAAGGCGCTGACCAAGAAGCGGACGGCACGGTTGCGCCGGTAGGCGGGGACGGGGAGGCGACCTGCCGGCGCGTCGGGTAGACGGTCCTTCGAGCCTCGGCGCCGCGGATCCGCGCAACGGGCTCAAGTCAGGCGGCGGTGCACCGCCAGACGCGTACTGCGGGCGTCTGCGTCAATGGCGACAGTCACCGGTGACCAAGGCGCGGAAGGCGACTGTAACGTCGACGTTCGAGTCGGGCCGCGGTCTCTAACGCCGTACCGGTGGGACGTTAGAGACAGTAGGGTTGTGCGGTGGAGCTCTCGCGGTACACGACGTCGCCGTTCGGTGAAGCCCGACGGACATCGGGCGCGCACGGATACGTCGCGTACTTCCCGCGTCCGATCCCGCGGACCGTGACGCTGCCCCTCTCGACGGTGCGTCGCCTGGGAGACGCCGAGGCGGCGCTCGGACGATTGGCGGGAGTCGGGCAGCTGCTCTCAAGTCCGCAGCTCCTCCTCCGGCCCTATCTCCTGCGCGAGGCTCTGGCCTCGACGCGGATCGAAGGGACACAGGCGACGATGGCCGAGATCTTCGACGCCGACGCCACGGGGCAGGCGCTGAACCCAGACCAGGAGGAGGTCCTCAACTACCTCGCCGCGCTCGAATGGGGGCTCGATCACCTCGCCACGTTGCCGCTGAGCTCGAGGCTCGTACGCGAGATGCACCGCCGCCTCATGGCAGGCGTCCGCGGCCGCGATCGTGTGCCGGGTGAGTTCCGGACGTCACAGAACTGGATCGGCGGCGCCGGTTCGACGGTGGCGGACGCCCGCTTCGTGCCGCCTCCACCGCAGGAGCTGCCCGCGCTGATGTCCGACTGGGAGCGCTTCGCCAACGAGGAGGCGGAACTGCCGCTGCTCGTGCAGAACGCGCTGCTGCACTCGCAGTTCGAGACGATCCATCCCTTCCTCGACGGCAACGGACGTCTCGGCCGACTGCTGCTCGTCTTCTTCCTACAGGCCCGCGGTCGCCTCAGCGCCCCACTGCTGTACCTCAGCGCATCACTCGAGCGCGACCGTCAGCGCTACTACGACACGCTGCAGATCCTGCACGAGTCTGGAGATCCGGTGCCCTGGATCGAACTCTTCCTCGGCGCGGTCCAGACGCAGTCCATGGATGCCGTGCGCCGGGCGCAGCGCATCGTCGAGCTCCGCGAGCAGTACCGACAGGCGGCGCTTGGCGTCGGAACCGCGAACAGCCTGGCCCTTGCCGACCTCGTGTGCGAGCGCCCGCTCGTGACGACCAGGCTCGTCGAGGAGCACCTCGGAGTGACCCGCCCGACGGCGGTGCGCCTGCTGCGGCAGCTCGCGGAGGTCGGCGTGCTCTCCGAGGAGGGCGCCGGCGCCCGTGGCCAGCGGCGCTACGCCGCGAGGGAGATGCTGGCGGCGGTGGCGGGCGAGCTGGGTGATGACGCGGCTCCGCGCGACGGCGGTAGACGTCCGGCCGCAACCCAGGCGACCGTTGAACCGCCACTGCGATGACGTTCTTCCGGCCGATGGGCACACGCTGCGCCGCCGCGCTAGCGTCCCGCCCATGCCCACCTGGCAGGATGTCGTCAGGATTGCCTCGCGCCTCCCCGGCGTGGAGGAGACGACGAGCTTCAACACGCCGTCGCTGAAGGTCGGCAAGAAGTTCCTCGC
>Ga0136640_10000823_pt1 | contig 12079 bp, 13 predicted proteins | sample AntDrymUQ8642106_2_FD_105498 | JGI IMG/M metagenome (GOLD analysis project Ga0136640, IMG submission 105498) | Polar desert sand microbial communities from Dry Valleys, Antarctica - metaG UQ864 (21.06) | ecosystem: Environmental > Terrestrial > Soil > Desert | place: Antarctica: Dry Valley...
CTACAAGGTGCGCGGCACGAGTTGCGCGAGCGGCAAGGCCGTGATCAGGACCTTCCACGGCTGCCGCCTGGAGAAGGGCAGGAAGGGCCGCTGCACGCGCAACGTCCGCGGCTACAGGTGCTCGGACTCGCGCCCGTCACGGTTCCGGGGCCCCAATTCCTTCGACGGCAACGTGACGTGCACGAGCGGCTCCAGGCGGGTCATGCACTCCTACACGCAGAACACCTGATACGGACCCTCAGCGCAGCGACTCGAAGTCCGCCTTCAGCCGGGCCACGACGATGTCGGCGGCGATGCTCGCGCCGGCCGCGTTGAGGTGGATGCCGTCGGGCTCGCGCACGATCGTGCTGCGACCCCCGACGGCCATCGCCGCGCGATAGCGCCCGCCGGGGGTGAAGATCTGCGACATGTCGAGCACGCGCACCTGTGCGCGGTAGGGCGCGGCGGCCGCGACGATCGCGGCGTTGACCGAGCGGGCGACCTTCTGGCGGATCTCGTCGCGCGGCATCGGCAGCGTCAGCCAGTACACGCGCGCCGCACCCTGCTGGCGGAAGGTCTCCATCATCCGCCGCGCGCGCGTCGCGTACTGCGCGGCCCACGCGGCGCCGCAGCACTCCGCGGGCTTTCCCGAGGCCACCGAGAACGGAAAGCCCTCGTTTGCGCCGAGAAAGAACACGATCGCATCCGGCTGATCCTCGCGCACCTGCTTGACCGACTGGCGGCCCCAGTCCAGCAGGCCGCTCTTGGAGATCCCGGTGCCGAGGTGCGCGTCGCGCACGGTGCGCACGTCCTCGGATGCGAGCCGCCGCGCGAGCTCGACGTCCAGCGGCTGGACGAGCGAGTCGCCGGTCACAAGCAGCGTCTCGAGCTTCGCCACGAGCTTCGGCTCGTCGCCGAGCGCGGCGGGGTCGAAGGCATCGGGCGTGACGGCTGCGACGGCGCCCGCGGGCTGCTCGCCCGCCGTCGCCGCGGGGTCGTCGAAGCCACCCGCGCCGCCCGGCGCATCGTCGGGCGACAGCGCGGCCGTCAGGTTGTCGACATCGTCGCCGAGCCCGACGCGGTCGGCGACCCACCCGGCCGGGTGGCCGATCGCCAGCACGGCCGTGCGCTCGACGCCGGGCTCGAGCTTCTCGCCGGAGCCGCGGATCGACTGGCCCTGGAGCACGAGCAGCAGCGCGACAGTCACGAACACGCAGACGATGGCGTCGCGCGCGCGCAGCGAGCGGCCGGTCGGCCGATCGAGGATGTAGGTGTCTTTGCGGGGCAAGTCGTCGAGTCCTCAGAACTGAAAGTAGATGAACGGTGGCACGCCCTGGCTCGACACGGTCGCAGTCACCAGCACGATGACGGCCGCCATGCTCGCGCCGAGGGCGGCCGGATGCAGGCTCTCATAGCGCACGCGCAGCGCGTCCATCGGCTTGACCGGCAGCAGCTGCAGCCCGATCACGAGCAGGACGGCGCCGACGGCGGGCAGGCTCCACAGCGTCGCAGGGCCGGGATCGGCCAGGCGCGACAGGAACGTTCCCGCGAGGTTGAGGTCCGGCGCGCGGAAGGGGATCCACGCCAGCACCACGACATGAAAGACGATCGCCCACTTCAGCCAGCCGGGCGGCGACCAGCGCAGGCGCTCGCGGAAGACGTTCTCGGCGACAAGCGCGCCGCCGTGGATCGCGCCCCACAGGACGAAGCCCCACGCCGCGCCGTGCCACAGCCCGCCGAGGACCATCGTGATCATGAGGTTGCGCGCGGTCTTGAACTTCCCCCCGCGGTTGCCGCCCAGCGGGATGTAGAGGAAGTCGCGCAGGAAGCGCGACAGCGTCATGTGCCAACGCCGCCAGAACTCGCGGAAGGTCCGCGCGCGGTAGGGCCGGTCGAAGTTCTGCGGAAAGACGAAGCCCATCAGCAGCGCCAGGCCGATCGCGATGTCGGTGTAGCCGGAGAAGTCGCAGAAGATCTGCACGGCGTAGGCGTAGGCGGCGAGCGCGACGTCCGGGGCGGAGTACGCCTGCGGAACGCCGAAGACGGGATCGACGACCTCGCGGGCGAGGTAGTCGGCGATCGCGACCTTCTTGACGAGCCCGATGACGATCAGCGAGACGCCGGCGCCGACGGCGACCTTGCTGGGGTCGCGCGGCGTGGCGAGCTGCGGGATGAACTCCCGCGCGCGCACGATCGGCCCCGCGACGAGGTGCGGGAAGAAGCTGAGATACAGCCCGAAGTCGATCGTGCTCGCCGGCTCGATCAGGCGCCGGTGCACGTCGACGACGTAGGAGATCGCCTGAAAGACGATGAAGCTGATGCCGACGGGCAGCGCGATCGCGGCGAGCGGCAGCGGCAGCCCGAGCCCGACGCTGCTCAGGACGCCGTTGACCTCCTCGACGAAGAACCCGTAGTACTTGAAGAGCCCGAGCGTGCCGAGGTCGACGACGACGGCCGCCGCGACGATCTGGCGCCGGCGGCGTTCGTCGGCGGTGCGGTGCACGAGCCTCGCCGCGCCCTGGTTGGCGAGCGTCATGCCGCCGAGCAGCAGGCAGAACAGCGGGTTCGCGGCGCTGTAGAAGACGTAGGACGCTGCCAGGATGAACGGCTTCCACGCCCACTGGCGGCGCATCAGCGCCCACGACAACGCAAGCACGATCGGAAAGAAGATCGCAAACTCAATCGTCGGAAATACCACGGCTATGCGTCTCTCTCGGGCAAGCGGCCGGACCCTAGCGAAGACAAGATGGCGCACCTGCAGTGCCGCTGCGGCGCACGGGCAGGGCTAGACTCCGTGACGGGATGGCGACGACGTACCAGAACCGGCCCTGCGGGGGTCGCTACGGCGACATCGTGCAGGCGATCGGCAACACGCCGCTCATCGAGCTCAGGCGCCTGAGCCCCAAGCCGGGCGTGCGCATCTGGGCGAAGATGGAGTCCGCGAACCCGACCGGCTCGGTCAAGGACCGCGTGGCGCGCGGGCTGATAGAGGACGCCGAGGAGAAGGGCCTGATCAAGCCCGGGCACACGATCCTCGAGCCGACCTCGGGCAACACCGGCATCAGCCTCGCGATGATCTGCTCGCGCAAGGGCTATCCGCTGAAGGTCGTCATGCCCGACAACGTGACCCCCGAGCGCACCCAGCTGCTGAAGATGTACGGCGCCGAGATCGTCTACAGCGCGGGCGACCAGGGCTCCAACGGCGCCGTCGCGATGGCCAACGAGATCGCGCAGGACACCGACACGTACTACATGCCCTATCAGTACGGCAACCCGGCCAACCCGCTCGCGCACTACAACGGCACGGCGAAGGAGATCCTCGAGGAGCTCGACGAGATCACGGCGTTCGTCGCCGGCCTCGGCACCGGCGGCACGCTGATGGGCAACGGCCGCCGCTTCAAGGAGGAGCTCGGCGAGTCCTGCATGATCGTCGCCGCCGAGCCGATGCAGGGCGAGCCCGTGCAGGGGCTGCGCTCGCTCGACGACGGCTTCATCCCGCCGATCATCGATCTCAGCGTGCTCGACCGCAAGATCTTCGTCTCCAACCACGACGCGATCGTGTGGACGCGCAAGCTGCTCAACGAGGAGGGCATCTTCGCCGGCGTGTCCTCCGGCGCGATCGCCCGGGTTGCGGTGCGGATCGCCAACGAGATCGACGAGGGCAACATCGTGTTCATCGTCTGCGACGACGGTTGGAAGTACCTGTCCTCCGGCCTCTACAACCTGCCGATCGAGGAGATCGAGAACATGGACTCCACCATCTGGTGGTGATCCGGCGGGCACCCGTGCCCGCTATCTGTTTCAGATCTCGCCGTCCCACTGGAGGCTGAAATGGATTTGGACCGGTTCCTCCGCGACCCGCTGTCGCGCAGGCGTTTCTTCCGTATGTCAGGTGTGAGCGTCGCCGGTGGCTCGGCGATGTTCCTCGCTGCCTGCGGCGGCGACGACACCGATACGCCGGCCACGGGTCCGGACGAGTCCGACGCGGCAGACGTCGAGATCCTGAACTCCGCGCTCGACCTCGAGCTGATGGCCGTCGCCGCCTACAAGGCCGGCGCGATGCTGCTGAAGGGCGAGGTGCTGGCGGTCGGCCGGCAGTTCCTCGAGCACGAGCAGGAGCACGCCGACGGCCTGGCGACCGCGATCAAGGACGCCGGCGGCAGGCCCAACCGCTCCAAGCCCTCCTATGACTTTCCGCAGCTGAAGTCCCAGACGGATGTGCTGAGGTTCGCCGTCGATCTCGAGAACACCGCGATCGCGGCCTACATCGACGCGCTGCCCAAGCTCGGCAAGGGCGACCTGCGCGCGACCGCCTCCGCGATCGTCGCCAACGAGGCCGAGCACGTCGCGGTACTGCTCGGCGCGCTCGGCGAGCAGCAGGTGCCGGACGCCTTCGTCGTCGGCAAGGCGGCCTAGTGGTCCCTCCACTAGTGCCCCGCGCACGCATCCTGATCGCCGACGGCGCGGCCGGCACCGCGCAGATCGCCGAGTTCGAACGCGACCGGCGCGAGCTGATCCGCAGGGGCCTGGGCCTCGGCGGTGCCGTGATCGCCGCGTCGAGCATCCCGCTGCTGCTGTCGGTGCGCAACGCGTTCGCCGCCACAGACAACGACGCCGACATCCTGAAGAGCGCGATCACGCTGGAGCGCACCGCGGTTCTCGTCTACGGCGCCGCGATCGACAGCAAGCTGCTGTCAGAGGGCTTCGGCGAGGTCGCGCGCCGCTTTCGCGATCACGAGAAGGAGCACGCCGACGCGCTGATCACCGCGCTGACCGATCTCGGCGGCACACCTCCCGCGCCGCCGTCGGCGAAGGACATCGAGGGGCTGAACGACCTGAAGTCCCAGGGTGACGTCGCGAACTTCGCGATCGAGCTCGAGATGGCCTCCCTCGCGGCGTACTACGACGCGCAGGGCAAGCTCGCCGACGCGAAGCTGCTGCAGGCGGGCGCGTCGATCATGGCCAACGAGGCCCAGCATCTCGTCGTGCTGCGTCAGACCGTCAAGCGCGACCGCGTCCCCAACGCATTCGAGACAGGCGCGAAGTGATGACGCCGTCGCGCGCCGCCGTCCTGCTGCTCGGCTGCTCGGCGAGCCTGCTCGCGACGGGCTGCGGCGAGGGCGGCGATGACTCCAAGCCGGCGGCAGCTGACAGCGCGACCGTGAACATCGCCTCCTTCAAGTTCGCCCCCGAGTCGATCACGGTCACGGCCGGCGCCAGCGTGACGTGGGTCAACCGCGACAAGGCGCCGCACACCGCCGAGAACACCGGTGAGCAGGGCCCGGCCGAGTTCGGCACCGCGCGCCTGCAGCGCGGCGAGCGCAAGACCGTCACCTTCTCCGAACCCGGCCGCTATCGGTACTACTGCATCTACCATCGCTTCATGGAAGCGACCGTCACCGTCAGATAATCAAAGGAGCTCCCGAAACCATGCCATTCAACGTCGGACCCATGGAACTGATCGTCGTGCTCGTCATCGCGCTCGTCGTGCTCGGTCCGAAGAAGCTGCCCGAGGTCGGCAAGTCGCTCGGCAAGGGCATGCGCGAGTTCAAGGACTCGATCGGCGGCATGTCAGGCCGTGACGAGGATCGCGACGAGGCCAAGCAGATCAAGGCCTGAGCTGGCCGGGTGCAGATCGCCCGCTCGCTGCTCGGCGAGATCGTCGAGCACGCCCTCCGCGACACGCCCAACGAGTGTTGCGGGGTCGTCGCCTCCCGCGCGGGGGTGGCGACCGCCGTGCACGCGACGGAGAACCTCTCGGCGAGCCCGTTTCGCTTCGAGATCGACGGGTTGACGTTGATGCGCCTGATGGACCGGATCGAGAACGGCGGCGAGGATCTCGGCGCGATCTACCACTCGCACACCCGCTCGGCGCCCTACCCGTCGCAGACCGATGTGAACTTCGCCGCGCTGTGGCCCGGGGTCGAGTGGCTGATCGTCGGTGTCTCGAAGAACGCCGAGCCCGAGGTACGCTCGTACCTCATCGCCGACGGCAGGATCTCCGACGCCGAACTCGAGGTGACGTGACGACGGGTCCACTGGTCTGTCCGAGCTGCGACGAGCCGCACCACGCCGACGAGCGCTTCTGCCGGCAGTGCAACATGCCGCTCGTGCTCGCATCCGACGGCGAGGAGGGCGAGCCCAGCGCGTTCGCACAGCACGTGCGCAAGATCAAGCCGCAGTACGCCGAGGGCTCGCTCGTGCGGGTCATCGGCGCGATGAACCAGACCGAGGCCGAGTTCATCCAGGGAATGCTGCTGGAGGAGGGCGTGCCGTCGACGCTGCGGCGCACTCGCGGGTTCGACGTCCCCGACATGCTCGCCGCGGGCCCGCGCGACGTGATGGTCCCCGCATCCGGTCACGCGACCGCGCGCGAGGTGCTGCTGCAGGCCGAGCTCGTGGGCGACGAGGTGTTCGAGACCCCGCCGCTGCGCGTCCTCGGCGGGCTGCTGCTCGCGGTCGCGATCGTCGCGCTGATCGCGTGGATCGGGACCGACGTCATCGGCTGACGCGCCCCGGCGACCGGTCGTCACGGCGATTGGCGCGGAATGGCGGAGCTCGAGCACAACGCGCGCAACAACCGCATGCGCGCGATCTGAGCCGACGTCACTGACCCGCCATCCGCGCCAGGTGCGCGCGCCACGTTCCCTCGGTGTGCACGATCGCGCGGCCGTCGAAGGCCTCCAGCAGCGCTTGGCGCGCGCCGCCGGAGGGCAGCCGGGAGCAAGCGAGCGCCGCGGCTGCCGCCGTGCCCTGCTCGCGGGCGACGAGACCGACGACGCTGCCGCCAAGCAGCGCGGCATCGCGCAGCGCCGGCGGGAACTCGGGTCGCTCGCCCTCGCGCAGGCGCCTGGAGATCGCCGGGCGCGCGAGCGCCGTCTGGCCCGAGAACCACTGCGCGGTGCCGGCGAAGAGCCATGCCCAGCGCGCCGCGCGAGCGGTGCTGCGCGGATGCCACGGTGGCGGCAGGTCGCGGTTGCAGGCGGCGACGACGAGCTGCACGTAGAGCGCTGCCGGCGTCAGCGCCAGCATCTCCCGCGAGCCCTCGACGTTCGCGGCGCGCCCGGCGAGCAGGCGCGGGGCCAGGACGTGCAGCGCGCCGCGTCCCGCCCAGCCGGCCAGGTAGCGCCGCGCGGCCGGCGTCGTCAGCGCGCGCATCACCGGTAGGTAGGGCTGGGCGATGTCGAGCTCCAGCCGGCTGGTGTGCAGGACGACGCTGACCTCGCCCGGCAGCGCGGGAAAGATCGCTCCCAGCCGCGTCCGTGTCTGCTCCAGCAGCTCGAGCACGCCACGGACGTCCGCCGCGTCGGCCTCGTCATAGCGGGCGGTGAAGTTGCGCGAGCTGGTCTCGACCCAGGCGGACATCTGCGTGGGATCTTCGCCGCCGGGGCGCGGGCACCCCCCCGCGTCAGCCGCGCGGCCGGTGCCCCTGCACCTCGACGGCCAGCTGGTACGTCGGCCGGTTCTGCCAGCCGATCATCGGCTGCGTGACGCCGCCGGTCGAGCGAAAGGCGATCGCGTCGAAGCACGCCTGGTCGCCGGGCCTGCCGGCCTTCGCGCACGCGGCGTCGGCGTACAGCCTCGCGGGATCGGTTGCGAGCGCGCGCGCCAGCGCGTCGCGCAGCAGCGCGCGGCAGCGCGATCGCCGGCCCGCGCCGCAGTAGCGCTTGGCGTACGGCGCCGCGACCGGGCGGCCCAGGACGCGGCGCAGGTCCTTCGCGGCGTAGCCGTACCACCCCGTCTGGTAGGCCGAGCCGACATGTGAGCCGTCGTCGTTGGGCGCGTTGTCGAGCTCGTGGGCGTCCACGAGCCGGCCGTACAGCTCGCCGCCGAGCGAGGGTTCGAACTGCGTGCGCATCCACAGCGGCCAGAACGCGTCGAGGATGCGGATCGCCTCTGCGTGCTCGTAGCGCCCGTCGCCGTCGCGGTCGCGCCGGTGCGAGCCCGCCGCGATCCACTCGCGCAGCTTCGCCACCGCCGCGCCGAGCGCCGGATCGCGCGGGGCGCCGATGACCGCCAGCGCGAGCGGCAGCACGGCCTCGGCGCGCAGATCGGTCGTGGCCGCCTCGCCCATCGCCTCGACGAGGCCTGCGAGCGTGATCGTGCGCGCGCCGGCGATCCGCGCCTCGATCTCGGAATCGAGCATCTGCGAGCGAAAGACCGACGAGAAGAGGTTCGTGTCGGCGCCGGCGTAGCCGCGCGCCTGCTTGTTGTTCCACGACGTGATGTACGGCTGGCCGCCGATCGTCTGCGGGTGCTTGGCGAACGACGTGTACGCCGCGGTGAGGCGGTCGGGGTCGAAGCCGCGCCATTCGTGCTTCGCTCGCACCGGCAGCTGACCGGTGACGCCCGTCGCGCGCTGCGGGTTGTCGCCGGAGTTGAAGTACGCGATGTCGCGGTCGTCGGCGTAGAGCCAGTTGAACGTGTAGCCGATCTTGCTCGCGGCACGCTGGAAGTCCGCGGCGTCGCGCATCCTGGCCGGGTCGTTGAAGTCCGAGAAGCCGCGCGCGGAGTCGATCTCGTGCATGTAGGTGGAGCGCAGCGCGGCGTAGACGACCGGCTTGCCGCGCAGCGTCGCGCGGGCGCTGACGAGCCCGAGCTTCGTGCGCTCCGCGCGCAGCGTGTGGCCGCCGCGCGGCGTCGCGTCGGCGAGCGTCGGCGTCCAGCGGTTCGTGCGCTCGAGCACCTCGATCGCGATGCACGCGCCGCGGAAGCGGTAGTGCATGGACGCGAGCGTCGGCGTCGCGCCGCCGGGCTCGCAGAGCTCGAGCGCGAACGTGTCTACGATGTCCTGGCCGGCGGAGGTCGCGCTGAACGCGTAGTCGCGCCCGCGGCCGAGCTGGACGTAGAGGTTGACGCCCGCGAACGCCGCGCCGCGGGCGTCGATGCCCGGTGCGTGGACGTCCTGCTCCATCAGGATCTGCGGCGAGAAGTAGCCCGTCTGCGGGCCGAAGACCGCCAGCGGACGGCCGCTCGCCGACTCCGCGCCCGAGACGACGAGCGCGTTGGACATCGCCCGCCCCCCGCGGCCGGCGGTCGCGACCAGGCCGTCCAGCGGCCCGCCTGCGCCGCGCGCGCGGCGTGTGCCCGAGCCGCTTGCCGATGCGACGATGCGCGTGCGCCGCAGCGATCCCCGATCGGCGATCGCGAGGCTGTCGCGCGCAGCTCTGCGCGGCGGCGTCTGGTAGGGAAAGCGCCTGCGGCGAACGGTCGTCGGCGCGTCGGGATCCTCGTAGGCGGCCCACTCGCGCCACAGCCGGACGCCGCGCCGCGAGCCGTAGCGGGCGACGAACGAGCGGCGCAGCTCCATCTGGTCGAGCTCGTTGCCGCCGCCCTTGCCGAAGATCGCGCCCACGAGCCCCGCCGTCGCGATGACGTCGGTCACCTTCCACGGGTCGGGCCCGAGCGGCCGGCCGATCGCCGCGTACTCGCCGGGCATCTTCGTGACGTCCAGGCGCGCCTCGTGGATGTACGCGTTGACGCCCGCGACGTAGGCGGCCAGGTCGGACTGCAGCTTGCGGCCCTCCTCGCCGTAGAGCTCGCCGAGCCGGTCGGCCTGGCGCTGCAGGTCTGCTTCGGTATAGGGCGCCTTGCGCCACTGGTCCTCGTCCATCGCGCGGTTGCCCGCCGCGCCGCCCGCGAAGGAGCTCAGCCGGGCGCGCCCGCTGTGGCGCAGGACTTCGATGAAGAACAGCCGGTCCTCGGCGGCGACGTAGCCCAGCCCGAACATCGCCGCGACGCGCGTCGTGCCGTAGACGTGGGGCACCCCGTAGGAGCTGTCGCGCGTGATCGTCAGGCCCTCGCGCGGACTGTGCGCACGCGCTTGGTCGCCCGGCGCCACGCCGAAGCTCGCGTCCTTGAAGAGCTCCCCGAGGTTGCCGTCGGTCACCCCGGGGGTCGCGCTGAGCAGGCGCTCGTAGAGGGTGCGCTGGTCGTCGTTGTGCGGCGGGCGCCTGCCCGTGCCGAGAAACGCGGCGAGCTCGACGAGGTTGGCGCGCCCGTTGGCTCCCGGCGGAAGCACGTCGCGAAAGCCGCCGAAGTCGTTGGCGCGATAGGGCTCGACCGCCGCTGCAGCGGATCCGACAGACCCGCAGCAGGCCGCGACCGCGACCAGGCATGCGATCCACGCAGGCGAAACTACCGTTCGCCGGGCTGAGCGGCGGCACGTTCGGTCTCATAACCCAGCTCCGTCGAGATGCCGCGGCCGCGCAGGATCTCGTCGGCCTGCGCGAGCGACGCGGCATGCTCGACGAGCGCTGCGCAGCGAGCCGCGCTGCGCAGCGCCACCAGCGGATCGAAGAAGAACACGAGGCCGCCGGCGGGGGTCAGCTCGACGGTCCGGCTGCCGCCGCGGATCGCCGTCATCCCGACGTCGCCGCGCGCGCAGCGCAACGCCATCGCGCTGGCCTCGGTGGGGACCTGCGCGACCGCCGCCGCGAGCCGTGCGACCTCGCCGGGGCCGGGTCCCCAGGTGCCGAGGTGGCCTCCTGCCCGCGCGACCTCGGCGACGCGCTCGAGCACCTCCGCAGGCGTCAGCTCGCCATCGCAGCCCGCGCCGAAGACCGCCAGCAGCGGGTGCAGGCCGGCGGCGGCGAGCGCCGGCGCCGCCGCGAGGCAGACCGCGTCGGCGAGCGGGCTGGCGAGCCCGGCCTCGTCGCCGTGCGCGAGCACGTCGCCGCCGACGTCGAGCAGGACGACGACGTCGCAGCGAAGCTCGCGCGCGGCGTGGACGAGGCCGCCGGCGATCGCGGCCGGGCCGCCGCTTGGGTCCAGCAGCAGCACGGGCTCGCCGAGGTGGCGCGCCATGTGCGACTCGGCGAACGCAAAGCCGCCGGGACCCGTCGTGCCGGGCGCGGCGAGCGCGGTGACGTCGCCGAGGCGCAGGGCGCCGTCGAGTTCGTCGATGCGCCGCGGCCCGGCGCCGGGATCGATCGGACGGCGCTCCCAGCTCAGCCCGCCGACGACGCTCGGGGTGCCCAGCAGCAGCGCCAGTTCGGCGACGGCAAGCGCTCCGGCGACGTCACCGCCGCCGCCGATGCCGACGGCGAGGACGCGCCCGGCGGAGCCGAGCGCGTCGATCAAGGCGTGGCCGGGGCGCCGCGCGTACTAGACGAGCGCGGGAACGCCGCCGTCGGCGATCGCGCCGATCGCCTCGGCCGCGCGCTCGAACTCGTCGTCGGAGAGCACCGGGGTGCCCTCGAACGGCAGGTCGCGCTGCAGCTCCAGCCACGAGCGGCAACCGCCGTACTCGTCCTTCACGCGCACGGTGACGGGCCGCGGGATGCGATACGTGCGCAGCAGCAGGACGTGCAGCGGATGCTTGCGCTTCCAGTCCAGGCGCTTCTCCGCGTAGTCCGTGCTCCAGACGTAGAACGGCGACAGCGCGTCGACGCAGCGCGGGTCGGTGATCGTGAAGTGCCCGGCGAGCTCGGCCCAGGCGCGGATGCGCACGCGGTCGGGCTGCGGGATCGGGTGGGCGAGATCCCCGCTGAGCGCCTGCACCGGCGGCTCGCCTTCGGCCCAGACGCCTTCCTCGAGCGCCCGCGAGAGCTCCGGCACGTGGGACTCGCGCACGAGGTCGTGGCGCTGGTGATCAAAGGTGGGGTACAGAAAGAAGCGGTCGTGCTCGACGCGGAAGCGCTTGTCGCTCTCACGAATGCCACCCTTTCGCAGGGTGATCAGTTGCTCGCCTTCGGCGAGCGCACGGACGGTGACCGCCCATTCCTTGAACGCAATAGGCATATGGGACCCAGACGACGACGGGACGGGACGAAACGAAACCCGTCGTACCCGGAAGAATCGTTCGATCCGGACGACGGGAACTCGGACATTGTGCCACAGGAAGTGCCAAAGTCCCAAACATCCCTGCTAATTCATAGGTTTCGCTTGTGACCGCAAGCTCCGCGCGAAGCTTCATCGGGAATTCAGGCGTGTGCCGGCGAAGCCCTCGAGCGCCTCGACGAGCACGGCGAAGTCATCGTCGCCGTGTCCGCGGCCGAGCGCCGCCACCAGCACGTCGCGTGCACGCGAGGCGGCCGCGAACGCGACGCCGGCGGACTGGCCCGCTTCGAGGCACAGCCGCACGTCCTTGAGCATGTGC
>Ga0136640_10000824_pt1 | contig 12075 bp, 9 predicted proteins | sample AntDrymUQ8642106_2_FD_105498 | JGI IMG/M metagenome (GOLD analysis project Ga0136640, IMG submission 105498) | Polar desert sand microbial communities from Dry Valleys, Antarctica - metaG UQ864 (21.06) | ecosystem: Environmental > Terrestrial > Soil > Desert | place: Antarctica: Dry Valley...
CGGCGTACCGGCCGTTCGAGGAGCGCAACCACTTCCCGCCCGGCCCGACCCTGCGCGCCTTCCCGGGGCCAGACGAGACCCGGTTGGCCGTGCTGCTGTGCAACGACGCCTGGCAGCCGCAGCTGCCTTTCCTGGCCACTCAGGACGGGGCGCGGGTGCTGCTCGTGCCGGCAGCCAGCGCGCAGAGCCAGTTCCCCGAGCACTACGACTCCGATGAGTACTGGCGCGACATCACGCGCTTCTATGGCCGGATGTTCCAGGTGTTCGTCGTGTTCGTGAACCGGGTCGGCACCGAAGGCGACCTTCGATTCTGGGGTGGGTCCCACGTCATCGATCCGTGGGGGAACATGATCGGGGAGGCATTTCGGGGCGAAGAGCACGTGCTCACCGTGGACATGGACCTTGCCGAGATCCGTCGCCGGCGGCGTCAGGTGCCGTTGGTGAAAGAGGCGCGTCTGGGTCTGTTGCAACGTGAGATCAGCCGGCTGGTCGAAGAGGGCGGCGACCTCTGACCACCGGCCTCTCGCTCGCGGCACACTGGGGAGTGCGAGTGGTTGTAGCCGTTCTGGTGATCGCCGCGCTGTTGCTCAGTCTCGCCTGGGCTTTCCAGCGGCACTTGATCTACCTGCCCTCGACAGCGGCCGTCCCGCCCGCCACGACGGTCATTCCCGCCGGGCGCGATGTGGTTCTGCACACAAGTGACGGTCTCGAGTTGGGGGCGTGGTTCATTCCCGCGTCGGAGCCGGACCGGGGCTTCACTGTGCTGGTGGCGAACGGCAATGCCGGGAACAGGGCCGCCCGCGCACCGCTCGCTCGGGCACTGGCCGAAGAGGGATTGTCGGTCTTGCTGTTCGACTATCGGGGGTACGGCGCTAACCCGGGCAGTCCAACCGAGGATGGACTCGCCCGCGACGCCCGGGCGGCACGCACCTTTCTGGTCGAAGAGGGGGGAGTGTCGCCCACACGCCTCCTGTATTTCGGTGAAAGCCTCGGTGCAGGCGTGGTGACCGAGCTCGCGTCCGAGCATCCTCCAGCAGGAGCGTTGTTGCGCTCGCCGTTTGTCGACCTCGCGACCGTCGGGGAGGTGCACTACAGGTTTCTGCCGGTCAAGTCGCTGCTCCGGGACAAGTACCCGCTGGTCGAACATCTCGCGGACGTGAAGGTCCCGGCCACCGTCGTATATGGCACTGAGGACTCCATCGTTCCGCCTGACCAGAGCCGTGCGGTCGCGGCGGCGGCGCCGCTGCTGGCGGAGCTGGTTGAAGTCGTCGGCGCCGACCACAACGACCCCGCACTACTCGACGGTGACCAACTAGTCGCGGCGGTAGTCGCCCTTTGCGAACGGATCGATCGGTGAACCGCTGTCACCTCCTCACCATCCCGGAGGCATGTCCGCAGTTTGCATAGAATTGCCGAAGCATGCATGATAATGCAAATGACCAGGGTGGCCGTAGCGGGCGCAAGCGGCTATGCCGGGGGCGAACTACTGCGCCTCCTGGTGGCCCATCCCCGCGTGGAGGTCGGGTCTCTCACGGCCTCCAGTTCTGTGGGTACGACGATCGGCAGCCACCATCCGCATCTCGTCCCGCTAGGTGACCGTATCCTCGACGAGACCACGCCCGAGACACTCAGCGGGCATGACGTGGTCTTCCTTGCCCTCCCGCACGGCGCCTCAGCTGAGCTGGCAGCGGCCATGCCAGTCGAAACGCTGGTCATCGACTGCGGGGCTGACTTCCGGCTCACCGACGACGAAGCCTGGGCAGAGTTCTATGGCGGACAGCGGGCAGGGGTGTGGCCCTACGGCCTTCCGGAGCTGCCCGGCCAACGAGATGCGCTCTCCAGCGCACGCAGGGTGGCGGTTCCGGGTTGCTATCCCACAGTCTCGACGCTGGCATTGGCGCCGGCTGTGGTCGCAGGCCTCATCGATCCCGCCTCGATCACGGTGGTTGCCGTCTCCGGCACGTCAGGGGCAGGCAAGGCGGCCAAGGCAAACCTGATGGCCGCTGAGATCGTCGGGTCGGCCAGTGCCTATGGTGTGGGAACGCATCGCCATACTCCGGAGATCGAGCAGAACCTGGCTTCGTTGACGACCTCGCCGGTGCGGGTCTCCTTCACGCCGGTGCTGGCCCCGATGTCGCGCGGCATCTTGGCCACTGCCACGGCCGAGCTCGCGCCCGGCGTGAGCGATGACCGGGTCCGGGAGATCTATGAAGCGGCGTACGAGAAGGAACGCTTCGTCCACCTCTTGCCCCAGGGCAGCTGGCCGACCACCAAGGCAACGCTCGGATCCAACAGCATGCACCTGCAAGTGACCGCCGATCAGCGGGCTGGGCGGCTGGTCGCCGTCGGAGCCATCGACAACCTGACCAAGGGCACCGCGGGCGCAGCGGTGCAGTGCATGAATCTCGCCCTCGGCTTCGACGAGCACGCAGGCCTGACCACGATCGGACTCGCGCCATGATCGTCGAGGGACCGGCCCGCTGATGTCGGTCACCCATCCGCAAGGATTCGTCGCCGCAGGCGTGTCTGCCGGCCTCAAGTCCTCAGGCGACAAGGACGTTGCCCTCATCGTCAACATCGGCCCCTCTGACGTGGCGGCCGCGGTCTGGACCAGTAACCGGTGCAAGGCCAACCCCGTCCTGTGGAGCCAACAGGCGGCCAAGGACGGCAAGGCCCGTGTCGTCGTTGCCAACTCGGGCGGCGCCAACTGCTACACCGGCCCCGCCGGCTTCCAATTGACCCATGCCACAGCGGAGTTGGCGGCAAAGCTCGTCGACTGCGCGCCGCTCGACGTGCTCGTCTGCTCCACCGGTCTGATCGGCATGCTCAACGACTCCGACACGCTGCTCGACGGCGTCCGCAGCGCGGCCGCGGGCCTCACCGACACCGGAGGTCCCGACGCTGCAGCCGCGATCTTGACCACCGACTCGGTGGCAAAGACCACCGTCGTCGAGGGACCCGGCTGGTCGATCGGCGGCATGGCCAAGGGCGCGGGAATGCTGGCCCCCGGCCTGGCCACGATGCTCGTGTTCCTCACCACCGACGCCGATGTCACATCCGCCGTTGCGGACGAGGCGCTGCGGTCCGCCACGCGGGTGACCTTCGACCGCCTCGACTCCGACGGCTGCATGTCGACCAACGACGCCGTCGTGCTCCTCGATTCGGGAGCAAGCGAGGTCACGCCGACGTACGCCGAATTCTCTTCGGCACTCACCTCGGTTTGTCGCGACCTCGCCCAGCAACTGCTGCGGGACGCCGAGGGCGCCGACCACGACATCGAGATCATCGTCAGGGGAGCGGGGAGCGAGGAAGACGCCGTGGAAGTCGGCAAAGCTGTTGCGCGCAGCAACCTCTTCAAGTGCGCCATCTTCGGACAAGATCCCAACTGGGGCCGCATCCTGGCGGCCGTCGGCACGACCCAAGCAGCATTCGATCCGGCGGATCTCGACGTGGCGCTCAACGGTGTCTGGGTATGCCGCAGTTCCACTCCGACCGCCGCACGTGACGCGGTCGATCTGTCCCCACGCGAAGTGACGGTCGACATCGACCTCAAGTCGGGCGACGCCACAGCGACGGTGTGGACCAACGACCTCACCCACGCCTACGTCCACGAGAACTCGGCCTACGCCTCATGAGCATCGACTGGCAACGGGCGACCGCCAAGGCGGCCACTCTCGCCGAGGCCCTGCCCTGGCTGGAGAAGTACCACGGCAAGACGGTCGTGGTGAAGTACGGCGGCAACGCCATGATCGACGATGCCCTCAAACGGGCCTTCGCCGAGGACATCGTGTGGCTGCGCTATACCGGGTTCCGCCCGGTGGTAGTGCACGGAGGCGGACCGCAGATCAGCGCGATGCTCGACCGGCTCGGGATTGAGTCGGAGTTCCGCGGCGGTCTGCGGGTGACGACGCGCGAGGCGATGGACGTCGTCCGCATGGTGCTCGTCGGTCAAGTGGGTCGGGAGCTCGTCGGACTGCTCAACCAGCACGGACCGCTCGCCGTCGGGCTCTCCGGCGAGGACGCCGGGCTGTTCACGGCGAAGCGGACCGGCGTCGTGGTCGACGGCCACGATGTCGACCTCGGCCTGGTGGGTGAGGTGACCGACGTACGGCCTGAGGCCGTGCAGGACCTCATCGACGCCGGCCGGATCCCAGTCGTGTCGACCGTCGCACCGGACGAGGACGGCCAGGTCCACAACGTCAACGCCGACACGGCGGCCGCTGCCTTGGCGGTGGCGCTCGGTGCAGAGAAGCTGCTTGTGCTCACCGACGTCGAGGGCCTGTACCGCGACTGGCCCGACAGTGACGACATCATCGGCGAGATCGGGGTCGACTCGTTGCACGAGCTGATGCCCACCCTGACGAGCGGCATGGTGCCGAAGATGGGTGCGTGCCTGAAGGCTGTGCGCGAGGGCGTCCCGCAGGCTACCGTCGTAGACGGGCGCGAACCGCACGCGGTCCTGCTGGAGATCTTCACCGACGAGGGAGTCGGGACTCAGGTGCTGCCGGATACGCCGACGAAGATCCGGACAGCGTTGCACCCCAAACGAGAGGCGGAGGCGTGACCGGCCTGTCGACCACCCCACGAGGGGGCGCGGCGACCACTGGGGCAGAGCTCACCGAGCGCTACACCGACTCGGTCATGAACACGTTCGGGCCGCCGCAGCGTGTGCTGGTCCGCGGTGAGGGCTGCTATGTCTGGGACGCCGACGGCAACCGCTACCTCGACTTGCTCGCCGGCATCGCCGTCAACTCCCTCGGCCACGGCCACCCGGTCGTGCACGCCTCGGTCACCAGCCAACTCGCCACCCTGGGTCATGTCTCCAACTTCTTCGCAACGCCGCCCCAGATCGCTTTGGCGGAGCGCCTCCTCGCTCTGCTCGGCCACCAAGGCCGGGTCTTCTTCACCAACTCCGGCACCGAGGCCAACGAAGCTGCCTTCAAGGCGACACGTCGGACCGGGCGTACCAAGATCGTGTCGACCGTCAACGCGTTCCACGGTCGGTCGATGGGTGCCCTCGCCGTCACCTGGAAGCCGGCCTACCGCGAGCCCTTCGCACCACTGCCCGGCGACGTGACATTCGTCGAGTACGGCGACGCTGACGCCCTGGCAGCTGCCGTCGACGACGACACCGCCGCCTTCGTGGTTGAGCCAATCCAGGGGGAGGCCGGCGTGATCGAGCCGCCTCGCGGCTACTTGCGGGCGGCCCGCGACATCACGTCCGGAAACGGTGCTCTTCTCTGGCTGGACGAGGTGCAGACCGGAGTGGGACGTACCGGTGCCTGGTTCGCGCACACCGAGACCGGCGTCGTCCCCGACCTGATGACGCTCGCGAAGGGGCTGGGGTCGGGGTTCCCGATCGGCGCATGCATCGGGGTGGGTGCGAGTGGTGCGTTACTGGGACCCGGCGACCACGGAACGACGTTCGGAGGCAACCCGGTGGCGTCGATCGCTGCCCTCGCGACGCTCGGTGTCATCGAGCGCGACGACCTGCTCGCCCATGCGCGGCGCGTCGGAGACCGGTTGGCGGCCCAGGTCGCCGACCTTCGGCATCCGGTCATCGACCAGATGCGTGGGCGTGGCCTGTTGCGGGGCATCGCCTTGAAGGATCCGGTCGCAGCCAGGGTCGTGACGGCCGCGTTGGAGCATGGTTTCATCGTCAATGCGCCGACGCCCTCGACGATCCGCCTGGCACCTCCGCTCATCGTGACGTCGGCGCAACTCGAGACTTTCGTTCACGCCCTCCCCGGCTTCATCGACACTGCTCAGCGACAGGAGATCTCTTGACTGGTCACTTTCTCCACTCGAAAGGCAGTCAGCTTGAATGAGCGCTGACTTCCCCATGGCCACCACCAAGACGGCTCGCCACCAGCGAATCGTCGACCTGCTGTGGCGCCACGCGGTGCGCTCCCAGGCCGAGCTGGCAGACCTGCTCGCCGATACGGGCTTGCGGGTCACGCAGGCCACCCTTTCGCGGGACCTGGTGGAGCTCGACGCCGTTCGGGTCCGTGACCGTCGGGGAGTCCTCGTGTACGCCGTACCCAGCGAGGGCGGGGATCGCACACCCAGTTCCGCCAACGACTCAGCAGCCGCCGAACATCGGCTCGCACGGCTCTGCAACGAACTGCTGGTGAGTGCCGAGGGATCGGCCAACCTGGCCGTCCTGCGCACGCCACCGGGCGCCGCTCAGTTCTTGGCGTCGTCACTGGACAAGGCGGCCCTCACTGCTGCTCTGGGGTGCATCGCGGGCGATGACACCGTCGTGGTGATCAGCCGTGACCCTGTGGGTGGCGCTGCGCTCGCCGCACGGCTGCTCAACCTCGCGGCGTCGGGACTTGAAACTCATGAATCATCAACGAAGGAGCACTCGTGACACCCTCACCAGAACGCATCGTCCTCGCCTATTCGGGAGGACTCGACACCTCGGTCGCCATCGGGTGGCTCGCTGATCAGACCGGCGCCCAAGTGGTGGCCGTCGCCGTCGACGTCGGCCAAGGCGGCGAAGACATGGAGACGATTCGCAAGCGAGCGTTGGCATGTGGCGCTGTCGAAGCCGCGGTCGTCGACGCCAAGGACGAGTTCGCCGAGGACTACTGCCTGCCCGCACTCAAGGCCAACGCCCTCTACATGGACCGCTACCCTCTCGTCTCGGCACTCTCGCGTCCGCTGATCGCCAAGCACCTGGTGCAGGCCGCAGGCGAACACGGTGCCACCGTGGTGAGTCACGGTTGCACGGGCAAGGGCAACGACCAGGTGCGCTTCGAGGTCGGCATCGCCGCCCTTGCGCCTCACCTTAAGGTCATCGCGCCGGTGCGCGACTACGCCTGGACCCGAGAGAAAGCCATCAACTATGCCGGCGAGCATGACCTGCCGATCGACGTGACGAAGAAGTCGCCGTACTCCATCGACCAGAATGTCTGGGGCCGTGCGGTGGAGACGGGCTTTCTCGAGGACATCTGGAACGCGCCGACCGAGGACGTCTACTCCTACACCGACAACCCAGGCGTCGACCGCGAGGCCGATGAGGTCGTCATCTCCTTCCAGGACGGCGCGCCGGTCGCAATCGACGGGCACCACGTCTCGATGCTGCAAGCTATCCAGCAGCTGAACCATCGCGGCGGCGCACAGGGAGTCGGGCGACTCGACGTGGTCGAGGACCGGCTCGTCGGGATCAAGAGCCGTGAGGTGTACGAGGCCCCGGGTGCCATGGTGTTGATTGCTGCGCACCTCGAGCTCGAGACCGTGACGATGGAGCGCGAGCTGGCCCGTTACAAGCGTGGCGTCGACCAACGGTGGGGTGAGCTGACGTATGACGGCCTGTGGTTCTCACCGCTCAAGCGCTCGCTCGACACGTTCGTGGAGTCCTCTCAGCGGCACGTCACCGGCGATATCCGCCTCACCCTGCATGCAGGCAAGGCCACCGTGACCGGCCGTCGATCCAGCACCAGCCTTTATGACTACAACCTCGCGACGTACGACGAGGGCGACAGCTTCGACCAGTCCCTCGCCAAGGGCTTCGTGGAGCTCTGGGGTCTGCCGAGCAAGATCGCGGCCAAGCGCGACGCCTCAGTCAGCAGCCGAGCCGCCACGTGACCGAAGGACCGGTGACAACACGCCTCTGGGGTGGCCGGTTCGCCGGTGGCCCGTCACCAGAACTGGCTGCGCTCAGCAAGTCGACTCATTTCGACTGGCGGCTCGCTGCTTACGACCTGGCCGGTTCCCGGGCCCACGCCAAGGTTTTGGTGCAGGCCGGTCTGCTGAACGCAGACGAGCTGACCGGCCTGCTTGACGGTCTCGACTCGCTCGAGGCAGCGGTCGCTTCAAATGCTTTTGCGGCCAGCGACGACGACGAGGACGTGCACACAGCACTGGAGCGTGGACTTGTCGATTTGGTGGGGGCAGATCTCGGTGGGAGGCTGCGAGCCGGCCGGTCACGCAACGACCAAGTCGCCACCCTCTTCAAGGCCTACCTCCGTGACCACTCCCGCATCATCAGCGGACTCGTGCTTGCGCTGGTCGACGCACTCGCCCAACAAGCCGAAGCTCATCTCGACGCGCCGATGCCCGGGCGTACCCACCTGCAGCAGGCTCAGCCGGTATTGCTGTCACACCATCTGTTGGCGCATGCCTGGCCGCTGGTCCGAGATCTGGGTCGTCTGCGCGACTGGGACGACCGGGTGGCCGCCGAATCGCCATACGGTGCTGGTGCTCTGGCCGGATCGTCGCTCGGCCTCGACCCACAGAGCGTCGCCCGAGAGCTGGGCTTCACCGACTCGGTGGCCAACAGCATCGACGGGACCGCTGCGCGGGACTTCGTGGCCGAGTTCTCCTTCGTGACGGCGATGATCGGCGTGGATGTGTCCCGACTCGCTGAAGAAGTGATCATCTGGGCAACTCGAGAGTTCGGCTTTGTCACCCTCGACGACGGCTATTCGACCGGGTCGAGCATCATGCCGCAGAAAAAGAACCCCGACATCGCTGAGCTCGCGCGCGGTAAATCCGGCCGTCTGATCGGCAATCTGACTGGCCTGCTTGCCACCTTGAAGGCGCAGCCACTGGCCTACAACCGAGACCTGCAAGAGGACAAGGAGCCCGTCTTCGACTCCATCGACACCCTCGAAGTGTTGCTGCCTGCCTTCACCGGCATGATCGCGTCACTGACCTTTGACATCAAGAGGCTTGCCGCGCTTGCGCCGCAAGGTCACACACTCGCGACGGATGTCGCCGAATGGCTGGTGCGGCAAGGCGTTTCCTTCCCGGTGGCCCACGAGGTGGCGGGAGCCTGTGTGCGTGAATGCGAAGCGCGCGGTATCGAGCTCTGGCAGCTCAGCGACTCCGACTTTTCAGCCATCTCGCCGTCACTGACCCCGGCCGTGCGCTCGGTTCTGTCAGTGGAGGGATCCATCTCGTCGCGTGACGCTCGCGGGGGTACGGCGCTGAAGCGCGTCACAGAGCAGCTCGCCGAGCTGCGCGCAGCGCTGGCTGCCTTCCGGTGAAGGTGGCATTTACACTACTAAAGGCCATGTTTGCCACAGGTGGCGGTGTCGCGCCGCAAATGTAGTAGCACCAGGAGTTTCCGCATGAGTGGACGTCGTATCGTGCCAGCCGTCGTCGGCCTGGTTTTGCTTGTCTGTGCTCCATTTCTTCCGGCAGCGGGTCAGCCCACCCTTGGTGGACGACTGTCGCCTTCGTCTGCTGTCGGCCCTGGCTCCGGGTCTACGGCGCAGCCCTCACAGCTAGCGGCGGGGCGTCCGCTCTTCATGCAGTTCAATATGTGCGGCAACAAGTGCAGCGGCGGACCGCGGGAGAAGGCGGCGGCTCTCGTCGACTCGATCGTCGAGCGGGGACCGGGGGCGGTCAGCCTCAACGAGGCCTGTCGCAACCAGCTGACTACGGTGACGCGGATGCTTCGCAAACGTCACTACCCCATGAATGTCCGGTTCAAAACGACGCTCAAGGCGGCGTCGGGTGCCTGTGGCGGTCACGACTTCGGCAACGCGGTGCTGACGAGGGCTCGGATTGTCGAGGTCAATCAGAAGACGTTCCGAGCGCAGACCGGGGCCGACGAAAAGCGCGCCATCCTCTGTGCAAAGGCGCGGATGGCACGAACCACCTGGATCTGCTCAACACACACCGTGCACGACAACACCACGATCAGGGCTCGCCAGATCAAGCAGGCCACGAACATCGTGGATGGGTTCCGGGGACCGGTCGTGCTGATGGGTGACTTCAACGACGTACCGCTCGCCGACTCACTCGACCGGCTGTACGCGCCAAAGTACGGGTACGGCGCGTCCGGCAACTTCCTCGAGGTGGATGCCAGCTACCAAGGGGACCAGTGCCGTTGCGGGGAGTCGACGAGCGGCAGTCGCAAGATCGACTACATCTTCATCAAGAAGTCCGCGTTCATCCAGCGAGAGGGTGACGCGACGTACGCGAGCTACTCAGACCACGACCCGTTGTACGGCCGCCCTCAGTGGCGCTGACGGTTTGTTCGCATCGGTCAACGGGCGCAGCAGTACGACGCGCGGCCGCGTCACGGATCAGCTCGCGTCCCGTGTCGTGGAGTCTCACTGACGCGATGCTCGCAAATCACACCGACACCAAGCGTCGCGAGAGGGTTCAAGGACGCCACTGAGGCGGTGCTCGCGCATGATGGTCGAGTGACATCCTCGACCCGTCGGCTGCTAGGACGCGCTGCGCCTGAGGTCGCTCCGCGGCTACTGGGATGGCTTCTCACTCACGAGACCGGGCCGGGGATCGTGACGGTCGAGCTGAGCGAAGTCGAGGCGTATGCCGGCGAGCGTGACCCCGCCTCGCATGCATTTCGCGGCTCGACCCTCCGGAACGAGGTCATGTTCGGCCCGCCTGGTCGGCTGTACGTGTATCTCTCGTACGGCATGCACTGGTGCGCCAACGTGGTCACTGGCCCGGACGGTCAAGCCTCCGCGGTCCTGCTTCGGGCCGGGCGCGTCGTGGAGGGCGTCGAGTTGGCCTTGTCACGACGGGGACCGCGGGTCTTGGAGCGTTCTCTCGCCCGGGGACCCGCCTGCCTCACTCAGGCGCTCGGGATCGACAGCAGCCACAACGCCATCGATCTGTTGAGTGGTGGCCCGTTGCGCCTGACCCCACCCCTCTTCGCCGACTTGTCAGAACCTGGGGCGGCTATAGCCTCCTCAGGTTCTGACAAGTCGGGTGGGGCGCGTAGGTTGGCCGCCGGTCCGCGGGTCGGCGTGAGTCAGGCGGCCGATGTCCCCTGGCGATTCTGGCTGGATGGCGACCAGACCGTGTCGGCATACAAGCGCAGCCCTCGAGCACCAACCGCTCCGCCCGCTCCAGCCGCTCCAGCCAGGCCACCCGGGGCGCCGCCTGCTCGAAACGTCATACGGCACACTGAGTCCGACTCCGCGAACGGAAGGAACTTCGTGAACCCGCATGTGCTTGCCGACCTCGAGTGGCGCGGCCTGATCGCCCACTCGACTGACCTCGACGCCCTGGGCGCCGACATGTCGGCGGGGCCCATCACGGTGTATTGCGGCTTCGACCCGACTGCACCCAGCCTCCACATGGGCAACCTGCTGCAGCTGCTCACGTTGCGGCGGCTGCAGGCGGCCGGGCACAAGCCGATCGGCATCGTCGGGGGAGCCACGGGCATGATTGGCGATCCGAAGGCGGCGGGGGAGCGCAAGCTCAATCCACTCGAGACAGTGCAGCAGTGGAGCGAGAATCTGCGTGGGCAGCTCTCACGGTTTTGGTCCTTTGACGGGGACAACGCTGCACTCGTCGTCAACAACTACGACTGGACGTCATCGATGTCGGCCCTTGAGTTCCTGCGCGACGTCGGGAAGCACTTTCCGGTCAACCGCATGCTGGCCCGTGACGTGGTGCGGTCACGGCTCGAGGCCGGGATCTCCTACACCGAATTCAGCTATGTGCTGCTGCAGTCCATGGACTACCTGGAGCTGTTTCGGCGATACGGGTGTTCAATGCAGACGGGCGGCAGTGACCAGTGGGGCAACATCACCGCAGGGGTGGAGCTGATTCGGCGGGTGGAGGGGGCCAGGGTGCATGCCCTGGCCACGCCTCTGGTCACCAAGGCCGACGGCACCAAGTTCGGCAAGACCGAGTCAGGCTCGGTGTGGCTCGACGCCTCGCTGACCTCGCCGTACGCCTTTCACCAGTTCTGGTTGAACGCCGACGACCGTGACGTCATCGCCTTGCTCAAGTACTTCACGTTCCGAAACCGGGAAGAGATCGAGGACTTCGAGCGGCTCGTCAAGGCGCGTCCGCAGATGCGCGCCGCGCAGCGAACCCTAGCCGACGACGTGACGACCCTGACCCATGGCGCGGAGCAGACCGAGAAGGTCAAAGCCGCCGCGGATGCCTTGTTCGGCGGAGGCAATCTCAGGGACCTTGACGGCGACACGCTCGGCAGTGCCTTGCGGGAGACGCCCCATGCCGACGTGCCGAATGGAGACGAGCTTCCAACGTATGTCGATCTGCTGGTGGCCACACAGCTCGCCCCGAGCAAGGGCGCCGCGCGCCGCACGGTTCAAGAAGGCGGCGCTTACGTCA
>Ga0136640_10000825_pt1 | contig 12072 bp, 9 predicted proteins | sample AntDrymUQ8642106_2_FD_105498 | JGI IMG/M metagenome (GOLD analysis project Ga0136640, IMG submission 105498) | Polar desert sand microbial communities from Dry Valleys, Antarctica - metaG UQ864 (21.06) | ecosystem: Environmental > Terrestrial > Soil > Desert | place: Antarctica: Dry Valley...
CGTTTTAATATTTTATTCTCCTACGCGCTGGCGGTCATCGGCGTAGCGGTTTTGACGGGGGTAATGTTCGTTTTCGGAAATCACGTCAATCCGACGACGGTGGCGCTGGTTTTTCTGTTGTTTATCTTGTTTCTCGCAACGGCGGCGGGCAGCAAACCCGCACTCGTCGCGTCGGCGCTGGCGATGTTTTGTTTTAATTATTTTTTTCCGCCGCCAATCGGAACTTTGACGATTTCCAATCCGCAAAACTGGATCGCGCTGGTCGCGTTTCTGGTCGTCGCGATTACCGCCGGACAGCTTTCCGCCAAAGCCAAACAACGCGCTGTCGAAGCCGAAAAACTTTATTTTGAACTGCAGGAAGCGTTTGAAGATGTCGAAGTCGGTTTGAATGTCACCGGCAATATTAATCTGGGAAGGGATTCAACGACGCTCGTTCCGGCAGTTAAATGGCGCGTTTATAACGGCGAGAAAAACGGTGTGCAAGTCGTCGTCGGCGACAACTTGTTTATTCCGGTTCGCAATAAATCTTATAACATCGGTAACTATGCTTACGCGCAGGTGAGCAAAACTTTTAAGAGCAAAACGCGCATCACGGGCGGCGGTTATTATTTTACAAAAAACGTTGTTTCGACGGCGGCACGCGGCGGCGGACAATTCGGTTTTGAACAACCGATTACTGATAAATTCGGTATCGCGGCGGACTACTACACAGGCAAAAACGCAGCCGGATATTTTACGCCCGGAATCAATTTCAAACCGCATCCGAAAGTTACGGGTTATATCGGCTATTCGATTGGTAACGACAATCCGCGCAGCAACAATTTTTTCTATGCCGCCATTGGCATCAACTTGAATTAACTATGAGTGATAAGTGATTAGTTTTTCACCCATCACTTATCACTTATCACTAAAAATATGTTGGATTTACTTTTTATCGCGGCAATTATAGGTTTTTTGCTGTCAACGCTGGCATACGCCGCGGGTTGCGAAAGACTAAGAGGGAAAGGAAATGAATCTTGAATCCATTATCGGGCTGATTGCAGCTTTTTTGCTAATGATTTATCTCGGTTATGCACTGCTCAGACCGGAAAAATTTGGTAGTGTCCTAATAGTGTGTTGCTATTGAAAAAGAAAATAAATAACTAGAAAAGTTAAGGCTGAAACTATCACACTAAATATAGAATAAGACAGAAAAGTCCATTGCCTTTTATCTTTTGTCCAACCGTTTGCAGTGCCTTTAGTCCGAATAGGATATGACGTTAAAAGAGCAATTAACATAGCTAAGCTAACAGCAATTAAGAACGGAATAGAAAAAACATAAGCAAAGACTCGCCACAAGATGTTGATAGCGACAACAATATAGACAACTGATGCTATTCCGCGCCAGCGGTTAGTTTGTTTTGGTTCTTCATTAAATATCATTTAATTTATCCTTGCTTATGAATTTATATTCAATATATCTTTGAGCGTCCAAACCGTTTTTGTAATGCCAGCTTCCATTGCAGGTGTGCAACGAATCGTTTTGTGTATTCGGCAAAAATTATAATGCGCGAAATGCAAAGCTAATGCAAAATTATGATTCTCAAACTTTTTCGAGAAAGTGTTTGTTAATCGCGTGAATCTTCTAATGCTCATTCGCATTGTAAGATTCGACCTTTCCACATAGCTTGTCGAAATGTTTTCTTCAATCGGATTGCCGCAAATCTTTTTCTTGATAATATCAATCACATTGCCGGACGAATAACGGACTTCATCAGGATTCGGATTGCCGTAGATTTTGATAACTTGCCCGTAATCGGCTTTTGTTCCGAGAACTTCATTAACGGTGTGGTCATAGCCTCTGAAACCGTCTGTGGACATCTGGAAACGATTAGTTGCGCCGTCAATCGCGTTATAGAGCTTATCAAGAAAAATCAGCGTGTCTTGTTCGGTTCGTTTTCCGAGATGCCAAGCAACGATAAGTTTCGAGCGTGATTCAATCGCGGTGAAAGTATAAAACGAGCCGACCTTATCGCTTTCGTCTAAACCGTATTCGTTCGCCGTCTTTTGCTTCATTCCGATAAACGCCCAAATTTCGTCGGCTTGCACGTCGGCAACTTTCACATTTTTTACGAGATTTTCTTGAATCGCCAGACATTTTTTGCCAACCGTTTCAAGCAAGGAAATGATTGTATCGCGGTGAACATTCGTAACTCTTTCGACGCTTCTGATACTCATTCCTTCAACAAGCAAATTAAGACACATCAAAGCCTTTTCTTCTGACAGTCGCATCACACCAAGCGGCTTGTCTTTCGGCTCAATATAGGTTACGCCGCAAGCTAAACATCTAAATCGTTGGTTGCCGTTTCGGTCTTTGCCGTGTTTCTTTGGAAGCGAGTTGCAGTTTGGACAATTCATAGTTAAGTTCTTTCCTATCAAAATCTTACAAGAATTATTGTATCAGATAAGCAAGCATAAAACAAGCCAAAAACAACACACAATAGCAGGAAACCCATTATTTCATTACTGACATCTAATAACCCTAATCAAGAAAAGCGTCTTGATTTTGTGAGAAGAAAGATGTATTTTTATTGAATAATTTTGGCATTGATTGTTTATAATAAAGTTGACAGGGCTTTCTAAAAGAATTAAAGTTTAGCCCTTTGAAGTTGTTGTATAAGGAGCTTTGAGATATGAAAAGAGAGAACCCAAAAACTAATCAAGAAGTTCGCCAATCCGAACCGATGAAAACTGGCGACCTTAACAAAGCTGTCGAAAGAATACATCAGCGATATGGCAATGACCTTGAAGCCTTTTTTAGAGACGCTAAAGAATCTTTATTCAAACGAAATGCGACACTCAAAAAAGGACAATCCTGTGAATTGTGATAGTTCCAAAACCTGAGTTCAGACCAAATCCAGATAGAGCTATTTACGTTCAAGGTGTTATTGACCTGTCGCTTGTTCAGAACTTAACACCGCAAATTATTTCCCTACAACATCAGAGCCGCGAACCGATAACTGTTTATATCGACAGTCCGGGCGGCTCTGTTTATTATATGTTTGCGTTGCTTCGCCTTTTGAAAGCATCCACTCAAGACTTTGAGAAATCACACTTAATTACTGTTGCTACCCATCACGCCGCAAGCGCGGCGGCAGACTTGCTGTCTGCGGGAAGTTACGCTCTTGCATATCCAAACAGTCGCGTTTTGTTTCACGGGGGACGACTAGCAGAAAACGAATTAACCGCTGAGCGAACAACCATTCTAGCTCAGTATTTAAGATTAAGTAACGAAAGTTCTGCGATGGAATTAGCGCGGGAAGTGGAATATCGCTTTATGTTTCGCTTTATATCTTCCAGAGGTCGATTTAGTGAAATACGCAATAGAGAAAGCAAGCCACAAATGAGCGATTTGGATTGTTTTTTGGATTACATTTCACAGCATTTATCCGACACAGCTAGAGGGATTTTGGAAATAGCGCAGGAGCGTTATGGAAGATACGATGAACTTTTAGCGACGGTTTATAAAAAAACAAGTAAATTATCAGAAAATAAAACACCTTTAGAAATAGAGGCTGCCCAAATCAAGGCTATTGTAGATTTTGAGGTTGGACAAAATAGAAAAACAGCAGATTGGAGTTTCCACGCGGGCGGCGTTAATGGCTTAGTAGATGATTTTTTACTATTCCGCGAATATCAAAACATTTCCCAGAGCGACCGCTTCATAAATTGGTGTTCAGCACTCGGCTCATTTTTGGTTACTCCAGAAGAAGCAAACGAAATAAAAAAAATACCTAATGCCGGAGAACAAGCAAGAAAATGGGCTGAAAAAACAAGCCCAATGTTACAACCAATCTGGTCATTTTTTGTTGCTCTTTGCTATACCTTACAACGTGGCGAAAATGATTATTTAACAGCCCGCGATGCTTATTGGCTTGGCTTAATTGACGAGGTTATCGGCGATGAAAGTTTGCTGCCTTTTCGCCTTATGCAAGAAGATGTAGATGAACCTAAAGAAGAGGAAGCCAAAGACAAGCCTAAATCAAAGAGGAAATAAAACAACTATTTGCTCGACTTTTTCTCTTGTTCATTACGGTATTTTCCCCATCTGACATCTGCGGCTTTCTTTGCAATTTCACTTTTTCTTATGTCTGGCAATTTAGCGGCTCTCGCTTTGCCACCAAGACGCGCAACTTTATTCACAGGCTTATTCCAATCTTCGCTTTCGGTTTCCGCGATAATATCGTCAATTAAAGATTTGGCTAACTCATTTTCATCTTTCCTTTTTGGCATAACGAAATTAGACTAGCACAAAGAAAAATGTGTTGCCAGATTTATTATTTTAGAGCAACACACTATTAGGACACTACCAAAAATTTTAATTAGTTGACAAGGGGCGAAAGATGAATGGAAAGCGATTTTTCACTATCCTAAACACGCTAGAGAAGCTATGCGCTTTCAGCGCAAGACTTTAGTTTGCTTCCGCTAAAATCTGTGTGAAAATTGCGGAAGATGAAAGACAACAGGCACGGGCATCATACAGTTACGCGATTGACCGCCCATCTGGTTTGGGCAACATAAATATCGTTACCACGTCCTTGAAGGTGATATAAAAGTACGCTGCCGTGATTTGCTGGTGCAGATTTGCGATGCCGAAGATGTCCGCATTTTGTCGGGCGTGGTCTCGAAAGACCACGTTCATATGCACGTTGAATACGCGCCTCGCCTTGCGCTTTCGGATTTGGTCAAGCGGCTTAAAGGGCGCACGTCGCGCTTGCTTCAGGTGGAGTTCCCAAACTTGAAGAAGCGATATTGGGGCAATCATTTTTGGGCAATCGGATACGGGGCGTGGAGTACGGGCAAAATCACCGATGAAATGGTCAAACAATATTTGGAACATCATCGAAATCCATCAAACAAGGATAACAATCCATTTATCCTTGAATAGTGTTATCGGACTTTCAGTCCATTTGCAACCTCTGCACTTCCAGTGCAGAGTCGTTTAGTTTTTAACTTTTATTGTCCACGAACTTTCGGAGTTTCGTCCCTGAAGATATAGGCGAGTGATTTATAAACTAATTTCGCGCAGAGAAAGGCGGGCGCGTCTGAATTGTTGGTTTTTGCAAATTCGACTAAATCCATTCCGACGACGCGGCGTTTTTCCGCGAGTTTTCTGATTAATGTTAAAACTTCATACCAACCGAGTCCGCCGGGTTCGGGCGTTCCGGTTGTCGGAACAAGGCTTGGGTCAAGCCCGTCAATGTCAATTGTTAAGTAAACATTTTCTGTTAGAGAATTTATAGCCGAATCAATCCAGTCGGTGCGACCGACAATATCTTTTGCCCAAAAAATTTTGGTTGGCAAATCGCTCAAACTCCGGGCTTCGTCGCTTGAAAGTGAGCGGATGCCAACTTGGACAGCGGGAATCCGCAAATCCTTGACGGCGCGCGCCATAATTGAAGCGTGCGAATGGGGCGTTCCGTCGTATTCATCTCGAAGATCAGCGTGGGCGTCAATTTGCAAAATCGAAATGTTGTGAAATTTCTCAGCGTGCGCGCGAATGATCGGCGCGGAGACTGAATGTTCACCACCGATCATACAGATAAATTTTTCGGCTTTCAGAAGATTTTTTGTTTCTTCATAAAGCGCGTTCGACATCGCTTCAGGCGTCTCGCGCGCCTTAAATTTTTCTAACGTATGAATTCCGATTTTATAAACTTCCGCGTCGGTTTCTTCTTCGTAAAGTTCCATATTGCGCGAAGCCTCAACAATCGCCATCGCGCCCGCGCCCGTTCCCGCGCCGTAGGAAACTGTGCCTTCATAAGCGACGGGGAAAATTAAAACCTGCGCATTCTCGAAGTCGGAAAATTCCGTTTCTTCGATGCCGCCGAAGTTCATTGGTAGATTTGTTGATTCACTCATTACAATTAATGGTCAACAGATAACAAATATCGGTTAATAGTCAATAATTATGTGTTGTAATTATTTATTATTTGTTAGGGGACATCGACTCCGAGTTCTTTTCCTGAAAAAGTAAATGTCGGACGCTTTCTGCTCTTCATAAATTTAGCGGCGGTTTGCGAGAGCGCGGTGACGAGCATCGGCAAAGCGATCGAAGGGTCGCTCGGAACATAAGCGGTGGTCGCGTTTTTCAGAAGTTTACCGAAAACCTGCGTGTGGTTACCGCCAAATGACGGCGTTCTGATTTCCAGTGGTACCGAATCGGTGGTGATAGAAACGGCGTATTTATGTCCGCGCGGCGTGGTACGCGTAATGTATGAGGAAACTTCCGCCATATTGACCATTTCCTGACTGCAAATACTGCCCAGAGTAATTATGCCGGAATTGCGCGTGCGCTGAGCAATAAGCATCATTTCCATTGTGTCCTGCGTGATGTCAAAGTTAAACTGAATTTTCTTTTCAAAACGAGACCGCGCGATGCCGACCGACAATTGGCTTTCGAGTAAATCCGGACAATAGACAGGAACGCGGGATTTGAAAGCCGCTGTTAAAATTCCGTCCTCGTGAGCGATTTCCGCGAGTTCGCGTCCCATAAGATGAAGGAATTCGCGGATTGAATAAGAACGCGACGCTTCGAGCTGATTAATCACGCTTCCAATCCACTCGTCGGCTTCGCGGTATTCATCCTGACTGGCAAGCAAATCGCCGATGCGCGATACTTCAGAAGTTTCGAGTTCGTCATCAGACATTGAAGGATGAGCCTGGTAATGATTACGTCCGAGAATTTCGTGGGTGTCGTGGAAAAGAACTTTACCGGACATTACAAGAACATCGACAAAGCGATTTTTAATGACGTAAGCGAGCAGACGACGCATCCCTGAAGGAATCAAATTACCAGAACCGCACAGATAGATGGTCGCGTTGTCGTCGAGCATATCAAGCCAAATGCGGTGCGCTTCGGCAAGTTGCTTCGCGCCGAAGCCCGCGCCTTCCATTTTTTCGAGCAGTCCTGCCACTGAGCGGTCACGGTCAACCGGAATCGGTCGAGTCGGAACGGTTAAAAATTTTGATGCCTTTGATTTCTTTTGAGTCGCCATATAGTCTCCGTATAATTATGTTTTAATTGAGTATTTTAAATTGCTAAATTAATTTTAATAAAAGTTTGTAAATTGAAATTTGTAAATTTTACTCGCTGCCGTTCGGCGCGAGATATGTGTAGCTGTCCGATTGTTTTTCGTAGTATTCGATCAATTGATTGCCTGCTTTAGTAGCAAGTTCGCCGCTTTTAATTTGCTGCATAACATTACGCCGAAACTGGTCGTGAAGCTGCGTCGCATCAAACCTGACGGTCGCCAGCGTGTCGCCGACGGTCGCGCCCTGGATAACTTTTTTGATAATGTAACCGTCTTCGCCGATATGAATATGCGCTTCGTGCGGCGCGCCGAAAAGATTGTGATTGTTGCCCATCACTTCCTGATACGCGCCGACCAGCATAATCGCTAAATAATACGGCACGCCTTTCTCCAGTTTATGCAGTTCCAGAACCGGCTTTACGTCGTGCAGGTCAACAAATTTATCGACGATTCCGTCCGAGTCACAAGTTATGTCGCAGAGTGTAGCATATTCCGTCGGCTTTTTGTTGAGTTTGTGAATTGGAATAATCGGAAAAAGCTGCTCTAAAGCCCAATTATCCGGAATCGAACGAAACACCGAAAAGTTCGCCAGATACTTGGCGCACAAAAGCTGCCGAAGGTCTGCGAATTCTTCCGCCACATACTTTTTCTGCTGCGCAAACTCATCTGCTTTTTCGCACACGTCCCAGAAAAGAACTTCGCCCTTACCACGATTTTCAAGCGAAATCAAACCGAGATTAAACATCGTAAAAAGTTCTTCGCGGTGTTCGAGCGCGTCGTGGTAATATTCGCGGTAGTTTTTCGCAGTGATGCTTTTGCGCAGATCGAACAATTCTTTGACAACTTGCGGATCGTTCGCATCGAGCGCGACGGGCGTTAAATCTTCAACGATCGTTTCGATTTCGTCTTGTACATTTGTTACCAAAATCGCGTGATAGGCTGCGAGAAATCGTCCCGATTCCTGAATAATCGTCGGATGCGGTACGTCTTCATCATCGCAAACTGTTTTGATCACGTAAACAACGTCGTTGGCGAATTCCTGCGCGTTGTAGTTTGCCGACGATTCAAACGATGTTCTTGAACCATCGTAATCAACCGCCATTCCGCCGCCCACATCGAGAAATTCAATCGGAATATTAAGCTGCCGAATTTTTGCATAAGTGCGCGCCGCTTCTTTCATCGCGTTTTTAATGCGTTTAATATCGGTCAGCTGCGAGCCGATATGAAAGTGCAGAAGCTTGAGCATTTCAATGCGTCCGGCTTCGTTGAGCCTTCGAATTACTTCTAAAATTTCCGTGGTTGTCAGACCGAACTTTGCCGCTTCACCGCCCGACTTTTCCCATCTGCCCGAACCCTTCGAATAGAGTTTGACGCGCACGCCAATCATCGGAAGTTTGACATTCGGATTCTCCAGCGTAGATTCTTCGGTAATCTTAATTGTGTGTTCGAGTTCGCTTAATTTTTCGATCACGATAACGACATTTTTCCCGGCTTGCGCCCCCGCGAACGCCAAACGAATAAAGTCTTTATCCTTAAATCCGTTAAGCACGAGAAGGCTGTCATCCGCTTGTTCCATCGCGAGCGCGGCATAAAGTTCGGCTTTTGAACCGGCTTCGAGACCAAAATTATAACGCTTGCCTTCGCGCAGATATTCTTCGATGACGGCGCGGTTTTGGTTTACCTTCATCGGAAAGACGCACATATGCCCGCCGCTGTAACCAAATTCTTTGATGGAATTTTTAAAAGCTTTTTGAAGTTTGCGGACTTGTCCGGTCAGAAGCTGCGGGAAACGCAGTAAAACCGGCGTGTTGATGCCGCGACGGCTTAAATCATCGATTATTTCCTTAACGTCCGCCGAAGCATTATCCCCGCCATCGCTGGCACTGACAATTAAATTTCCCTTACGATTAACTCCGAAATATCCCGCGCTCCAATTTTCTATGCCGTATGTTTCAACCGTCTGCTCTGTAACTGTGGTCAACTTTTAGTAGCTCCAAAAATAGAAATGTTTATTCAGTATAACTGAAAATCGAAATAAAATTTTGTGAATTAAGAAATTTAACAAAAAACCGAGTTGATAACAACAAGTGTTTTTTTAACTTATATTTTTAGTGTTCAGTTATTGACTCAAAATCGCTCGAATATGACGAATCAATTTATAAAGATTGTCTAATCCTGCCCAATTAAATAATTATTTTTCTATTAATTTCTGTTATTACGCTGTAAAATAAAATATCCGGTCGCGGATTCAGGAGATTATATGAATAAAATCATTTTTATACTTGTGTTATTGCTTTTTTCTGCAACAACAAGTTTTCCACAAACTCCGACGCCAACGCCGAAGCCAGCCGATGACGATAATGATGTCGTCAAAATTTCGACCGCGCTCGTCCAGATTGACGTAACCGTAACGGATCGAAAGGGAAATGTCGTTAAAGATTTAAAGCCGGAAGATTTTGAGGTTTTTGAAAACGGCGAGAAACAGGAAATCAGTAATTTTTCATTTGTCTCTTCCAGTTCAGTGCCTATTGAAGCAAATACAAAACCAAACGCGAAAGATAAAATCCCCGTTCCGCTCTTGTCCGCACCGCTCAAACCTGAAAATGTGCGGCGGACAATCGCGCTCGTCGTCGATGATTTAACTCTTTCTTTTGAAAGCACTTATTATGTAAGAAGAGCTTTAAAAAAGTTTGTTGACGAGCAGATGTTGACCGGTGATTTGGTGGCGATTGTCCGCACTGGCGGCGGCATCGGGGCGCTTCAGCAATTTACTTCCGACCGGCGGCAGCTTTACGCGGCAATTGAAAAAGTGCGCTGGAATTCGCGCGGTGCGGGCGGCATCGGCGCGTTTGCTCCGATTGAAGCGACACCGCTTGAACGTTCAAAATCCCTCGGCGCTGAGGTCAGCGAGGAACAGTTGGAAGCGGAAAAAGATTCGATTAGAAACTCGAACCAATTCAGAGAAGATTTATTCGCCACCGGAACTCTCGGCGCGATCAATTATATTGTGCGCGGAATGAAGGATTTGCCCGGACGCAAATCGATAATGCTTTTGTCTGACGGTTTTCAGCTTTTCTCCGAAACGACCGGCGGTTTTAAGGATTCGACCAGAGTTCTGGAATCTTTGCGGCAGTTAGTTGATTTGGCAAATCGTTCATCGGTCATCGTTTACACGATGGATGCGAGGGGTTTGGCGATTACCGGATTGACCGCGCAGGACAGTACTTCCGGTATTTCAGCCGAGCAGATAGGCGAGCGAATTTCCGAACGCCGCGACAAACTTTTTGATACACAGTCAGGTCTCGTCTATCTCGCCAAGGAAACAGGCGGATTTCCGATTATCAACAACAATGATTTGAGCGGCGGAATTCGCAAAATTCTCGACGACCAGAGTTATTATCTGATCGGCTACCTGCCCGACGCCGAAACTTTCGACCCGAAAACCAGACGTTTCAATCGTCTGGAAATAAAAGTAAAACGCAAAGATACGACCGTTCGCTATCGCAGCGGATTTTTCGGCGTGACCGACGAACAAATACAGAAGCCCGCTAAACAAACTGCCAATCAGCAAATTATGACCGCGCTTTCCTCGCCTTTCGCCGCGGGCGGTATTTCTCTGCATCTGAACACGCTTTTTGGCAGCGACGCGAAACAAGGCGCTTTTGTCCGCTCGCTGCTTCACGTCGCTTCCAAAGATCTAAAATTCACGGATGAAGCGAACAATATTAAAAAAGCTGTGTTCGATGTCTTAGCAATTAATTTTGGCGACAACGGCGTGCCAGTTGATCAAATCAGCCAAACTTATACGCTTACTTTGAAAGCTGACCAATACGAGCTTTTTTTGAAACAGGGATTTGTCTATCAATTTACATTTCCGATTAAAAAAGCCGGCGCTTATCAAATGAGAGTGGCGGTTCGTGATCATGCAAGCGAACAAGTCGGCTCGGCAAGTCAGTTCATCGAAGTTCCAAACTTGAAAAAAGAACGTTTAACGCTTTCAGGCATCGTGCTTGAAAACCTTTCGCCCGAACAATTCCAAAAAGATCAGCAACTCGGCACGCCGAATGCAAAAACTAATGAAAAAATTAGTCAGACCGATCCGATGACCGACACCGCACTGCGAAATTTCAAGCGCGGAACGATTGTCCGGTATGGCTTTGAAATATACAATGCAAAATCGAGCAGCGGGCAGACTCCGCAGCTGCAAGTGCAGACAAGAATTTTCCGCGACGGCAAACTTTTTTTTGAAGGTCAGCCAAAACCGCTCGACCTTGCCGGACAGACTGATTTTCACGCGGTAAAATCGACGGCGGCAATCAACTTAGGAGCCGGAATGCAGCCGGGTGAGTATATTCTGCAAGTAGTTGTGACCGACAATTTAGCCAACGAAAAACGAAAAATTGCCACTCAGCTTGTTCAATTTGAAATTGTTCAATAATGCCTTAATGCCTTCTCTGTCGAAACGCGCATTTCTATACGCATTGATAACGGGGACACCGCAAAATATCAAAAGCCGCCTGACGCAGATGTCAGGCGGCTTTTTGCGGCTCTAAAATTAATTCTAAACTGCTATCACCTCAATTTCTGGATCAATTTCATCTTTAATCATATTCTCGATCGCCATCAAAGTTCCGGTCAAACTTGAAGGGCAGCTTCCGCACGCGCCCTGGTAGCGGATTTTTAATGTTTTATCTTCTAAATCCAAAACTTCCAGCCAACCGCCGTCGCTTGCCAAGAAAGGACGGATTCTTTCATCGAGCAGTTCGTTTATTTGCCCGATTACTGGATTATCGCTCGCCGCCGCCGCGATCGCGCCGCCGAGTTCTTTAGCCGCCGAACCGTTCGCGCCGCCGTTGTTGCTGGCTATCGATTCAGCCGCGCGAATTGGAACGGCTAAAAGAGGTAAAATTTCATCCCAATCGGCTTCGTCGGTTTTTTCGACCGTAATCATTTTGTCCATATAAAAAATGGACGCGACATCGCCAATTTCAAAAAGCGA